>Ga0310345_10001031_pt1 | contig 33632 bp, 31 predicted proteins | sample HC15DNA20500_MG_FD_204667 | JGI IMG/M metagenome (GOLD analysis project Ga0310345, IMG submission 204667) | Marine microbial communities from station ALOHA, North Pacific Subtropical Gyre - HC15-DNA-20-500_MG | ecosystem: Environmental > Aquatic > Marine > Oceanic | place: Pacific Ocean: North... | reverse complement strand
TCCGTCACCCGCGCCTTCAGGGCGGCTGCGGCGTCGGCCTGCATCCGGGCCGGGATTTCCTCGGAAAAGAGTTCGATCAGAAGATCGGGCATGTCCTGTCACCGTCGCACAAGGGCGGCCCCGGTGGAGGGCCGCCTTCCTGCGCGGGTGTTAGCGGTGATGGGCCCGAGGGTCCAGAGGGCGGCGCGCAATCGGGCCGCGCGCCGGGCGTCAGCGGACCTCGGACGCCACCCGGCGGGCCTCGCCCTCGGCCTTGGCCTTGGCGCGGCTGGCGAGGGTGGAGACGTCGTCGCCCGCGACGCGGGGCACCACGCGATACATCGCCTCGACGAAGCAGTAGACCGCAAAGCCCAGCATCCCGAGGCCGAGCAGCCCCAGCAGGATGCGCCCGAAGGGCTGGGCGCGGACGGTCTCGAACGCCTTGCCGAGCCCGCCGGCCTGACCCGGATCCGTGGTCTGGCCCGCGTAGAACAGGAAGACGCCGACCAGCACGATGACGATCCCGTGCGCGATCAGCCCCGCCTTGATCGCCGGATCGAGCTTTTCCGTGGTGGAGGTGGCGCGGATGTGCTCCTTGTACTTCTCGGCGATGGCCTTGTAGCCGTAGTAGATCCCGGCGCAGATGGTGATGACGCCGATTGCCATCATGATCAGTGCGCCGTTCTCCATCGCCAGAACGCGTGAGGCGAGGCTCTGGGTTCCGTTCTCCGACCCGGAGCTGTCGCCGAGCGCCATGCGGATGACGCCGATACCGAGGGCCGCGTGGATCAGGCCGGTGATGGTTTGGCCGCTGCGGGCGACGAAGCCCTTGAGGCCGGAGCCGTAGTTTTCGAGGTCCATCCATGCGTCGATCAGGCGCCAGACGGCATAAGCGATCAGCCCGATGCCGATCACCCAGAGCGCGGCGAGGCCCCAGGGTTCCCCCTTCAGCGTCTGAAGGGCGCCGGTCGTGCCTTCAGCCTCGCCCCCGCGCCATGCGGCGAGGACGGCGAGAACGCCGACGATGATGTAGACAATACCGCGCGCGGCGTAGCCGAAGCGCATGACGGGTACGACCCAGCCGGGGGCCTGTTCGCTGGACATGGGCAATCTCCTATGCCCGCACAGCGCATGAGCGGCAGCAAAGTTCCCGTTTCGGGCGAATTCCGTGGTGTCAGGCCCGATTCAGGGCTTGTTCAGGGGTTCGTAGCCATCGGGCGGGGGCGGGCAGCTCTCGGGCGCGGGGGCGCCGTCGAAGACCACCTCGCCGCAGTCGTTGATCTGCTGCCACGCCACGCCGCGCCCGTCCGGCAGGATCGCCACCACCCGGTCGATGCCGTACTGGACCTCGGGCACCGAAAGCCATGCCGTGGCCCCCCCGGCGGCGAGGGCGGTGCCGATCTCCTCCGCGTCGAAGCAGTCGAACCAGCCGGGGGCCACCAGCGGGTCGGCCCCGGGGTAGGGGGTATAGCCGGAGAGTTCCGCCGCCGTGAGGTCTGTGGTGAAGCAGGCGCGGTAGCGGATCGGCGAGCTGTCCGCGTCGATCGCTCGGAAATTCGCGTGGGGGACGGGCATGGGCGTGTCCGACCCCGCCGGCACCAGCGTCACGTCGGACGGGCCGGATGCGGGGACCTCGTCGTAGAAGGCGTAGACCTGCAGGTAGTAGATCGCCCCCCCGGTGGCCAGCGCGGCCAGCAGGATCGCGACGGCGGCGGCGCGGCCCGCGTTCACGCCGCGCTCTCTTCGGTCCAGCCGCCGGCGCCGGTGGTCACGAAGGCGTCGGCGCATTTCCTGGCCAGCGCCCGGACCCGGCCGATATAGGCCTGCCGTTCCGTGACCGAGATCACGCCGCGCGCGTCCAGCAGGTTGAACATGTGACTGGCCTTGATGCACTGGTCATAGGCCGGGTGCGCCATGACGATGCGCTTGCCGGTCTTGGGATCGCGGGCCTCCTGCGCGAGGATAGCCTCGCATTCCGCCTCGGCCTCCTCGAAATGACGCAGCAGGACCTCGGTGTTGGCGACGTCGAAGTTCCAGCGGGAGTATTCCTCCTCCGTCTGGCGGAAGACGTCGCCGTAGCTCAGCGCGATCGGGGCCTGCGGGTCGTTGAAGGGCATGTCCATCACGTGGTCGATGCCGAGGACATACATCGCCAGCCGCTCCAGCCCGTAGGTAAGTTCGCCCGAAACGGGGTGGCAATCATGCCCGCCGACCTGCTGGAAATAGGTGAACTGCGAGACTTCCATCCCGTCGCACCAGACCTCCCAGCCCAGCCCCCAGGCGCCGAGCGTGGGGGATTCCCAGTCGTCCTCGACGAAACGGATGTCGTGCATCTCGATGTCGATGCCGATCGCCTCGAGCGAGCCGAGGTAGAGGTCCTGCAGGTTCGGCGGCGACGGTTTGATCAGCACCTGGTACTGGTAATAGTGCTGCAGCCGGTTCGGGTTCTCGCCGTAGCGCCCGTCGGTCGGGCGGCGCGAGGGCTGCACATAGGCCGCCGCCCAGGGCCGGGAGCCGAGAGAGCGCAAGGTGGTTGCCGGGTGGAAGGTGCCGGCGCCGACCTCCATGTCGTAGGGCTGCATGATCGCGCAGCCCTGCGCGGCCCAGTAGGACTGGAGCCTGAGGATGATCTCCTGAAAGCTTTTCGGTTTCGTCGTCTCGGCCATCTTCTTCCTCGCCCGAAGCATCGGCGTCTGCCTATGCCCTGCCGGGATCAGGGTCAACAAACGGGGTGTCGCGGACACACATTTTGGGTGCAGCCGCCGGTGGATTTGCTAGAACGGGAAAACGAGCAAGAAAAGAACCGGCACAGAGGCATCATCCCCATGACTCGCATTTTCCTTTCGCTCGTTCTGGCGATGACGGTACTGGTGCGGCCTCTGGCCGCGCAGGACAGCGTCTGGGTCCAGATCGAGGCGCAACCGACGCTGAACGAGGCGCAGCAGGCGATCCGGGGCTATGCCCAGCGGTTGCAGGACGTCAACGGCTTCGCGCTGGACGGCGGCTGGTACGCCATCGCGCTCGGCCCCTACAGCCGCGAAGACGCGGGGCAGGTGCTGCGCGTCCTGCGGAACGAAGGCGCGATCCCGCGCGACAGCTACATCGCCTTCCCCTCGGCCTACCGGCAGCAGTTCTACCCGGTTGGCGCGAACCTGAGCGCGCCGTCGACCACGACCGCGCCCGAAGTCGAGACCGCGACCCTGCCCGGGGCGGACAGTACGGCGGAGGCGACCGAGACGCCCGCGAGCGAAGCGAGCCAGCCCGCCGAGACCGCCGCAGCGGAGCCCGAGCCGGTGGTGCCGGACGAAACCCCCGCCGAAGCCCGGCGCAGCGAAGGTCTGCTGACCCGCGAGGAGCGGATGGAACTGCAGGTGATGCTGCAATGGGCCGGCTTCTACGAGGCCGGAATCGACGGCGCGTTCGGGCGCGGCACGCGGTCTTCCATGGCCGAATGGCAGCGCGCGAACGGGTTCGAGGCGACGGGCGTGCTGACGACGCGCCAGCGCGCGGCGCTCCGGCGGCAGTACAACGCCGTGCTGGACGGGCTGGGCCTGCAGATGGTGCGCGACGAGAAGGCGGGAATCGAGATGCAGATGCCCACCGGGTTGGTCGCGCTGGAAGGCTACGAGGCGCCGTTTGCCCATTACGACGCCACCGGCGATCTGCCGGCGCGGGTGATCCTCGTCTCCCAGCAGGGCGACCGGAACACGCTGCGCGGGCTTTACGAGATCATGCAGACGCTCGAAATCCTGCCTGAACAGGGCGAGCGGGAGCGGCGCGAGACCTCCTTTTTCATCGAAGGGCGCAACGACCGCATCGTCTCGCGCGCCGAGGTGTCGCTCGACGGCGGCGTCATCAAGGGATTCGTGCTGGTCTGGCCCGCGAACGATGCAGAGCGGCGCACCCGGCTGCTGAACGAGATGCGGTCGAGCTATCGCACCCTGCCGGGCGTGCTCCCGGCCTCGGCCGGGATGGACGAGGATCAGCGGATCGACCTCGTCTCGGGCCTGCAGGTGCGCCAGCCGATGCGCTCGCGCTCGGGCTTCTACGTCGACAGCCGCGGCACCGTGGTCACGGTGACCGAAGCGGTAAAGGGCTGCGGCCGGGTGACGATCGACCGCGAGATCGAGGCGCGCGTGGTGTCGACCGATGCGGCCACTGGCCTCGCCGTGCTGCGCCCGACGGGCACCGTGGCCCCGATCGCACAGGCGACCTTCACCGGTGGCGTGCCGCGGCTGAAGTCGGAAGTCGCCGTGGCGGGCTATTCCTACGAAGGGGCGCTGAGCGCGCCGACGCTGACCTTCGGCGAACTGGCGGACCTGCGCGGACTGAACGGTGAGGAGAACCTCCGCCGCCTTGCGCTCTCCGCGCAGGCGGGCGATGCGGGCGGGCCGGTGTTCGACACCGGCGGCGCGGTTCTGGGCGTGCTGCTGCCGCAGAGCGAAAGCGCGAAACGCCTGCCCGAGGAGGTGAGCTTTGCCGCCGACGCGGGCACCGTCCGTCAGGCGCTGAGCGCCGCGGGCGTGGAGGCGACGACCGGCGAAGGCTCCGGCGCGCTGGATCCGGAGGACCTGACCCGTCTGGCCGAGAGCATGACCGTGCTGGTCAGCTGCTGGGAATGACCGTGCGGGGCGCGCCGGCGTTCGGGTGACGCAGGCGCGCCACGACCCTTCGGGGTCGGGGATTCCGCGCTTGCGCCAAGGGGTGCGGCGCGTATTGTGCGGCAATTCCTGAATGGGTGCCGCAGTGCAGCAGAAGCCGTCCGATATCACCCTCATCACGCCGAGCGCCGACATCTCGGCGCAGACCCACGGCGGGCGGGCGAAATGCCTGCAGCGGCTGGTGCGGCTGGACGTGCCGGTGCCGCGCACGGTCGCGCTGTCCTTCGACGCGGTCCACGCCATCGCGCAGGGCGACATGCCGGACATGGCGGCCCTGCTGCAACCCTTCGGCCCGACACCCCTGGTCTGCGTCCGGCCCTCCTCCGAGGATCCGGACTGGGGCGGGCCAAGCGCCATCCTGAACATCGGGCTCAACGATTCCTCCTACGAGGAACTGTGCGGCTCCATCGGGCAGGAGGCGGCGACGCGGCTTTACCTGCGGTTCGTGCAGGCCTACGCGATCACCGTCGCGCGGCTCGACCCGGACATGTTCGACGACATCGACCTTGTCGGACCCGAGGGCCTCGCCGCCGCGCTCCGCGCCTACGAGGAGGAAACCGACGAGAGCTTCCCGCAGGATCCCGCGGTACAGCTCGCCGCCGTGCTGCGCTCCATGGCGCGGGCGTGGGAGGGCACGACTGCGCGGCTGCTGCGGCAGGCCAAGGGCGCGCCGGCGGATGCGGGGCTGGGCCTCGTGGTGCAGGAAATGGCGCTCGGGCTGGGGCAGGGGGAATGCGGGTCCGGCGTGATCCAGCTGGTCAGCTCCTCCACCGGGCTGCCCAAGATCACCGGGCGCTACCGCAGCCAGAGCCAGGGCCGCGAGGCGCTGAGCAAGGAGGCCGGGTCGGTTTATCTTGCCCGCGACCCGCGCGGCCCCTCGCTGGAGGAACAGGCGCCCGAAGCCTTCGCCCAGCTGATCGAATACACTCGGATGATGCGTGTCCGCCTGCGCGAGGAGATGCAGACCGAGTTCACGGTCGAGAACGGCAAGGTCCACGTGCTGGACGGAGTGCGGATCCGCCGCTCCTCGCGCGCTGCCGTCCGGATCGCCGTCGCCTTGGCCGAAGAGGGGATCATCCCGAAGGAGGAGGCGATCCTGCGGGTCGAGCCGCGCGCGCTGAACGAGATGCTGCACCGGCAGGTGGACCCCGACGCCCCCCGCGACATCGTCGGGCGCGGCATCGCCGCGAGCCCCGGCGCCGCCTGCGGGCGGATCGTCTTTTCGGCCGAGGCCGCGCAGGCCGCCGCAGCGCGGGACGAGCCCTGCGTGCTGGTCCGGCGCGAGACCACGCCCGAGGACATCCGCGGAATGCACGCCGCCGCCGCCGTGCTGACCGAACGCGGCGGCATTACGAGCCACGCCGCCGTGATCGGCCGCGGACTCGGCCTGCCCTGCGTGGTCGGGGCGTCGGACATGAAGTTCTCCGTCTCCAAGCAGCGGCTGACCGCGCCGGACGGGCGGGTGTTCAAGGCGGGCGACATCATCACGGTCGACGGCACTTCGGGCCAGATCCTCGCGGGTGACCCGCCGCTGCTGGAAGCGACCCAGGACGAGGCCTTCCAGAGCCTCATGACATGGGCCGACGAGTTCCGCGACATCGGCATCCGCGCCAACGCGGACACGCCGGCGGACGCCCAGACCGCCCGCAATTTCAATGCGCAGGGTATCGGGCTCTGCCGGACCGAGCACATGTTCTTCGACGCCGACCGCCTGACGGTGATGCGCGAGATGATCTTCGCCGACGGAGAGGCCGACCGGCGCACCGCACTCGACCGGCTTCTGCCGATGCAGCGCGGGGATTTCCTCGAACTGTTCCGGATCATGCAGGGGCAGCCGGTCTGCATCCGCCTGTTCGACCCGCCGCTGCACGAATTCCTTCCCTCGGACAGTGCCGGGATCCGCGAACTGGCCGAGGCGCTGAGCCTGCCGCGCTCCGACGTGGAGCGCCGGGTGGAGGCGCTGTCGGAATACAACCCCATGCTGGGGATGCGCGGCGTCCGCCTTGGCGTGACGGTGCCCGAGATCTATGAGATGCAGGCGCGCGCGATCTTCGAGGCGACCATCGCCGCCTCACGCGAAGGCGCGCCGGTGGTGCCCGAGATCATGATCCCGCTGGTCAGCGCCCGGCGCGAGGTGGAGCTGGTGAAGACCCGCATCGACGCCATCGCCGCCGCCGTCCGGAACGAGCGGGGCAGCGACTTCACCTACCGGCTGGGCGTGATGGTCGAAACCCCGCGCGCCGCCCTCCGCGCGGGCGAGATCGCGCCCTTCACCGCCTTCCTCAGCTTCGGGACGAACGACCTCACGCAGATGACTTATGGCCTGTCGCGCGACGACGCGGGGCGGTTCATGTCGGTCTATGTCCAGAAGGGCGTCTTCCCGGAGGATCCCTTTCACATGCTGGACACCGACGGGGTCGGGGAGCTGTTGCAGATCGGTGCCACGCGGGGCCGCGAAGCGCGGAAGGATCTTGTGCTTTCGGTCTGCGGAGAACACGGTGGGAATCCCGAATCAATCGCGTTTTGCAGGCGCGCGGGCTTCGATTACGTCAGCTGTTCACCCTTCCGAGTTCCCGTCGCACGGCTTGCCGCGGCCCAGTTGGCCGTGCGCGATCGGCTGGAGTCTGGAAAATAATTCTTATTTAAAACAGGTACTTGACGATTCTAATCGGCGGATATCCGCAAGGTGGGGTTCACCATGGAACCCCGAGCGGGTGGACCCATGGAATTTTTTCCGCTAGCCGTCGAACCCGGTCGCTCATTGGGGGAGCGTCTGGAAGGGACAGTTGATAGCAATGCGGATCATTAAAGCGATGCTCATCCTGTGCGCGCTGACAGGAGTCGTGCGTGCAGAGACACCTCTCGACGCAACTTTAAGGCAAGAGGCCAAGGGCTTGAACACGTTGTCTAACGGCACGTTGAACGCCCTGCTTCAGACGCCGGTCGACAACCGACTGGAGATGGGCACGCCGATCGTCGAATACTCCCGCAACTGGATCGCGCGGCAACCCCGCGCCACAGGGGACGAGCAATGGGCGTGCCTGGCCGAGGCGCTCTATTTCGAAGCGCGCGGCGAAACTGTGAAGGGGCAGTTCGCGGTGGCCGAGGTCATCCTGAACCGCGTCGACAGCCCGGCCTTCCCGAACACGATCTGCGGCGTCATCCATCAGGGCACCGGCAAGAAATACGCCTGCCAATTCACCTACACCTGCGACGGATACGAAGAGGTGATCCGAGAGCCGCGCGCCTACCAGCGTGTCGCCAAGGTGGCCGCCGCAATGCTGGCCGGTGCGCCGCGCCAGCTGGTCGACGGCGCCACCTATTATCACACCCGCCATGTGAACCCCCGCTGGGCCAGTCGCTTCGCCAAGACCGCCTCCATCGGCGTTCACGAATTCTACCGCAGGCACACCCAGGTCTCGTTGAACTGAGTCCCGGGCGCCCCGCCACCCGCGCCGGCTGCAATTCGCGGCTGGCCTGACGGGCTTCGGCCTGATACCCCGCTGGACAAAGGCGGCGCGGCAGGAGAGGCGGGATGAGCGATCGCATCAGTCAGGCATTCGGCCATCCCCTTGCGCGGGCCGTGGCGCTTTCGGGTGATGATCCTCTCGATCGGATATCGGTTCGCGACCACGTCACCGAGGTTGAAATAGGCGCCTTTCAGAGCGAGAGGGGCACTTCGCAGCGGCTGCGGTTCAACGTCGTGGTCGAAGTTGCCCGCTCCGACTCCCCGGCCGAGGACGATGTCGATCGCATCCTGTCCTATGACAAGGTGACAGAGGCCATCGCCGCCGAGCTGCATGCCGAGCGGCTGAACCTGCTGGAGACGCTGGCCGAACGGATCGCCCTTCGCGTTCTGCATGAGCCCCTCGCGGTAAGGGTATACGTCCGCATCGAAAAGCTGGATCGCGGGCCGGGGGCGCTCGGAGTGGAGATCGTCCGCTCCCGCGATGACGCGCCGCTTGCCGCCGAAGAGGCGAAGGAAGCGGGGCTGCACCCGCTGGTGGTGTTTCTGGACGCACGCGCGCTGTCTTCTCCGAACCTGCCCGTCTGGCTGGACCGGCTCGCTGCGGGGGTCGCGCCGGTGATCCTGACCGTGGGCTTGCCCGCCAGTGCCGTGCCGGAGAGTGCGGCGAAACTGGCGCAGCGGCGGATCGACCTGCTGGCGGTGGAACAGAACGCATGGGTTCTTGCCGGGCGGGACCCGCGTTGCGTCGTGGTGAACACGCGAACCGAACTCGACTGGGCCATGAAGCACGGGCAGATATCGGTCTGGGCGCCCTCCAAGATCGTGCTGGACGCGGTGGACGGGCCCGGCGTCTCGGTTCGTGACGGTGCGGCGCTGGCCGGGTGGTTCGCCGACCTCATGGAAGCGCGGGAACTCGTCGTCGTGGGGGCAGCTGCGCCGGAGTCCGCCGTTCCGGTGCGCGCGGTTTCGGCGGAGACCGGTCCATGAGCCGCCTGCGTCCGGTCGCGATGACCGGCACGCCGCGCCCGGCCGACGCCCTGCCGCTGGCGGGCAGCCGCTGCGTCTGGTGGCGCGAAGCGCTGGACGCGGGCGCATTGCGGTCGGCGAGCGAGATGGCGCCGGAGGTGCGGGACAGGTTTTCTGATGCAAAACCGGATGTTTGCGGGCTGAAGCTCGACCGCCCCCTCGTCATGGGCATCCTCAACACAACCCCCGACAGTTTCTCGGACGGCGGCGCGCATTACGCGCTGGAAGATGCCGTGCGCCGCGCCCGCAGCATGAGCGCGGAGGCGGACATCCTCGACATCGGGGGCGAAAGCACGCGCCCCGGGGCCAAACCCGTCTCGGTCCAGGCCGAAATCACCCGCACCGTCCCGGTGATCCGCGCGATCCGCGGCTCCGGCATCGCCACGCCGATCTCGATCGACACCCGCAAGGCGGAGGTCGCGGCGGCCGCGCTCGACGCCGGGGCGGACATGGTCAACGACGTGACCGCGCTGCGCTACGATCCGGAGATGGCCGCGCTGGTGGCCGAGCGCGGCGTGCCGGTCTGCCTGATGCATTCCGTCGCCGACCCCGAAACGATGCAGCAGCACGCCCGCTACGACGATGTCGTTGCCGAGGTCCACGATCACCTGGCCGAGCGCATCGCCGTGGCCCGTTCGGCCGGGATCGCGCGCGACCGGCTGATCGTAGATCCGGGCATCGGCTTCGGCAAGGTGCTGGAGCACAACCTCGCCCTGCTGCGGAACCTGACCGTGTTCCACGGGCTGGGCGCGCCGCTTTTGCTGGGCGCGTCCCGCAAGCGCTTCATCGGCACGATTGGCGGCGCCGATGCGGCGGCGGAGCGGATGCCCGGTTCCGTCGCGGTGGCCTTGCATGGCGCGGCGCAGGGGGTACACATCCTGCGGGTACATGACACCGCCGAGACCCGGCAGGCGCTTAGCCTGTGGGAGGCGCTCGCCGGCACGGAAGAGGGACAGCATCATGGGGCGTGATCTTTTCGGCACGGACGGGGTGAGGGGGCTGGCCAACACCCATCCGATGACCGCCGACACGGCGCTCAGGATCGGGGCCGCCGCGGGCCGCTACTTCCGCCGCGACGACAGTCGCGCGCACCGTGTGGTGATCGGCAAGGATACGCGGCTGTCGGGCTACATGTTCGAGAATGCGCTGACCGCCGGGCTGACCTCCACCGGCATGAACGTCCTGCTGCTCGGCCCCGTGCCGACCCCCGCCGTCGGGCTGCTGACGGTGTCGATGCGGGCTGACCTGGGCGTGATGATCTCGGCCAGCCACAACCCGGCGCATGACAACGGGATCAAGTTCTTTGGCCCCGACGGGTTCAAGCTGTCCGACGCCGCCGAGGCCGAGATCGAGGCGATGGTCGCCGCGGGCGTGGAGCCTGCGCAGGCGCAGAACATCGGCCGGGCCAAGCGGATCGACGAGGGACGGTTCCGCTACATGGAACGGCTGAAATCGACGCTGCCCTACGGGATGCGGCTGGATGGTGTGAAAGTGGTCGTCGACTGCGCGCACGGCGCCGCCCACCGGACCGCGCCGGAACTGCTCTGGGAACTCGGAGCGGATGTGGTCCCGCTCGGCACGTCGCCCAACGGGTTCAACATCAACGACAAATGCGGCTCCACCCATCCCGAGGAGGCCGCCGCCGCCGTGGTCGCCCATGGCGCCGACCTCGGGATCTGCCTCGACGGGGATGCCGACCGGGTGATCCTGATCGACGAGAGCGGCCGCGTCGCCGACGGCGATCAGGTGATGGCGCTGCTGGCCGCGCGCTGGTCGGAGGAAGGGCACCTGAAGGGCGGCGCGCTGGTCGCCACCGTGATGTCGAACCTCGGACTGGAGCATTACCTGCGCGGCCGTGGCCTCCGGCTGGAGCGAACCAAGGTCGGCGACCGGTACGTCGTGGAGCGGATGCGCGAGGGCGGCTTCAACCTGGGAGGAGAGCAGTCGGGCCATATCGTGATGACCGATTATGCCACCACCGGCGACGGTCTGATGGCAGCGCTGCAGTTCGTGGTGGCGATGGTGAAGAGCGGCAAACCCGCCTCGGAGCTGGCCGCGCAGTTCGAGCGGGTGCCTCAGATGCTGGAGAACGTCCGCTACGCCGCCGGACGCGACCCGCTCGCCGCGGACCGGGTGCGCGAGGCCATCGCGCAGGGCGAACGGCGGCTGGCGGCGAACGGACGGCTGGTGATCCGCAAGTCCGGAACCGAGCCACTGATCCGCGTCATGGCGGAATGCGAGGACGAGGCGCTGATGCGCGATGTTGTTGCGGGCATCGTGGCCGAGGTCGAGGCGGCGGGCGGCTGAGCGGCGGCGGCCGAGTGGCGGTGTAGGCCGGGGTCGAGCCCGGCCAAAGGCATCAGGGCGTCGCGGGGCTGGGTCCTTGTCCGTCTGACTGCCCGTCCCCTGTGCAGATGAGGCGATCGATTTGCTGCGGCGCGGCGTATTTCGCTGCGGTGCGGCGATTTCGTTTGGGCGCGGCGTCGGAACGGCCCTAGGCTTCGGGGAGGGGAGGACCCTCGCACCGTGGAAGGAGCCATGCCCATGTGCCTCACCGCCTCCGCCCTGTCCCTGTTTCTCAGCATGATGCCGCAGGAGCGGATCACGCGCTCCGAAGACCGCATCGTCTTTGCGGCCGAGGTCCGCGACGCGGTCTGGACCCGCCACGGCAGCCACTGGTGCACCGGCGCCAAGCGGCTGGACGCGGTGCTGCGCCTCGGCGTGGGCGAGGCCGCCTGATCATGCGAAAGGGGCGCCGCCGTGTGGCGCCGCCCCTCGAGTTTCGAAAGCCCGAAAGGCTTCAGTTTTTCGCCTTGTCGACCATCTTGCCGGCCGAAATCCACGGCATCATGGCCCGCAGCTTCTCGCCGACCTGTTCGATCTGGTGCTCGTCGTTCAGGCGGCGGGTGCCCTTGAAGTAAGGCTGACCGGCGGCGTTCTCTTGCATGAAGTCGCGGACGAACTTGCCGGTCTGGATGTCACGCAGCACCGCCTTCATCCGCGCCTTCGTCTCGTCGTAGGGCAGGATGCGCGGGCCCGAGACGTATTCGCCGTATTCGGCGGTGTTCGAGATCGAGTAGTTCATATTCGCGATGCCGCCTTCGTAGATCAGGTCCACGATCAGCTTCACCTCGTGCAGGCACTCGAAATAGGCCATCTCGGGTGCATAGCCCGCCTCGACCAGCGTTTCGAAGCCCATGCGGATCAGCTCGACCAGCCCGCCGCAGAGCACGGCCTGCTCGCCGAAAAGGTCGGTTTCGCACTCCTCGCGGAAGTTGGTTTCGATGATCCCGGAGCGGCCGCCGCCGATGGCCGAGCAGTAGGACAGGCCGATTTCGAGTGCCCGGCCCGAGGCGTCGTTGTTCACGGCGACGAGGCAGGGCACGCCGCCGCCCTTGGTGTATTCACCGCGCACGGTGTGGCCGGGGCCCTTCGGCGCCATCATGATGACGTCCACGCCGGGCTTGGGCTCGATCAGGCCGAAATGCACGTTCAGACCGTGAGCGAAGGCGATCGCGGCACCCTCGCGCAGGTTGTCGTGGACGTGCTCCTTGTAGGTCGCGGCCTGAAGCTCATCGGGCATGGTGAACATGATCAGGTCGCACCAGGCGGCGGCCTCGGCGATGCCCATGACCTTCAGGCCTTCCGCTTCGGCTTTTTTCGCCGACGGTGATCCCTCGCGCAGTGCGATGACGAGGTTCTTGGCGCCGCTGTCACGCAGGTTCAGGGCGTGGGCGTGGCCTTGGCTGCCGTAGCCCAGGATCGCCACCTTCATGTCCTTGATCAGGTTGATGTCGCAATCGCGATCATAATAGACACGCATGTCTCTTATCCTTCCTTGTTATGCCGCGCAGCATAGGCCGTTCGCGCAAAACCGGGTTGCAAATATTGCCCGATTGGGATCAATGGCGAGAAATCTATTCGCGCTCTCACCATCTTCCGCAAGCTCCATGCTCGACGACACCGACCGCCGCATCCTTCGCCAGCTTCAGGCCGACCCGACCGCCAGCGCCGCGGATCTCGCCGCGCGGGCCGGGCTCAACGCCGCCACCTGCTGGCGGAGGCTGGAGAAGCTGCGCGAAACCGGAGTCATCCGTGGCATCCGGTCCGAGATCGACTGGCGCGCCTTGGGCTACGAGGTGGAAGTCTCGCTTCGCATAACGCTGGACAAGACTGCCCCCCGCGCCTTCGACGAATTCGCTGCCGCCGCGCGGCTGGTGCCCGAGGTGCTGGAGATTCAGACCTTTCTCGGTCAGGTCGACGTGCGGCTCGGGGTGATCGCCCGGGACATGGCACATTACAAGGACATCTACCGCGACCGGATCCTGACCCTGCCGCATATCCTCGATGTCGAGGCGCTGATGCACATTGCGCGGCTGAAGGACGAGGAGGCGCTGCCGATATGATCCCGCTCGATGACACCGACCGCAGGCTCCTGCGCCTGATGGCGGAAGACGCGGGCGCCGGCGCGGGGGCGCTCGGCCGCCGGGTCGGTCTCTCGCAGCCGGCGACGTGGCGAAGGATGAAACGGCTGGAGGAGGCAGGCGCGATCCGCCGCCGCCGCGCGGATCTGGACCTTGGCAAGCTGGGCTTCGGGGTCACGGTCTTTCTGGGCGTCAAGATCGGCACCCGGGGACGAGCCCCGGTGGAAGATTTCGAGCGCGCCGTCTCGGCCATTCCGGAGGTGCAGTCGGTCGAACACATCCTCGGGCTCTACGATTACCGCCTGCGCGTCACCGCCCGCGACATCGCCGATTTCGAACGCGTCCTGCGCCGCCGGATCATGACCCTGCCCGGCGTGGCGGGCGTCGATGCAAACGTACTGCTTTCGGAGGAACGGCTGCCGGGTCCGCTGGGCTGAGGCCACAAGCCTTCCCAAAGGCACCGCGTCCCTTGCTTCCTGTGGTCAAGAATCCTCTGGGTGAGTTCGAGGGCATCGCTATTGGAACGCCATTGGTCCGACTGACAATGGCGATGCCCCCTCGTCACTAATAACAGATAGAACGCGCCGCAGGCGCCCCGGCGGGTCAGGCCCCGCCGCGCGCGCCCAATCCCATCTGCATGAGCATCCGCCGCACCGGCGGGGCGCCATAGAGCGCGCTCAGCCCCGCCGCCCGCAGGTCGCGCAGGGGCTGCGCGCGGGCCTGGCTGGCGCGGTTCAGCAGGTCGATGCCGGTCGCCCGGATCGCCACCTCGGCGTGGCGCGCCCGGTGGTAGGACTCCAGCACTTCCGCCGCGCCCGGATCCTCGCGGGCGGCGACCGCCAGATCCCGCAAGGCCCGGAGATCGCCCAGCGACATGTTCAGCCCCTGCGCCCCGATTGGCGGCACCACGTGGGCGGCCTCGGCGATCAGCGCGACCCGCTGGCCGGCCATCCGGTCCGCGACCTGCGTGACGATCGGCCAGACGGCGCGCGGGGTGGCCAGCGTCAGCGGCCCCAGCAGCCCGCAGGAGCGCGCCATCAGCTCCGCCTCGAACGGCTCCCCGTCGAGCGCGGCGAGCCGTAGCGCCTCGGCCCCGTCCTCCATCCAGACCACGGCCGAGGCCGGGCGGCCGTCGCGGTCGGGCAGAGGGACCAGCGTGAAGGGGCCGCCGGAGCGGTGAATCTCGGTCGAAACGTTCTCGTGCGGGACCGGATGCGTCACCGCAAAGGCCAGCGCCTTCTGCCCGTAGCGGGTCACCTTCACCCCGATCCCCGCCGCCTCCCGCATTGGCGAGGCGCGGCCGTCGGCGGCGATCACCAGCCGGGTGCGGACCCTGGTGCCGTCCGACAGCGTCACCCGGGCCTCGCGGTCGCGGGTGAACAGCCCGGCGGTCGCGGTGCCGGGGCGGAACTCGACTGTCTCCAGTTCGGCGATGCGCGCGACCATCTCGCGCCGGAGCAGCCAGTTGGGGAGGTTCCAGCCGAAGGGCTGGTCGCCGATCTCGGAGGACACGAAGTCGCGTATCTGCCGGGCCTGCGGCTCGGGACCGCCGGCATCGACGATCCGCATCACCCGGAGCGGCGCGGCATGGGGCGCCAGCGCCTCCCACAGGCCCGCCTCGTCCAGCAGCTGGCGGGCGGGCTGCAGGAAGGCGGTGGTCCGCTGGTCCGCCCCCTCGGCCGCGCCGTCGGTGACCGGCGGCGCGGGGTCGAGGCAGAGGACCCGGAAACCTTCGGTGCCGAACAGGCAGGCCGCCGTCAGCCCGGCGACGCCGCCGCCCGAGATCACGATGTCGTGGTCGAAATCCATCTGCGCCTCCTGCGTTCCGGTCGGACCATGTCGCCCCCGGCGGCCGGGGGCAAGCGCCGATCCGGTCAGCCGCCCACGGTGATCAGCAGCAGCACCACGAAGATCACCGGCGTCAGCGCCACGGCGGTGAGGCCGAGCGCCACCAGACCCCATGTCTTCATCGCGAGGACCAGCAGCGTCACCACGATCAGCAGGAAGTAGTAGATGTTGCCGTGGAAGTCGCGCGCGAGGTCGCGGGCGAACCAGCCGATCACGGGCAGGCGGTAGAGCAGGCCTCGGGGGGCCTCGGCGGCGTGGGTCATGGATCATCTCCGTTCGGGGTCACGGCGGAGATAGGGACGCCCCCCGCCGGGGGCAAAGCGTCGGAATGCCGCGCGACAGGCTGTCCGGCGGGCTCAGACGATGCGCCGCAGGAAGGCGCCCAGGTCGTCGGTGTGGTGGTGGATGTGATCCGCCGGTTCCGCCGCCGGGGCGACGTGGACCGTGCGCAGCCCCAACCCGTGCGGCGCGGCGAGGTTGCGGGCGTCGTCCTCGAACATCGCCGCCGCGCGCGGGTCGAGCCCGTCCAGACCGAAGACCGTGTCATAGGCCGCGCGGTCGGGCTTCGGCTGGAAATTCGCGTGCTCCACCCCGTAGATCGCGTCGAACAGCCCCTCCAGCCCGCGCGCCGCCACGACGCGTTCGGCATAGGGGGCGCAGCCGTTGGTGTAGACGATCTTGCGGCCGGGCAGGGCGCGGATCCCGTCGGCCAGCGCCGCGTCGGCCTCGAGGTGGCTCAGGTCGATCTCGTGCACCCGGGTCAGGTAGGGCCCCGGGTCGACGCCATGCAGCCGCATCAGCCCGGCCAGCGTGGTGCCGTGGTCGCGCCAGTATTCGTAGCGCAGGCGGTTGGCCTCCTCCCGGCCGACGCCGAGCGCCTCCATCACGTAGTCGGTCATCCGGACCTCGATCTGGTCGAACAGCCGCGCCTCGGGCGGGTAGAGCGTGTTGTCGAGGTCGAAGACCCACGTGGTAACGTGGGAAAACAGCGGCACGAGGTCGATGGAGAGGGGGGCGTTCGTCATGGCCGCACCCTAGGCCCGCGCCCCCCGGTCGGCAAGCCGCGCCTTGCGGCCCGGGCGGCGGGGCGGCTAGGGTCGCGCAGCTTAACGGAAAACGGAAGACAGGCCGCGATGAAGACCCCGCCGAAGGACGCCTATTCGCTGATTCTCGAGGCCATCGACATGGGGCTCTACAAGCCCGGCGACCGGCTGGTGGAAAGCGAACTGGCGGACCGCTTCGGCGTCTCGCGCACGCCGATCCGCGAGGCGCTGCAGCGGCTCGAGACCCAGTCGCTGCTGGCACGCGACGGGCGGTCGCTGATCGTGGCCTCGCTGGATCACAACCAGCTGGCGGAGCTATACGTCGTGCGCTCCGAGCTGGAGGCGCTGGCGGCGCGGCTCGCCGCCCGTCACGCCACGGCCGAAGAGGTCCGCGTGCTGGGCGACATGGTGGAGGCCGACCGCGCCCACCTGGGCGACCCGGCCGCGCTGAGCCGGGCGAACCGGCGGTTTCACAAGCAGATCCACTTGGCCTCCCACAACCGGTTCCTCGTGCAGCAACTCGACCTCGTGCACCGCTCCATGGCGCTTCTGGCGACGACGTCGCTCGCCGCGCGTGGCCGCGACGAAGTGGCGCTGGCCGAACATGCCGAAATCGTCGCCGCGATCCGCGACCGGGACGAGGAGAAGGCGGGCGAGCGGCTGCGCACTCATATCTCGCAGGCCTTCGTGACCCGGCTGAAGCTCGATTCCGGCGACGGCGAGGCGCTGGAGTAGCGCGGCGCGACTAGGTCTCAGGCGTGTCCGGGCGCCGCCCGTGCGAGGTCTTGTCCCAGTAGAACGGCACGACGAGCAGTTCGAACAGCGCCTTGTAGGCCGCGATCCATCCCATCGGGTAATAGACCAGCAGGGCGGGCACCCATTTCCACAGGTGGCGGTGCGTCGGCGGCCGGGTGGCGATCATCGTGAAGGCTCCGTCGACCAGGGCGGCTGTCACGAACAGCACCGAGAAGGCGATCAGCAGCCCCTCCGGTGCACGGTCCAGCATCGGGTGGCCGACGCCCAGAGCCATCAGCCAGAAGGACCAGAGCAACGGGCCCAGCATGAACTGCGACAGGGCCGCGATGAAATGCGCCTGAAAGCCGGTGAAGCGGCACGGCCCAAGCTCGCGCCAGAGCGCCCGGGGCCTGCGCATGTGCACGATGTAGGTTACCATGTAACCCTTCAGCCAGCGGGACCTCTGCCGGATCCACGGCAGGGGACTCGCCGTCGCCTCTTCCCAGGTGGTGGTGTGGATCACCTCGGTCCGCCAGCCGTAGCGGGCGAGGCGGAAGCCGAGGTCGGCGTCCTCGGTCACGTTGTGCGCGTCCCACGCCCCCACCTCCTCCAGTACGCCGCGGCGGACGAACAGCGTGGTGCCGCCGAGCGGCACGGCGAGGCCGAGGCGCGCCATCCCGGGCAGAAAGAGCCGGAACCAGGCGTTGTATTCGAGCGCGAAGCAGCGGGAAATCCAGCTGTCGCGCGGATTGTAGAAGTCGAGCGCGCCCTGCAGACAGGCGAGGTCGGGCGGGGCGGTGGCGAAGCGGGCGGCCACGGCGAAAAGCTGGTCCGGCTCGGGCGCGTCCTCCGCATCGTAGATGCCGATGATCTCGCCCCGGCAGAAATCGAGCGCGTAGTTCATCGCCCGCGGCTTGGTCCGCGGCCGTCCATCTGGCACGACGACGACGCGCATCCACGGCGGCAAGTCCGTGCCGGCCAGAACCTCCGCGGTGAGGTGATCCTTCTCCTCCAGCACCAGCAGCACCTCGAGCCGTCCGCGCGGGTAGTCCAGCGCCCGCAGGCGGCGCACGAGGCGCCGGGCGATGTGCCGTTCGCGAAAGAGCGGGACGAGGATCGAGATCGTTGGCAGGTCGGTGACCGTCGGCAGGGGCTGCGGGCGCCGGAGGGCGGGACGCAGGCGTGCAATGGCCGCTGCGGTCTTGAGCAGCAACGCGAGGCAGAGGGTGACGATCGCGACGGACAGAAGGACGAGGAAGACGGTCGTCGAGGCGAGCGTAACCGCGGATAGGGCGCCGAGCCCGCACAAGACCGCGATCAGCCTCACCCGGCGGGAGGGGCTGTACGTGCGGAAGCTGTCGCGCGGGGCGGGACGGGCGGCCATCTGGCGGGTCAGTTCCGCGCGGTGCCGGACGGCGAGCGCCGCCTGGATCTCGGCCCGGGGGGCGAGAACCGCCTGGGCGGGGCGAAGCTCGGGCGGCAGCAGGCGGTCCGGATCGGCGGCGATTTCGGGCCGCGCGGTGGCAAGGACCAGTCGCCCGTCGTCGCGCCGCCACGGCAGCGTTGCGTGGCGCAGCGCCGTGGGAAGGGGCAGCAGACCCGCCAGCGCCGGATCGGGCGGCGCGAGGGCGAGGCTGACGCGGCCGCAGCGCAGGTTGTGCGCGGCGAGGTCAAGCATCTGCGCCTCGGTGAGGCGGCCGGAGCCAACGAGTTCGTCGAAAAGTTCGGCGGGCAGGGCGGAGGGGCGGCCCGGCGCATCCGTCTGCAGGGCACGCGAGGGGCTTGCCGCGGGCAGGCCGCCGTGACCCCGCAGCCCGGTGATTGTGTCTGCCATGCCTGAACGTACGGACGACATCGCACCCCTCCTTGCCGGTCAATGCGCGGCGGAAGGGTGCTTCAGGCGTGGTGTACTCGGGCTTAACGAGCCCTTAACAGTCGGTTAACCTTCCGCTGGAGCGGTTAACCACCGGGGGTCAGGCAGCGTCCATCGAGGCGACGAAGCGTTCGAACAGGTAAAAGCTGTCCTGCGGACCGGGACTCGCCTCCGGATGGTATTGAACCGAGAAGACCGGGCGGTCGGCCATCCGGATGCCGCAGTTGGACCCGTCGAAGAGCGACACGTGCGTCTCGCGCACGTCGCTGGGCAGGGTCTGGCTGTCGACCGCGAAGCCGTGGTTCATCGACGTGATCTCGACCTTCCCGGTTTCGAGGTCCTTGACCGGATGGTTCGCCCCGTGGTGGCCGTGGTTCATCTTCACCGTCTTGGCGCCGAGCGCCAGCGCCAGCATCTGGTGGCCCAGGCAGATGCCGAAGACCGGCAGGTTCCGCTTTTCCAGCACGTCTCGGATCATCGGCACGGCATAGGCGCCCGTCGCCGCCGGATCGCCCGGGCCGTTCGACAGGAAGACGCCGGCGGGATCATGGGCCAGCACCTCCTCCGCCGTGGCGGTGGCAGGCAGGACGGTGACGTCGCAGCCGGCGGAGGCGAGGCAGCGCAGGATGTTGCGCTTGGCGCCGTAATCCACCGCCACGACCTTGTGGCGCGCGTTCTCCTGCCGGGTGTAGCCCTGCGGCCAAGCCCATCTCATCTCGTCCCAGCGGTAGGTCTGGGCGCAGGTCACGCCCTTGGCTAGGTCCTTGCCAACGAGGCCGGGGAAGGCGCGGGCGCGGGCGACCAGCGCGGCGATGTCGAAATTGCCTTCCGGGTCGTGCGCAAGCGCCACGTGCGGCGCGCCCTGCTGCCGGATCGCCCGAGTCAGCCGCCGCGTGTCCACCCCGCCGATGGCGATCCGCCCGCGCGAGGCGAGCCAGTCGGACAGTTCCCCCGCCGCGCGCCAGTTGGAGGGTTCGGTCGGGTCCCACTTCACCACCATGCCGTCCGCGACCGGGTCCGCCGTTTCGTCGTCCTCCGGATTCACGCCCACGTTGCCGACGTGGGGAAAGGTGAAGGTGACGATCTGCCCGGCATAGGAGGGATCGGTCATGATCTCCTGGTAGCCGGTCATCGCGGTGTTGAAGCACAGCTCGGCCTGTGTCTCGCCGGTGGCGCCGAAGCCCTTGCCGTAGAAGATGGTGCCGTCGGCGAGGGCGAGGCAGGCGGTCGGTTTCTGTCCGTGGGAGAGCGGCATGGGGCGGATCCTTCCGGCTGGCAAATCGCGCGATACCTATGCCTCGTCCCGCCGGGGGTCAAGGCCCGGCGCTCCGCACTTGCTGCGTTGCAGCACCAATCCGTTTCCGTCCGGGAACGGTTGTTTCGTGCGGCGCGTTTGGGTAAAAGGCCCTCTTATCACTTCAGTCCAGGGGATGGGACCGATGGAACTCCGACAACGGGTCAACGTGGCTCTCAAGGAAGCGATGAAGGAACGCGCGGCCGATCGGCTCTCGACGCTCCGCCTCATCAACGCCGCGATCAAGGACAAGGACATCGAGGCGCGCGGCGAGGGCCGCGAGGAAGGTGTCGGCAATTCCGAGGTGCTGGCAATTCTCGGCAAGATGGTCAAGCAGCGGCAGGAGAGCGCGCGCGCCTACGAGGAAGGTGGGCGGATCGACCTGGCCGAACGGGAACTGGCCGAGATCAAGGTGATCGAGGAGTTCCTGCCCCGCCAGCTCAACGATGCCGAGGTGGAAAAGGCGGTGGATGCCGCCATCGCCGAAACCGGCGCGGATTCGATCCGCGACATGGGCCGGGTGATGGGCGCGCTGAAGTCGAAATACACCGGGCAGATGGATTTCGGTGCGGTCGGGCCGCAGATCAAGACCCGTCTCTGCGCCGGCTGAGCCCGGCACCGGTCACATGTCGGCGCGGGCCGACATCGTGACCACGTTGTCCGCGCGGCGGCGCACGCGCAGGTCCAGATGGTCCTCCTGCTGCCGCGCCTCGACCTTCACGTCATAGCCGACCGTCAGGGGCGCGAGGCCCCGGTAGCGGAAGTACCGCGCCGGATGGCCGAGGATGCGGGCCGCGAGGTTCTGCATCCAGACCGCCTGCATCGGCCCGTGCACCACCAGCCCGTCGTAGCCTTCGACCTTCCGGGCATAATCGCCGTCGTAGTGGATGCGGTGGCCATTGAAAGTGAGCGCCGAGTACCGAAACAGCAGCACCGGGTCGGGGCTGACGGTCCAGCTTTCCACCACGTCCCAGTCGGCGGTCTGCGGCGGCTCGGGCGCGGGGCGGTCGGGCGAGGGATCCTCGCGGTAGACGAGGTCCTGCCGCTCGCGGATCCGGGTGGCGCCGCCGACGACATAGGTGTGGTCGACCTCCACGAAGCCGAGATCGCCGGAGCGGCCGGTCTTGAATTTCACGTCACGGATGGTCGAAGTCTTTTCGACCCGGTCGCCGGGGCGGAGCGGCGCGATCACCTCGACCTCGCCGCCGGCCCACATGCGGCGGGGCAGGGGCAGCCGGGGCAGGAAGATGCCGGTGCGCGGGTGCCCGTCGCGGCCCAGATCCTCGGGCGGCAGGGCTTCGGGAGCGAGGCACCAGTGAAAACCGGGCGGCACCTCTCCGGGGCCGAGAAGGCCGGACAGCGTCGCGTGAAACTCCTCGAGCATCCGGGACGTGACCCTGTCCTCTCGGCTGAAGCTCCGCCCGATCCAGTCGTCGTAATCGCTCATCTCGGCACCTCCGTTCGGGTCATGCTTAGCGCCCGGCTTCCCGCTCCACCAGCCCCCCGGCGCGGGCGAGGTGCGACGATTCTCCGGCCCGGCTGCGCTTTCTCGGCTCCGGGCAATGCGGTAGAGAGGGTCCGACACGCGCACATCCTGTCCGGAGGACCAGCCCATGACGCTCAGATCCGCTATCGCCACACTTGCCTTTCTTGCCCTGACCGGCCCGGCCTTTGCCGAGGGCGACGCCGCCAAGGGGGAGAAGGAATTCGGCAAGTGCCGCAGCTGCCATTCCATCGAATCCGCCGATGCGGTGATCGTGAAAGGCGGCCAGACCGGGCCGAACCTTTATGGCGTGGTCGGTCGGCAGGCCGGAACGGCGGAATTCGACCGGTACGGCGAGGATCTGATCGCGGCGGGCGAGCAGGGGCTGGTGTGGGATGCCGCCACGCTGGCGGAATACATGCAGGACCCCCGCGCCTTCCTTCAGGCCTATCTGGACGACAAGAGCGCGCGGTCCAAGATGACCTTCAAGCTGCGCAAGGGGGCCGAAGACGTCGCCGCCTACCTCGCCACCGAGGCGGTCGGCGCGGCTGCGCCGGAATAGGCGCAGCTCACGCCCCCTCCAGCAGCCGGAGCATGGCGCTTTCGCTCCGGCTGAGCCCCTCGCGCGGCCGGTAGAGGCGCGGCGCCTCTCCGGTCCCGGCCAGGTCGATCACCCTGGGGTGGATGTAGGAGTTGCGCGCCACCGTGGGCGTGTTCGCCAGCCGCTCCGCCGCTGCCTGCGTCATGGCGCGGAGTGATCCCTTCGGATCGGCGAGATGCGCCTCGAACGCGGCGAGGCTGCCGGCCCAGGTGCGGAAGGTCTTGGCGGTGTATCCGCCGTTGCCGCCGATCTCCTGCAGGTAGGCGTTCAGGTCTTCGGACCCGACCCGCCGGACCGAGCCATCGCCGTCGATCCAGGTGAACAGCTCTGCCCCCGGCAGGTCGCGCGCGGTCTGCAGCACACGCATCAGCCGCTTCGACCGGATCTCGCGCCGTTCCTTCTTGCCACCCTTGGCGGTGTAGCTCAGCCGCAGCACGCCGCGCGACAGGCGCAGGTGCCGGCGGGTGAGGGTGGTGGCGCCGTAGCTGCCGTTTTCCTGCGCGTATGCGGGGTGGCCCACGCGGATGGCGAGCCGGTCGATCAGGTGAAGGGCCGCGGCATGGGCGAAGCGCTCCTCGCCCGGGGCCTCGCCAAGATCGCGGATGATGGCGCGGCGGATGCCGGGCAGGGCCGCGCCAAAGCCCGCCAGCCCCTCGAACTTGACGGCGGAGCGGGCGGCGGACCAGTCGGGGTGGTAACGGTACTGCTTGCGCGCGCGGGCGTCATAGCCCGTCGCCATCAGGTGCCCGTTGCGACGGGGCGACATCCAGACGTGTTCGTAGGCCGGCGGCACCGCCATGGCGCGCAGGCGCGCGCGTTCACCGGCATCGTCGATCGTGGTGCCGTCGGGGGCGGTGTAGGTGAAGCCGCGCCCGCAGCGCCGGCGGCTGATGCCGGGCCGGCTGTCGGGATAGAAGACGAGGGCCATGTCGGTCGCTCACGCCCGCTCGACTTCGGAGGCAAGCTTGAGCACCCGGTCGCCATCCTCCTGCTCGATCAGGAGGGCGGGGTCGTCCGTGCTTCCGTTGCGGGTGATCTCGGAGCCCTTGAGCTTGCGGGTCACCTTGCGGTCGAACGTCTCCTCGACCTTGCCGGTCCCGGTGCCCTGGCCCCAGTTCCACTTCACCTTCGTGCCCTTGCGCATCTGTCGCACTCCGTTGACGTCAGGAGAGAACGGGCAGCGCGGGCCAAGGTTCCCGGCACATTCACTCGTGGCGGGCGCCGGGTGCGACACATTTCCTTGATCTGCGTCAATTCCATCCATTGCGAGCCGCGGGCGGACATTCTAGAAGACGCATAATTCGGGCCGGACGACTCCTTCGTTCGTGTTCGGGGAAGGACATCAACAGGAGGCGAGCATGGCGGACGCAGCCATTCACGGCCACGATCACCATGACGAACGCGGGTTCTTCACCCGCTGGTTCATGTCGACCAACCACAAGGATATCGGGATCCTCTATCTGATCGTTTCGGCGATCGTGGGCCTGATCTCCGTCTGCTTCACCGTCTACATGCGGCTGGAGCTGATGCACCCGGGCGTGCAATACATGTGCATGGAGGGGGCCCGTTTCATCGCCTCCGACGCGCCCTGTACCCCGAACGGACACCTCTGGAACGTGATGATCACCTATCACGGCGTCCTGATGATGTTCTTCGTCGTGATCCCGGCGCTGTTCGGCGGCTTCGGCAACTACTTCATGCCGCTGCAGATCGGCGCTCCGGACATGGCCTTCCCCCGGATGAACAACCTGTCGTTCTGGCTGTATTGCGCGGGCACCTCGCTGGGCGTCGCCTCGCTGCTGGCGCCGGGCGGCAACGGGCAGCTCGGCTCGGGCGTGGGCTGGGTGCTCTATCCGCCGCTGTCGACGACCGAGGGCGGGATGTCGATGGACCTCGCGATCTTCGCGGTCCACGTCTCGGGCGCCTCGTCGATCCTCGGCGCGATCAACATGATCACCACGTTCCTGAACATGCGCGCCCCGGGCATGACCATGTTCAAGGTGCCGCTGTTCGCCTGGTCGATCTTCATCACCGCGTGGCTGATCCTTCTGGCCCTGCCGGTGCTGGCTGGCGCGATCACCATGCTGCTGACCGACCGCAACTTCGGGACGACCTTCTTCGACCCGGCCGGCGGCGGCGACCCGATCCTCTATCAGCACATCCTGTGGTTCTTCGGCCACCCGGAAGTCTACATCATCATCCTGCCGGGCTTCGGGATCATCTCGCACGTGATCGCCACCTTCTCGAAGAAGCCGATCTTCGGCTACCTTCCGATGGTGTTGGCGCTGATCGCCATCGGCCTGCTGGGCTTCGTCGTCTGGGCCCACCACATGTACACCGTGGGCATGTCGCTGACGCAGCAGAGCTACTTCATGCTTGCGACCATGGTCATCGCGGTGCCGACCGGCGTGAAGGTCTTCTCGTGGATCGCCACCGCATGGGGCGGCTCTGTCGAGTTCAAGACCCCGATGCTCTGGGCCTTCGGCTTCCTGTTCCTCTTCACCGTGGGCGGCGTGACCGGCGTGGTGCTGAGCCAGGCGGGCATCGACCGGGCCTATCACGACACCTACTACGTCGTTGCGCATTTCCACTACGTGATGAGCCTTGGCGCGGTCTTCGCGATCTTCGCCGGCGTCTACTACTGGTTCGGCAAGATGACCGGTCGGCAGTATCCGGAATGGGCGGGCAAGCTGCACTTCTGGGCGATGTTCATCGGCGCGAACCTGACCTTCTTCCCCCAGCACTTCCTGGGCCGTCAGGGGATGCCGCGGCGCTACATCGACTACCCGGACGCCTTCGCGACCTGGAACTTCGTGTCCTCGCTCGGCGCGTTCCTCTCCTTCGCCTCGTTCATCTTCTTCTTCGGGGTGGTGATCTATTCACTCCGCAAGGGCGCCAAGGTGACCGAGAACAACTACTGGAACGAATACGCGGACACGCTGGAGTGGACGCTGCCCTCTCCGCCGCCGGAGCACACGTTCGAAATCCTGCCCAAGCGGGAAGACTGGGACAAGGAGCACGCGCATTGAGCGCGGCCTGACCCCGAAATGACATCAAGGGGCCCCGGCGCGGATCGTGCCGGGGCCCTTTCTTTGACGACAGCCGAACGATTCCCGCCATGGCCGCGCATTCCGTTTCCCAGACCGCCCTTGCCGCCGGACCGGTGCTTCGCACGATCTGGCTGATCGGCCTGCCGCTGGCCGCCGCGCTCTGGGCCGCGGCGCAGGACCGGCGGCTGATGGCGGCGGCGCTTTTCGGCGGGGCGGCGGCGGCATTGCTTCCGGCCGCGATGCTGGAGACGGCGCTGCCCATCGTCATCACCCACAATCCCGGCGGCGGCGGCGGGATGATCGCGTTCTTCTGGCACGGGGTCGGGCATCTCGCGCTGGCGCTGCTGGCGGCGGTGGCGGCCTGGGGGCTGTGGCGGCAGGCGCAGGCGGGACCGGCGCTGCCGCAGGGGGGGCTCGGGCTACTCTTCGCCGGGTTCTACGCCGCGATGATCGTGCCGCGCCACACGCCGCTGACCGACGCGCTGCTGCCGAGCGTCGCGGGCCCGTCCGATCCGCTGGCCCCGCTGACGGCGATCGCCGGCATCGCCCCGTCGATCGCGGCGGTCTGCCTCGCCGCCACCGGCGCGGTGCTTCTGGCGGCACGGCGGAGCAGCTGATGCCTTACGAGTGGAGCGAGAGCCGGCGGCACCTGACGCTCTGGCCGCACCGCTCGCTGCCCCGACGTGGCTTTGCCGTGGTCATCGCGCTGTTCTTCGGGCTGGCGATGGTGCCGCTGATCGGTCTGCTGGGCACCGCGCTGCTCTGGGGGCTGCTGCCCTTCGGGCTGGCGGCGCTGGCGGCGCTCTGGTTCGGGCTGCGGCTGAGCTACCGTTCGGGCGAGGTGGTGGAGACGCTGTCGATCAGCCAGCGGGACACCATCCTGCTGCGCCGCAATCCCGACGGATCCGAGCAGGGGTGGGAGTGCAACACCTACTGGGCCCGCGCCGAGATCCACGAGAAGGGCGGGCCTGTGCCGTGGTACGTCACGCTCAACGGCAACGGGCGGCGGGTGGAGATCGGCGCCTTCCTGTCGGAGCCGGAGCGCCGGGCGCTCTACGGCGAACTGGCCTCGGAACTGGCAGAGCGGCGGGACGCGGGCGGGGGCGCCCCGTTGCCCTAACCCTAACTCTTTCCACCGCCGGGGAGAGGCGACACATTGCGCGGGGTGGCGGGAGGGCCGAAGACCTCCGCAAAGGTGCGCTGCAGGGCGACGTCGAGATCCTCCATTGTCACCGGCAGGCCGAGGTCGACGAGGCTCGTGACGCCGTGACCGGTGATGCCGCAGGGCACGATGCCGTCGAAATGCGACAGGTCCGGCTCGACGTTGATCGAGATGCCGTGGAAGCTGACCCATTTCCGAAGGCGGATGCCGATGGCGGCGATCTTGTCCTCCCGCGGGGTGCCGTCTGGCAGGGTGGGCTTGTCGGGCCGCGCGATCCAGACGCCGACGCGACCCTCACGAATTTCCCCCCGCAGGTTGAATTCGGCCAGAGTCGCAATGACCCAGTGCTCCAGCTGCTCGACGAAGCGCCGCACGTCGCGCCCGCGCCGACCCACGTCGAGCATCACGTAGACGACCCTCTGGCCCGGCCCGTGATAGGTGTACTGCCCGCCGCGCCGCGCCTCGTGGACCGGGAAGCGGTCCGGGTCGGTCAGGTCCTGCGGTCGGGCCGAGGTGCCTGCGGTGTAGAGCGGCGGATGCTCCAGCAGCCAGATCGCCTCGGCCGCCGTGCCGGCCGCGATGGCGGCAACGCGCCGCTCCATCTCGGCGAGGGCGGTGTCATAGGGGACGGGGGCGGTGCTGACGATCCACTCCGGCGTCTCGTCGGAAGAAGTGGCGCGCATGGGCGTCAAAACTGTCGCCACGTCAGCCCCCTTTCGCTACGTTGATTCCATTCAGTTTATAAATAGGGATCGAAGGGCATGTACTCCAGTTCCATCAAGGCCGCGCTCGTGGCGGGCCTGATCGTCACCGGGCCGGTTCAGGCGATGGCGAGCGACCTCGGCGCGGCGATTGTCGGCGGGATCATCGGCGGCGCCATCATGCACGGCGCCGGACAGCAGAAGCGGACCTATCGCAAGACGACCAGCAGCCGCAGCAGCGCCGCCAACTCGGCCCAGCGGGAAGAGAACCGCATGACGCAGACCGCGCTGAATTATTTCGGCTTCGACGCGGGCGGGGCGGACGGCGTGATGGGCTCGCGCTCCCGCGCGGCGGTGTCGCGCTACCAGGCGCACATGGGCTGGCCCGCCAGCGGCCACATCCAGCCGCACGAACGCGAGATGCTGCATTCCTTCTACAGCCGAGCGCAGGTCGGCGGCCCCGAGGTGGTCAAGGCGATGCAGCGCAACCCGCAGGGGGTGCGCGGACTGCTCACCGTCTGGCGGGACGAGCGGATGGGGATCGGCGGCGGCCACAGCGGCAGCGGCTATGCCGGGCTGCCGATCGAGGTGTCGGACGCGGTGGACGAGATCGCCGACAGTTCGGAGCCCTCGGCCGAGCAGTTGCTGCAGCGTGCGGGCTTCATCCAGATCGCAGACCTGAACGGCGACGGGCGCAACGACTACGTGATCGACACCGCCGTCACCGGGTCTAGCTTCTGGTGCGGCCAGACGCATTGCGCCGTGATGGTCTTCGCCAGCCAGCCCGAGGGCTACCGCCGCAACGAATTCCGCTACCAGCGCAACGCGCAGCTTACCAATACGGCGAGTCCGGCGATGTTCCAGTGCCACCAGTCGAGCTGCTCGATGGACGATCCGCTGACAGGCGGCGACGTGCAGTTGGCCGCGGGCGGGACCGCCTCGGCGCCAGCGCCTGTGCCCGCCCCCGCGCCGGGCATCCCCGTGCAGCCGCCGGTGATGGCCGCCGCACCGGCGCCCGCACCGGCCGCCACACTCACGCCGCTGCCGATGGCGGGCGGGGCCAAGGCCGACGAGCCCTCGCTCGCCAGCTATTGCAGCAAGGTAAGCCTGCTGACCACCTCGAACGGCGGCTACGTGACGGCGGCGACGATGAGTGATCCGGACCTCGCCCTGTCAGAGCAGTTCTGCCTGACCCGCACCTACGCCATCGCCCAGGGCGAGGAGATGGTGAAGGCGGTGCAGGGCCTGAGCGAGGCGCAGGTCGAGGCGCAGTGCGACGCCTTCGGCCCGGCGCTTCAGCCTTATGTCGACATGCTGCAGACCACTGCGGCAGCGCAGGTCGTTCCGCAGGTGCAGAAGTTCGTGCTGGGCGCGAACATGTCGATGGAACAGCTTCAGAGCACCGGGGCGATCTGTCTCTACACCGGCTACCGGCGCGACAAGATGGACGTGGCGCTTGGCGCGGCGCTGCTGCTGACAGGCGCGGGGCAGGCGCCCTATGCCGAGCTTGTCGGTCACCACCTGAGCCGGGGCTTCGGGGCCGAGGCCTCGGACGGTCACGCCCGGGGCTGGTACGATCACGCGCTCGTCGCGCTCGACAAAGGCGCCGCGCCGGTCTTCGTGCCTGGCCAGCCCGAGCGGGCGGAACTGCTGCGCGCGGCGCTGGCCGCGGAGCCGGGGGCGCTGACGCCCGACGCCACGCCGCAGAACGCCGCTCTGCCGTCGTTTTCGCTGAAATGACACGGGGTTGAAGCAGGTTGTGACCGTTCCGAATGCCGGTCCCGCGGGGCCGGCATTTCGCGTGGCGCGGAGGGGGTGAGAAAAACCGATTTCCTGTGTATTGCCCCCTTCACATCCCCCCGAGGGTTGGCTATACGCGCCTGCACCAAGTCACGTGCGGTCGTGGCGGAATTGGTAGACGCGCAGCGTTGAGGTCGCTGTGGGGTAACTCCCGTGGAAGTTCGAGTCTTCTCGACCGCACCATTTTTCAGCTGAATAGTTGAACGGATTCGAGCCGACGGTGAGTGATCTCCCGGCTGTTCCATTGCGCCTGCCTTGCGACTGGAGCATGGGTTCGTGCGTCCCTGAGCACTCCCAGGCGTTGGCCCCTTCAGTCCGCTCACGTGGGAGCACCCGCATATCCGGTGAGCTTTCCGGAGAGCTTGGCCGGGCCGGCTGCTGTGTCATCAGCCCTTCCGACCCCGCACGTCCGCGTGTGAAGCTGTTTCGTAAGTCGGGTATGGTGGTGCCAATTTTGTTGACGATGTCACGCTTGCTGCGGCGCGGAATGGGCGGGGCTTTCCGCAATGCGGAAGTCTTGCCATGGATGTGGCAAATCACGCCCGATCGGACGCAGATACGGTGAGGAAAACAGCGGATTTGCGTCGGATTGCTTCATTCTGCAGCACGAAAATAGGCACTTGCGCGGGATCACTGCGAACCTCCCGGCCCGTCGCCTCGACCTTCTCCGGTCTCCGAAACTTCGAATAATGGGTATTCACAAGGTCAGGAATTCGCGTAACACTTGTCCTGCCCGAATGAGGAGCGGGCAGACAAACGGGAGGAAATCACATGCGGACATATCGTCTGCCTCAAGGACGCGTGGCGGGGCTGCTCGCCGGTGCGGCGCTTTGCGCGATGGCCGGCACGGCGCTGATGGCGCAGGAGGTCAAGAAGGGCGGCACGCTGAACGTCGCGGTCGAGACCGACGTCCGCGGCTTCGACACCGTCGAGGGCGGGGTGCTGGGCCAGACCGGCGAGATCGTGATGCGCACGATGGTCGAGCCGCTTCTGGGCTGGAACACCCAGACCAACGAACCCGAACCGCTGCTGGCCACCGAGTGGTCGGCCAGCGACGACCAGACGGTCTGGACCTTCAAGCTTCGCGACGGCGTGAAGTTCCACGACGGGACCGACTTCGATGCGGAAGACGTGGCGGCGCACTACAACCGGATCCTCGATCCGGAGAACAAGTCGTCCTCGCGCTCCTTCATCTCGTCGATCGAGAAGGTCGTGGCGGTGGACCCGCTGACGGTGGAATTCCACCTGGCGCATCCGTGGATGGCGCTGCTGCCCTACCTTGCCACGACCTCGATGAGCGGCCCGATCCCGCCCAGCGAACACGTCGCGGCGGGCGAACAGAACCGCAATCCGGTCGGCACCGGTCCCTTCAAGTTCGTCGACTGGTCCTCGGGCGACCGCATCGTCGTCGAGAAGTGGGAGGAGTACCGCGACGCCGACGAGATCAACCTGGACCAGATCAACTTCCGCATCCTGCCGGACACCCAGACGCGCTATGCCTCGCTTCAGTCGGGCGAGGTCGACGTGATCTGGACCGACCGGGGTCCGACCATCGTGGAAGCGCAGAACAACCCGGATATCGTGACCCTCACGACCGAGGGCGCGGGCGCGGCGGTCAACCTGATGAACGGCAAGAAGGAGCCGCTGTCGAATGCCACGCTGCGCAAGGCGCTGGCCCATGCCTGGAACCAGGACGCGCTCGTCAAGATCTCCTGGCAGAACACCCGGCCCGCGGTGACGCACCCGCTGGGCAGCGTGAAGGATTGCGGCGAAGCGAACTACCGCGGCTTTGACATCGCGAAGGCGAAGGAATACGTCGCGCAATATCTCGAAGAGACGGGACAGTCCGAAGTGCCCGAGATCGTGATGATCCACACCACCACCCCGCGCGGGCGGGAACTGGGCGAGATCTACCAGCAGACGGCCAAGGCGGCGGGCATCAACCTGACGCTGGAGCCGGTCGACCAGTCGACGCTGGTGGCGCGGACCTTCAAGGGTGATTTCGACATCACCGGCTGGCGGATTGCGGACGGGGCCGACATGGGGCCGCAGCTTTACGCCTACACCAAGATCGGCTCGTCCTACAACCTGACCGGCTTCAACAACGAAGAACTGGACAAGCTGGCCGACGAGATGCGCGTCGCGACGACGATGGAAGACCGTCTTCAGAAGCAATGCGACATGGTCGCGATGATGAACGACGACGGCTCGATCCTCTATCGCGGCGGCGGGCGCTACTATGCCTTCACCAATCCCAAGGTGAAGAACGTGCCGCCGCCGTATCGCGGGGCGGTCGACGTCACCCGCGCGTGGATCGACGAGTGATCTGACCGTCCGGCGGTGCGGGACGCCCGCGCCGCCGGACGGTCGCGCCGCCCGCACCCGATCCGCGCGGCCGGGGCGGCGTCGGCGGACACCCGCGTTCCCATCCTTGGCAGTTGGACACCCAGGCTATGCATGCCAGAGCCACCCCTTCTAGTCTGATTCCGCCGGCCGATCCGGGCAGGGGCACGCGGGACGTGTCCCGCCGCGCGCGGTGAGGCGCGTCTGAGGGGGCCGCCACCATGCCCGGCGTGCCGCGCCGGGACCCAGACAACCGAGCATTCGCCAGGGGAGACGCGATGCCTTATCTGATCCGACGGTTCCAGCGATTGTGCATCGTGCTGCTGGTGGTGACCTTCGTCACCTTCCTTCTGGTGAACATCCTGCCGGGCGACGTGGCCTACGAAATGGCCGGCATGGACAGCTCGGAAGAGCAGGTCGAAGCGATCCGCGAGGAGATGGGCCTGAACCGCCCGGTGCTGGTGCGCTACGTCGAATGGGTCGGCGGCATCTTCACCGGCGACTGGGGCACCTCCTTTATCAACAAGGAAAACGTCTGGGACGAGATCACGCACCGCTTCCCGGTCTCGTTCGAGCTGATGATCCTCGCCCAGGCCCTCGCGCTGGCGATGGCGATCCCGGCCGGCATGATCTCGGCCTATCGTCCGAACGGGCGGGCCGACCGGATCATCGGCGCGGTCGCCTTCGCCAGCGTGTCGATGCCCAGCTTCATGTCGGCGATCCTGTTGATCTACTTCTTCTCGCTCCACCTCGGCTGGCTGCCCGCGACGGGGTACGAACCGCTGTCCGAAGGGCTCTGGGCCAACCTGCGCCCGATGATCCTGCCCGCGATCAGCCTCGCGCTGGTGGAATGGACGATCCTGATGCGCACGCTCCGGGTCGAGATGATCTCGGTCCTGCAGGAGAACTACATCGCGCTGGCCCGCGCCAAGGGCATGTCGAACGCGCGGATCCTCTGGGTCCATGCGCTCAGGCCATCGAGTTTCTCGATGATCACCCTGCTGGGCCTTCAGGTCGCACGCCTGCTGGGGGGCACGATCATCATCGAACAGATCTTCGGCATCCCGGGGGTCGGGCGGCTGCTGATCCACGCGGTCTACACCCGCGACTTCATCGTGATCCAGGGCTGCGTGACCTTCTTCGCGCTGGCCTTCGTGATCGCCAACTTCCTCGTGGATATCGCCTATGCATGGCTCGATCCGCGGATCCGGACGCGAGGCGCGCATGGCTGACATTTCGCATTCCAACGCCCCGGCCGCCGGCGCGGCCTCGACCGGGACCGAAGAGCAGGACAAGCACGCGGCGGCCATCGCGCTGCACAAGAAGCGCACCAAGTTCGGGCTGCTGTTCTGGATTCCGCTCGGCTGGTTGATCGTGGTGGCCGTGGCGGCCATCGGCGCGCCCTTCTGGGGGCTGCCGCCGCCGGACGAGATCGACTGGGCCTACCTCCAGTCGCCCCCGAGCGAGGCGCACTGGCTGGGCACCGACGTGCTGGGCCGCGACCTGCTGAGCCGGATCATCTGGGGCGCGCGGGTCTCTCTCACCGTGGGCTTCGCGGCGCCCGCCATCGGCGTCGGCGCGGGGCTGATCCTGGGCATGGCCGCGGGCTATTACCGGGGCTGGGTGGACGAGATTGTGGGCATCGCCATCGACTCCTGGCTCGCCATCCCGGGCCTCGTCGTACTGCTGCTCTTCGCGGTGATCTTCGGCGGTTCGCTTTTCATGGTCTGCTTCTCGCTCGGGCTGCTGTTCATCCCGACGGCGGCGCGGATCACGCGGGCGGCGACGCTGAACTACGCCGGGCGCGAATTCGTGCTGGCGGCCCGGGCGCTCGGTGCCTCGGACGTCCGGATCCTGGCGAAAGAGGTCTTCCCGAACATCATCTGGCCGCTGATCGCCTTCATCCTGATCGACATCCCGATCGCCATCGTGATCGAGGGCTCGCTGTCGTTCCTGGGCCTATCGGTCAAGGCGCCGACGCCCTCCTGGGGCGGGATCATCGCCGAAGGCCGTGAACACCTGAGCACCTCGCCGCATATCGCGATGTATCCGACCATCGTGATGTTCCTGACGGTGCTCAGCTTCAACCTTGTCGGCGACGCGATCCGCCGCCGTCTCGCGGATGTCCGCGAAGGCGCGA
>Ga0310345_10001029_pt1 | contig 33648 bp, 30 predicted proteins | sample HC15DNA20500_MG_FD_204667 | JGI IMG/M metagenome (GOLD analysis project Ga0310345, IMG submission 204667) | Marine microbial communities from station ALOHA, North Pacific Subtropical Gyre - HC15-DNA-20-500_MG | ecosystem: Environmental > Aquatic > Marine > Oceanic | place: Pacific Ocean: North... | reverse complement strand
TTCCGCAGCGGCAGCGCTTACCCTCCAGAACCATCCCAATGCAGCTTTACCCATAGACCAGCGCGTGGGGCCCGCGGGTTCCTGCACTGGAGGCTTTCGTACGCAAGCGCCCGAAACCCTTCACAGACCCGGTCGTTCGGATGAGCCGCCGCGAACGTCTGCACCCGACAGAAGCGGCCATGGAATGCTTCGAAGCGAACCGGCAGGAAGGCGCCCTGCCATCGCGCTCCCGATCCCGAATCCCGCCGTTCGCAAAATAGGGTCAGTCCAGCAAGACCGTTGGAAGGCGGGCTGATCGCCTTTGTCGCTCGTCAGTTCTGCGCTCAGCCGTTTAGCTCCAGCCCTCAATACCTTCCCGGTCAAGGGGCAATCGGGCGGTTGACCGCGCCCGCCATGGCCGTGAACATCTTCACTCGCTTGGTCTTGAGGCTGTCGGGCTTGTATTTTGATATCCAATCCGCGGCCTTCTCAGCGAGGAACAGGCTGGCTTTTTCCTTTGCCGCAGTCGCTGCGACTCCGACTTCGTCCTGCTTCTTCTGCTGTTCGGAGATCGCTTCGTGCACTGAGCGGAAATAATAATGGAAGAAGAGCCGGTTGAATTCGGTAAAGTAGATGTCGGCAACCCGCGTATCGCCGCGGATCAGCAGCATATTCTCGTCATTGTCGTTGGTCGACGCGTCCGAGAAATTGGCCGAGCCAGTCACCACGATCGGATCTGCGCCGAGAGGATCCTGGAGCAGGAATTTCGAGTGGATATAGCTCACATGCGTGTTGAGCTTGAGCTTTGCCGCGTTGGTCTCCCTCGTCCAGCGATAGAGCGGATCGGCGATGAACGAACCCCAGGCAGAGTATATATTCTGCTTCCAGTTCAGGGGGACGAACGGCTTGGCCCCGGGCTTGGGGACGGCGCCGGGCTTGGGCTTGGGTGGCGCGTCACGCTTTTCGAGCATCAGAAAGGTCAGTGGTGATGCGGTCGAATGCTTAACTAGCCGATCCTTGAATACAGCGCTGATACCGAAGGCGAGCGTGATACAGCCGAGCCCGGCCGAACGGTCGAGCATGTCGGAATACATGTCCAGGACTTCACTGCCGGCTCTGGGGCTGAAGACCGGCGTCGTGCCCTGGGGAATGGTCGTCCAATCGATCGGCGTCGGCAGCAGGCCCGCGACGTCGACACGAAGCTTGTCCATCGCGGCGTTGGCCTGGGGCCTGGTGTCGGTCGGCGACTTGCCCGGATCCTTAGAAAGCAATTCCCAATAGTCGCGGAAATGGTCCGCCACCGAAGCATCGCGTACCCAGTGGCCGACATTGGTCTGTCCGTGGATGCCGCCGTCGGACAGGTTGGTCGAGCCCGTCCAGACCTGCATAGGTTTCTGGGCGGCACCCTTTAGCAGCACCATGAACTTGTTGTGGGCGATCTCGTCGACATTCTTCTCGCGCCAGCAGGCGATCGCGGACGCGGGCAATTTGGTGGCCGCAACGGCGTCCATGTTCGCCTTGCGCGGAAAATCGTCGATCGGCTTCCCAGTCTTCTTGTCGAGCTTGCCGTGCGCGTTCTTCTTTGCGTCGATGACCAGCTGAACCTTCACGCCGCGATCGATAGCAGCCTTGAACCATAGAAGCGCTGGCTCGTAGCGGAATTCGTAAAAGGCGCCGAGGATGGTGTCGCCCTTCTTCGCCTGCGCGATGAATTTCTCCATTGCCTCGTCGAGGTCGCGGCTCAACCATTGCAATGCTTCGGTGCGCTTCGGCTCGGCGAGTTGGTCAGGGCGCTTGTTGTCGAAGTTGCGCTGATAGGCCTGGCTGCTGGCAACGCCCCGGTTAAAGAAGATATCATGCGTGCCGGTGGTGAACGCCTTTTCGGTCTCGATGCGGATCGGGATGGGCGGCAGCGAACGATCGATGCTCTTGGGGACACCCTTCAGCGGGTGGAAATAGTAGACATATTCCGTGCCGTCCGCGGCGGTGAAGTCATCCCAGACGAAGCTCTGCACGGGCTGGTCGTAGGTCAGGACCTTCAACATTTCGTCGGGATGCGGGTAGATCGATTCGAAGACCTTAAACCCGTACATGTAATAGCGTTCGGTCTTACCGGCAGGCAGGCCAAGCCTCTCGCGTTCGACCGCGAACCCTATCAGGTCGGTGATACCTTTCGGGTCGAAGTCGATGCCGAACGACACCGTATTGGTGCCGGCGACAGCGAACACCTGAAAGGCACCGACCTTGTCCGACTTGAACCGCATTGTCCGTCCCCCTTACTTTCGCATTAGAGTCCCAATCCCGGTCCCAGATGCTCGTGCTGGGCTGCTGCAGCGGGTACGAAATAATAGCCGCCCGCCACGTTGGCGGCACCCCCGGCTCCCCGGCCAGTCGAAGCGCCATCCGGTTCGGCGTTTATCAAATTTCACGCCCGATGAAAAACATTCGGGATACAGAATTCGGCTAATAGGCATTATATCCATTTTGGATGTATTATGATGCAATTTATTTTGGTCGCAGGGGCCAGTCATTGAGGTTAGATATCGCGACGGGGAAGGACAAAGTCATGATTCTTGCCACTCGGATCGCCCGCACGGTCGCGGGGCCACTTCTCGCTTTTGCGGTTTCACTTTCGCTTTGCGCAACGCCCGTCGCCGCGAAGCAGCCGGTTTACTATCTGAATGATGCGCCGCTGACCTTCACCTTACCGACGATACCCACCGATCCCGGTATGATCGAGCTCGAGTTGACCATCGTTCGCGCGGCGCACGCGTTGGCGGGTAGCCCCGCCGCCGACGAAGCGATCGTCGATGCCAAGGCCTTTCCCGCGGGCGACCTGATGGGCCGCTTCTCCGATTCCGCGCAGACACCGCTGAATCCGGTTGATCGCCCGATGCTGCTACGGCTGATGACGCGCGCGCTAGGCGAGCTCAGTAACTATTCGGACATCTACAAGAACAAAGGGAACCGGCAGCGGCCCTATATCGAGGATCTATCGATCGCCCTCTGCTATGACAACCCGTCTTACCCGCTCAATCCAAGGCAATCCTACCCTTCGGGCCATGCCGCCAACGGCTATGTAGCAGCGCTGATCCTCGCCGAGCTTTTTCCGGCGCGCCGCCAGCTGATTCTGGCGCGCGGCGCACGCTATGGCGACAACCGGGTTGCCTGCGGGGCGCATCATCCTAGCGATGTGTTGCAGGGGCAATTGCTCGCAATCGAATTCTTCAAGGAAGTGTCGGACGTCGATCGCTTCAAGCGTGACCTCGAGTGCGCGCGTGCCGAGGATACGGTGCTGCTGAAGAAGCTCAAGGAAATCCCGGCAAGCTGCACCGCGCCGGACGCCTGAACCGCCAAGCACGATTTGTAACACAGGAGAGACTGGAATGGGGCAGGCAGCGTCGTCGCCGAATTTCAACTACGGCTATCCGAGCCCCGGTCCCCAGGATCCCACCCCGCAGAAGGTGATGGATCATGTCTTCTTCTTGTCGGAGACGAGTTGGAAGGAAGTACGCGAGAATGATCGGTTCGATTTCATCGTTATCGGGAGCGGCTTCTGCGCGCTGGCGTTCGTCCAGCGCACGCTCGAGCATGATCCGTCGAAGCGCATCCTCGTGCTCGAACGCGGTCCCTTCTTCCTGCCGGAGCATTTTCAGAACTTGCCGCTCCCCTATCAGCAGACGCTGGGCGGGCTGAGCGAGACCTTCCCCTGGACATTGTCTGCAAAGACTGCGGGCCAAGGACCGGGCAAGATCAGCTGGCAGCACGGCATGGTGCCCTTCTTCGGCGGCCGAAGCATCCTGTGGAGCGCTTGGTGTCCGCGCCCGCTCGAGGATGAGATGCGCGAATGGTGCCCGGACGTGGTGGCGGCAGCACATCGCAATTTCGACAAGGCCGAGGCGCTGCTGAACGTCGTCCCTGCTGACAAAATCGATTCCGATCTCGATCCCGGCGCGCTGGCCGCTGCAGCCAAGCGGCGTCCGATCTACTCGACCCTCCAGCGCAAATTGCAGAAGCAAGTTGCCGACGGCCTCAAGCATGTAAGCTCGGCAACGCGGTCGATGGCCGCGCCCATCGCCGTGGGCGCGGGGATCCAGGAAGATATCGACTTCGCCAAATTCTCGACGCCGGCGCCTTTCCTCGATCTTACCCATGGCGATGGGCGCGCAGGCGTCGATCGCCGCGTCTGCGTCGCCACGGAATGCGTCGTTCAACGCATCCTCGAGCAGGAGGGCACGGCGACCGCGCTCGAGACCTCACGCGGCGTGGTCAATATCGGCGGGGCCAAGCTCATCCTTGCCATGGGGTCGCTCCCGCCCGCCACCTTGCTGCTCAACTCGTTCGACAAGCTTCAGCAAGCCGGCAGCAGGTTTACTGCGCACTTCATCACCTCGATCGTCGCGCGCGTGCCGCGCAAGGATTTCGCCTTCGAGAGCAAGCTGGCCGACATGGAGCTTGCCGCGATTTATGTCGCGGGTAAGTCCAAGGATGGCATGCAATATCACGTCCAGCTCTCGGCGCTGGCCGATCGCGATCCCAAGACCAACGCCCAACGCGCGGCCCGCTATGCGCCTGACGTGGTGGCGACGGCGTCGCCTAGCCAGCTCGCCAGTTCGGCAGACTATGTCGTGTTCGTGTGCGCGGTGCTGGGCGAGCTCGACGAGCGCAACAAGAACAACTGGCTTAAGGGCAACGGCCTGGCCGATCCGACCACGAATGTTACGCTTCAGGTGCTCGCAAATGAGACCGACGCGGACACCTGGGACGTGATGGACGATGGCACCTTCGCGCTGATCGAGCAGGTGCTGTCGCCCAAGGGCAGGGACGCAGTCGAATATTGGCACGGTGCTCCCGATCAGGGGAGCTGGACAAAAGCTCGGCCTACGATCGAAGAACGCCGCGTTCCGGGCCTGGTCCATGAGGGCTCGACGCTCTGGATCGACAAGGAGCCAGGGAAGGGACCGGTCGGTACGGACTACCGCCCCCTCGGTATCACCAATGTGTATGTCACTGGGGGAGGCCTCTGGCCGACTAGCGGTTCATGGAATCCTACCCTGACGATGGTCGCGCTCGCACAGGATCTGGCTGATCAACTTGCCGGGACCAAGAGCGTTGTGCCCGCGGATCAATTGCCGACGCCCGCCGAACTGAGCGGCGATCCAGGCTAACAGTCCCGCGGTAACCGGCGCGCAGGGTTCGTGCGCCGGGGACAGCCCCGAGCCCACTCGAGCATCGGCCCAACTCGACGAATCAATTGTCCGCTGTTGCCCACGGTCGCTTCCGAAGAAGTCTGACCGTTTGCGGCTCCGATTCAATTGATCGACCATCGCATCCGCGCAAAGATGCAGAGTCCGCTCTTGCCAAAAGCCGCCCTTTGACTGGCGAACCGGGAACGACGAGTTTGTCCCAAAGTCAGCCGCTATGATCTTCAATCTATGGACGCTGCATTTGGCGCGACCCGGTGGGAGGTGACCCGGGCCGCGCCGTCCATCCCGAACATCTCTCTGCGCTTCCGGTCGTAAAGATCGGCAGGAACGCTGACATGCTCTGGACGAAACAAAGATACAGAAGTGACGTTGATGCGCGTCATTACAGATCGAGCCCCAACGATTTCTCGGGAACAGGAAGGTGGCGGACCGGTACTTCCGGTGCAGGCCCGAGCACAGCATCTAGCTTGGCCTTGAGCTCGGGGCTCATCTTAAGCTCGGGGACCTGACGCTTGTCGACCGGACTACCATGCCTTGGCTCCACTTCGACCCTGCCAACCGTTTCGAGCGCCGAAGTCTTGTTGCCGGGCGTTCGATCGAGCTGCTGCTTCAAGCTCTCGAGGTTGTTGGTCACCACCACCATGTCGTCAGTGGCGCGGGTGTTGAGGACGTTCTGGGTGCGCTGGGTCGCGAGATTGCGCTGGGCCGAAGAAATGACCTCGATTGCCTCTGGTTTGGTCATGCCCTGCGCCATGTGCGCGTTTAGCGCGTATCCAAGATCCAATCGCCGAAGCATGGGATCGTCCGGCAGCAGGACCAGTTGGCGCTTGTCGGCCAATTCGACCCGCACCCCATCAGGCCGCGCTTCTAGCACAGTCGCGTAGGTTGATTTGGCGATGTCTCTGGCTGCATCCTTGTCGCGCCAGAATACAGTCTCGCCATCGTGAACCCTGATCTGGTGCTGATCGTAAAGCGCCAGACGGTCAAACCGGTGCCCCGGATCAAGCCGGTCCGGGTCGATGACTTTCCGGCGTCCGTCGCGAACGAGAACAACTTTGTCGTCCTTGCGGATTTCCTGGACCTCGTATTCGCCTCGTTTGAGACCGAGTTCGCGCACGTCCATGCGGGCCTCGAGTATCTGGCCGGTGCGGTAGGTCGAGGCAAAACGCAGCTCCTCGCGCGTTGCATTGGCGCTCTGCAGCGTCGTGAGCATCAGGCCGTGCCCGCCAAGCGTGCCATCCTTCAGCAGGCCCTCCTGCACGCGCTGGTTGATCTCAGCGCGGTCAGCGCGGCCGGCGGTGAAGATCGCGGTGGCCGCTCGCTTGTCCGGCGGAAGCGACAACCATAGCTCGGCTGCGCGCGCTACGTGGTCAGGACCCGCCTCGATGACCCTGCCGTGTGCCGCGAGAAGATCGAGGCCCAGACTGGCATGTCCGCCGTTCGATAGCGCAGCGACAGCGAGCAAGAGCGGCGAGTTCTTCTGGCGGATGTTCTCGTCCATCCGCACCGTCGCTTGTCCCGCGCTCTGCGAGACGGCGAACATCTTGCCTTGCTCGATTGCTGAGAGTTGCTGGCGATCGCCCATGAACGGCGCCTTGGCGATCCCAAGCTGCTCAGCGACCGTCACCAGGCGGAGCATGTCGCGCGAGGAGACCATGGAGCTTTCATCGGTGATGATGACCGTATCGGCGAGCGCCGCCTTGGCAGCCTCGAAACGCTCGCCCGGTCCTGCGGCCGCAGCCCCACCATACGAGCTCAGAAACTTCGCGATCGTATAGGCCTCGATCCCTGCCTCGCGCATCTGCTCGGCGGACATGCCCTGGCCGCCCCCGCCGCGCAGGTCCGCGACCATCTTGTTCTGGAAGGCAAGCCCGACGAGCCGGATGCCCTCGGCGCTCAGGACCTTGTCGAGTGCGCCCAGCAGCGTCGACTTGCCCGCACCGGCGACGCCCTGGATGTTGAGGAAACGGTCAGTGCCGGACAGGATCGCAACGCCGGCCGCGAGCTGCCCCTCATTGAGCTGCCAGGTATCGACCCCGGCGCGGGCCTGTCCCAGGTCGCGCGTCGCCTCCTGCAACCGCACCATGGCAATTTCTGGCGGCATGAACGCACGGCCTTTGCCGGCCCCCGCATCGATCCGGTCCAGAATCTGCTGCTCCATCGCAAGCGCCGCCGGCGTCGTCACGAGGTCGAAGTGGCCGTCGAGCCGGCCGGACTTGCCCGGGACCAAATGGCCATCGCGGATGAGCTCGCTGATCCTTTCGGTCACGGCGGCGCCTTCGAGACCCTTGATCTGGAAACCAAGCGCTGCACTGAGGATCGCCTGAGGGGAAAAGGCCGCCTCGCGCTCGGACAGGTGGCGGATGGCAGAGGCTGTCGCATGCTGAGCCTTGATCGTGTCCGCTGGCAGGAACAGCGCAGCCGCGCCGCTCACCGCCAGCGGGTCAGGCGTGCGCAGTGCCGCGCTGATCCGGGTTGACACTTCACTGAGCGCGGCCGCCGCCGTTTCACGGAAAGTCGGGCGCGCCTGGATTTCGGCCCGCGCCTTGGCCTCGGCGATGAGCGACTTGCCATCGAAACCCAATGCCGCCGAGCGATCCTGCCATGACTGGACGAGTGCCGCCCGGTCATCAACGGCGAGCTTGGGATCGCGGGTGTTGACCGTCACGCGGTCCTGCCCTTGCGGGGAAGCGATACCGAGCTCCTCGACCTTGGTCAGGATATCTTCGCGGCGCTGGCTGAACTCCTTGATGACCTCGCTCGGTACGCCCTTGATCTCGAACGAGCCGTGCTTGCCGGCTGCTTCGGTCTCGTATCCAAGCTTCTGCAACTGGGCGCGGAAGGCCGCATGGTAGAACTGCCCGATCGTCGTGTTGTTCTTCCAGATTTCGCCGTTCCACAGCGCCTTCCATGTCCCTTTGGGATCACGCGTCAGGTTGGCGACAACGGCGTGGATATGGCCTTGCGGATCCAGTGCGCGGCTCGTGTCGTGGGCGAAGAGGGCATAGACGAGATTGCCGGTCCTTTGCGGTTCGCCGCTGCGGACACGCTCATAGTTGCGGCTCTCGGCAAACTGCTTCTCGACGAGCTGCGACATGGTCGATTTGACGGCCGCCATATGCGCCTCGAGGATGCGCTTGTCGCCGCTCACCAGCGCAAGGATCGAGGCGGACTTCGGCATCGAGAACGTGAGATCAAGACCAAGGCGCCGCCCCTCGACTTGCCCCACCATCTCTCCGTCCGGTAGCTTCCCGTTGAGGATCGCTTCGAACTGATCCCGCTCGACCTGACCTTCGAGCCCGAGTGCGCGCGCACCCTCGCCGCCCCAGACTCCGGCTTCCGCGTGTTCATCGGCCGTGTAGTAGTTGTCGTTCGCGAAATAATCGGCTGCGCCGCTCGACGACCTGACGGATGCGATGGAGTGCATGGGTTACATCTCCATGCCGTCATCGGGGGTTGGGGCATCGTTCTCGGGCTGTCGCGACGCTTCCTTCTCGCGTTCCGCCGAAACGTCCCGGTCTATTGCCTCGGCAAGTTCGCGGGCGGCTCGGGTGGACCGCTGGGCAGGGACCGTCGGCCCGGCGCTGCGGGACGTCTTGGGTGCGGTTTCTGTCTCGCGGGCGCGCGCAGTCGCGGCGCTCTTCACGATCTCAGCACTGGCGATCATCGAGCGCCCAAGACTGGATTGCGGGGCTGCCGTAGGCTCGGTCTGCATAACGGCAAAATTCAGCTCTTCCTGCCTGGGAGCGGGCTGTTGTTTTGCCGGTTCGTCGTCGATCTCGGGTGCGGGGGTGAGTTCGAGTTCATCCTTGGTTTCTCGCCCGCCGCCTTCGGTTTCGCCGTCGTCGTCGGTACCCCGCGCGAACTCGATCGGCTCGACATGGGCGCGCAGGACATAGCCTTCGGCGACCTTGGGGTAGTCCTTGTAGGTGAGCTTGATCCGGGCGGCATCGAAGCCTTCCGGGAACACCAGAAAGCCGCGGAGCGAGGGCAGTTTCATGATGTCGTCGGGCAGCACAAGCGGCTGCACTTCGGAGCGCGGCGTGATTGTCGCTGCGTCGCGGATGTTGGAATAGCCGTAGCTGTAGGCCTCATCCATCATTCGCACTTCGCGGTGGCCGATGTAGTCCGAACAGTGCTCGGCGGTGTCCCGGTCAGCAGCCGCGAGGATCAACTTGGTGCGCGCCAGCGAGGCAAGGTTCTGAGCGCCTTCCTTGCCGTAGGTCTCGGCGAGCTTGGCGAAGGAATGGATACCGAGCACGAAGGCCCCGCCAAACCCGCGCGCGGTCTGGAGACCGTCCTCGATCGCGGGCAGGCGGTGCAGCGCATGGACCTCGTCGAAGAAGAACCAGGTGCGAAGGTCGCGGGTGCGCGGCAGGCGCATCAGGGTGTGAACCGCAAGGTTCATCCAGAGCGAGAGCAGTGCCCGGTTGAGCACCAGTTCGTTGTGGGATGAGGTGATGAAGAGGATCGAGCCGGGCTTGTTCCTGGCCCGGATCCATTTGGAGATCGAGAAGCGCTCCTTGCCCTCGGGAAGGAAGCGCAAGGCCTGCGCATTGGTGTTGAAGACGGCGCGAATGGATTCCGCCATCTTGGCCGCCTCGGGTGCGGTTAGCGGGTCTGCGACCGTGTGCTCGAGGAGTTTGTGAACTGCCTTTAGATCGGCCATCATCAGGCGGCTGGCGAGCGCCTGGTTGGTCGCCTCGCCAAGCTTGATCAATTTGATGCAGGTCTCGACGAACAGCGTGCGCGCAGCCAGCATCCAGAACGGCTCAGCGCCGCCGCCATCGGAGGGCAAGAGGGCAGCAGCGATGCCGGTAAAATCGGCATGGTTCTTCGCCTCGGCGAACACCGACCAGCTCGGGCAGCGCTCATCCATCGGGTTGAGGATGGTGTCGGTTTCAGGGTTGTAGAAGGCCTCGACATAGGCACCGGTGAGATCGAACACGACGGCCCGGTCACGGCGCGCGCGCATCTGCGCAATGAGGGCGCGCATTGCCGTCGTCTTGCCCGTGCCGGTCGAGCCGATCATGATCGTGTGCGCTTGTTCGGTGCGCCAGGGGAAGGGCACCCCGGCAAGGCTGTAGACGTGGTGGATGCCCGCCTCCTTTCGCGCTGCGAGCGGCATTGCGCGGACCTCGGCAGGCGTCTTGCCCGGGAGGCGATCAGCAAGCTCAAGGGCAAGCATTTCGCGGTTGTATTCGCCGATCACGTCCGCGAGATCCGCGGCATCCACCAGCATGGCCCCGCGCTGATGACGTTCCTCGAGAATGGATTTCCCGCGGCGCCGCGAGAAGTCGACAAACCAAACCGCGAGCGGGATCGCAACGAAGAGCGAAATGAACAGCGAGCCCCATATCGCGCGCAGCAGTTTGCTCCATGCGGTGACGACTTCGGGGTGTGACGCAATCAGGCGGACAGGCGCTGCAATGACCTCGCCTGAACGCAGCGTGAGGTTCAGGATCCTGCCCGGATTGAATTCCATGAAGAGCCATCCTTCTGCGTAAATCCGCATCAGGATCATCTGCACTTCATGCTCTTGCAGCAGCAGCGCAAGCGCGACCGACAGGGCAAGACAAAACGTGAAGAACCAGAGCAGGAGCGGCATCTTGGCCGAGGCAAACCACATCATGAATTCGTGGGTGATGAGCTGCGAACCGCGCGTGAAATTGCCGGCATTGCGCGGCATCGTCCCGCGCGCCGAATGATGCTGGAGCTTGCCCGGCCGGGCGCGGTCGGACCAGGTGTCAGGACGCGGCACAGAGCGCCTCCATCCGGCGTTCGGCTTCGGCGAGCAGGGCGGTGTGTGCGTCGGGATACTGGCGCTGCACAATGAGATCAGCGACGAGGAAGAGGTACTCGGCCGAAAACTGACGGCGGCGATCCGCCTCACTGGTGCCCGACAGAACGCCCAGGAATTGCTCGAGGGCGATTCGCAAAAGGTTCGATCGGGTGACGTTTTGCGCCGTTGCAGCGACCTGCGCTGCCTGTGCCAACGGCTGTGGAAGCCGGAGGGTAATCAGAACTGTTTCAGTCATCACCAAGCCCCTTGAAAGGGCCTGGCGGAGATTGCGCGAAACAGGTTCTACGCCATAGGCGGCGCCTTGGCAAGGAAGGGACACGGAGCCGCGCGCCGTATTACCTGGTAATACCGCCAAAAGAGCACAGTTTCAGAGTATTACATCGTAGATAGTTTTCTGTAATACGCCGTATTACAGAGGTAATATCATGTACACTGGCTCATTTCAGCCATTCTGCCTACGGCGTTGCCGTGTGGGGTGTGCATTTCCTCCCGTTGATCCTGGATCCTGCATCTCGCGTGGTTTCTGATTTGATTTCGGATGCTGGGAATGGGCTTTCGCATGCGGTCAATACCGCGCCTCGCGTCTATCATTACTACGTCGGAGGTCTCGGATATTATGGCTACTGCCGGCAAAACGCTTGCCAAGTCGTGCGGGCATGGGAATCCTCATGTCCGGGAGGTTTCAGCGCCAACCCAAGAGGTACCATCATGGCCAGGAAAGGAAGTCTCGAAGCGGAACGTCAGGCTATCGCAAGGGAGCGCCAAGCGCTGGAAGCGCGCGAGGCGAAACTGCGCGAGAGCGAGCAGGTTGCCATGGCCGAACTGCTGCGAAAGTCGCAGCTCGGCAGGGCACCCTTCGAGCGGGTCGAAGGCTTCTTCGCCGCGCTTGCAAGGCTCGGCCTCGACGAAGCGGAGAAGCGCTTGGCAAAGAGCTGAAACCGGCCTCGCAAGAGGCCAACGCAGCCGGGGTTCGATGCCCCGGCTGCGTTTTATTGGGGTCTGCAAAAAGAGGGGCCGGAGAGCCCGAAAGAGCCCTCCGGCGCCAAGCGGAAAATTGGCATGTCAGAAGGGACAGTCGGCGTCCCATTCGGGATCCATGACCACGCTCATGAAGCTGGCGGCGCGGGCAATGCTCGCTTCATCGAAGTCGTCCGCCATCATGCCCTGGACCGTGTGGACGATCCGGTCGATCAGATGCAGGGGCAGGGCGTTGTAGTCGCCTTCGTCAATGGCGCTGAACGAGCCGTCATCAGCCTCGATGACATGCTGGTCGAAGAAGCTGTGCTGGGCGCGGATCGTGGCCGTGCGCAGGGCTGCGTCATAGCTGACGGGATCGAATGCCGGGATGTCGAGGACGGTCGAAAAAGCGTTCATGAGAGCCTCCTGTCACAGGAATTGAAGAGGCGTCTCCGGAGATGGCCGAGCTTGGTCCGGGTCAGGAACGGGCCGCCCGCGGCCCGCCGCCTCGCGGGGGTGGGGGAGCCGATTTTTCAGGAGCGGGAGGCGAAGCCCGAGCGGAGGAAAAATTGGGGGAACCGCCCTTCTTGACGCGCGCCAATGGCGGCCATCAGACTTGGAAGTCTGCGAGAGTGTTTATTCTCTCCGATAGAGCACCGCGCGTGGGGTCTTCGCCCGGCCGATGCGCAGGCTGGGGCAGGGGAGGCCGCCGGCCGTTCCCCATGGTCCAGCAAACGAGCCGGGCGATAATCGCGGCAGCCCCGAGCGACAAAAAAGAAGGGCACCCGGATCGGTGTCCGGATGCCCTTCGTGGTGGAAGATCGGTGGCATTCGCCGGTGCTCAGAACGGCGGAAGGTCGTCCTCCTTAACCGCGCGCTGCGCTGCCTGCTGCCCGCCTTGCGGCGCTGCCTTGACGCGGCTTTGCCCAGGCTCGGCACTCGGGGCTACCTCGCGCAGGATGTGGAGCGGAATCCGGGCCTCACGCAGGCGGTCGGCAAGGTTCGCCTGGATGCCGCCGCCACTGCAAACGATGGCCTCGACGGGCTTGAAGGCAAGCATGCGCGCATTGCGCTGATAGGGCGCAGAAGGTCCCCGCGACGCATCGGGCTTGCACAGGATCACCGGCACACCCTGTCGCGAGGCCCAGGCTGCCGCGATCACGTCCGCCCCCTTGTTCTGTGCGGTCGTGGCCAGCACCATCGAGGGAACGCGCGTGTGGATTGCATCGAGGTAGTCCTCGACAAGTGCGATCTCGCTGAACTGCTGCCCGCCCGAGAACACCACGACGGGCCCTGTCGGCGCAAACTGCTCGCGCCGCTGCGCCTTCTGGGCGGCAAGGTAATCGCGGGCCTCGATCATCGAAGCATTGGTCTTGGACGACACGCGCGAACCGCGTACCGGCGAGAAGGGGCGGCCGGTTTCGACGAGGTAAATCCGGGCAGCGTGGTCACGCATGCATTCCATCGCGTCGCGGCATTCGGCCAGGCTGCGGGCCTGCATGGTGAGGTCTTCAAGATCACTCGCGTAGACCTCGCTCGGATCGTATTCGCGCAGCTTCTCCTGAAGCTTGCTTGCCATCGCATCTTCCCGGTCGTCGAGGCGCTTCGCCACGACATGGAAGCTGTTGGCTATGCCCCAGGCCACTTCGCTCGCAAAGTCCTCCATGCGGGTATCCCGGAAGAGATCGAAGACGGTCGCCAGCATCATCTCGATCGCCGCCTGCGCCGCCTCGGGGTCGGGCATTTCGGCAGCGCTCGGCTCATGTTCGATCGAGAGCTTGGCAAGCTCGGTCTGCTCCATGAAGGCAGCAGCATAGTCGGGCGTGGCGATCTCGCGGGCGTAGTGTTCAGCAAGATCGGCGAAGTTCGAAAAACGGTCAGTCATGATATCCTCCGAAGGAACAGATCTCTCATCACGCTGATGAAAGATGCCCATCGGCAGGACGCCGGAGTCAGGCAGTCACAGGACGGCGCAGGCGCAGCTGCGCCGCCGCGCGAGCGGGCGCGGGGGGAGCCGATTTTTGCCGGCAAGGCTCTGGCCGCAGCCGGTCAAAATCGGGGGGCACCCGCGATCCTTGACGGCCGCCAATCTCCCAGGCGTCAGGCTTTGGCGATGCTGATTTCGCTCAGCCACCGAGATGAGAGAGAGATTACGGTTTTGCCCCCGAACCCCCAAAGCGGGCGTTCGGGGTTAACCGCAAAACACCGCTTGTAACTGATCGCTGTGACTGCCCAGGAATCTACCACGACTCAGGAGCATCCGGGTCGTAGACCTCGTCTTCACTGTCACCCTCATCGGGCAGCTGATCGCCGCTCACATACACGACCAACCTGTCTGCAATGGTACCTTGAGCGATCATTTGCTCGTTTATGTTCTTTGCAAGGTTCCAAACTGTGCCTGCGCGCGCTTTGGTTACGCGTTTGGGTGGTATACGGGCATCGTACCTTTGGCCCTCGACCAGATCGATGCGGAAGCGGTTGCCGAACTCTACCTCGAGGCGTTTGTCATAAGCGGAATACCGCGGTCGAGGGACTGGCAGGAGCTCGGCCAGAAGGGTGAGCAAGGGCGCGGCCAAAGGACGGAAATCTGGCGGTCGCACAGATTGCAGCGGTCCAGATTCGCTTTGCGGACCAAGGAAGGCTGATACCCTGACGGAGACTCCCTTGGAGCGGCGACGCATCTGGTCAAGCCATAGCCATAATGCATCCATCAATGGCTCTATCAGCGGGAGTAGATCGCAGCGACCATCAGCAACGGTTTTGCTCCGACTTCGCCGCCATAGGCGCGCACGTGGCTCGTAAGTTTCGAGGTCAACAAATCTGACCTCACAACAACTGTCGCGGCCGGCAATGATCTCCACGTCAACAACGACATAGTATCTCAGGCTTGATGGGAGGACTTGCGATACGGTGGCGCGAAGGTCCGGGTGAAAATCGAGATTATATGTCCGGGCATCCTTGCGCGATGCAAGATACGCCAGCGTAGCTGGCTCATCTATTCTGATCGCTTGCGCGATCTCGCCGATAGAAGCACCGCGAACCCACATATGCTGGGCTTCAAGTAGGTATTCAGCATCAGTAGACTTGAGAGTTTCCGGCTGGTTCGGAGGCGATGGCCAAGCAAACCGGTAGGAGGCAACGTCAGGCTTCGAAGGCAGACCGTTCCGGTCCGAACAACCCTGATCTGTATCAGGCGAATAGGACCTGATGGATGCGTCGAAAGGTACCTCTCACTCTGATTTGATGTCGTAGCGAAAGACCGTGGCAAATGGCGCACCTGTCGCTGAAAGATCGCTGTCCGAGTGGAACGAAATGCGGCTTGAGACGCCCTTGAGTTGCCTCATCAACTCGCAGCGGGACCAGCCAAGCCGGACCAGAAAATTGAGGCCGCGAGGTGTCGCGTCATCTTCAAGCGCCTTTATGCGCGCCATTTCCTGCTTTGGGAGCTGCCGCGGCGCAATCGCTACTACTAGGTCCACATCGCCGACATCCTCGCCTTCAATTCCAGTCAGAACGCTGCCGAAAAGAATGATTTCGGTTATGCGGTGCGAGATGTCCGGGATCGCGTTGATCGCCCTTGCCTTTTCGATGACTTGCTCAACGACCTGACGCCCTTCTTCAATCGGAAAACGTTTCATCAGCCGCGTAGCTGTCAAGCGAAGACCTTGCGGCGTCGTGCGCCAGTGGTCGATGAACGCTTCGGTAGCGACGTACTCGATCCAGCCTTCTGCGCTGAGCAGCAGCATTGTCCTGCTAATCTCCGGCTCATTCAGCCCAAAGAGGCGCATGGCTTGCAAGGTTGTAAAGCTTGAATTGCGGAGCAGGTGTTTCAACGATGCAGGACGTACTCCGCAGATTGGTTCATCCCGATCCACGTTCATGCCGCACCTCTTGTCTCAGGATCTGAGGTTCAAGTTGTTGGCCATTCCGTTGCGGGGATCAAGCCGTTCAGGATCAGACCTAGCGGTCTAAGGCAGCTTTGCCACCACACGCCACTATGGATAGGCGCCAGGAGTGGGAGCAGGAGATTTACCCTGCATCTCGTCGATGTCCCAGGATGCTGGGTAAAGCTTGCGTTTGCTCGCGTTACCCTGCATTTACACGAAAGCTGAATTTGCAGGGTAAAAATGAACTTCCAACCGTTCTCCGACGAGCAGGCGAGGGTTATCGTCAATCTCGAGCAGGCCTACCAGGTCTGGATGGATGCGCTCCAAACGCTGAACGACATGCCCTACAACATGCGGATTAAGGAGGTTTCGGGCAGGGAGTATCTCTACGAGGTCACAGACCGCCGCGGCTCCATGAAGAGCAGGGGGCCCGTCGACCCGGAGAAGCTGGCCGAGTTCGACCAGTACAAGTCGGAGAAGGCGGACCTCAAAGAGCGTCTCGCGCTCTCGCGGGAGACGCTGAAGGAGCAGGCCAGCATCTATCGGGCGCTGCGCTTGCCTGTACTGCCAACGGAAGCCGGCAAAATCCTGCGCGAGGCCGATCGGCTGAAGTTTCTTGGCAACCAAGCCATGGTCGTCGGGACCAATGCCTTGCTCGCCTACGCGCTCGAAGCCAACGGCTTCATCCGGGACGCGCCAGATACGACCCTCGACTTCGACATGGCTTTGATCGGGATCGACGTCGACGAAGAGCGGCCTACGCTATGGAAGGTCCTCAAGGAGGCCGACATGACCTACTCGGTCAACACAGAACGGCCTTTTCAGGCCCGCAATGCCAAGGCCTATGAAGTCGAAATCCTGTCGGCCCCCAGCCGGATCGGAGGTCAGATTGCACATGACCGGCCGCGGCCAATCCCGCTGCCAGAACAGGAATGGCTTCTCAACGGGCGCCGGGTCGATCGCGTGATCGGTGTTCGGGACGGTGATGCGGCGCGAATAGTGGTGCCCGATCCGCGCTGGTTCGCCCTGCAGAAGCTTTGGATGGCCGAAAAGCCTGAGCGTAACCCGCAAAAGAAGCCGAAGGATCACCAGCAAGGCATGGCTTTGCTGGACGCCGTATGGCTGACCATGCGGCATTATCCGCTCGGCGATGCTTTCTTTGAGGAACTCCCTGACGCCCTGAGACCGCACTTCGAGAGATGGGACGCGCAAAAGCCAAGCCGGGGGTGAAGCAGGCGGGATGGAGGCGGGATGATGACAGAACCCGTATTCTTGGACGTCGATAAGTCAGGCGAGATCGATCTCCCTGATTTGGTGTTGGCGCGGTACGGGTGGGGTCCCGGCACGGATCTCCTGTGTTAGAGCGCCTGGTTGTCAATTAGACGGAAACAGACTGGCGAATGGACGCGCATATGTTGACGATTGGACGTTCTTTGATGTAGCAATTGGCCATGACCGCAGCTACAAAACTGCCGCTCGTACCGCGCCGTGCTGAGGCGGCTGTGGCGACCGCGCTCGAGGACACGCGCGTGGTGCTGGTCGAAGGTCCGCGCCAAGCGGGCAAGACGACCCTTGTGCGACGTTTCGTTCACGAGCGCCGGCCCTACCTGTCGCTTGACGATCCGGTCATTCTTGCCAACGCCAAGCGCGATCCGGTCGGGTTCATCCGAAATCTGGAGGGTGCGGTCATCGACGAAATCCAGCGAGCGCCCGAGCTCATGCTGGTGATCAAGCAGTCGGTCGATACCGACACGACACCGGGACGATTCCTGCTGACGGGCTCAGCCAATATCATGGCGCTGCCAACGATAGGGGATTCGCTCGCGGGCCGGATCGAGATCGTTGAACTCTTCCCGTTCGCGCAGGCAGAACTGTTGGGGCGCTCAGGCGGTGCGATCGATCGCTTCTTCAGCGACGAGCCAATCGCGTTCGGCGAGCCCGTAGTTGGGCAGGATCTAGCGCAGATGGTCGCCCGGGGCGGATATCCTGAAGCCATTGGGCGCATCGACGAGAAGCGGCGGATCAAATGGTTCGACGACTATCTCGCCTTGATCCTCGATCGGGACGTGCGCGACATTGCCGCCATTGACCAGTTGGAAAAGTTGCCATTGCTGGTTCGGTTGCTCGCGGAACAGTCAGGACAGCTATCAAATCATTCCAACATGGCATCGGCGCTACAGATCTCGCGAGCAACCGTCGGGCGCTACATCGAGACGCTGGAACGCATGTTCCTGATCGACACGCTGCCGCCCTGGTTCAGCAACCGCCTCTCGCGTCTCATCAAGACACCGAAGCATCACTTCCTTGACAGTGGCCTCCTGGCCGCGCTGCGCCGCTTCAGCCCGGCTCCGCCGCAGGCTGATCCCGAACGTTTCGGCCCGCTTCTCGAAAGCTTCGTGGGGTCCGAACTGCGCAAGCTGATCGGCTGGAGCGATGCACGCGTGACCCTCTCGCATTTTCGTACGAAAGAGGGCGACGAGGTCGACTTCGTGCTCGAGGATCAACAGGGACGCGTCGTGGGGATCGAGGTCAAGGCATCCGCGACGTTGCGTCGTGGGGATTTTTCAGGGCTGCGCAAATTGGCAGAGGCGGCAGGCGATAAATTCGTCCGCGGACTGGTGGTCCACGACCACGACGGCCTGCGACCGTTCAGCGAAAAGATTTCCGGTGTTCCTGTATCGGTACTCTGGGCCAACTGACCATACGAATAGGCTGATTAGCCTGGTATCGATCCAGGGAACCGGGTCAAGGAGTGACGAATGTCACTTCTCAGTCACAGCATGGATGCTACCTATGGCTTGCGACCCGAAGGGTGCCATTCCGGTACTCTAGAACCTTGCCCCACTATCCCGTCTGGGTGCGTGGGGCTTTTTCTATGGTGCCCTCACTTGCCGACCGCCGGGACAAGTCCGCACCTGTCCAGACGAATTGCGCCGCGCAGTGCGCGCCTGTACGCTTGGCTTCGATGGCATCAATCTGCCGGCCTGTAACCGGAACCGCTTCGGGCGTAGTGAGGGGGCCATCAGCGAGAGCTGTGGGTGCAGCTCAGTGACACATTTGTTTCCTATATGTTCCGGTTTGATAACAAAGATTATGTTAAATAGAATCAGTCGGTTATGGGCATTCACCATTGGTCGGCAGATCCGGTTGCCCGCAAAACATGGCTCCACAGTCAGGCATAGCCGCCAGCACTGACTCGATCGACATAGGCGAGCACCTTGTCGCTCCATCCCAGGCGCACGAGTTCTTCAGCCGTGGCATCGCCGAAGGACGCCAGAGATTGCGAGCGGTACCAGGCATAGGCCGCCCGCGCGTTGCCCGCCCAAGGGATCACTCTGTCGATGATCCCGCACATATCGAGCAACCGCGATTGAGTTGCCTCGCTGCCAATGCGCCCTGCTTTGGTCAGCGAATCCGGCGATAGCCCGGCAGCAAAGGCCAGTTCGGATTTGGTTGCTTTCAGCGCCAGAGCCAGACGCCGGACGCAAACGCCATGCTGGTCCGAGACGCCCGCCAAGAATGCCGAATTGCCCATAGTTCCTTCCGACCGTGTTTCCCCTGTATTGCGTTTTGCAATACATTCTGTAGGGTACCGATTGGAGAAAGAATATGGCCAAGTCGCTTGAACGCAAGGATCACCCGGTATCGATGCGTCTGCTCGATGCCGACATTGCCCTCATAGATCGTGCGGCAAGCGCGCGCGGGCGCTCGCGGACGGATTTCGTGCGAGAGGCGGCCGTGCGGGCCGCCGAGGATGTCTTGTTGGACCAGCGGCTCGTGCGGATGAGCACAGAAGGATTTGCCGCGTTCATGGCTCAGCTCGAACAGACCTCCGAGCCGGTTCCATCGCTCGTCGAAGTTCTGAGGCGGCCGGCGCCTTGGGATTTGCCTTCGGACGATCGGCACTGACAATTGGGCTTGTCGCCACCGGAGCTATTGACCGCAGCACATCAAGTCGACGACTTCGATTGCGGCAAGCCATCGCTCAATCACTGGCTCAAGGCGCGCGCGCTCGCAAACCAGGAACGCGGCTTTACCGCCGTGCTGGTCGTGCACGAAGCGATGCGTGTCGTCGGCTACTACGGGCTCGCTCCAACATCAGTGGTACCAAGCATACTGCCGAGATCCATCCGGACGGGCCAACCACCCGATCCTGTGCCTTGCCTGCTGCTCGGCCAACTCGCGACCGACACGGCATGGGCAAGACGAGGCGTTGGCTCAGGATTGCTGCGTCACGCACTGGGACGTTGCGTAGAGGCTTCACGCCTTGTTGGGGGCCGCGCGGTTCTCGTCAATGCCATTGACGACGAGGCGGCGGCATTCTGGCAAGGCAAAGGCTTCGCGCCTTCACGCGATGATCCGCACGTGCTGTTTCAGTCGATCAGCGCCATCGCGGCTTCACTCGCGGCGGCAAGGCGCTAGCTGAAGGCTACCCCAAGCTTCTTGCGCGCAGCAGGAGACGCGGCTGCTTTCGCCTGCGTCTTCGCGCTCTGACCAGGCTTGCGGCCAAGACCGATCTTGACCGCCAGTTCCTTGCGCTTCGCGGCGTAGTCGGGGGCGACCATCGGGTAGTCGGCAGGCAGCTTCCAGCGCGCACGGTAATCGGCGGTGGTCATGCCGTGCTCAGTCGCAAGATGGCGCTTGAGCATCTTCATCTTCGCGCCGCAGTCGAGACAGGTGATGGCATCGGCCTTTACCGAAGCGCGCACCGAGACAGCCGGCGTGAGCGTCTCGGGCTCGGGCTCACGCGCCTGGCCCAGCGCAGAAAGCGAGGCGTAGACCGAGGAAATCAAGCCGGGCAGATCGTTCGCCGACACCGAATTGTTGGTGACATGCGCCGCGACGATATCAGCGAGGTGACCCAGAAGTGTTTCGTCAGCCATGAAGGCTTCCTCTCGTGAACATGTGTTGCGACCTGCCCCTGTCAAACCGAGGCCATATCAGGACACAATAGGGCCGAGGTCAAACCGATCAACCCGCATGAGGCTCCTGAGAACTGCCATCCGACTGCCCCTGTCAGATAATTTCACACGGTGATCTGCGAATGAGCGCCTTCAGGCCGCAAACAATTCACCCTGGCTCGCGCTCGATCTCAGCACAGGCCGCGCATCTTCCACCGGGCGCCGCAGGAGCTGCAGGATCCTGGCCGGCACGACGCAGACCGCATGGCGCCCTCCCCCGCGGTTGGGATGGTCCGTCGCGTAGCCTGCATAGTGCCGGGTCATGAGCCCCGCGCTAACGAGATCGGAGATGGCGCGGCTGACATTGGTGCGCCCGGTGGCAAGGACTTGCTCCTCGACCGCAGCTTCGATGCGCTGGCGATCGGCGTCAGCTTCTCCGGTCAGCCTGTCGGCAATGGCAGCGGCAACACGCGCACGCAGCGCCGCGCGCCGCACAGGCTGCTCGCTCATGGGCAAGAGCTGAGTACACAGCCAATCCCGCAGGAGAACCGGCCCGCCCTCCCCGGTCACATAAGGTCCCGCCTGCCCTCGCCCATCGGCAATCTCGGCAACGAGCTGGAGAACCAGGAAAGCGTACCGCGGACGGCTCGAGACTTCGGCAAGGACCGCGTAGATGCTGCCAACGCCAGTGATGTGTGCCTGTCGCTCCATGGATCAGTATTGAGCACAAAACGTGAATCCTGTGAATCCCCTTCGTGCTTTGCGGTGCCGATTGTCGCGCGTGACACTTCACCCGGCACCGCAGGATCAACTACGCGGCCAAGGCATTGCTATTATTTGGCGACGCGGCTTGAGGAGCAATGACTGAAAGGCATACCGATGTCGGAAGTGACACTCTGCCCGCCCGGCAAAGTGTCACAGGTGGCAAATGCAGCGTCGGCGTCCTAAGCCAGTGGGGAACCTCAAATTGTCAAGCGTCACCTGACACTTGACAATTTGAGGGATCGGTGTCAGAAGGCAGCAATGGAAATCGAGAGCATCCGGCACAAGGGGCTGCGCCGCTTTTTTGAAAGTGGCAGCGCCAAGGGCCTGGTGGGTGATGTCTCGCGGTTACGCCGAATGCTGACGTTCATCGTCGCTGTAGAAGATCTGGATGAACTCGCGGTGCCGCCGAACTTCGGATTGCACGAGCTCACTGGCGACAGAGCTGGAACCTGGTCAATGACTGTGACGAGAAACTGGCGGATGACGTTTCGGTTGAACGACGAAGGAGCGATCATCGATCTCGATCTGGAGGATTATCATGGCGCTTAAGATGCATCCGTCGCTCGCCGTTCACGTCGGGGAATGGCTGAAGGAAGAAATCGTTGAGCCGGCCCAGCTCAGCGTGACGGCGCTGGCAGAGCATTTCGGAGTCTCAAGGCAGGCCCTGAGCACGCTGCTGAATGGCAATGCCAGTCTGTCTGCCGATATGGCGATCAGGTTTGAGAAGGCATTCGGGGTCAAGGCCGATACGCTGCTGAGAATGCAGACAGCCTATGAACTGGCGCAGGCGCGCCGCCACGAAGACGATATCAAGGTCGAACGGCTCGGCATCGCGGCATAAGATGTTCGAGGGCGGCGCAAACCCGCGCCGCCGCCATGCGCCACAGGCGTCCGAGGCTGCCGCCGGGCAAAGTGTCATGGGTGGCAGCCGAGCACCAAAAAAAAGGGGCCAGCGTGAGCCGGCCCCGTGAAAGTTTGGGAGAGGATGCCTGAAAGGCAAAGCAGATATGGGTGGGCGCCGCCCATGCTGCAAGTGCGAAGCAGGCCAAAGCCCTTGCGCTTTTTGCAACAGAGCCGAACCGGGTTGCCGTCTATGTGAGAACTCGGGGGCTCTGTCCGAAGGCCAGGCCAGATCGCGAGCGGGAGGCGGCAGTGCCGCCTCCCGGCGCGGTGTCAGAGGAAGAGTGCTTCTTCGGCGATGATCTCGACGGCGTAGCGCTCGACGCCGTCGCGGTCGGTCCACTTCGAGTAGTGCAGGCGTCCCTGGACCTCGAGAAGGTCGCCCTTCTTCTTGTGCTTGACGATCGAGGTGCCCAGCCCGCCCCAGGCGGTGACGCGGTGGAATTCGGCGTGGGTCTCGGTGTAGCCGGCCTCGTTCTTGACCGTCTTGCCATCGACCAGCTTGGGGCGATCGGTGACGAGCGTGAAGGAGGTGACGGGCGTTTCGCCGGCCTGGCGAGTTTCGGGCGCGGATGCGATGCGGCCGATCAGGATGACGAGGTTCTTCATGGGGTTCTCCGTGGCTTGAACTCGGCGGAACCGCCCGCCGATGACCCAGACAGGCGGTGCCGATAGGCCCGGGTCCGCACCGAAGCCCGAAGGGCATGAGGGAAAGCCAAAAGCGAGGAGTGGTGCGGCAAGCCCCATAGGGCTTCACGGTCCGCTGCTTTTGGGTTGCGGCCATGGACTGGCGCCGCAGGGCTCATCGGCAAACGAAGGGCGGTTCTGCCGTTTCAGGCCGCGACCAGACCCCAGCCTCTCCTCGATGCCAGAATTGGCAGCAGCCGGGCTGCAGCGCCCCGACTTGCAAGGCCGTCATCACGACATCACTCACAGCCACCTCACCGATGCCCCTCAGGTCGCTGGCATTGGTCAGATGAGGCAGGTCAGATCGCCTCGCCTTCCATCCACGGTCCCCGGGCAGCGGTCACCACGGCGCAAGCAGGAGGCATAGCGGTCACGCCATGGTCAGGATGCCGGTACGCGAAGGGAAACCCTCAGCGCCAGCGGCGAGCAAGGCCCTGCGCGATGAGGTATTCGCCGGCATCGATCCCGCCCACCGAGACGGTCGCCAGCGTCCGCCCGTAGGGATCGGTTCCCTGGCGCTCGATCAGCACCCTGCCCCGCGACAGGAAGCGCACGAGCGCGACCCGGGCGGCCTCCCCTGCCCGGTAGTCGCACCAGGCATAGGAGCGCCGGCGATCTTCGCATTTGGGGCTGCCGGGAAGCTCGGGCGCATCGATATTGGCGATGCGCACACGCTCGGAGCCGCAGCGGATGGAATCGCCATCATGGACGGAGAGCGACACGCAGAGCGCGGCAGCAGCAAGAAGGAATGGCATGCCCACCATCTAGCGCCTCACGCCCAGGCTGCCAAACACCCCCTCCCCACCTGGCCCCGATCGTCACCCGGATGGGCCGGCATCCATGCCGGCGCGCCGACCGGCGCGTAGAGCGGGTTGCCCGTGCGTTCGCTGTGCGGACGGCAGGGTGCCCCTCGCCTCCTTACCGCACGTTGAGACCGAGCTCGCCCAAGAGCTGCCCCGCCTGTTCCCGAGAGATCGTCGCGCCTCGGAACAGTCCGGCATCGACAAGGCGCAACCCGCCAAGGTCGGCGCCCCGCAGATCGGATCCTTCAAAACGGGATCCTGCAACCATGGCATCACGCAAGGAGCAGTCGTCGAACACGGCCATGCGGAAGTCACCCTTGCGCAGATCGGCGCCCGAGAAGTCGACCCGGCGCAAGGTCTCTTTGCGGAACGAGTAGCCGGGCAGCTTTGCCGAGACCAGCAGCACTTCCTCGAAGTGGATATGCATCGCGCGCGCCTCGGTGAAGTCGGCACCGGTGAGCTTGGTTCCGACAAAGCGGGCGGACGTCAGCACTGCGCGGCGCAGCGAGCAATTGTTGAAGTCGCCGCCGGCAAACGCGGCTTCGCTGAGTTTGGCCCCGGTGAAATTGGCAAACGGACCGCGGCAGCCCTGCCACTCGGTGCCCTCGAGGTGCGCGCCCGACAGGTGACAGCGCCGCAAGTTGCAGCGCTCGAAGCGCCAGCGGGTGAGATCGAGCCCGGAAAGGTCGGCCTCTTCGAGATCGCAGTCCATGAGAACGGCTGGCACAGGCCCGACCAGACGCTCGACATCGGCGCGTGAGAGCATGGCAGCGGAAACGGGCGGCGAAGCGGGGAGATTGTCCATAGCCCCAGCCCTAGCCAACGGACAGGCGGTATCAACCGGAAACGAGGACCCGCACCTTGCTGGTTCCGCGTCCCGTCGGGGTAACTTCGACCTTGGCGGCGATGCGCTCCTTCAACTCCTCGACATGGCTGATCACGCCGACCCGGCGTCCGCCGGCATGCAGGTGTTCGAGGAGGGCCAGGGCTTGTCCCAGGCTTTCGGGATCGAGGGCGCCAAATCCCTCGTCGATGAACAGGCTTTCGATCCGCATGCCGCGAGCCGTCGACATTTCGGCAAGGCCCAGCGCCAGCGCAAGACTGACGAGGAAACGCTCGCCGCCAGACAGGTTGTGAAGACCTCGCACCTGGCCCGCCATGTCGTTGTCGATGACTTCGATGATCATGTCACCGCCTGTGCCCCGAGCGAGGCTGTAGCGCGGCTTCAGATCGGCGAGACGGGCATTGGCGTGAACAAGCAGGCGATCGAGCGTGAGGCCTTGCGCGATATTGCGGAACTTCTTGCCGGTTGCGTCGCCGATAAGCCCGTCGAGCGTGAGCCACACGGCAGCCTCGGCATTGGCGGCTTCGAGCTCAGCACGTAGCGCAGCGGTACGGGTGCGTACCGCATCGTCTTCGCGTAGCCGCAGCTCGAGATTGCGAACCTCCCGGTCTGCGGCCTCAACACTGGCCCTCGCCGCGATCAGCGCGTCCGCAAGCACGTCGCCGAGGAGATCGGGAACGTCATCCGCCTGGTGGCGGGCAAGGTCCTCCCGCCTCTCTTCGAGCAAGAGCGCTGCGCTGTTCGCGGCTCGCTCGATCTCGGCCAGAGCGTCAGCTTCGGCATCAAGCGCGGCGGAACCAGCGGCAGCAGCCTTGGCGACCTCCGTCTCCTCGATGACTGCCGCTTCCAGCTCCGCCGCAAGAGCGGCAGCGTCAGCGGCGATGTGCTCGCTCGCCGCCGCCATCTCGCTTTCGACCTGCTGGACTTTGGCTTCGGCAGCCGAACGAGCGGCGTTGGCTTCAGCCAGCGCACTGCGCGCAGCGCTGTGCGCTGTTTCAAGAGCCTGCGCTTCTCGTTGGAGCCTTGCCGTAACCTCGGCGACGGCTTCGCCCCCGAGCAGAGAACTTCGCTCCTGAGCCCGAGCGTCTGCATCGGCCTGTGCCGCTTCTTGGCCCTTTCGCGCCTCATCGAGCCGGTCCTGCCCCGAACGTGCCGCGATCATCTTGTCCGACACAAGGGCTTCAGCCTCGGCAATGCGCAGGGCAGCAGTCTCGGCAGCTGACGCCGCTTCGCGCCACTGCCGGCAGGTTTCGGCCAGCCAGAGCTCGCCATCAGGGAGATCCGGCCAATGACAAATGCCCGTCAGAGCGCGGTCAAGCTGCCTGGCCATCTGATCCATGTCGGAACGGATGTTTCTTATCTCGGACTCAAGATCGAGCTGGGCCTGCTTGCGCTGGTCAAAGGCTTCCTTCGCCTTCGATGCATGGTGTCTGGCCTCGTCCAGCTTTGCCCTGGCCGCCCGCTCCGCAGTGAAGGCATCATCGCGGCGCACGCGCGCTGCGCGGGCACTGCTGATCTCAAGATCGAGCGCCCCCAACCGACTCGAAAGTGCCTCGGCCAGATTCCCGGCCGCCGGATCAAGCCCGGCAGCTACGGCAGCATCGGCGAGCTCTCCAGCCAGGCCGACCGCCTGTTCCGCGGTATCCTCGTGACGTCGAAGCTGGGCTACTTCATCGCCCGCAGCCTGGCTTTGCTGGCGCTCAAGCAGCTCGGTCGAAGCCGCAAGGCCCGCGAGTTCCTTCTCAAGGGCGGCAACTTCGCCTGCAAGGGCCGAGGCTTTGCGGCGTGCGTCTGCGACATGTTCCCCAAGCACACCGCTTACAAGCGCGGGATCGTGGTCCCGCGCCCCGCAAACCGCACATGGCTCGCCCGGAACAAGGCTCTCGCGCAGACGGACTGCGGCATCATCAACGGCTGCCGCAAGGCGCTCGGCCAGAGCAAGGGCTTCGTCGCGGCTTGCCAGCTTACCCGGCAGGTCCTCCGAGATCTCAGCCCGCCGCATGGCCTTGGCCGCAAGAACAGCATGGATCGCCGCCTGGCGCGACCGGGTCTGCGCGAGAGCCTCGACTGCCTCGGTCGCGATAGCCGCTGCGCCTGCGGCGCGTTCGGCAAGCTGCAGGGTCCGTGACAGACTGTCGCGCTGGTCGGCAAGGTGCGTCTCCGTGTCCGCACCGGGCGCGGCGAGCTCCGCAGCCTCGCGCTCGAGCACGACCGCTTCGACCGCCGCTGCCGCCACTGCGACCGCGTCCTGCGCTGTCTCCCAGCCGGTCTGGGCGCCAAGAAGATCGGCCTCGGTGGTAGCAGCCTGGCCAAGAAGCCTGGCGAGACGACCTTTCTTGGCGGCGTGGGCTGCAAAGACGTCGGAAAGCTCGACCTCGCGTGCGCTGATCGCGGCAAGGCTCGCGTTGTCTTCAAGCCAGGCCTTTGTGCTCGCCGCGTCGACCCTGGCGAGGTCGAGTGCCTGACACGCAGCGCTGTGCGCCTCCTGGGCCGCCTCTGCACCTTGCATCGTCTCGCTGCACCGCGACGCCGCGCTGTCAGCCTGCCGGATTGCCTGTTCAAGCAAGGCATCCAATTGCGCGGCACGGCCAATCTCGCTTTCCAGTGCCCGGGCTGCCTCCCGGTGGCGAACGAGGGCATGCTCGCTCGCCAGATCATGCGCTTCAGCATGTGAGACGGCTTCGTGGCTGCTGGCGAGGTCCCCGCGCAAGGCCTCGAGCCCATCCGATCGTGCTTGCTGAGCGGCGCGGGCTTGCGCAAGCGCCTGCCACTTGGGTGCAAAGCCAAAGGCAGCGCGCGCTCTCGCCAAGGCCTCTTTCCGAGGCTGAGCCGCAGCGTCGGCTTCACTTGCCGATCTCTGGTTCTCGGCAGCGGCGTCAATCAGCGCAGAAAGTTCCTGACTGCGTTGTTCCCAGCGCCTCGCATCCTCATGGCGGCCAAGCGCCGCCCGCAGATCGGCCAGCGTGGCAGCCGCTGCTTGCAGTCCGGTTTCGAGTTCGGCGCGCTGCGCGTCATCAAGTCCGTTCTGCGCCGCAATGTCGCGGCCGATCGCTGCGATCCGCTGCCGGTGTTCATTCGCGCGGGCAAACGCTGCCTTGCCAAGGTCGGCATAGATACCTGATCCTGTCAGGCGCTCGAGGAGTTCTGCCCGCTCGCCGGCGTCGGCTTTGACGAAGGCATCGAAATCCCCCTGGGCAAGGAGAGCCGCCCGGCAGAACTGGTGGGCGGTGAGACCGATCACGGAGAGAATGGCTGCCGCGGTCTCGCGGCGGGTGCCACCGAAGCGCTGGCCATCGCTCAAACGTTCAAAGGCGTGGTCATCGTTCTTGAGTGTGCCGGTCCGAGCGCGCGAGACTGACCATTTCGCGCGGTACCGCTCGCCATCGGGCATCGCAAAATCGACTTCGGCAAAGGCATCGCTGGCGCCGTGACGCATCAAGGCGCGGGGATCACGCGGCGAGATCTCATCTGCGCCGATGCTACCCTGCGAGGGGGCATTACGCAGTCGGGGAACTTCGCGGAACAGGGCAAGGCAGATCGCATCGAGGAGCGTTGACTTGCCAGCTCCGGTCGGGCCGATGATCGCAAAGATAGGCGAAGTGCCGAGTGGCTCAGCCTCGAAATCGACTTCGAAATCGTCGGCCAGACTGGCAAGGTTGCGGCCGCGGATCGCCAGTATCCGCATCAGGCCGCCTCCGCCGCGTTGACGGCGACGAGCAGTTCCTCGAAGGCGCGAGCGAGAGCATCCGGGAGGTCGCTGCCGGGATGGGCTTTGGCAAAAGCCGCCGCGAAGACATCGCTGGGCTGAAGGTCTTCGAGATCGTCCGCTGCAAGGACGCCGCTTCCCTCGGCTATATCCCCTGCCCGCACCTGGCGGATACGCGTCAGGCGGACCGCCTTGTCCGCGACGGCGGCCAGCACCTGCGCGTGAAGGTGGGGGTCAGGACCATCGACGGCGACAGAGATCTCAAGGAACGGGCGCTTGCCGGGAGACGTATCGGGATCGATCACCAGCGCCTCGAGCTGTGCCAGCACTGCTTCAAGCGGGGCTGCACCATCGGCGGGTACGGCAAGGAAAGGCGCGGGACGCGGGATCGGCAGCTCGCGCCAGGAGGCCCTGCCCGCCGACAGATCTACGATCGTGATAGAATGGCGATAGCTGCGCTCGGTCGCCGAGAGTGGAAACGGTGAACCGGCATAGCGCACCGGCATGGGCGCCGTGATGGTCTGCGGCCGGTGCAGGTGACCCAGGGCGACATAGGCGGCGCGTGTATCGAACAGGCTTGCCGCTTCCGCTTCTTCGCCGCCGATGACGATGCGCCGTTCGGAAAGTTCGGAGACTTCCCCACCTGCGACGTGGAGATGGCCAGTCAGGATCACCGGGAGCCCCGCCGCCGTGCTGAACGCGCGCTCCGCAACCTCGGCGTAGAGCGTGGCAAGACTATGCTGTCCGAGATCGCCCGGCCGGCAGAAGGGAACGGCCGCGAGAAGGGCAGCCGGTTCAGCGGCAGATCCGAGCAAAGGGACCATCAGGTCATCAAGGTCAGGCTCGCCGCCGAGACGCGGCAATGCGCCGACAAACCGGACTTTACCGTCGCCGAGGAGAGCCGCGGGAAGATCGATGCGCCCCGCACTGTCGTGGTTGCCGGCAAGGATGACGATCTGGAGTCCAGGCCGGCGCTGCGTTGCCGCGTTCAGAAAGGCAAACAGGCGCCGCATGGCCGTAATCGGCGGATTCGCCACATCGTAGATGTCGCCGGTTACAAGCAGAACATCGGCGCCCACTTCGTCGAGCTGGTCCAGAAGCCAGGCGAGGAACGCGTCGTGCTCGTCTTCGCGGGTGTGCGTTTGGAGCTCGTGGCCCAGATGCCAGTCGGACGTGTGGATCAGGGTGAGGGACGCGGCCATAGGTCAGTTCATCGCCTCGCCCCGCTTCCTTGGCAAGGCCTGCGGGGCGCAAGGCGGCATTGGAATCGGGCCAATCTTGCGGCAGCATTGCGAGGGGCGTAAGATTGTCATGCAGGGCCCTGAAGGGCCGCAAAACCTGAAGGAGATGCGCGAGAGGTCGAACGGGCAGCGTCGATCGTGAGAAATTGGAGAAACCCCAATGATCCAGCGATACCGTGTGCTCGGCCGCAGCGTGGCAGAAGGCGAAGACCTTCAGTCGGTGCTCGGCGAAGCCTATGCGCGCAAGGCGCAAGTCCTTTGCGAATGCCGCAAGGGAGAAGAGCTTCCCCTCTATATTGCGCACCGCCAGAGCCGCTATGTGCTCGCGCGCTGGCCGGGCTCGGGCGCCCGTCATGCGCCGGCCTGCGACCACTATGAGGCACCGGACTACCTGACCGGCATGGGCCAGGTGCGCGGCAGCGCGGTGCTCGATGATGAGGAAAGCGGTGCCACGAGCCTCAAACTCGGGTTCCCGCTTTCGCGCGGCGCCGCCCGGCTCGCGCCAGCGGCGCTCACCAACGACAAGCCGGTCGTGACATCGTCGGGCCAGAAGCTCTCGATGCGGGGACTGCTCCACGTGCTGTGGGACCGGGCGGAGCTGACCCATTGGCATCCCAAGATGGCGGGCAAGCGTACCTGGTTTGTGGTGCGCCGCGCGCTCCTTGAGGCGGCCGCCACCTGCAGGGCGAAACAGGAAGCCTTGGCAGAGGTCCTGTTCGTGCCCGAGAGCTTCAGGCTCGAGGACAAAGAGGCCATCCGCGCCCGCCGCCGCGCCGCACTCGCCCGGGTCTACCGCTCGCGCGACGAGATGATGGTGGTCATCGGCGAGGTCAAGGAGATCACTGCCGCGCACGGGGCCGAGAAGATCATCCTGCGCCATGTCGGCGATATGCCGTTCGTGATGGACGAGGACATGGCGCGGCGCTTCCACAAGCGGTTTGCGGGCGAACTCGCGCTGTGGCGGGGGCAGGACGGGCAGCACGGCAGTGGCGGACATCTTGTTCTCGCCGGCTCGTTCGCGCGGCGGCGCGAGGGCACCTTTGACCTCATCGAGGTGGCGCTGATGCCGGTGACGGCCGAGTGGCTGCCCTACGAGACGAGCGACGAGCGCTACCTTGTCGGCAAGGCCGTCGCCGAGAAACGCCGGTTCGTGAAGGGCCTGCGCGTCAATCTCGCCGCCGTTACCCCGATCGCCAGCCTGGTGCTTACCGACACCGGCGAGGAAGCCTGCGCCGTCCATATTCATGACCGCGACAACGAGGTGGCTGAGCCGCTCGAAGCGCTGCTGGAAGGGCATGGCGCGGCCCACCATCTCTGGAAGGAGGGCGAGCCGCTTCCCCCGCGCGCCAGTCGCCCGCCGGCGCGCGCACGCGAGGCGCCTGTCGCGGCAGCGTGAGCGAGCCTCAATCCTGACCGGGCTCCGGAAGCGGCATGGAGGATAGACCGGGACTGCGCGGCGCCCTGCCGGCGGCCCGCAAGGCCACGAGCCGGTCGGCCAGTTCGCTGCCGCCCCGCGCGATCTCAATGCGCTGCGTGCCGACAATCGTCCAGACCGCGTGCTCCGGCCTTGCGGCCAGATGGACCGCGTAAGCAATCGGGAGCTTGTCGGGATAGAGCCAGAGCAGCAGCACCGGGAGCGCCGCGAGGGAGGGTTTGCCGTCCACTGCCGCCAGTGTCATCACACCGGCGCCGCGATCATAGCGGCAAGTGATCCCGAGCGGCTCTGGATGTCCGACAAGGCCGAGAATGGCATTGCGCGGATCGGGGCCAAAGAAGGCCTCAAGCTCGGCAGAAGGCTCGGCAGCGGGGTCCTGCGCTACGGCATCGAGGAAGAGTTCGACGGCGGCAAATCGTGCGGCCTCCTCGCGGGTGCAGGAAAGCTCGAAGGACAAGGTAAGCGGCGACATGAGGGGTGCTTTCGTTGGGGCGGCTGGCCCGGACACGCCGCGTCTTTCGGGAGGCGGTTCGGCAAGCCAAAGGACGAGGCGGGACTGGCCGTCCGTGTCAGCGACCGCAGAGGTCCCGGTCGCACCGCGGAAGGAACGGCCGATGCTGTTCCAGGGCCCTAGCCCGCGCCTCCCGCACCCGACGCAGACGCGCCGTAGGCAGCTAGGAGGTTATGATGGAGGCGGGCGTTCTCGTCCGGGAAGAAGCGGCCGTCCGGCCCTGGCCGCGTGATCTGGAGCGCGGCTGCGATCACATCGCGGATCGGGCGCAGCACGGCGTGCGGCCCATCATAGCGAACTGGCGCCGGGAATCCGGCGGCGATCCAGCTCTCGGGCTCGACCAGGGCATCGAGCCAGTCTTGCGCCGCAGCGGGCAAAGGCAGCGCGGCGGAGACCAGCCACAAGGTCCGGTACGTCCCGAAATCATGCACATTGGCGACAAGCGCAAAGCCGAGCGGCAAAGGCGGCTCGCCGTTCACGGCAATGATCGCGGCCTTGTAGGCGAGGAGTTCGAGCGTGTTGGCGGCGGCAAAGTCATCGGTGCGGCCAAGCTGCGCGCAAGGCTCGCTGGCCGGACCTGCCCCGAACTCGTGGATGCGGTGCTGGCTCATCGCGCAGCCTCCTCGTAGGCGCGTGGATACCAGGCGCGTTCTTCAGCGTCAGGATGGGCAGCGTCGAATACGGCAATCTTCGCCGGGCTGATCCAGGTCGCTGGATCCCGCAGAGCAACGTAGGCCCCGTAGAAGCGGCCGCCCAAAGAGACGAACTGGGCATGGACGTCGTCGCTCACTGCCTCGGTGACAAAGAAGCCCGGCATGCCTCTCATGTGCCCGGGCGGAAGGACGCCCAGCATGTCCTCAAAGAAGGCCTCGCTCACCCGCGAGAGCGGCAAGCGCGCGAGCACTGCAGCGCGCACGGCAGTCGGGGAAGCTTGATCAGCATCACGCATCGCCCGTACCTCCGCTGATCATGAAGGGCGGGATCGTGATCTCCGCGTGCCCGGCCGCACGCTTCAGATCGCGCAGCCGGCGGAAGGTGCCGATCGAGGAAGCCGAGAACACGGCATAGCCGTCTTCGCTTGCCTCGCAGGTGCGCACGGCGCCTCTGCCCGCGAACAGGACGATCTCAGGCAGAAAGACGCCGATGCAGCCGCCCGACCAGCGCCGGAATGCAAGGCCGTGCTCCGCGCAGAAGGCCTCGAGATCGTGGACATGTCCGCCATTAAGCTCCGTCCCGAAGAGCTCAAGCGGCGCGCCACTCGGCAGAGCAGCAGGATCGAAGGGCTCACCATCCCACTCGGTGCGCAGGTCGTAGCTGGCGACATGCTTGGCGAAGGCAGAAAGCAGGCCGCGCGGCAGCGTGCCGCCGATGGTGATGTGGACAGGGGCTCGCTCGCCCATGGGCCTGGGTCCTTTCAGCTGGTCGTTGATCCGACCAGCCTGTCCCCCCTCCCCTCATCCTGTCGTTGCCGTGGACCGCCCCTTCCCCCAGCGCTCGGCTGTCTTCTCGGTGGCGAGGCCGCCTTGCCAAGTCCGGCAGAGGGAAAAGGCGGCGGAAGGCGGGCCGGCCAGCCAGGTGAGCCAGTCCTCGCGCCGCAGGATGACCGGCATGCGGTCGTTGACCTCGGCCATCTCGGGCGCGCCATCGACCATGACCATCGAATAGGCCGCGCCCCATTCCTCGGTCTGGCGCCAGATCCCGCCGACGGCAAAGACCTCCTCGCGCGCAAGCGAGAACCAGGTGCGGGTCATCTGCCCTTTCATTCCGTCGGCTTCAGCCCAGGCCATGACCGGAATGAGGCAGCGGCGCTGCTCGAAGCTTGCCCGCCAGAACGGGGTGCCGAGCTTGTCCTCGCGCGCATTGTTGACGGGCTTGGGTTTGAGCGGCTGGCCCTGCTTGGGGTTTGAGTAGCAACGGAACAGAAAACCTACATAAGCCAAGCAGCCGCTTATCTCCGGTCCGCGTTGTCATGGACATAACGGCGCAGCACGCGGTTTATTTCGGTCTGGTATCCCCCCGATT
>Ga0310345_10001028_pt1 | contig 33655 bp, 29 predicted proteins | sample HC15DNA20500_MG_FD_204667 | JGI IMG/M metagenome (GOLD analysis project Ga0310345, IMG submission 204667) | Marine microbial communities from station ALOHA, North Pacific Subtropical Gyre - HC15-DNA-20-500_MG | ecosystem: Environmental > Aquatic > Marine > Oceanic | place: Pacific Ocean: North... | reverse complement strand
GTCGGGGGGCGCGGCCCCGGGACCCCCGGGATACTTAAGACGCAAAGACGGCTGCGGCTTGGCGCAACAGTAGCGCGAGGGCCGCCCCGTGGGGTGGCGCCTCCGACGATGGAGTTGGGCGCTTTATGATGGCCAAGCCCCTCCGACCTCGCCGTAGCGCGGGCCGATAGCAGTAGCGCCACCCCGCCCCAACGGGGCGGCGCTCGCGCGGCGCGCTACGCGCTTGTTCCGCGCGGGGCCTTCGGCCTGGTCGAAAACTACAACCGCCCCAACCGCTCCGTCAGCAGCGCGAAAAACCCCTCCGCGTCGATCCCGCCGGCAAAGAACGCATTCGCCTCGCGCCCCGTCACCCGCCACCAATCGGCCACCGTCATGCCGGTGGTGAAGCGGCCTTCCGTCTCAATCTCCACGTTGATCTCGCGCCCGGTGAACAGCTCCGGCGCCAGCAGCCAGGCGATCACCGTGGGATCGTGCAGCGGCGCGCCCTCCGAGCCGTATTTCGCCTTGTCGAACCGCTCGAAGAAGCTCGTCCAGCCGGCCACGACCTCGCCCACCCGCGTGCCGAGCCCGGCAAAGGCGGCGGCGCGGGCGGGCGTCACCAGCGCCTTGTGCGTCACGTCGAGCGGCAGGACGGTCAGCGGGATCCCCGCGCCGAAAACAGCCGCCGCCGCCTCGGGATCGACATAGATGTTGAACTCGGCCGCCGGCGTGGTGTTGCCCACCTCGAAATACGCCCCGCCCATCATCACGATCCGCTCGATCCGCGGCGCGATGTCGGGCGCACGCTCCAGCGCCGTAGCCACGTTGGTGAGCGGCCCGAGCGTGGCCAGCGTGACGGTGCCCGCCGGCTCGCGCCGCAGCGTCTCGACGATGAAATCGACGGCATGCGCCTCCTGCAGCGGCATGACCGGCTCGGGCAGTTCGATCCCGTCGAGCCCGGTCTTGCCGTGCACGTATTCCGCGGTGACGAGCGCGCGCTGCATCGGCCGGTCGCAACCCGCGAAGACGCGCATGTCGGCCCGCCCCGCCACCTCGCAGACCTTGCGGGCATTTACCTGCGTCAGCGCCAGCGGCACGTTGCCGGCCACCGCGGTGATGCCCAGGACGTCGAGCTCGGGCGAGGCGAGAGCGAGCAGGATGGCGACGGCATCGTCCTGTCCGGGATCGGTGTCGATGATGATCTTGCGCGGCATGAGGCCTCCCCTGTGGCGGAGCGGCTTTCAAAGCAGGGAACGCGCCGCCTGTCCAGAACCGGGGCTTGAGGTAGCCCGCCGCTTCGCCTTATCTGGCGCGGTTCGCCCTGCGGAGGCCCGACATGCCCGATCCCGTCCTGCTGGCCCAGATGGCCGTGATCCTCGCCGCGATCGGCGCGCTGGCCGGCGTGCTGGCGGGGCTCTTGGGCGTGGGCGGCGGCATCGTGCTGGTGCCGGCCTTCTACTACGCGTTCGAGGCGCTGGGCTATGGCGGGCCGGAGCTGATGCAGGTCTGCCTGGCGACGTCGCTGGCGACGATCATCGTGACATCCACCCGCTCGGCCCTGTCGCACAACCGCAAGGGCGCGGTGGATCACGCCGTGCTGCGTGCCTGGGGGCCCGGCATCGTGCTGGGCGCGGTGGCGGGGATGCTGCTGGCGGCCAGCCTGCGGACACCGGCACTGCAGGCGATCTTCGGCGTGCTGGCGAGCGTGGTGGCGCTCTACATGCTGGCGGGCCGGGATACCTGGCGGCTGGGGCAGGAGATGCCGCGCGGCCCGGCGCTCTACGGGTTGTCGCCGCTGCTGGGCTTCCTGTCGGTTCTGATGGGGATCGGCGGCGGCTCCTTCGGGGTGCCGGTGATGAGCCTCTACGGCATGCCGATCCACCGCGCCGTGGCGACGGCGGCGGGGTTCGGCGTGATCATCGCGGTGCCCTCGGTGATCGGCTTCCTGCTGGTCGAGGTCGACGGCGCCCCGCCGCTGACGCTGGGCGCGGTGAACGGCCCGGCCTTCGTGCTGGTGATCGCGATGACCCTGCTGACGGCGCCGCTGGGCGTGCGGATGGCCCATGCGATGGATGCGCGGCCCCTGAAGCGTGTCTTCGGGGTGTTCCTGCTGATCGTGGCGCTGAACATGCTGCGCAAGGCGTTGGGGTTCTGAGCCTTTCCGGCAGGGGCGCGCAGCGCCCCCGCGCGGAATCAAGCGCGTAGCGCGCCGCGCGAGCGCCGCCCCGTCCCGGCGGGGTGGCGCTATCTCTCTCGGCCCGCGATACGGCGAGGTCGGAGGGGCTTGGCAGCCATAAAGCGCCCAACACCCACGTTGGAGGCGCCACCCCACGGGGCGGCACTCGCGCTACCGTCCCGCCTACTCCCCCCGCAACCGCCCCGCGCGGCCGCCCTTGCGGCGGGTCAGCCGGCCCCGGCGCTCGGGCAGCTCAGCCATCACCCGGCGCCGCTCCTCCGGCGCCATCGTGCCCCAGGCGGCGATCTCGTCGATCGAGCGCAGGCAGCCGATGCAGAGCCGGCTCTCGGGCTCCACCACGCAGAGCTTCACGCAGGGGCTCTCGATCGGCTCCCCACTCATCCCGCGCGCCCCATATACGAAAGCCGGTCCAGCGCGCCCTGCAGGATGTACGACGCCGCCACCGCGTCGATCACCTCGGCCCGGCGCGCGCGCGAGGCATCCGCCTCCAGCAGCGCCCGCTCGGCCGCGACGGTCGAGAGCCGCTCGTCCCAGAAGGCGATCGGCAGATCGGTGAGCCGCGTGAGGTTCCGCGCAAACGCCCGCGCCGATTGCGCCCGCGGCCCCTCCGAGCCGTCCATGTTGCGCGGCAGGCCCAGCACCAGCCCGCAGAGCCGGCGATGCGCCACGATCTCCATCAGCCGCGCGGCATCGGCGGTGAACTTCACGCGGCGGATCGTCTCGAGCGGGGTGGCGATGCCGCGCCGCGTGTCGGAGACGGCGACGCCGATCGTCTTGGTGCCCGGGTCCAGCCCCGCCAGCGCCCCCTCGCGCGGCAGTGCCGATGCGAAACCCTCGAAATCCTCGCAGATCATCCGCCGATCCCCGCATCGTGCGCCGCCGCCTCGATCAGCGCCAACGCGTCCGCATCGTCGGCAAAGGCGCCGCGCGCCTCCTCCAGGATGGCGCGCGCCCGCTCCACCTCGCCCAGCACGCCGAGCGCGCGCACCAGCTGCGCCCATTCCGCCGCGCTGCCGCCCTCGCTCGCCAGCCGGGCGGCCAACCCCTCGGCCATGGCGCGCCCCATCTCGAGCTGCGCCTCGGGGCTGAGATCGCCCGCCGCCTCCAGATCCGCCGCATTCGGCCCGCGCGTGGCCGGAGCAGGCGCGGGCGGGTCATAGGGAATGCCCGCCGCCCGCGCCACGACGGGCAGGCCGCGCCGCGCCGCCTCGGCCTCGGGCCCGCCGTGCGGCGCCTCGGCCAGCGGCCGCCACAGCCGGAAGGCGAGGTCGGGCCGCCCGTTCTGCGCGAACATCAGGCCCGACCAGTAGCGCGCGCCTTGCGCCTGCGGATCGCGCCGCAAAGCCTCCGACAGCGCGGCCTCGGCCTGGGGCGAGACATAGCCGCCCGCCGCGCGGATCAGGTACTCCGCCTCGGCGGTGAAATCCGCAGCCTCGGCGCGCGGCCCGAGGATCAGCAGCAGCCGGCGCTGGGCGCGGTAGGCGGCGGCGTAATTGCCGAGCGCGGCCTCGTTGCGGGCCAGCAGGCGGTGGCCCTGCTCGTCATCGGGGCGCTCTTCCAGCGCGGCGCGCAGGCGCTCCATCAGCGCGGCGTGCTCGGGATCGGGGGCAGGGGTGTCGGCGGGCGGCATCTCGGCCTCGGCCGCTGCCTGCGAGGGGCGCGAATCCATCGCCGCCCGCGCGGCGGCGAGGCGCTCGGCCAGCGGCTGGTCGCCGGCGCGCGGCGCGCCGAGCCAGAGGTAGAGCCCGGCCGACAGCGCCACGACCAAAGCCGCGAGCACGAAAGCCGCGCCCCGCCCCGGCGCCACACCGGCGGCAGGCGCCGGCGCGCGTGCCGCGCGATCCTCGGCCAGCAACCGGCGCGAGACCTCCAGGCGCGCCCGCTCGGCCTCCTCGGCGTCGAGCAGGCCGCGCGCCGCGTCGCGCTCGATCTCGGCCAGCTGGTCGCGGTAGATCGTCAGCGCCGCGCCCGCGCGCGCCGCACCCGCCCGGCGCGCGCGGGCCAGCGGCAGGGCCAGCCCCGCCGCCACCGCCAGCGCCAGCAGCGCCGCGATCACCCAGAAGGATGCGATCTGCGTGCTCATCCCGCCTCTCTTCGCGGCGCCCCCGCGTTTCAAGTGCCGCGCCGCCGGCCCGGTCTAGCCGCCCGCGCGCCGCTTGAAAAGCGCGCCGCCGCGGCGCATGACCACGATGTCGCGAACAGGGCGCGAGCGGTCGCGCGCAGTCGGCGCCGCCGCGCCGCGCTCTGCGATGTCAGACATGCCGCACCGCCCGAGGAGCCCGCGCCATGCGCCGCTATTCCGCCTTCGCCATCGCCCGCGAGGCCGCCCGCCACCACCGCGGCTGGGAACGCGCCTGGGCCTCGCCCGAGCCGCGCAAGCGCTATGACGTGGTGATCGTGGGCGCCGGCGGGCACGGGCTGGCCACCGCCTACTGGCTGGGGAAGAACCACGGCATCACCGATGTCGCGGTGATCGAGAAGGGCTGGCTCGGCGGCGGCAATACCGGGCGCAACACCACGATCATCCGCTCGAACTACCTGCAGGATCCCTCGGCCGCGATCTACGAGAAGGCGCGCAGCCTCTACGAGACGATGAGCCAGGATCTCAACATGAACGTCATGTTCAGCCCGCGCGGCGTGATCATGCTGGCCCAGACCGAGCACGAGGTGCGCGGCTACCGCCGCACCGCGATGGCCAATGCCCAGCAGGGCGTGGCGACCGAGTTCATCTCGCCCGCCCGCGTGAAGGAGCTGGTGCCCATCATCTCGCTCGACGGGCCGCGCTACCCGGTGCTGGGCGGGCTGTGGCAGGCCCGCGGCGGCACGGCGCGCCACGATGCCGTCGCCTGGGCCTATGCGCGGGCCTGTTCGGCGATGGGCATGCACATCATCCAGAAATGCGAGGTCACGGGGGTCACGTCGGAGAATGGACAGGTCACCGGAGTGGAGACGAGCCGCGGACATATCGGCTGCGGCAAGCTGGGCATGGTCGTGGCCGGGCATGCCGGCCAGCTGGCCGAAATGGCCGGGTTCCGCCTGCCGATCGAGGCGGTGGCGCTTCAGGCCCTGGTGAGCGAGCCGATCAAGCCCTGCATGGATGTCGTGGTGATGGCCAACACGGTGCACGGCTACATGAGCCAGTCCGACAAGGGCGAGATGGTGATCGGCGGCGGCACGGACGGGTTCAACAACTTCACCCAGCGCGGCTCTTTCCACCATATCGAAGAGACGGTTCGCGCGCTGGTGGAGACCTTCCCGATGATCTCGCGGCTGAAGATGCTGCGGCAATGGGGCGGGATCGTGGACATGACGGGCGACCGCTCGCCGATCATCTCGGCGACGCCGCTCGGCGGGTGCTACGTGAATTGCGGCTGGGGGACGGGCGGGTTCAAGGCGATCCCCGGCTCCGGCTGGGCGATGGCCGAGCTGATGGCCAAGGGCGACAGCCCGCTCGCCCGCGCCTTCTCGCTCTCGCGGTTCCGCGAGGGCCGGTTCATCGACGAAAGCGTGGCGGCGGGCGTGGCGCACTAGCAGGGGCGCGAAGCGCCTCCGCGCGGAATCAAGCGCGCAGCGCGCCGCGCGAGCGCCGCCCCGTCGGGGCGGGGTGGCGCTCTTGCCATCGTCACGCGATGCGGGAAGTTCGGAGGGGCTTGGCCACCATAAAGCGCCCAACACCCACGTCGGCAGCGCCACCCCACGGGGCGGCGCTCGCGCTCCCGTCTCGCCAGCGGCCCTGTGCTGTGACCTTTCCGCCACGCCTCCGCATCGCTGCGCCAGCGCCGGAACCTTTCACGATTCCGCGGCGTTGTCGGGCAAACGGTAGAACACGAGGATCATCATGGCCGACCGTACGCACAACACCACGAACTACACCGGCGAAGCGCCGCGCCGTTCGGGCACCACGACCGCGTTCATCCTGGGCGCCGTCGTCGTCGTGCTCGGCTTCATCGTCTGGGCGCTCTGGGGCGACGGTTTCGCCCCGCGCGATGGCGATGCCGACACCACCAATGTCGAGATCACCGTGCCCGACGAGGCCGGTGAAGCCGCCGACGGCGCCGCCGCCACAATCGAGGGCGCGGCCGAGAGCGCCGGCGATGCCGCCGAGGAAGCCGGCGCCGCCGCCGAGAGCGCGACCGACTGACGCGATCCCCATCGCTGCTTCCGGGCTGCTACCCGGGCGCAGCCATCGGCCCGCGGGAACGGGCCACGATACGACCCGCCGGAACCCGCCGAATGTACCTCGTGGCGGAGGCCGGCGGGTCTTTCCATGCTTGAAGGGCGCATAGCGTCCCGCGCGGAACAAGGGCGTAGCCCGCCGCGCGAGCGCCGCCTCTAGGTGACTGCGTAGCAGTCGCCTGCCGGCAGAACATTGCGAAGCGATGTTCGAGAGGCCCGTCGGGGCGGCCCTCGCGCTCCCGTCCCGCCAGCCCCCGCCTGTCGGAACCAGCCCGCACCCTGTCGCCTTTCGGCCTGCGCGCCCGCCCGCGCCCCGGCAATGTCGCCGCGAGACGCGCCACACGCGACCGAAGGGCCCACGACCACATGCTCACACTGCACTGCCCCTGCTGCGGAAGGCAGGCCTGCGAAAGCGAACTCGCCCCCGGCGGCGAGGCGCATCTGCGCCGCGCAGGGCCCGGCGACGGCCCCGACGCGCTGGAGCGCTACCTCTTCGGCCGCACCAACCCCAAGGGCGTCCACCTCGAACGCTGGCGCCACGCCTATGGCTGCGGCAAATGGTTCCTCGCCGCACGCGACACGGCCACGCTCGAGGTCTACGGCACCTATAGCGCCCAGTCCAAGGCCCCGCCCGAGCCCGTTCTCGCCGCGATCCGCCGCCGCCACCCCGACTGGAGCCTGCCCGCATGAGCCACCGTCTGCCCGGCGGTGGAAGGCTCACCGACAGCGCCCGCCCGATCTCCTTCACCTTCAACGGCCGCCGGATGCGCGGCCTGGCCGGCGACACGCTCGCCTCGGCGCTGCTGGCCAACGGCCAGGTGCTGATGGGCCGCTCGTTCAAATACCACCGCCCGCGCGGCGTGGTGGCCAGCGGCGTGGAGGAACCCAACGCCCTGATGGGCATCGGCCGCGGCGGGCATTTCGAGCCCAACCAGCGCGCCACGATGACCGAACTGCACGACGGCCTCGAGGCGCGCAGCCAGAACCACTGGCCCTCGCTCGATTTCGACGTGGGCGCGATCAACGCGCTCGCCTCGCGGCTGCTGCCCGCGGGCTTCTACTACAAGACGTTCATCCACCCCCGCGCCGCCTGGAAACACCTCTTCGAGCCGGTGATCCGCGCCAGCGCCGGCCTCGGCGCCGCCCCGAAGGACCGCGACGCCGACACCTACGAACACGCCTACGCCCATGTCGACGTGCTGGTGGCCGGCGGCGGGGTGGCGGGGCTGGCCGCGGCGCTGGCGGCCGGGCGCGCCGGGCAGCGGGTGATGCTGGTCGAACAGCAGGGCCATTGGGGCGGCCGCACCGCCGTGGATGGCGGCGAGATCGACGGCAAACCGGCCGAGACCTGGATCAACGACGCCGTGCAAGAGCTTGAAGGCATGGGAAATGTCACGCTCCGCACCCGCTGCGTGGCCGCCGGCGTCTACGACCACGGCTATGTCACCTGCAACGAACGCCTCACCGATCACGCGCCGCACGATCCCGCGCTGCAAGGCGCGCCGCGCCACCGGCTCTGGCGGGTGCGCGCGGGGCGCATCGTCAACGCCGCCGGCGCGTTGGAACGCCCGCTCGCCTTCCCCGGCAACGACAGGCCGGGCGTGATGCTGGCCTCGGCGATCCGCGATTACCTCGTGAACTGGGGCGTGGCGGCGGGCCAGCGCACGGTCATCGTCACCAACAACGATGATGCCTACCGCACCGCGCTGGCGCTGGTCGAGGCCGGGCTCGACGTGCCGCTGATCGTCGAGGCGCGCGCCAACGCCACAGGCCCCAACGCCGCCGCCGCCCGCGCGGCAGGCATCGCCGTCGCCGAGGGCGCCGCCGTGATCGGGACCACCGGCGGGCGAAACGGCGTCACCGGGCTGACGCTGCGCCGCGCCGACGGGCGGGAAGAGCATGTCACCTGCGATGCGGTCGGCATGTCGGGCGGCTTCAGCCCGGTCGTGCACCTCTGGTCCCATTGCGGCGGCAAGCTCGCGTGGGACGAGGCGCAGGCCCATTTCCGCCCCGATCCCGATCACCCGCCCAGGGGCGCCGACGGCACCGGCATGGTGCTCTGCGCCGGCGCCGCCGATGGCGCAGGCAGCCTGGCCGACGTGCTGGAAAGCGGCCACGCGGCGGGCTGCCGCGCGGTGGCGGAAACCGGTGGCACCGCGCCCGACGGCCCGGCCCCCAAGGCGGCGCAGGCCGAGATCCCCGCCATCGCGCCGGTCTGGATCATGCCCGCCGATGCGGGGGCCGAGAAGCGCGAGAAGATGTGGCTGGATTTCCAGAACGACGTGAAGGTGTCGGACGTGCAGCTTGCCGCGCAGGAGGGCTACCAGAGCGTCGAACACGCCAAGCGCTACACCACGCTCGGCATGGCGACGGATCAGGGAAAGTTAAGCAACATCAATGGCCTCGCCGTCCTTGCTGATGCGCTGGGTGAACCGATCCCGCAGGTCGGCACCACCACCTTCCGCCCGCCCTACACGCCGCTCACCATGGGCGCCATCGCCGGCGAGGCGCGCGGCCCGCTCTTCCAGCCCGTGCGCGAGACGCCGATCCATGCCTGGCACGTCGAGAACGGCGCACATATGGAGCCGGTGGGCCTCTGGCGCCGCCCCTATTGCTACCCCCGCAAGGGCGAAAGCCACCGCAACGCGGTGAACCGCGAAGTGCTCAACACGCGCGGCAATGTCGGGTTGCTCGATGCCTCGACGCTGGGCAAGATCCTGGTCAGCGGCCCCGATGCCGGCCGCTTCCTCGACATGCTCTATACCAACGTGATGAGCAGCCTGCCCGTGGGCCGCTGCCGCTATGGCCTGATGTGCAACGAGAACGGATTCCTGATGGATGACGGCGTCGTCGTCCGGCTCGACGAACACACCTGGCTCTGCCACACGACGAGCGGCGGCGCCGACCGCATCCACGGCTGGATGGAAGACTGGCTGCAATGTGAATGGTGGGATTGGCAGGTCCACACGCTGAACCTGACCGAGCAATACGCGCAGATCGCCGTGGTCGGCCCCACATCCCGCGCGCTGCTCGAGAAGCTGGGCGGCGATATCGACCTCTCGCGCGAGGCGTTCCGCTTCATGGATTGGCGCGAGGGCATGCTGGGCGGCATCGCCGCGCGGGTCTTCCGCATCTCCTTCTCGGGCGAGCTCTCCTACGAGGTGGCGGTGCCCGCCAGCCGGGGCCGCGCCTTCTGGGATGCCTGCCTCGCGGCGGGCGAGGCGCTCTCCGTCCAGCCCTACGGCACCGAGGCGCTGCATGTCATGCGGGCCGAGAAGGGCTTCATCATGATCGGAGACGAGACCGACGGCACGGTGATCCCGCAGGATCTGCGGCTCGACTGGGCGATCTCGAAGAAAAAGGACGACTACCTCGGCAAGGCCGCGCAGGCCCGCGCGCACATGGTGGCGCCCGATCGCTGGAAGCTGGTCGGGCTGGAATGCGACGATGGCGCGGTGCTGCCCGAGGGCGCCTATGTCACCGCGCCGGGCCGCAACGATCTGGGCCAGAACCGGATGATCGGGCGTGTCACCTCCACCTATCACTCGCCCACGCTGGGCCGCGGCATCGCCATGGCGCTGGTCGAGCGCGGGCCCGAGCGGATGGGCGAGGTGCTCGACGTGCCGGGCGAGGGCGGGCGCGTCCATCGCGCGAAGATCGTGGAGCCGGTCTTCTACGACAGGGAAGGGACGAAAGCCGATGTCTGATCCGGTCTCGCCGCTGGGGGGCGCCTCCTACGAAGGCTTCGCGACGGTGCGCGATGCCGGCCCGCGCGGCATGATCACCCTGCGCGGCGATCTCGCCGGCGCGGCCATGGCAAAAGCCGTGGCCGAGGCGACGGGCGGCGACGTGCCAGGGCAGGGCGAGGCGGCAACCGGCCCGCGCGGCACGGCGCTGTGGTTCTCGCCCGACGAGCTCATGATCCTGTGCGATCACGCCGCCGCGCCCGACCTCGCCGCACGGCTGGCGGGCCTCCTGTCGGGTGAACACGCGCTGGCCCACGATGTCTCGGACGCGCGCGCCTGGTTCCGGGTGGAGGGAAACTGGCGCGACGTGCTGATGAAGCTCACCCCGGTCGACACCCACCCAGACGCGTTCCGCGAAGGCCAGGTCCGCCGCTCCCGCGTCGCCCAGGCCGCCGCCGCCTTCTGGCCGGACGCCGGCGCGCTCAACCTCGTCTGCTTCCGCTCCTACGCGCCCTACATGTTCGCGCTGCTCTCCAACGCCGCGCGCAAGGGAAGCGAGATCACCCGGCCCTGACCTCAACCCCGGTTCAGCCGTTTCGGCCGCAAGGGGCTTGACCCGCCACGCCGCCCGGCACAGGTATAGCCGCGAACGCGACATTCACCAAAGGGGGCACAGATGGCTTTCGAACTTCCCGACCTTCCCTATCCGCACGACGCGCTGGCCGAGAACGGCATGTCGAAGGAAACGCTCGAATACCACCACGATATCCACCACAAGGCCTATGTCGACAACGGCAACAAGCTGATCGCCGGCACCGAGTGGGAGGGCAAATCCCTCGAAGAGATCATCAAGGGCACCTACGACCCGAACGCCGTCGCCCAGAACGGCATCTTCAACAACATCTCGCAACTGTGGAATCACAACCAGTTCTGGGAAATGATGAGCCCCGGCGAAAGCAAGATGCCCGGCGAGCTGAACACCGCGCTCACCGATGCCTTCGGCTCGGTCGAGAAGTTCAAGGAGGAATTCTCCGCCGCCGGCGCCGGCCAGTTCGGCTCGGGCTGGGCCTGGCTGGTGAAGGACAAGGACGGCTCGCTCAAGGTCACCAAGACGGAAAACGGCGTGAACCCGATCTGCTTCGGCCAGACGGCGCTTCTGGGCTGTGACGTGTGGGAGCATTCCTATTACATCGATTTCCGCAACAAGCGGCCGGCCTACTTGACCAACTTCCTCGACAAGCTGGTCAACTGGGAAAACGTCGCTTCGCGCATGTGAGGCCTCGATGGGCGCACTCGCATGGTTCCTGATCGGGCTGGGAGCATTGCTCCTGGCCCTTTTGGTCTATGCCTTCTGGGTCGAGCCGGCCTGGCGCCTGCGCGTCGTGACGTGGCGCCTGTCGCCGCCCGAATGGAAGGGGCGCCAGCCGCTTCGCATCGTCATCATTTCCGATCTGCATGCCGGCTCGCCCCATGTGCCGCTGTCGCGCGTCTCGCGCATCGTCCGCCGCGCCAACAGGCTGGAGCCGGATATCGCGCTGCTGCTGGGCGATTACGAGGCGGCCCATAACTGGACATTCGGCAAGATCTCCAAGTTCGATGTGGCGCAGCGGCTGTCGGGCTTTCGCGGCCGGCTGGGGCGGTTCTCGATCCTCGGCAACCACGATTGGTGGCAGGATCGCGCCGCGCTCGACGAACGCCGCCCGCCCGAGGCCGAGCAGGCGCTCGTCGCCGCCGAGATCCCGCTTCTGGACAACGACGCGGTGAAGGTCGAGGCCGACGGTCACGATTTCTGGGTCGTCGGCCTCGCCGATCAGCGCCCGATGGACAACGATCCCGAAGCGCCCGGCTTCGACGATCTTGAATCGGCCATGGCCCAGGTGACAGACGACGCGCCGATCATCCTGCTCGCGCATGAGCCCGACATCTTCCCCGACGTGCCGCGCCAGTGTTTCCTCACGCTGTCGGGGCACACCCATGGCGGGCAGATCCGCATCGGCAACATGTCTCCGGTCATCATGGTGGCCGAGACCGAGACCTATTCCTGGGGCCGCTACGATTACGAGGGCCGCACGCTGATCGTCTCGGGCGGGATCGGCTGTTCGGAATACCCGGTGCGCTTCAACATGGTGCCCGAGATCACGGTGGTGGAGCTCACCTCGCCCGAGGAGGGTGAGGCCCCGGTGCAGCCGCGCAGCGAGCTGAAGTGAGCGACCCGATCGGCCCGGCCGCGCGCGGCGTCGCCGCGATGGTCGGCGCCTGCGTGATCTGGGGCCTGTCGTCGATCTACTACAAGGCGCTGGACGACGTGCCCGCGCCCGAAGTTCTGGCCCACCGCGCCATCTGGTCGGTCGTGTTCTTCCTCGGCGTGCTGGCCGTGCAGGGGCGGCTCGGCGTGTTGCGCGCGCTGCTGGCCGACCGCGCGGTCGGCGTGGTGGCGCTGGCGGCGATCGCGATCTCCACCAATTGGGGCCTGTTCATCTTTGCCGTCCAGTCGGGCCGGGCGCTCGAGGGCTCGCTCGGCTATTACGTCTTCCCGCTGCTGGCGGTGCTGCTGGGCGTGGGGCTCTACCGCGAACGGCTGTCGGGCCTGCAGGTGGCCGCGGTGGCTTTGGCCGCGCTCGCCGTGCTGGTGCTGACGCTGGGCCTCGGCACCGCGCCCTGGATCGCGCTGGCGCTGGCGGGCACCTTCGCCTGCTACGGCATCGCCAAGCGCCGCGTGGCCGCCGGCCCGGTGGTGAGCGTGACGGCCGAGGTGGTGCTGATGGCGCCGCTGGCGCTCGCCTGGCTGGCCGGGGTGCATCTCGCCGGCTGGCAGGTGCTGCCGGGCGCCGAGCCCGCCGCCTTCGGCCGGCTGCCCCGCGAAACCGCGCTGCTGGTCGCCGCCGGGCCGATCACGGCGACGCCGCTGATCCTGTTCTCCTACGCCTCGAAACGGATCGGTTTCGCGACGCAGGGGCTGGTGCAATATCTCAACCCGACGCTGCAATTCGCCGTCGCCGTGGCGCTTTTCGGCGAGGTGTTCACGCCCTGGCACGCGCTCGCCTTCCCGATGATCTGGCTGGCGCTCGCGCTCTATTCGTTCTCGGCCTGGCGGCGCGACCGGGCGGCACGCGCGGCGCGGCTGGCGGCTGTCGCGCGCTGAGGCATCGCGGCCGGCCCGAAAGGCAGGAACCCCGCGCCGCACCCCGCCGTTTCCTTCCCAGAGACGCCACAGATGGCGCGAGAGGAGAACAATCATGGCAGAGCGCAAACGATCCAAGGACATGAGCCGCGACACCGACAAGGTGCTCGGCGCCGAGGGCGAGGTTTCCCACGGCGGCGCCAAGGGCGGCAATCTGCAGCGCCGTATCGGCAGCCGCGACGAGCAGAAGCGCGCCGAGGAGCGTCCGGCGGGCGCCACCCGCGTGGGGGGCGCCGACGAGCGTCAGAGCGGGCTGAAGAAGCGGGGGCTGGGCGAATGACGCGGCTGTCGCAAGGCACATGGGTTCTGGTCGCCGACAGTGAGAAGGCGCTGTTTCTGGAGAATGTCGGCGATGCGGAATACCCGCATCTCGAGGTGCGCCGGGTGGAAGAGCAGGAAAACCCCTCCGACCGCGCGCAATCGGCGAACCGGCCGGGGCGGATGAACGATACCGGCGTGCAGCAGCGCTCGGCGCTGGATGACACGGATTGGCACGAACTGGCCAAGCACCGCTTCGCCGAGGATCTGGCCGACAGGCTCTACAAGATGGCCCATCGCGGGCGGTTCAAGCGGATCGTCCTGGTGGGCGCGCCGCAGGTGCTGGGCGACCTGCGCCAGGCGCTGCACAAGGAGGTTTCCGACAAGGTGGTGGGCGAGGTGGACAAGCTGCTCACGAACCACCCGCTGGACGAGATCGAGCGCCTGGTGGCCGACGAACTGGCCGCGTGAGGCAGAGGCACTCCCGGCACGGAACAAGGGGCGCAGCCCCGCCGGGCCAGCGCCGCTCCGTCCCGGCGGGGTGGCGCTCCTGCTATCCGCCCGCGCTACGGCGAGTGCGGAGGGGCTTGGCCACCATAAAGCACACCAACACCCACGCCAGAGGCGCCACCCCACGGGGCGTCGCTGCCCCGGCTACCGTCACGCCTGAGGTTTTATTGGCCCGGAACAAGGGCGTCAGCCCGCCGGGCCAGCGCCGCCCCGTCCGGGCGGGGTGGCGCTCCTGCTATCCGCCCGCTGCCGCGAGAGCGGAGGGCCTTGGCCACCATAAAGCACACCAACACCAGCGTCAGAAGCGCCACCCCACGGGGCGGCCCCGTCCCGGCTACCGTTGCGGTCGAGGCTTTATTGGCCCGGAACAAGGGGCGCAGCCCCGCCGGGCCAGCGCCGCCCCGTCCCGGCGGGGTGGCGCTCCTGCTATCCGCCCGCGCTGCGGTAAGTGCGGAGGGGCTTAGCCACCATAAAGCACCCAACACCCACCTCAGAAGCGCCACCCCACGGGGCGGCCCTGTCCCGGCTCCGCGCCAGGCCGCAAATGTTCGCTTAATATTCCCCTAGCCAACGAAATCAAGGGCTTACGAAGTGTCCACACGTGGACACCCCCCAAGAAACCCTCAGGCGCCAGGCCCCAAAGCCTCGCCCAAGGCCTCCACCAGCGCCTCCACCCCCGCCACCGGCGTCAGGAAATCCCGCAGCCCCGGCTCGGCGAACCCTTCCTCGATCACGTGGTCCACCAGCGCCAGGAGCGGCGCCCAGTAGCCCTCGGTATCGAGCAGATAGATCGGCTTCATATGCAGCCCCAGCTGCCGCCAGGTGAGCACCTCGAACAGCTCGTCCAGCGATCCCGCGCCGCCCGGCAGCACCACGATCGCATGGGCGTTCATGAACATCACCTTCTTGCGCTCGTGCATCGTCTCGGTCACCACCAGCCGCCCGAGATCGCGCTTGCCCACCTCGCGCTCCAGCAGGTGCACGGGGATCACCCCGAACGTATCGCCCCCGCCCGCCTGCGCCGCCCGCGCCACGGCGCCCATCAGCCCCACATCGCCCGCGCCATAGACCAGCCGCCAGCCCCGCCGCGCGATCGCCGCGCCCAGATCGGTCGCCGCCGCCTCGTAGGCTGGCCGCACCCCCATGCGCGAGCCGCAGTAGACACAGATGGCAGGGCTTTCCACAGGCATGAATCCACACTGGTTTTGACCGTTGATACCGGGGTTGATATGGTCGCTCAAGCGCCGTGACGGGAACGGCGGACGACGGGGATATATCACATGGCGGAGAGGCCTTCGGGGGCGCCGGTAAGGGGCATCACGCTCGGCGCGCTGGCCGCGCTCGGCATCCTGATCGCGGGCTACATGACGTGGCGCGGGATCGTCGAGACGCGCGAGACGCAGACGGCGGTGGCGCCGGTCGAGACGGCAGCGGAGGCGCAGGAGGGCGCGGAGGCAAACGCCGCGTCGGAGGCAGCGGACGAGACGGCAGAGACCACTGCGGATGGTGATGCCAGCGAAGCCGGCACCACCCAGGCCGAGACGGCCGCCTCGGAGAGCCTGTCAGCCCCCGCAGCCCCCGCAGCCCCCAAGGCCCCGGAACGCGGAGACGCGCCCGACCTCGCCGAGACCGCCCCCGACAGCCCCGAAGCCACGGAACAGGCCGCGAAGTTGGCTTCGGACGGTGCAGGGGACGGGGCAGGGGAGGCGCCCGATGCCGAAGCCGCCTCCGAGCCCGCGGATCCCTCCGACCAGGCCGCCGCGGAGGCCGACGATGCCTTCCGCCCGATCTTCGACACCGTCCGCGTCGATGCCGACGGCGCCGCCGTCGTCGCCGGCAGCGCGGCGCCCGGCAGCGCGGTGAAGATCCTGCTCGACGGGCAGGAGATCGCCAGCGCCATCGCCGACGGCGCCGGCAATTTCGTCGCCTTGTTCGATATGCCCGTCTCCACCCAGCCGCGCGCGCTGAGCCTCGCCCTGGCCGGGGAGGGCGCGGGCGAGGGCGTGACCTCCGATCAGACGGTGATCGTCGCCGCCCGCGAGCCGGCGGACGAGACGCCCGACACGGGCACCAGCCTGGCCGAGGCCGGGGAGGCCACGGCCGATGAGAAGGCCGCGCGGATCGCCGGAGAGACCGGGCCTGACACAGAGAGCGACGCCGAGAACGGGACGCAGCTGGCCGGGGCGCAAGCGGCGGGGGAGGCCTCGGGTGAAGCGGGCAATGCCGCCGATGCGTCCGGCACCGCAACGGATGTGGCCCAGGCCGACGAGGGCGCGGCGCAAGAGGGCGAGGCGGCACGGATGGCCTCGGCCGGGGATGCGGCGCAGGCGGATGATGCGGCGGCTGAGGTGGAGACCGGCGCCGTGACTGCGGATGCGACGGAGCCCGACACCGGCAGCGCCGGTGCTGGCGAGGGCACCCAGATGGCGGCAGCCGAAGCCGTGGGCGATACCGGGGCCGGGGCCGCGTCCGACAGCGAGGGCGCGGCCGAGCTTGTGAACCGCAATGTCTCGGGCGACGAGATCGCCTCGGACGCACCCGTCGTCGAGCCTGACACCGCGTCGGACGTGACGATCGCCGCCGAGCCGCCTGCCGAGGAGGTCTCGGGCGACGTCGGGGTCGCGGCGAAGGAAGCCGGCACCGAGGCAGGCGCCCTGCCGGAGGAGGTCGAACCCGCCGAGCCGCGCGAGGTGGTGAGCGCCGATGCGCAGGTCGACGCGGAGACCGAGGCCGACACACAGGCCGAGGCTCAGGCCGAGGCCGGGGCCGTCACCCAGACCGACCCCGCCCCTGGCGACGCTCCGGCGCCGCCCGCCACGCCGCGCACCTCGCCCGACGTGCTGATCGCCGACAGCGAAGGGGTCCGCCTCGTGCAGAGCGGCGACGCGCCCGGCGCGCTGAGCGTCGACACGATCGCCTATCCGCCCGACGGCACCGTGCAGCTCTCGGGCCGCGCACCGGCGGGCACGCGGCTGCGGCTCTATCTCGACAATGCCGACGTGGCCGAGGTGACGACCGGCGCCGACGGCCAGTGGCGCACGCCGCTGGAAACCGTGGCCGAGGGCGTGCATGCCCTGCGCGTCGATCAACTCGAGCCCGACGGCAAGGTCGCCGCCCGCGTCGAGACGCCGTTCCTGCGCGAATCGCAGGAAACGCTCGACACGCTGGCCGAGGCCGCGCCCGAGGCGGAAACCGCCGTTCGCCAGGTCACCGTTCAGCCGGGCAACACGCTGTGGGGCATCGCGACCGACAATTACGGCGACGGGTTTCTCTACGTGAAGGTCTTCCAGGCCAACCGCGACTCGATCCGCGATCCCGACCTGATCTATCCCGGCCAGGTCTTCACCGTGCCGTCGGAATGAGGCTGCGGGCGCTCGCGCTTGCGCTGACGCTGGCGCTGCTCGCAGGCGGCGCCAGTGCTCAAGACAGGGCCGGTGTCGAGCGCCAGTTCCGCGACTGGCTGGAGCATCATCTCTGGCCGCGCGCCGAGGCGGCGGGCATCGCGCGCGCCACCCACGAGGCCGCCTTCGCGGGCGTGACGCTCGACTGGGATCTGCCCGACCTCGCACCGCCGGGCTTCCCGCCGCCTGCTTCCCGCGCGCAGCGGCAGGCCGAGTTCGGCGCCCCGGCGCGGTATTTCGCGCCCGGAAACGTTCGCGGCGCCGCGGCCACGGGGCGCGAGATGGCGCGCCGCCATGCCAGCGCGCTGGCGGCGGCCGAGGCGGCGACGGGCGTGCCGGGCCATATCGTGCTGGCGATCTGGGGCCGCGAAAGCGCCTATGGCCGCGCCGCGATCCCGCACAATGCCTTCCGGGTGCTGGGCACGAAGGCCTTCATGTCCACCCGCGCGGCCTATTTCGAGGCCGAACTGCTGGCCGCATTGCGGATCGCCCAGGCGGGCCACGTGCCCCCCGGCGCCATGCGGTCGAGCTGGGCCGGCGCGCTGGGCCAGCCGCAATTCATGCCGTCGAGCTTCCTCGCCCATGCCGCCGATGGCGATGGCGACGGGCGCGCGGATATCTGGCGCTCCGAGGCCGACACGATCGCGTCGATCGCACGCTACCTGGCGCGGCATGGCTGGGTGGCTGGGCGCGACTGGGGCTTCGAGGTGGAGGTGCCGGGCAGCGTCTCCTGCGCGTTGGAGGGGCCCGACCAGGGCCGCCCGATCCGCGACTGGGCGGCGATGGGGATCGCGCGCGTCGGCGGGCGGGATTTCCCGGCGCATGAGCTGGCGGGCGAGGGTTACCTGATGATGCCGGCGGGCCGGCTGGGCCCGGCCTTCATCGTGACGCCGAATTTCTACGTGCTGAAGGAGTACAACATGAGCGATCTCTACGCGCTGTTCGTGGGGCATGTGGGGGATCGCATCGCCTACGGCGTAGGCGATTTCCACGCACCGTGGCAGCGGGTCGACGCGCTCCTGCGCTCCGATGTGGCGGCCCTGCAGCGTGGGCTCGAGGCGCTGGGCCACGATGTCGGCGGGGCCGACGGGCTGGCGGGTTTTCGGACGCGGCGCTCGATCGGGCGGTGGCAGGCGGGGCAGGGGATGGCGGAAACGTGCTTTCCCGATGCCGCCCTGGTGCGGGCGCTGGGGCGGTGAGCATCGCGGTCGCGCCGGCCGAAGCGGCGGACATTCCCGCGCTCGCCACGCTGCTGGCGCGGGGCATGGCGGCGCGGGTGGCGGCCCTGCCCGGCATCTGGGTGGCCGAGGCCGATCCCGCGGCGGCGATCGCCTCGGCCCTGCGCGCGGCGCTGGCGGGCGAGATGCCGGGGCCGCAGCACTGGCTGGTCGCGCGGGCGGGCGGTGCACTGGTGGGCGTCGCGCATGGCATGGCCCTGCCGGTGCCGCCGATCTATGCCGGCCGGCGCGGCATGCCGAGGCTGATGCTCGACGACAGCACGCTGGCGCCGGATGCGCCGGAGGGCTGCGCCGAGGCCCTGCGCGCCGCGCTGTGGGAGGCGGTGGACGCGTCCGCGGGCGACTGGCTGCTGGTCGCAAGCGCGCCGGGCGGCGGCTGGCCCGATCCCGCGCCGGAGGCTTTCGCCCCGCTCACCGATTACATGGCCCGCCTGCTGCCGGGCGAGGCGCCCGAGCCCTCGGGCGTGCGGCGGGCTGAGGCGGGCGATATGCCGGCCATCGTGACGCTCTCGGCGGCACACCGGGCGCGGCTGCACGAGCTCTCGGTGTTCTGGGAGCCGCATGACGAGGCCGACGCCCGCTTCTGCGCCTGGATGGAGAAGAGCCTGGCCCTGCCGGACCGCGAGATGTGGGTGAGCGAGGAAGGCGGAGAGGTGACGGGATACGTCATCGCCCAGCCGGCGACGCGCCTGCATGTGCCGGCGGGGCTGCGGGTGGAGGGGCTTTGCGTGGTGGACGATTTCCACCACGTCGCGTTCGACCGGATCGACGCGGAGGCGGCGGGCGCGGCGGGCCCGGCGGGTCTGCTCGCCGCGGCGGCGGGGGCTGCGCGGAGGATGGGTCGTGATGCGCTGCTGGTCGTGTGCCCGGCTTTGTGGGGCAGCAAGCGGGGGTTCCTGGGAAGCGAGGGCTTCGCGACGGCTTTGCACTGGCGGCTGGGGGAGGCAGCCTAGAGCAACGGTAGCGCTAGCGCCGCCCCGTGGGGTGGCGCCGCCAACGCTGGTGTCGAGCACTTTATGGCAGCCAAGCCCCTCCGCCCTCCCGGCATCGCGGGACGATAGCCATAGCGCCACCCCGCCCCGACGGGGCGGCGCTCGCGCGGCGCGCTGCGCGCTTGATTCCGCGCGGGGAGGCTGCGCCTCCCTGAGTCCCTGCGGGGCGGGGGGCTCCCGCCCCTTCTCTGCGCGCTGCGCGCGCGTCGAAGCGTTGGGCCGGGCCGGGGGCGCTGCCCCCGGACCCCCGGGATACTTGGGACGCAAAGACGGGGGCGCAGGAGCATTCGGCCCGTGGCACATGCCCTACGCCCGCATCGCCCCGCCGCAATGCCCGCCCACGGCGGGCGAGCAGCAGGCGCAATCGTTCCACAGATAGGCGATCAGCCCGCCCAATGCCTGCGGCCGCACGCGGTAGATCACCTGCCGCCCCTCGCGGCGCGACGCGATCAGCGCCGCCCGCTCCAGCACGCCCAGGTGGAACGACAGCCGCGAGGCCGGCGCCGTCACCCGCGCGCCGATCTCGCCGGCCGGCAGGCCGCGCGGGCCCTCGCTGACCAGCAGGCGCACGATGGCGAGCCGCGTCTCGTGCGACAGGGCGGCGAGGCAATCGAGGGCTTGTGCCTGTTTCATTGTTCAACTATTCAAGAAACGTTGAACCAACCCATACCCCAGCCAGGCCCGTCCTTCAAGCCCGGGCAGCGAGGCGAGAGATGCGCAGAGGCGGCCGGCGCGCCACGATCACCACCACCGAGATGCCCCGCAACGGCATGGCCATCGTGCGCCGCGTCGCGCCCTATCTCTGGCCCGAGAACCGCCCCGGCCTGCGCGCCCGCGTCGTGCTGGCCCTCGCGGCGCTGGTGATCGCCAAGCTGGTGACGGTGGGCACCCCGTTCCTCTACAAGGGCGCGGTCGACGCGCTGGCGGGCGAGGGCGACAGCTCCGCCTGGATGCTCGCCTACGGGGCGGTCGGGCTCACCATCGCCTACGGCACCGCCCGCCTGCTCAACACCGGCTTCCAGCAATTGCGCGACGTGCTCTTCGCGCCGGTGGGCCAGCGCGCCCTGCGGGTGCTGGCGCTCGAGACCTTCACCCATATCCACCGCCTCTCGATGCGCTACCACATCGCGCGCAAGACCGGCGGGCTGAGCCGGATCATGGAGCGTGGCGTCAAGGGCGTGGAGTTCCTGCTGCGTTTCCTCCTGTTCTCGATCGGCCCGCTGGTGCTGGAACTGGCGCTGGTGGGCATCGTGCTCGCCCTGGCCTTCGACATCAGCTATCTCGGCGTCGTGGCCGTCACCATCGCGGCCTATATCGGCTTCACCTTCCAGGTCACCGAATGGCGCGTGAAGCAGCGCAAGCAGATGAACGACAGCGATACTGATGCCAACCAGAAGGCCATCGATTCGCTGCTGAACTTCGAGACGGTGAAGTATTTCGGCGCCGAGGCGCGCGAGGCGGCGCGCTATGACGGGGCGATGCGCGGCTATATCGCGGCGGCGCTCAAGACCTCGTATTCGCTGGCGTTCCTCAATTTCGGCCAGGCGCTGATCATCACCGCAGGGCTGGTCAGCCTGATGGTGATGGCGGCCCTGGGGGTGGAGCGTGGCACGCTCACCGTGGGCGATTTCGTGATGGTCAACGCCTACATGATCCAGATCACCATGCCGCTCAACTTCCTCGGCACCGTCTATCGCGAGATCCGCCAGGCGCTTGTCGACATGGGCGAGATGTTCCACCTGCTCGACCAGCCCGCCGAGATCGCCGACAAGCCGGGCGCGCCGGCGCTGTCCGTGCCGCGGGGCGAGATCGTGTTCGATGACGTGGAGTTCGGCTACGAGGCCGAGCGCCCGATCCTGCGCGGGGTGAGCTTTCGCGTGGGCCCCGGCGAGAGCCTCGCCATCGTCGGCCCCTCGGGCAGCGGCAAGAGCACGATCGGCCGGCTGCTCTTCCGCTTCTACGAGGTCACCGGCGGGGCGATCCGCATCGACGGGCAGGATATCCGCGACGTGACGCAGGAAAGCCTGCATGCCGCGATCGGCGTGGTGCCGCAGGATACGGTGCTGTTCAACGACACGATCCGCTACAACATCGCCTATGGCCGCGAGGGCGCCAGCCAGGCCGAGATCGAGGAGGCCGCGTGCGCGGCGCGGATCCACGATTTCGTCGCCGCCCTGCCGCGCGGCTACGAGACCGCGGTGGGCGAGCGGGGGCTGAAGCTCTCGGGTGGCGAGAAGCAGCGCGTCGGCATCGCGCGCACGCTCTTGAAGGATCCGCCGCTGCTGCTGCTAGACGAGGCGACGAGCGCGCTGGATACCGGCACCGAGGCCGAGATCAAGGAGGCCCTGCGCCGCGCCGGCGAGGGCCGCAGCGTGATCACCATCGCGCACCGCCTGTCGACCATCGCCGAGGCTGACCGGATCATCGTGCTGGAGGACGGGGTGATCGTGGAGGAGGGCCGCCACGAGGCGCTGCTCGCCCAGGGCGGTCGCTATGCCGCGATGTGGCAGCGCCAGGAGGCGGAGGAAGAGGCGGCGTGAGGGACGAGGCGTCTCCGGCCGGCTCCATGTGATACGGTAGCGCGAGAGCCGCCCCGTGGGGTGGCGCCTCCAACGTTGGTGTCGGGCGCTTTATGGCTGCCAAGCCTCTCCGACCTCACCGCATCGCGGGCGGCCAGCAACAGCGCCACCCCGCCCGGACGGGGCGGCGCTCGCGCGGCGGGCTGCGCCCTTGTTCCGCGCGGGCGGCTTCGCCGCCTGGTACTCCCACCTGCACTCAACCCGAAGTGGCATCCTTGCCCTTTTCCGACATTTTCCTGTCGGAAATCCCCGGCAATGTTCGCTTTTTGCGAAGCGCTCGTCTAGAATGCTGGCACATTCGAGACGGGGCGAATTCCGAAAAGACCCCGCCAAGGCAAGGATGGGAGAGTGAGCATGAGCAATGCTGACGAATCCGGCCAACTCATAGACGAGATCGACTATGAGGTCGGACAGGACAATATCGAGACAAAGATCGGGCCGTTCGGGGTGGACATCCACAACCCCGTCTTCGTGATCTCGGCGGGGGTGATCGTGGTCTTCGTGATCGCCGCGCTGATCTTCCCGGGGCCAGCCGCGGACTTCTTCACCTGGCTGCGCCCGGCGCTGACCAGCAGCTTCGACTGGCTGTTCCTCTGGGCCGGGAACATCTTCGTCATCTTCACGCTTCTGCTGATCGTCAGCCCCTGGGGCTCGATCCGGCTGGGCGGCAAGGAGGCGCGGCCCGACTACAGCTATGCCGGCTGGTTCGCGATGCTCTTCGCCGCCGGCATGGGCATCGGGCTGATGTTCTTCGGCGTGCTGGAGCCGGTCTACCACATGGCCATCTCCGAGCCGCTGGGCGTGGCCTCGCCCTTCGCCGAGGATGGCACGATCATCCCCGAAAACGTGGCCGCGGCGCGCGAGATGGGGCTGGCGGCGACGATCTATCACTGGGGGCTGCACCCCTGGGCGATCTATGCCGTCGTGGCCCTGGCGCTGGCGCTCTTCAGCTACAACAAGGGCCTGCCGCTGGCGATCCGCTCGGCCTTCTACCCGATCTTCGGCGATCGCGTCTGGGGCTGGACGGGCCATATCATCGACATCCTGGCCGTCTTCGCCACGCTCTTCGGGCTGACCACCTCGCTGGGGATCGGCGCGCAGCAGGCCAATGCGGGGCTGGAGCATATCTTCGGCATCCCCAACACGGTGGGCGTGCAGGTGATCCTGATCGTCGGCATCACCGCGCTGGCGCTGATCTCGGTGGTGCGCGGGCTGGAAGGCGGCGTGAAGGTGCTGTCGGAGATCAACATGGTGATCGCGGCGCTCCTGCTGCTCTTCGTGCTGATCGCCGGGCCCACGGCCACGATCCTGAGCGATTTCGGCACCGGGCTTCTGGCCTATGTGCAGGATCTGCCGGCCCTGTCGAACCCGCATGGCCGCGAGGATACCGGCTACATGCAGGGCTGGACGTCGTTCTACTGGGCGTGGTGGATCTCCTGGTCGCCCTTCGTGGGCATGTTCATCGCCCGGGTCAGCCGCGGCCGCACGGTGCGCGAGTTCATCATCTGCGTGCTGCTGGTGCCCTCGCTGGTCTGCGTGCTGTGGATGGCCGTCTTCGGCGGCACCGCGATCGACCAGGTGCTGACGAACCCCGAGACGAGCGCGGTGAAGGCTAACGTGATCGACAGCTACAGCCCCGAGCTTTCGCTCTTCGCGATGCTCGAGGGGCTGCCGCTGGCCTCGATCACCTCGTTCATCGGCATCGTGCTGGTGATCGTGTTCTTCGTGACCTCGTCTGACAGCGGTTCGCTGGTGATTGACACGATCACCGCGGGCGGCAAGGTGGACGCGCCGGTGCCGCAGCGGGTCTTCTGGGCCTCGTTCGAGGGGCTGGTGGCGATCGTGCTGCTGCTCGGCGGCGGCCTGACGGCGTTGCAGGCGATGGTGATCTCGACCGGGTTGCCATTCGCGATCGTGCTCCTGCTGATGTGCTGGGCGATCGTGAAGGGGCTGATGAGCGAGCCGCGCTGAGGCGGTCTCAAGGTCGGACATTGTGCCGGTCCGCTGCGGCGGGCCGGCATGTTTTTTTGGGGTGTCCACATGTGGACGCCTTGTAACGTGTTGAAATCGTTGGAGCGGTCGGTGCGGTAGGGTGGTCTTTGCCACGATCGGCGCGCAGCGCCCCCGCGCGGGACAAGGGCGTAGCCCCGCCGCGCGAGCGCCGCCCCGTCGGGGCGGGGTGGCGCTATTGTTGGCCGCCCGCGCTACGGCGAGGTCGGATGTACTTGGCCACCATAAAGCGCCCAACACCGGCCTCGGAGGCGCCACCCCACGGGGCGGCGCTCGCGCTTTGTTGCGCTTGGGTGAACCGTCTCCCGCCTCGCGCCGTATCCCTCACATGACCGATCCGATCCTCGTCTGGATGCGCCGCGATCTGCGGCTGCGCGACAATCCCGCACTCTCCGCCGCCGCGGAGGCGGGGCCCGTCATTCCCGTCATCCTCCGCGATGACGAGACGCGGGGGCTCGGCGCGGCGATGCGGTGGCGGTTCGGGCTGGGGGTGGAGGCGCTGGCCGAGAGCTTCGACGAGGCCGGCGCGCCGCTTGTCCTGCGCAGCGGCGCGCCTTCCGACATCCTGCCCGCGCTCGCCCGCGAGACCGGGGCGCGCGCCATCTACTGGAACCGCCGCCACGACGCGCCCGGGCGCGCGGCCGAGGCGGCGCTGCGCCAGGCGCTCGACGGCACCGGCATCGAGGGGCGCGATTTTGCGGCCAACCTGCTCTTCGAGCCGGGCAGCGTGCGCACCGGGGGCGGCACGGTCTACAAGGTCTTCACCCCGTTCTGGCGCGCCATCCGCACGCGCGACGTGGCCGCGCCGTTGCCGGCTCCGCGCCTCGCCGCGCCCTCCGCCCGGCCCGACAGCGAAAACTTCGCCGACTGGGCGCTCGGCGCCGCGATGAACCGGGGCGCCGCCATCGTCGCGCAGCACGTCAATGTCGGCGAGGATGCCGCCTCTTCCCGGCTCGCCGCCTTCACCGGCCAGCGGCTCGATGCCTATGCCGAGGCCCGCGACCGGCTCGACACGAACGGCACCTCGAACCTGTCGGAGAACCTCGCCCACGGCGAAATCACCGCGCGGGCCATCTGGCATGCCGGACGCCGCGCCCAGGAAGAGGGCCGACCGGGCGCCGAGACCTTCCTGAAAGAGCTCGCCTGGCGCGAATTCGCCTGGCACCTCATGGCCGATTTCCCGCGAATGGAGACGCGCAACTGGCGCGAGCAATGGAACGACTTCCCCTGGCGGCAGGACAATGCCGACGCGCAGGCCTGGCGGCAGGGCCGCACCGGCGAGCCGATCATCGATGCCGCGATGCGCGAGATGTATGTCACCGGGCGGATGCACAACCGCGCGCGGATGATCGTGGCCAGCCACCTCACCAAGCACCTGCTCACCGACTGGCGCGTCGGGCTGCGCTGGTTCGCCGAATGCCTGATCGACCACGATCCCGCCTCGAACGCGCTGGGCTGGCAATGGGTGGCCGGGCCGGGCCCCGACGCCACGCCCTATTTCCGCGTCTTCAACCCCGAGACCCAGGCAAAGAAGTTCGATCCTGAGGGCGCCTATCGCGACCGCTGGATCGCCGAGGGCCAGGCGCAGCCGCCGCAGACGGCGCTGAGCTATTTCGACGCGGTGCCGCGCAGCTGGAACCTCGCCCCCGACGATCCCTATCCGCAGCGGATCGTCGGGCTGAAGGAGGGCCGCGCGCGGGCGCTCGAGGCCTATCACGGCCACGACGGCTAGCGCCGCGTGGCCCCTGCGCCACAGCGCTCCGCTCTTGCCACGGCGCTGCCGCAATTTGCCCCCAATGCGCGTCTATGATCCGCCGATGGGCGGACAATCCCGCCCGATGCAGCAGATGGAGCGCGGTTCACGCCGCGAAACGGGACAATGTTGACATTTCCACGGCTGATCGCCGGTCTGTGGTTCGCGGCGCTGGCCTTCTTCCTGGGCGGCCTGGCCGTGCCGCTTCTGCCCGAGGGCACGCAGCTTGGCCTCTTTCCCTACATCAACCCGGTCGTCGGCTTCGTCATGGGCTGGCGCTTCATGGGCACCCGCGCCTTCGACCGCTTCCCCAACATGGTGGGCTACGGGCTGACCGTCGCGGTGATGACGGTGTTCTGGTGCCTGTTCATCTATGGCGGCTACGAGATGTACTGGCGCTCGATCAAGCTGCGCTATGACGGCCCGGTCGAGGCGCTTGTCGGCATGGCCGATCACATGAAGGATTACGGCGTGCTGATCGCCACGCCCTCGATCATCGGCGCGATGGTGGTGGGCGGGATTTTCGGTGGCTATCTGACCTGGTTCACGGCACAACGCGCTTCGTGAGTTTCGGAGACATCTGCCTGACCGGCCCGCTGCTCGACGCGGGGTTGCGGCGCATCGTGCTGGGCGCGGCGCTGCCGGCCGAGCCGTGCGTGCTGGAGGGCTGGCGGCTCTGCGCGGGGCGCGGCCTCATGGCCGGGCTGGTGGCCGAGCCGGGCGCGCGGGCGCAGGCGGTGCGGCTGGGCGCGGTGCCGGCAGAGGCGCGGGCGCGGCTGGATTTTCTGGCGGAGGTCTTCGGCGGCGCGGGCGATGTGCGCGAGATCGGCGGCGGGGCGCAGGCGATCGTTTATGCGAGCGAGGCAGGGGCCGGCGAGCCGGAAGCGGGCGAGGTGCCCGGCGTGATCGAGGCCGACCGGCGGGCCGCTGCGGACCTTATGGCGCTCCGCGGCGCCTACGATCCCGCGCGGCTGGGCCAGGCCTGGCCGCAGATGCGGGTGCGCGCCGATACCGAGCTGCGCGCCGGTGCCGACACGCGGCCCGCGCGCCACGGGGCCGGGCTGGCGGCGGGCGAGGTGCACAGCCGCGAGGCGCGGCTGCCCTATCTGGGCTTCTTCGCGCTGGCCGAGCACGATCTGGATTTCCCGCGCTTCGCCGGTGGCCGGTCGTCCACCGTCACCCGCGCCGCCTTCCTCATGGCCGATGCCGTGACCGTGCTGCCCTACGATCCCGCCCGCGACCGGGTGCTGCTGGTCGAACAGTTCCGCGTCGGCCCGCTGATGCGCGGCGATCCCGCGCCCTGGCTGCTGGAGCCGATCGCGGGCCGGATCGACCCCGGCGAGACGCCCGAGCAGACCGCGCGGCGCGAGGCGCGCGAGGAGGCGCGGCTGGAGCTGGGCGCGCTGCACGAGGTGGGGCGCTACTATCCCTCGCCCGGCGCGGTGACCGAGTTCCTCTATTCCTACGTCGCCACCGCCGATCTGCCCGACGGCACCGAGACGATTGCCGGTGTCGATGACGAGGCCGAGGATATCCGCAGCCATGTTCTCCCGTTCGAGGCGCTGATGGCGCTGACGCGCTCGGCGGAGGCGGCGAACGGGCCGCTGCTGCTCTCGGCGCTGTGGCTGGCGGCCAACCGCGAGCGGCTGCGCGCGATGGCGGGGCAGGGGGTTTAGGCGCGTCCCTTCGGGCGCGGCCGTGCGGCGCCAGCGATCCGTCCGGCGCGGCGTCGCGCGAACATGCGTTCGGGCCCCGCTCGAGCGCGGCGAATTCCCTCCCTGCCTGCGCGCGCGATGTTCGGGGCGTGTTGAGTTTCCCCCCACCGCCCCATAGGAATGAGGCGAACGACATCCAGCCGGGAGGAGCGCCATGCAGGTGCAGAAGGATCTGGCCGACGCGATCGGCAACACGCCGCTGATCCGCCTCAACGGCCCGTCCGAGGCGACGGGCTGCGAAATCCTCGGCAAGGCGGAATTTCTCAATCCCGGCCAGTCGGTGAAGGACCGCGCGGCCCTGTGGATCATCCGCGATGCGCTCGAGCGGGGCGAGCTGAAGCCCGGCGGCACGATCGTGGAGGGCACGGCGGGCAATACCGGCATTGGCCTCGCGCTGGTGGGCAGCGCGATGGGCTTCCGCACGGTGATCGTGATCCCCGAGACCCAGAGCCAGGAAAAGAAGGACATGATCCGCCTCGCGGGTGCCGATCTCGTCCAGGTGCCGGCGGTGCCGTATCGCAACCCCAACAACTTCGTGCGCTATTCGGAGCGGCTGGCGAAAAAGCTGGCCGAGACGGCGCCGAACGGGGCGATCTGGGCGAACCAGTTCGACAATACCGCCAACCGCCAGGCGCATCTGGAGGGCACCGGGCCCGAGATCTGGAAGCAGACCGACGGCAAGGTCGACGGTTTCGTCTGCGCCGTCGGCTCGGGCGGCACGCTGGCGGGCGTGGGCATGGCGTTGCAGCCCAAGGGCGTGAAGGTGGGCATCGCCGATCCGATGGGCGCGGCGCTCTACAGCTATTACACGACCGGCGAATTCGCGGCCGAGGGCAGTTCGATCACCGAGGGCATCGGGCAGGGGCGGATCACCGCCAACCTCGAGGGCTTCACCCCCGATTTCGCCTGCCAGATCCCCGACGAGGAGGCGCTGCCGATCGTCTTCGACCTGTTGTCGAAGGAAGGCCTGTGCCTGGGCGGCTCTTCCGGCATCAACGTGGCCGGCGCGATGCGCATGGCGCGCGAGATGGGGCCGGGCCACACGATCGTGACGGTGCTGTGCGATTACGGCAACCGCTACCAATCCAAGCTCTTCAACCCCGACTTCCTGCGCGAGAAGGGCCTGCCGGTGCCGGAATGGCTCGACGGGCCGGCGCGCGATCTGCCCGAAGTCTACGAGGATTGATGCGGGCCGCGCTTGCAGCCCTTCTCACCTGCCTGGCGCTGCTGATCGGCGCGGCGGGCGGCGCGCTGGCGCAGGAGCCGCCCGATTACGGCGATTGGGAGGCGCTGGCGAGCCGTGCCGAGACGGTGCTCGCCGACGGCGTGGCGAGCGAATCCGCCTTCGAGGCCTTGCGCGCGGAGCTCGCCGAATGGCGCACCGAGCTGGAGGCGGCCCAGAGCATCAACCAGCCGCGTATCGACATCGTGCAGCGCCAGCTCGACGCGCTCGGCCCGCCCCCCGACGAGGAGGCCGGCGAGGCCGAGCCCGAAGACGTGGCCGAGCGCCGCGCCGACCTGCGCGAACGCCTGGCCGAGCTGCGCGCCCCGCAGCTCGAGGCCGAGGAGGCCTGGGCGCGGGCCAACGCGCTGATCGGCCAGATCGACGCGCTGATGCGCGAGCGCCAGACCGAGGCGCTGCTGGAATACGGGCCGCCCCCGGTGAACCCCGCGCTTTGGCCCTCGGCGCTGGCCGCGCTGGCCGAGATCGGCGAGGGCGTGGCCACCGAGGTGCGCGGCGCCGTGCAGGGCCCGGCCCGGCGCGCCGAGATGCAGGGCAACCTGCCCCGCGTGCTGCTGTTCCTGGCGCTGGCGCTGGTGCTCGTCACAAGCGGGCGGCGCTGGATGGGCCGGCTGGCCGAGGCGGTCGAGGCGCGGCTGGCCGGGCGCAGCAACGTGCGCCAGATCGGCGGCTTCGTCGCCTCGCTGGGCCAGCTGATCCTGCCCTCGGCGGGGATGCTGGCACTGGCCTCGGCGGTCGAGGCGGCGCGGATCACCGGCCCGCGCGGCGATCACCTGGTCGAGCTGGTCGTCGGCTCGGGCCTGCGGATGTTCCTGGCGCTGTGGCTGGCGACGCTGGTCTTCCCCGTTAACGCGGCCGCGCAGCGCGACCCGGTCTTCGCGCTCACCCCCGATGCCGCGCGGCTGGCGCGGTTCCTGGCCGGCTGTCTGGGCCTGCTGGCGGGGCTGCATTACGGGCTGCAGGATCTGTTCGACTATGCCGGCCTCAGCGCCGCCGACAACGCGGTGCTGACCTTCCCCGTCACCATCCTCGGCGCGCTCTGCCTCTACCGGCTGAGCGGGCTGATGCGCGGCGCCGCCGAGGCCGAACTGCCCGAGGACGAGGCGGTGCACCCGATGCGCGTCACCGTGATCGGCGGGCTGGGCCGGGCCGGGCAGCTGCTGGCCATCATCTCGCCCATCGCCGCGGCGATCGGCTATTTCGGCATCGCGCAGACGGCGCTCTGGCCCTTCGTCGGCACGCTGGCGCTGCTGGGCGCGGTGGCGGTGCTGTCGCGGCTCTTCGCGGCGATCTACGGCGCCTTCACCGGCAAGGACGAGGCCGGCGTCGCCGCCGCGCTTGTGCCGGTGCTCATCAGCTTCCTGCTGGTGCTCGCCGCGCTTCCTTTCCTCGCGCTGATCTGGGGCGCGCGGGTGTCGGACCTGTCGGAGCTGTGGGCGCGCTTCCGCGCCGGGCTCACCATCGGCGATGTCACCATCTCGCCCGCCAGCTTCATCACCTTCGCCATCGTCTTCGCGGTGGGCTACATCGCCACGCGGCTGGTGCAGAGAACGCTGGCCGCCTCGGTCCTGCCCAAGACGAAGCTCGATCTGGGCGGCCAGAACGCGGTGCGCGCGGGCGTGGGCTATCTGGGCATCTTCCTCGCCGCGGTGATCGCCATCACCATGGCCGGGATCGACCTGTCATCGCTCGCCATCGTGGCCGGCGCGCTGTCGGTGGGCATCGGCTTCGGGTTGCAGACGATCGTGTCGAACTTCGTCTCGGGTATCATCCTGCTGGTGGAGCGCCCGATTTCCGAGGGCGACTGGATCAAGGTGGGCGATCAGATGGGCATCGTGAAGGATATCTCGGTGCGCTCCACAAGGATCGAGACCTTCGACCGCACCGACGTGATCGTGCCCAATGCCGATCTGATCTCGGGCCAGGTGACGAACTACACGCGCGGCAATTCGGTGGGCCGGGTGATCGTGCCGGTGGGCGTGGCCTATGGCACCGATACCCGCAAGGTGGAGGCGATCCTGCAGGAGATCGTGGACGCGCATCCGCTGGTCTCGCTCAACCCGCCGCCGCAGGTGCTGTTCATGGCCTTCGGCGCCGACAGCCTGAATTTCGAGGTGCGCGCGATCCTGCCCGACATCCTGCAGATCGTGAACGTGACGAACGACCTGCACCACCAGATCGCCGCGCGCTTCGCCGAGGAGGGGATCGAGATCCCCTTCGCGCAGCGTGACATCTGGCTGCGCAACCCCGAGGTGCTGCGCGGAGATGGCGGGAGTGGCGGCGGGAGCGGGGCAGGGGAGGCACCGCAGGCGCCCGAGCCGCCCGAGCCCCCGCAGCCGCCCCGCGCGCCCGAGGCCCCGCGTGCGCCCGAGGCGCCGCGCGCGCCCGATCAGCCATCCGCCGCGCATCCAACTCCCGGCGATATGGACGGAGACCGCTGAATGACCGAACCGCTCTACCGCGACGATCCCTACCTGCAGGAGGCGCCGGGCCGTGTGGCCGCCCATACGCAGGAGGGCGGCGTGGTGCTGGAGGCCTCGATTTTCTATCCCGAGGGCGGCGGCCAGCCGGGCGATAGCGGGCGGCTCTCCTGGGCCGGCGGCACGCTCGACATCGCGACCACGCTGAAGGGCGAGGGCGGCGCGATCGTGCTGGTGCCCGCCGCGCCCGAGGGGCTGCCCCCGGTGGGCGCGCCGGTGACGCAGGCGCTCGACTGGCCGCGCCGCCACCGCCACATGCGCGTGCACACGGCGCTGCACCTGCTGTCGGTCGTGATCCCGCTGCCGGTGACGGGCGGCCAGATCGGCGCCGCGAAGGGCCGCCTGGATTTCGACATGCCCGACCCGCCGCAGGATCGCGAGGCGCTGGAAGAGGCGCTGAACCTGCTGATCGAGCGCGACCTGCCGGTGCGCGAGGAATGGATCACCGAGGCCGAGCTCGACGCCCGGCCCGACCTCGTCAAGACGCTCTCGGTGCGCCCGCCGCGCGGGGCCGGCCGCATCCGGCTGGTGGCGATCGGCGACGGCGCCGAGCGGGTGGACCTGCAGCCCTGCGGCGGCACCCATGTCGCGCGCACCTCCGAGATCGGGCGCGTGCGGCTGGGCAAGATCGAGAAGAAGAGCCGCATCAACCGCCGCGTCAACCTGCTGCTCGACGAATGAGCGGCTGGAGGGAATGAGATGACAGAAGAGACACGCGCCGCCCGGCTCCTGCACCTGCGCGGCGAGGCGCTCGAGAAGGGCGACCCGGTGGCGCCGCCGATCTCGCTCGCCACGATGTATCACCTGCCGGGCGATCCCGCGGGCTTCCCCGGCTATGGCCGCATGGACAACCCGACATGGGATGCGCTCGAGGCCGCGCTCGGCCACCTGGAGGATGCGCCCGCCCTGGCCTTCCCCTCGGGCATGGCGGCGATCTCGGCGGTGTTCTGCGGCCTGCTCTCGGCCGGCGACAGGGTGCTCATCCCGTCGGACGGCTATTACACGACGCGCCTGCTGGCCGACACGTTCCTCGCCCGCTGGGGCATCGAGGCCGAGACGCGCCCGACCGCGGATTTCTCCGCCGGCGGCTTCGAGGGTTTCGCGCTGGTCTTCGCCGAGACGCCCTCGAACCCCGGGCTCGACCTGCTCGACATCGCCGAGGTGGCGGGCGCGGTGCATGAAGCGGGCGGGCGGCTGGTGGTGGACAACACGACGATGACACCTTTCGGCCAGCGCCCGCTGGAGCTGGGTGCCGACATCGTGGTCGCCGCCGACACCAAGGCGCCTAACGGCCATTCCGACGTGCTGATGGGCCATGTGGCCAGCCGCGACGCCGAGGTGATGGCCTCCTTGCGCGACTGGCGCAAGCTGGCCGGCGGCATTCCCGGCCCGTTCGAGGCCTGGCTCTGCCTGCGCGGGCTGGAGACGCTGGAACTGCGCTTCGCGCGGATGTGCGAGACGGCCGCGCTGATCGCGGCGCGGCTGGCCGAACACGGCGCGGTGCGCAGGGTCCGCTATCCCGGCCTGCCCGGCGATCCCGCCCGCAACCTCGCCGCCCGCCAGATGTCGGCACCCGGCTTTCTGATCGGCCTGACGCTGGAAAGCGAGGCCGCCGCCGAGACCTTCATCAACGGCTGCGCGATGCTGACGCCGGCGACGAGCTTCGGCGGCGTGCATTCCTCGGCCGAACGCCGCGCCCGCTGGGGCGATGCCGTGCCCCCCGGCTTCGTGCGCCTCTCGATCGGCTGCGAACCGGCCGAGCCGCTGTGGCAGGCGCTGGAGGCCGCGCTGCCGCGCTGAGCGGCGCGGGAGCGCGAGGGCAGGGGCGTAGGAGTGGGGGGCGCACTTTCCCCCGCGACGAACACCGCACCCGCGGGATTGTTTGCGCCAACCCCTTGCGCAAGGGGTGCAATCTTCGCTATGCCCCCCGGCGGAGAGGTGGCCGAGTGGTCGAAGGCGCACGCCTGGAAAGTGTGTAGGCGGGAAACCGTCTCGAGGGTTCGAATCCCTTCCTCTCCGCCACCCCACACTTCTCGTGATGCCGGTTGGGTCACCTACTTTGTCTTTTCCTTCGGTATTTGAGGAGCATAGCTGCATTTTCAGCTTCTCGTGGTTTCTTTCGATTTGTCATGTATGCTATCACTTGGTGGTACGTTTAGTGGTATGACACATGGCCTTTCTTACAGGAAAGCTCACGAAAAAGCTGGTCGAGAACCTCGGACCCGGGCGCCACGGGGATGGCAACGGCCTTCATCTT
>Ga0310345_10001026_pt1 | contig 33712 bp, 36 predicted proteins | sample HC15DNA20500_MG_FD_204667 | JGI IMG/M metagenome (GOLD analysis project Ga0310345, IMG submission 204667) | Marine microbial communities from station ALOHA, North Pacific Subtropical Gyre - HC15-DNA-20-500_MG | ecosystem: Environmental > Aquatic > Marine > Oceanic | place: Pacific Ocean: North... | reverse complement strand
GCCACCGTGCTCGCCCAGGCGATCGTGCGCGAGGGCATGAAGTCGGTCGCGGCCGGCATGAACCCGATGGACCTGAAGCGCGGCATCGATCTCGCCGTCGCCAAGGTGGTGGACGATGTGAAGGCCCGCTCGAAGGCGGTCACCGGCTCGCAGGAAATCGCGCAGGTCGGCATCATCTCGGCCAATGGCGACCGTGAAGTCGGCGAGAAGATCGCCGAGGCGATGGAAAAGGTCGGCAAGGAAGGCGTCATCACCGTGGAAGAGGCCAAGGGCCTCGAATTCGAACTCGATGTCGTCGAAGGCATGCAGTTCGATCGCGGCTATCTGTCGCCCTATTTCATCACCAACCCGGAAAAGATGCAGGTCGAGCTCAACGACCCGTACATCCTGATCCACGAAAAGAAGCTGTCGAACCTGCAGTCGATGCTGCCGATCCTGGAAGCGGTGGTGCAGTCGGGCCGTCCGCTGCTGATCATCGCCGAGGATATCGAGGGCGAGGCGCTGGCGACGCTGGTCGTCAACAAGCTGCGCGGCGGCCTGAAGGTCGCGGCCGTCAAGGCGCCGGGCTTCGGCGATCGCCGCAAGGCGATGCTGGAAGACATCGCCGTCCTGACCAAGGGCGAGATGATCAGCGAAGACCTGGGCATCAAGCTCGAGAACGTGACCGTCGGGATGCTCGGCCAGGCCAAGCGCGTGACGATCGACAAGGACAACACCACGATCGTCGACGGCGCCGGCGATGCCGACGCGATCAAGGCGCGCACCGAGCAGATCCGCCAGCAGATCGACGTCACCACCAGCGACTATGACCGCGAGAAGCTCCAGGAGCGTCTGGCGAAGCTCGCCGGCGGCGTGGCGGTGATCAAGGTCGGCGGCGCGACCGAAGTCGAGGTGAAGGAGCGCAAGGACCGCGTTGACGACGCGCTCCACGCGACCCGCGCGGCCGTGGAAGAGGGCATCGTCCCCGGCGGCGGCACCGCTTTGCTCTATGCGACCAAGGCGCTCGACGGCCTGACCGGCGCGAACGAGGACCAGACCCGCGGCATCGACATCGTCCGCCGCGCGCTGACCGCGCTCGTCCGCCAGATCGCCGCGAACGCCGGCCATGACGGCGCGGTCGTCTCGGGCAAGCTGCTCGACCAGACCGACACCTCGTTCGGCTTCAACGCCGCGACCGACCAGTATGAGAATCTGGTCGCCGCCGGCGTGATCGATCCGACCAAGGTGGTGCGCACCGCGCTGCAGAACGCGGCCTCGGTCGCCGGCCTGCTGATCACCACCGAAGCGACGATCGCCGAACTGCCCGAAGACAAGCCGGCCGCGCCGGCGATGCCGGGTGGCATGGGCGGGATGGACTTCTAAGTCCTTCTGTCGCTTAGGCGTTACGGAAGAGGCCGGGGGCTTTGGCTCCCGGCCTTTTTCTTTGGTTCACGCGGAGGCGCGGAGAAGAAGGTGGTTCGCGCAGAGGCGCAGAGGACGCAGAGGGAGTTTGTGAGGGAGTCGAACGATTTAGAGCTGTTCGTGATCTAATGGACTGGAGCATGATCATCTCAGACCGTAGCGCAGAAAGCCCCTCCCCTTCAGGAGTTTCGGGTCGGTCATGCCCCCGGCATGACCTAAGTAGTCCGGGGGACTGCTTACCTGAAACTGGGTTGGGGTGGGGGCGGTCAACGGGCGTTGCGCCCTGCATAGAGCCCCCACCTCCCAACCTCCTCCCCTGAAGGGGAGGAGGAGCAAGGTAAGATGATCATACTCTAAGCCGTCGCCCCGCACTTGATGCGGGGCTTAGCTTCTTCGTCTGTTGCTGAAGGCAGCCTAGCCCCGGCTCAAGGCCGGGGCGACGTGAACCAGATTGATCCCCAACAACTTCAGCGTCGCCCCTGCGGAAGCAGGGGCCTCGAGCAAGCGGAGCGCTACCGTTCATCAAGGCCCCGGCTTTCGCAGGGGCGACGCCCATTGGGAACTCCTCCGCGTCCTCCCGCCGCGTTCTCTGCGCCTCGGCGCGAACCCCTTCTTCTTCTCCGCGCCTCCGCGTGAACCAAAAATCTCCTAGTCCCGCTTCACCGCGCGCGTCGGCGCGTTGAAGTCCGGCGCCTTCTTCGCGACCCACGCCACGAACCGCGCGATGTCCGGCTGGGCGCGCAAAGCGGCCATGTCCGGAAAAGCCCGCGCGATCTCGGCGTTGCTCACGCACGCATGGATCGTGCGGTGGCAGATCGGGTGGAGCGGCACCGTCTCCTTCCCGCCCTCGCTCTTGGGCAGCACGTGGTGCCACTCCACGCGCTTGCCGAGCGGCCGCCCGCACAACGCGCAATCGCGCACCACCACCCGCGCCGCCTCCGCCGCTTCCATCGCCGCGACCACGGCGCGGCGGCGCAGCTTCCCCGCCATCAGGCGGCGACGTCGAAGATGCGCTCGGCCATGTGCTTCACCCCCCAATCGCGCATCGCGATCAGCACCGGCGCCAGGCTGCGGCCATGCGGGGTGAGCCGGTAATCGACCCGCGGCGGCACTTCGGCATAGACGCGGCGCTCGATCACGCCGTCCGCCTCCAGTTCGCGCAATTGCTGGGTGAGCATCTTCTGCGTGATCGCGCCGGGCAAGGTCCGGCGGAGTTCGTTGAAGCGCAGATGCGCCGCCTCCATCAGCCGGAACAGGATCACCGGCTTCCACCGCCCGCCGATCACCGACAGGGTCGCCTCCACAGAGCAGCCGAACGGGCGATGAACCAGCTCTTCGGTATCCATATGGATACTATCCCCCAAAATAGTGCGTACTGGCGCCGCCGCGCCATAGCGCCAAATGGGGGTGAGCAACAACAGCGAAAGGTTCCCCCATGCAACGCCTGGTTCTCGATTCCCTCGGCCCCGAATCGCGCTTTCACCTGGAAGAAGCGCCCTCGGAACCGCTCGGCGCCAATGAGGTGCGCATCGCCGTGCGCGCGGCGGGCATCAACCCGGTCGATACCAAGATCCGCGCCGATGTTCATGGTGACATCGCCAACGCGCCAACCGTGCTCGGCTGCGACGTGGCGGGCGATGTGATCGACGTGGGCGCGGCGGTGCGCGGCTTCGCGCCGGGCGACAAGGTCTATGGCTGCGCCGGCGGGCTGACCGGGCGTGACGGCAGCTATGCGAGCGAGATGCGCGCCGATCACCGCCTGCTCGCGAAAATGCCGGCCAATCTCTCCTATCGCGAGGCGGCGGCGCTGCCGCTCGTCACCATCACCGCCTGGGAAGCGCTGATCGAGCGGGCGAAGGTCCAGCCGGGCGAGCGGGTGCTGGTGCACGGCGCGGCGGGCGGGGTCGGCCATGTCGGCGTGCAGCTCGCGCATCTCGCGGGGGCGATCGTCGATGCCACCGCTTCCTCGCCGGCCAAGGCGGTGATCGCGCGCGACTTGGGGGCGGCGGAGACGATCGATTACCGCGCCACCCCGGTCGCCGATTATGTCGCCGCGCGCACCGGCGGCGCCGGCTATGACGTGGTGTTCGATACGATCGGCGGCGCCAATATCGCGCCGTCGCTGGCGGCCGTCGGCACCAATGGCCGGGTGGCGACGATCGTCGCGCGGAACATCGCCCCCGATCTCAGCCCGTTGATGCCGCATAATGCGACGCTCCACGTGGTCTTCATGCTCGTCCCGATGCTGCGTGACCGCGATCTGGAGCGGCACGGCGAAATCCTCGCGCGCGCCGCGCGGCTGGTCGAGGCGGGGCGGCTGAAGCCGCTGCTCGATCCCGAACGCTTCACCCTGACGCAGGCCGAGGCGGCGCACGCCAAGCTGCTGAGCGGCGAAGCGGTGGGCAAGCTGGTGCTGGATATCGGGTGAGAGTCCGTTTGAAAAAGGCGCGATGCGCCTTTTTCACGGCGGTGCCGGCCCGCTCCCCCACCCGGCCACCCAACGGCAGTATCATCTGGGTGGCCGGGTGGGGGTGCGGGCCGGCACCGCGAAATGCGCGGTGAGCGCATTTCCAAACAGCCTCCAACTCTTCCCAGCACGGGGCGGCGCCGCTAAGTCCTGCTGATGTCCGCCGCCGCCCCGGTCCGCCTTGCGATCTTCGATTGCGACGGCACGCTCGTCGATAGCCAGCACCATATCTGCGTCAGCATGGAGCAGGCCTTCGCCGCCGCCGGGCTGACGCCGCCGCCGCGCAACCTGATCCGCCGGCATGTGGGGCTCAGCCTCGCCGAGGTGATCCGGCATCTGCTGCCCGACGCGGAGGAGCGGCTGCATCAGGCGCTGGTCGAGCACTACCGCGCCGCCTTCTTCAAGCTGCGCAGCGAGCAGACGATGGGCACCGAACCGCTCTACCCGGGCATCGCCGCGCTGCTCGAAACGCTGATCGCGCAGGGCTGGACGCTGGGGGTGGCGACCGGCAAGTCCGATCGCGGGCTCGCGCATATCCTGGCGCATCACGGCATCGCGCCGCTGTTCGCGACGCTGCAAACCGCCGATCGCCACCCGTCCAAGCCGCACCCGGCGATGATCGAGGCGGCATGCGCGGAAGCCGGCGCGGACCCCGCCGATAGCGTGATGATCGGCGATACCAGCTTCGACATGGCGATGGCGGTGAGCGCGGGGGTGGGGGCGATCGGCGTCGCCTGGGGCTATCACCCGCCCGAGGAGCTGATCGCCGCCGGCGCCGCGCGCATCGCCGAGGATGCGGCCGAACTCGGCGAGATGCTGGCATGAGCGATCCGGCGCGCGGGCGTTTCTTCCTGATGGCGGGCGCGCGGCTGGCGGGCCTTGCCGGCGCGGCGTTCGGCCTGGTGCTCGCCGCGCGGGCGAGCGAGACGCCGGGCAAGCTGCTCGGCATCGCGCTGGTGCTCGCGGCGCTTTGGGTGGTGGGCGTGGTTCCCCGCGCGCTCGCCCGGCGCTGGCGGAGCAAGCCGTGAAGCGCTTCTGGCGCGAGGTGCGCGTCGCCGAACGCGGGCTGCTGCTCGATGGCAAGCCGGTGCGCACTCCAGGCCGCGCGCCGCTGATCCTGCCGAGCCCGGCGCTGGCGAACGCGGTCGCGGCGGAATGGGCGGCGGTGGGCGAAACGATCGATCCGCGCGCGATGCCGCTCACCGGGCTCGCCAACGCGGCGATCGACCGGGTGGCGCCCGATCCGGCGGCTTTCGCGGCTGGACTTGCCGTCTATGGCGAGAGCGATCTGCTCTATTACCGCGCGGACGGGCCCGCCGAGCTGGTCGCGCGCCAGGCGGCGGCGTGGGACCCGCTGCTCGCTTGGGCGCGCGGGGCGATGGGGGTGGAGTTCGTGGTGACGACCGGCGTGATGCACCGTCCACAGCCGGCGGAGACGATCGCCCGGCTCGGCGCCGCGCTCGCCGCCTACCCGCCCTTCGCGCTCGCCGCGCTGTCGCCGATCGTGACGATCACCGGCACCCTGGTCGGCGCGCTAGCGCATGCGGCGGGGGCGGCGGACGCTGAGCAGCTGTGGCTCGCGGCGACGATCGACGAGGAATGGCAGGCCGAGCAATGGGGCGACGACGATCTCGCGCTGCAGGCCAAGGCAGCGCGGCGGCGGGATTATGAGGCGGCGGTGCGGTTCTTGGGGCTGCTGGGATAGGGGGCGAGCTAAGGGCGGGCGGTGTGCTGAGCGTCGACCCACCCCCTACCCCTCCCTTTCAGGGAGGGGAGATGGCTCGATTAGCGCCTCTCTTTCGGAGTGAGCGGTCGATCTCGACTAGCCCCTCCCTGAAAGGGAGGGGTTGGGGTGGGTCGAAGCGGCGCGCACCATCGCTCCCCAGGCTTTACCCCTGCTTCCCAGCTTCATCAGCCCGATCCGGCGCGAGCGCTGCGGGCCAAAGCGGCGGTGCGGTTCTTGGGGCTGCTGGGGTAGGGCGCGGGCGAGAGGCGGGCGGCGCGCCCCGCTTCCACCCACCCCCGGCCCAGTTTCGGGTAAGCAGTCCCCCGGACTGCTTAGGTCATGCCGGGGGCATGACCGACCCGAAACTCTTCCAGGGAGGGGAGGCGTGCTCGATTAGCCCCTCCAGTTCAAAGCAAGACACTTGCGCGACTAGCCCCTCCCTGAAAGGGAGGGGTTGGGGTGGGTCGAAGCGGCGCACCACCGCCGCCCCCAGAAGCTACCCCTGCTCGCCCCGCTTCATCAGCCCGCGGACGAAGCCGATCAGCCCGGTCTGGCGCGAGCGCTTCTGGCGTTCGGCGGCGAGGATCTGCTTCACCTGGCCGTAACAGGCATTCACATCGTCGTTCACCAGCACATAATCATAGCCGTCCCAATGGCTGATCTCGGCGGCGGCACGCTGCATCCGCGCCTCGATCACCTCGGCCGAATCGGTCGCGCGGCGTTCGAGCCGTTCGCGCAGTTCCTCCATCGAGGGCGGCAGGATGAACACCCGCACCACGTCGCCGCCGGCGATCTGGAACAATTGCTGCGCGCCCTGCCAATCGATGTCGAACAGCACGTCCTTGCCCTGGCTCAGCATCGCCTCCACCTGCGCGCGCGGCGTGCCGTAGCGATGGCCGAAGACGTGCGCCCATTCGAGGAACTCGTTGCCCGCGACCATCGCGCGGAAGCGATCGAGCGAGACGAAATGGTAGTCCACCCCGTCCTCCTCGCCCGGGCGGATCGGGCGGGTGGTCGCCGAAACCGACATGGCGAGGTTCGCTTCTTCCTCCAGCAGCATCCGCGCGATGGTGGACTTGCCCGCGCCCGAGGGCGAGGAGAGCACGAAAAGCACGCCGCGGCGCTTGAAACCATGGGGGTCGAGATCGGCCATGCGCGCTAGTGGCGCGGGGGGCGGAGCGCGTCAAGGCGGGGCGGGGATGCGATAGCCGGCGAGGGACGTGCCAGTGGGCAAGGTCGATTGGGTTCGCGCAGAGGCGCAGAGGACGCAGAGGGGGGCGCGGAGAACGGCGCCGCAGGCGCTTCAACTCGCATGGAAATGGGGGCGCTGCGCGCCGTTGCAGTTCTCACCGTCCTCTGCGTTCTCTGCGCCTCTGCGCGAACCAAAATCGACCAATGCCGAGCACCACCCAAAAAAGCTCAAACCATCGTCTCCGGCCGCACCAGCCGATCGAAGGTCGCTTCGTCCACCAGCGCCAGCGCGAGCCCCGCCTCGCGCAGCGTCAGCCCTTGCGCGTGCGCGTGCTTGGCGATCCTGGCGGCATTGTCATAGCCGATTTCGGGCGCGAGCGCGGTCACCAGCATCAGCGAGCGATCGACCAGCTCGGCGATCCGCCGGCGATCGGGCTCGATCCCTTCGACGCAGCGCTCGGCGAAGCTCTCCATCCCGACGCTCAGCAGATGGATCGAACGCAGCACCGCCGCCCCGATCATCGGCTTGAACACGTTGAGTTCCAGATGCCCCTGGAGGCCCCCGATCGTCACCGCCTGATGGTTGCCGATCACTTGCGCGGCGACCATCGTCAGCATCTCGCACTGGGTGGGGTTGACCTTGCCCGGCATGATCGAGCTGCCCGGCTCGTTCTCCGGCAGATGCAGCTCGCCGATCCCGGAACGCGGCCCGGAGCCGAGCAGGCGGATGTCGTTGGCGATCTTGGTGAGCGCCACCGCCAGCGTGTTGAGCATCCCGGAAAGCTCGACCAGCGCGTCATGCGTGGCGAGCGCCTCGAACTTGTTCTCGGCGCTGCGGAACGGCAGGCCGGTGATGGCGGCGATTTCGGCGGCCACCGCGTCGGCGAAGCCGGGCGGGGCGTTCAGCCCCGTGCCCACCGCCGTGCCGCCTTGCGCGAGCGCATGGATGCCGCCGGTGGTCGAACTCTCGATGCCGAGGCGCGCCATCGCGATCTGATAGGCATAGGCCGAAAATTCCTGGCCCAAGGTGATCGGCGTCGCGTCCTGCAAATGAGTGCGGCCGATCTTCACGATCCCGGCCCAGGCCCGCGCCTTCGCGTCCAATGTTTCCCGCAGTCGGTCCATCGCGGGGAGCAGGTGTCGCGCCACCGCAAGGCCGACCGCGACATGCAGCGCGGTGGGAAAGCTGTCGTTCGAGGACTGGCTCTTGTTCACATGATCGTTCGGGTGGACCGGGCTTTTCCCGCCGCGCGTGCCGGTGAGCAGTTCGTTGGCGCGGCCGGCGATCACCTCGTTGACGTTCATGTTGGTCTGGGTGCCGCTCCCCGTCTGCCAGATGACGAGCGGGAAATGCTCGTCGAGCTTGCCCGCGATCACTTCCCGCGTCGCCGTCTCGATCGCGTCGGCGAGTTCGCCGGGCAGGCCGTGCGCGCGGTTCACCCGCGCCGCCGCCTGCTTCACGATGGCGAGCGCATGGACGATGCCGATCGGCATCCGCTCGGTGGCGCCGAACGGGAAATTCTCGATCGAGCGCTGGGTCTGTGCGCCCCAATAGGCGCTGGCGGGAACGTCGATGGGGCCGAAGGAGTCGGTTTCGGTGCGGGTCGCGGTCATCGGCGTTAGTCTCCAAGGCCCGTCGCGGGAGTTAATCCCGCGACGTCGGTCGCGGCAAGCCGCGCGGCCGGCGGTTCGCATTGCTGACGCAACCGGCGCGCGACGCGCGCGCCTTGCTCCCTATTTTTTGCGTTTGAAATCCACCGACACCACGTTCGATCCCTCGCGCGGCGGCTGGTCGTTCTCGGCGGCGTCGTGCGGTTCGGGCTCGTCGGGCCCCTCCTGCGCCTGGAAGCGCAGCTCGAAATTCACCGCCGGATCGTGGAACCCGGTGATCGCGGCATAGGGGATCACCAGCTTGGCCGGCACTTGGTTGAAGCTGAGCCCCACCGAGAAGCGCTGATCGTCCACCCGCAAATCCCAGAAGCGGTTCTGCAGCACGATCGTCATCTCGTCCGGGAAACGCTCGATCAGCCGCTGCGGGATGTCGACGCCGGGCGCCTGGGTCTTGAAGGTGATGTAGAAATGATGCTCGCCCGGCAGCGTACCGTTCGCCGCCGCGACCGAGCCGAGCACGCGCCCGACGACCGCGCGCAGGGCTTCCTGCACGATCTCGTCATAGGGAATCAGGCTATCGGGCAAATGCTCGCTCATGGCGGCAGGGTTAGCGCGACGGCGCGCCCGGTCAAGATTGCGCGTAACCGCATAGGCGCTATGGAAGCCGCGATGCGCACCGCCCAACTCAACCGCAACACCGCCGAAACCCGGATCGAGGTGTCGCTGAACCTCGATGGCACCGGGCAGTACAGAATCGCGACCGGCATCGGCTTCCTCGATCACATGATCGAACAGCTGGCGCGCCACGCGCTGATCGATATCGAGCTGAAGGTGGCGGGCGATCTGCATATCGATCAGCACCACACCACCGAGGATTCGGCGCTGGCGCTCGGCGCCGCGCTCGCCCAGGCGCTGGGCGACAAGGCGGGCATCCGCCGCTATGGCGACGCGCTCTCGCCGATGGACGAGGTGCTGACCCGCGTCGCGCTCGACATTTCGGGGCGGCCCTATCTCGTCTGGAAGACCGAGTTCAGCCAGCCGCGCCTGGGCGAGATGGATACCGAGCTGTTCAAGCACTGGTTCCACAGCTTCGCCCAGACGGCGGGGATCACGCTGCACGTCGAGACGCTTTACGGCGAGAACAACCACCATATCATCGAAAGCGCCTATAAGGGCCTCGCGCGGGCGCTGCGCCAGGCGGTGGAGATCGATCCGCGCAAAGGCGGCGCGGTGCCCTCGACCAAGGGGGTGTTGTGACCGGGGCGGTCGCCCTCATCGATTATGGCGCGGGCAATCTCCATTCGGTGCACAACGCGCTGAAAGCGGCGGGCGCGGACGATGTGCGTGTCACCGCCGATGCCGGAGAAGTGACGCGCGCCGATCGGATCGTGCTGCCGGGCGTCGGCGCGTTCGGTGCCTGTGCCGCCGCCTTGCGCGCGGTGCCGGGGATGATCGAGGCGCTGACCGAACGCGTGATCGGCGGGGGCATGCCGTTCCTCGGCATTTGCGTGGGCATGCAGCTGATGGCGACGCGCGGGCTGGAGTTCGGCGCGCATGATGGGCTGGGCTGGATCGCCGGCGACGTCGCGCTGCTGGCGCCGGATGATCCCGCGACGAAGGTGCCGCATATGGGCTGGAACGATGTGGTCCCCACCCTGCCCCACCCGCTGATCGAACCCGGCGAGGCCTATTTCCTCCACAGCTACGCCTTCACCGGCGCCGATGTGCTGGCGACGAGCGCGCATGGCGGCCCGGTGGTCGCCGCGATCGGGCGCGACAATCTGCTCGGCGTGCAGTTCCACCCCGAAAAGAGCCAGCGTTATGGCCTGGCGCTGCTGGAGAGGTTCTTGCGATGGCGGCCGTAACAAAATCCTCCCCAAGCTCCGCTTGGGGAGGGGGACCGTCCGAAGGACGGTGGAGGGGCAATGGAGGGCGCGGCCCCTCCACCATCTGCTACGCAGATGGTCCCCCTCCCCAAGCGAGCTTGGGGAGGATTTGATGAGCCTCATCATCTTCCCCGCGATCGATCTGAAAGCCGGGCAGGTCGTCCGCCTGGCCGAGGGCGATATGGCGCGCGCGACGGTCTATGCCGATGATCCCGCCGCGCAGGCGCGAAGCTTCGCCGAGACGGGTGCGGGACATCTCCACGTCGTCGATCTCGACGGCGCGTTCGCCGGCGGATCGGTGAATGGCGATGCGGTGCGCGCGATCGTCGCCGCCTTTCCCGGCCATGTGCAGCTGGGCGGCGGCATCCGGAGCCGCGCCGCGATCGAGCATTGGTTCGAGGCGGGCGTTTCGCGCGTGGTGATCGGCACCGCCGCGCTGGAAGACCCCGAGCTGGTGCGCGGCGCGGCGCGCGATTTCCCCGGCGGCATCGTCGTCGCGGTGGACGCGAAGGACGGCATGGTCGCGACGCGCGGTTGGGCCGATGTGTCGAGCGTCGGCGTGGTCGATCTCGCCCGCCGGTTCGAGGATGCGGGGGTGGCGGCTTTGCTGTTCACCGATGTGGGGCGCGACGGGTTGCTGAAGGGCGTGAACCTGGAGGCGACGGTCGATCTGGCGCGCGCGGTGCGCTTGCCCGTCATCGCGAGCGGCGGGGTGAAGGGCATCGCCGACATCCACATGCTCGCGCTCCACGCCCGCGACGGGATCGAGGGGGTGATCTGCGGGCGCGCGCTGTATGACGGGCGGCTCGATCTGGCGGCGGCGCTCAGCGTGGCGGGGACGGCGTGAGGATCGATCCAAAATCCTCCCCGTTCACGGGGAGGGGGACCATGCGCAGCATGGTGGAGGGGGGCAAGCCATGGAAGGCCGGGCTTGCCCCTCGGCCCACCCCCTCCACCGTGCCGCTATGCGGCCCGGTCCCCCTCCCCGTAAACGGGGAGGATTTATGACCGTCCGCGCGCGCGTCATCCCCTGTCTCGACGTGGCGAACGGCCGCGTCGTCAAGGGCGTGAACTTTGTCGATCTGCGCGACGCGGGCGATCCGGTCGAGCAGGCACGCGCTTATGACGCGGCCGGGGCGGACGAGCTGTGCTTCCTCGACATCACCGCCAGCCACGAGGCGCGCGGCACCATATTGGACGTGGTGCGCCGCACCGCCGAGGTGTGCTTCATGCCGCTCACCGTCGGCGGCGGCGTCCGCGCCGTGGAGGATGCGCGCGCGCTGCTGCTCGCGGGGGCGGACAAGGTGGCGGTGAACTCCGCCGCGGTCGCCCGGCCCGAGCTGGTGGCGGAAATCGCCGACCGGTTCGGCAGCCAATGCTGCGTCGCCTCGGTCGATGCGCGGGCCGTCGCGCCGGGGCGCTGGGAGGTGTTCACCCATGGCGGCCGCCGCGCGACCGGGATCGACGCCGTGGCGCACGCGCTGCGCCTGGCGGAGCTGGGCGCGGGCGAACTGCTGGTCACCTCGATGGACCGAGACGGCACGCGTGGCGGCTATGATCTGGCGCTCACCCGCGCGATCGCCGATCGGGTCCGCGTGCCGGTGGTCGCCTCGGGCGGGGTCGGGGCGCTCGCCGATCTGGTGGCGGGCATCGTCGAGGGACGCGCGAGCGCGGTGCTCGCCGCCTCGATCTTCCACTTCGGCGAGGCGAGCATCGCCGACGCCCACGCCGCGCTCGCCGCCGCCGGGGTGCCGGTGCGGCGGCCGGTCGAGCAGCAATGATGATCGCCCTCGTCGCCGCCCATTCCGGCGCCGTCCATGAGCGCACCGGGCCGGAGCTTTCGGACATCGCGCTGTTCGTGCTGGCGGTTGCGGCGGTCGCGGTCGCGCGGATCGCGCTGCGCCGCCGCTTCGCCAAGCGGCGCGACAAACGGGATTGACCGTGGCGCCCGCCTCCCCCACCCCGGCGGCGATGGACCCGCTCGATCGCCTCGAAGCCACGATCCGCGCGCGCCGCGCGGCCGCCGCCGACGCCTCCTATGTCGCCGCGCTGTTCGCCAAGGGGCGCGCCAAGATCGCGCAGAAGCTGGGCGAGGAAGCGACCGAGACGGTTATCGCCGCGATGCAGGGCGATTCCGCCGCGCTCACCGGCGAGGCGGCCGATCTGCTGTTCCACCTGCTCGTCCTGCTCGCCGATCTGGGGCTCGGCCTCGACGATGTCCGCGCCGAACTGGCGCGGCGCGAAGGGGTGTCGGGCCTCGCCGAGAAAGCCGCCCGAAAGGACCGCCATGCCGATTGACGCGACCCAGCCCTATGACGACGGCAATATCTTCGCCCGCATCCTGCGCGGCGAAATCCCCGCGACCAAGGTTCATGAGAACGAGCACGCGCTCGCCTTTCTTGACATCAACCCGCAGGCCCCCACCCACATCCTGGTGATCCCCAAAGGGCCTTACGTCAGCTGGGACGATTTCTCGGCCCGAGCGAGCGATGCGGAGATCGCCGGCTTCGTCCGCGCGGTGGGTGAAGTGGCGCGCGCGCAGGGGCTGGTGGCGCCCGGTTACCGGCTGCTCGCCAATATCGGCCAGCATGGCCATCAGGAGGTGCCGCACCTCCACGTCCATATCTTCGCCGGGCGCCCGCTGGGGCCGATGCTGATGGTGTAGGGCGTGTTTCAGCTTCGCTGAACCGGCACCGGCCCGCTCCCCCACGGGGTCCCCGCAAAGTAATACTTTGCGGGGCTACCCCCACCCGGCCACCCATAGAATACTGCCGTTGGGTGGCCGGGTGGGGGAGCGGGCCGGTGCCGCGCCTGTTTCATCAAAGCTGAAACGAACCCCAGCCCCAGCCGCGCGCGGAACGCGACGCCGCGTAACCCCGCTTTCACATTAAGGATTGTGCGCGCCCGATTTGGCTTTAGGGTCTGGCGCCGAGAACCGGCGCGGGGGGACGCGCCGAGTAGGGAGAGTTCGATGATCTTTGGCCGGGTGAAACCCCTGCAGGCCATTTTGGCAACCGCCGAACGCAAATCGCTGCACCGCTCGCTCGGCGCCTTCCAGCTGACCCTGTTCGGCATCGGCTGCGTGATCGGCACCGGCATTTTCGTGCTGACCGCCGCCGGCGCGCAGAAAGCGGGGCCGGGCCTGATGCTCGCCTTCGCCATCGCCGGCGCGATCTGCATCGTCGCGGCGCTCTGCTACGCGGAGATCGCGGCGATGATCCCGGTGGCGGGATCGGCCTATACCTATACCTATACCACCATGGGCGAGTTCCTGGCGTGGACCGTCGGCTGGGCGCTGGTGCTGGAATATGCCGTCGCCGCCTCGGCGGTGTGCGTCGGCTGGTCGGGTTATTTGACAGGCACGGTGCTCAAGAGTTCGCTCGGCATCGCGCTGCCCACCTGGGCAACCGCCGGGCCACTCGCTTTTGGCGGCGCGGCGGGCGGCGCGGTGAACCTGCCGGCCGCGGGCATCGCGCTGCTCATCACCTGGCTGCTGATGATCGGCACCACGGAAAGCGCGCGCGTGAACGCGGTGCTGGTCGCGATCAAGGTGACGGCGCTGACGGCGTTCATCATCCTGACGTTGCCCAAGATCGACAGCGGCGAGTTCAGCCCCTTCCTCCCCGCCGGCGTGTTCGGCGGCTTCGGCAGCGGCGTCGGCGCGGTGGGCGCGGCGGCGACGATCTTCTTCGCTTATGTCGGTTTCGACGCGGTATCGACCGCGGCCGAGGAAACCCGAAACCCCCAGCGCAACGTGCCGATCGGGCTGATCGGATCGCTGCTGTTCTGCACCGTTTTCTACATCATCGTCGCCGCCGGGGCGATCGGCACGATCGGCGGCCAGCCGATCCTGGGGGGCAACGGCGTTCCGCTGGAGGCCGGCTCCGCCGAGCTCGCCCGGCAATGCGCGCTGCCCGAACATGCCCAGGCGCTGGTCTGCTCGAACGAGGCGCTGGCGCATGTGCTGCGCGTGATCGGCTTCGGCACGATCGGCAATTTGCTGGGCTATGCCGCGTTCATCGCGCTGCCTTCGGTGATCCTGATCCTGCTGTTCGGCCAGACGCGCATCTTCTTCGTGATGGCGCGCGATGGGATGCTGCCGGAAGCGCTCGCCCGGGTGCACCCCAAGTGGAAGACGCCGCATATCGTGACCGGGTTCACCGGTATCGTCACCGCGCTGGCCGCCGCGTTCTTCCCGGTAGGCCAGCTGGCGGACTGGGCCAATGCCGGCACGCTCTATGCCTTCATGATGGTCGCGATCGCGGTGATGATCCTGCGCCGCACCGCGCCGGATCAGCCGCGCAAGTTCCGCACGCCCGCGCTGTGGCTGGTCGGTCCGGCCACCGTGCTCGGCTGCGTCTTCCTGTTCTTCAACCTCGCCTGGCAGGCGGTGGTGGTGTTCGCGGTGTGGGCGGCGATCGGCGTGATCGTCTATTTCGCCTATAGCCGCGGCGCGAGCCATCTCGGCAAAGGCGTGGTCGAGGTGCATGAGAGCGATCTCGAGACCGCGCCGCCGGGCGTCGCCTGAACGGTCGCGGCGAGCGTGATCCGCTCGCCGCGCCCCGGGCTTAGAACCCGATCCTACCCCCCGCCTCGGGCCGCGCGCTCACTTCGGCCGCTAGGCGATCGACCAGCGCCGCGCCGTCGGACACGGGGGCATGGCGCAGCTGCCGCGCCACCACCGCGAAATCGCCCGGTGTCAGCCCTCGCACCCCCGCGAGCGCGGCGGGGGCCTCCTGGCCGAAAAAGCACCTGAACGCCCGCGCCGCGCGCGCGTGGCCCAGCGGCCGCAGCGCGAGCTTGAACACGAACCGTCGCAGCGTCGCCGGATCGAGCCGGGCGGCATGGTTGGTCGCCGCCACCACCGGCAACGGATGGCGATCGAGCCAGGTCAGCAGCTCGTTCACCTGCCCCACCTCCCAGCTCGTCCGGGCATCGCGCCGATCGAACAGCAGCGAGTCCGCCTCGTCGAGCAGCAGCACGCCACCCGATCGCCGCGCGTCGGCGAAGGCGTCGGCGATCAGCGCCTCGGTCTCCCCCACCCATTTCGACAGCAGATCGGACGCGCGCCGCACCAGCAACGGCCGATCGAGCCGCCGCGCGAGATGATGGGCAAGCGCGGTCTTGCCCGTCCCCGGCGGGCCGGTCAGCAACAGCGACACGTCGAGCGCCGCGCCGCCGGCGATGCGATCGAACAGAGGGCCGAGCGGCGTGTCGCACTCGAACAGATCGAGATCGGGGGTCGCCGGCCCCTCGGGCGGGAGCGGCGCGCCGCGCAGCGCCTCCACCAGCGCGCGGGCCGAGCGTTCGCCGCCGCCCTCCCCCGCCAGCCGGGCGACCCGCGCGGCGACGCGCAGCACGGTCGCGGTCTCGGGCGCCGCGTCGATCAGCCGGTCGATCGCCGGGTCCGGCGCCGATCCCTCGTCCGCCGCGACCCGCGCGAGCATCCGCCGCGCGACACCCGGCGACGGCAGATCGAGCTTCAGCACGAAGCTCATCCGCCGCAGGATCGCGGCATCGACATTGCCGATCGCGTTGGTCGTCCAGATCACCGGCACCGGGTTCGCCTCCAGCAGGCGATTGACGAACACCTTGCTGCCCTCGCGCTTGGCGAACCAGTCGCCGCCCGAGGGGCGCGCCTCGCCGATCAGATCCTCCATCTCGTCGAACAGCAGGGCGGCGCCCCCGGTCTGGCCGGCGAGCCGCTGGGCGAGGCCAAGCGCGGCGACCCGTTCCCAGCGACTGGGCTCCTCGCCATCGTCATCCGCCTCGCCCACCGCGTGCAGGGCGACGCCCGCCGCCGCCGCGAGCGTCCGCGCGAACTCGGTCTTGCCGGTGCCGGGTGGGCCGTGGATCAGGATGTTCACGCCGCGCTCCCCCTGGGCGATCGCACCGCGCAGCAGGCGGACGAGCAGTTCCGCATCGCCGACATGCGCGAAATCGCCGAGGGTGAGCGTCGCCGTCTGGCGGCGGCCAACCAGCGTTTCCAGCATTTCGGGCCCCGACCCCGGCGCGCGATCGAGCAGCCGTTCGAGCACCCAGCGTATCTCCACCGCCACCTCGCCCCGGCGATTGGCGACGAAGCCCGCCAGGCCCAGGCGCAGCACCGCGCTGCGCCGCACCGCGCGGTCCGCCTCGTGCGGCTCGGCCCCCGCCAGCACGCCGAGCAGCGTCGGCAGATCGCGGCCATGCTGGCCGGCGATGCCCGCGAGCAGGCTCACCCGCGGCAACCGATCGCACGCGATCATCAGCCGCAGCAACGCGGCATCGATCGGCGGCAGCGCGAGCAGCTCGGCGAGCATGTCGGCGAGGCGCAGCGCGTGAGCGAGCGGCTCGCGGGGCGCGGGCGCCGCCGCCAGCTGTGCGAGCAGCTTCTTCCACGAAAGCGCGTCGGCCTGGCCCCGCCCCCCGCCGGAGAGCAGCCAGTCGCGATGCGGCGCGGCCCATTCCAGGATCGCCGCGGCCAGCGCCGTCTTGGCGGCGACGCCGTTCCCCATCCGGAGCAGCATCGCCCGGACGATATCATGTTCAGTCGTCATAAAACCCTCTTCGCCGACCCGGGAGACGGGACGGACGATCGCGATCCAGTGATTTTTGCGGGTGCGGCCCGGCGCGAAATCGCCCGGCCGCGCGTCACGGGACGCTTAGGCGAAGGGCGGGACGCGGCCGGAACGAGCACCGCGATAAGCGGCGAGGTCCAGCAATGCATCAACTCCTGATCCGCCGCGCGGTGATGGCGCGGCGCGCGGGCCTCTATAGGAAATTCGTTTCGGCCGCAAGCGGCGATCGCGCCCGCGCGAGGGAAGGCGCCTTCCTTGTCGTGGTGGCGGTGATGCGATTAGGATCGGCCGAACGATCGCATCCGGCCGGGCGCCCGGCCGAGCACAGGGGGGACATGCCATGATCCGGATCACGACCGCGCTGCTGCTCGCCGTCGCCGCGCTGCCGGCGCGGGCCGATGCGCCGCCCGCCGCGATCACCGCCGACAATGTGCCGCCCATCTCCGAAGCGGCGGTGCGGGCGAGCCGGCCCTATCTCGAATTCCGCGCGGCGGGTTTCGCCGGCTGGAACGCGCGCACGGGCCGCGCGCTGATCCTCACCCGGTTCGGCGGCTCGGCGCAGGCGCATGAGGTCGCGAGCGCGCTCGGGATGCGCCGCCAGATCACCTTCGAGGCCGAGCCGATCGCCGCGATCAGCCCGGCGCGGCGCAGCGGCGACGTGACCGTGGTGCAAAAGGATGTCGGCGGCAGCGAGTTCTGGCAGCTCTACCGGCTCGATTCCGGCCGGCTCACCCTGCTCACCGACGGCAAGAGCCGCAACGAGCTCAACGCCTGGACGCATGACGGTCGCCTGCTCGCCTACAGCTCCACGCGGCGCAACGGGGTCGACACCGATCTCTATCTGATCGATCCGCGCACGCCCGCGAGCGACCGGATGCTCGCGCAGCTAAAGGGTGGCGGCTGGCGCCTGCTCGATTTCGCGCCCGATGGGCGCAGCGCGATCGTCGCTAATTATCGCTCCGTCACCAAGACCGAGCTGTACCGGCTCGACGTGGCGCGCGGCGCGCTGACGCCGATCGGCGATCACGCCAAGGACATCGCCTATCGCGACGCGCGCTACGCCCCCGACGGCGGCTTGTGGATCATCAGCGACGAGGGTTCGGACTTCGCCCGGCTCGGCAAGCTCGATCCGGCGAGCGGGCGCTTCACGCCGGTCAGCCGCGAGCCGAAATGGGATGTCGGCGATTTCGCGATCAGCGACGATGGCCGCACCATCGCTTATACGATCAACGAAGCGGGCATCGATCGTCTCCGCCTGCTCGATATCGCCAGCGGCCGGGTGACGCCGATCGCCCTGCCCGCCGGCACGATCGGCCGGATGGACTTCCGGGCCGATGGCGCGCTGGGCTTCACGCTCGCCTCGGCGCGCTCCCCCTCGGACCTGTTCGTGCTGACGCCGAAGACGCGCGCGGTCGTCCGCTGGACCGAAAGCGAGACGGGCGGGCTCGATCCCGCGCGCAACGTCGAGCCCGAACTGATCGAGGTGACGAGCTTCGACGGCGAGCGTGTGTCCGGCCTGCTCTACCGCCCCGATCCCAAGCTTTTCCCCGGCAAGCGGCCGCTGCTGATCAGCATCCATGGCGGGCCGGAAGGGCAGGCGACCGCCGGCTTTCTCGGCCGCAGCAACTATCTGCTGAACGAGAAGGGCATCGCGCTGTTCCTGCCGAACGTGCGGGGCTCCACGGGGTTCGGCAAGCGCTTCGTCGCGCTGGATAACGGGCCGTTCAAGCGCGAGGACTCGGTCAAGGATATCGGCGCCTTCCTCGATCGCCTCGCCGCCGATCCCGGCATCGACGCCGCGCGCATCGCCGAGACGGGCGGCAGCTATGGCGGCTATATGTGCTATGCGGTGGCGATCCGGTACGGCGCGCGGCTGAAGGCGGCGAACTGCATCGTCGCGATCTCCAATTTCGTCACGTTCCTGGAGAATACGCAGAGCTATCGCCGCGATCTGCGCCGGGTGGAATATGGCGATGAGCGCGATCCGGCGCAGCGCGCCAAGCTGATCGAGATCTCGCCGCTCACCCGGGTGAAGGAGCTGCGCATCCCGCTGATGGTGCAGACGGGCGGCAACGATCCGCGCGTCCCGCCGAGCGAAGCGGCGCAAATGATCGCCGCGGTGCGGGCGAACGGCGTCCCCGTCAGCCACATCCTCGCCGCCAATGAGGGGCACGGCTTCGCCAAGAAGGAGAACCAGGATTACGCCTTCTGGGCGAGCGTGATGTTCTGGGATCGCTATCTGCTGGGCGCGGACGCACGATAGGCCGCCGGAGCCGAGGGCCGGCGGCCTGGCGTCGTCACGCGGGCGACGCTTCGAGCGGTGTCCGGGGGCACGAGCCTCGCCGGCCGCGGCGGCGGACGATCGGCCCCCGGCAGATGATCGATCCGCCTATGCCTTCCCCGAACGCGGTTGGGGACGCGTTTGGAGACCGAACGGCGTCTCGGGCCGCCAATCCCTACTCCGCCGCGCGCGCCTCGATCAGCGCGTCGTCGCCATAGCGCGCCAGCGCCTCGACCGGCGCGGCTTCCTCGATCTCGCGGGCGCCGGTATCGACGTTCAGATCCCGGAATTTCCGCGCGGTCACCAGCGCCCGGCTTTCGAAGCTGGAGACGAAGCTGTTGTAGTTATTCACCGCGCTCGTCAGCCCGGCGCCCACCTTGCGCAGGTCGCCCGCCGCTTTCGCCAGCCGCTCGTACAATTCCTTGCCCAGCCGCCCGATTTCGGCGGCGTCGCGCGCGAGCTTTTCCTGGCGCCAGATCGAGGCGATCGTCTTGGCGATCGCGACCAGATTGGTCGGCGTCGCGATCAGCACGCGGCGCTCGAACGCATCGTCCCACAGCTTGGCGTCCTGCTCGAGCGCGGCCGAGACGAAATGCTCGCCGGGCACGAACATCACCACGAAATCGAGCGTGTCCTTGAACTGTGCCTGATAGGCCTTGTCGCCCAGCGCCTTCATATGCGCGCGGATCGCCGCCGCGTGCGCCGCCAGCCCCGCCGCGCGGCCGGCCTCGTCCTCCGCCTCGAACGCGTCCTGATAGGCGTTGAGCGAGACCTTCGCATCGACGATCAGCGTCCGCCCGCCGGGGATGCGGATGATCACGTCCGGGCGCAGCCGGCCGTCCTCGGTGCCGACGCTCACTTCGGTCTCGAAGTCGCAATGTTCGGCGAGGCCGCAGCTTTCGAGCACGTTGCGCAGCTGCTGCTCGCCCCAGCGCCCGCGCGCCTTGGGGGCGTTGCGCAGCGCGTTGACCAGCCGCGCCGCCTCGCTGCTCACCTTTTCCTGGCCCTGGCGCAGTTCCGCGAGCTGGCCCTTCAGCTGATCGAACGCGCTCGCCCGCTCGGCCTCGACCGCTTTCACCGACGCTTCGTAAAGCGACAGCCGCTCGCCGACGGGTGCAAGCACCGCGTTCAGATTGCGCCGCGCCAGTTCCTCGGACTCGCGGAAGCGTTCATCGGCGCGCTGAAGGAATTTCTGCTGCGCTTCGTTCAGCAGCTTGCCGGCGACGTCGCTGAACTGGTGCGCCATCGCTTCCTTGGCGTCGCGGAACTCGGCGAGCCGCGCCTCGAACGCTTCGGCCTGCGCGGTGAGCTTGGCGAGCTGGGTACGCGCCGCCTCGCGCTCGTCGCGCACCGCGTCGAGCGTCTCCTGCGTCTCGGCGAGCGCCGCCGCGCGCTCCTCGGCCAGGCTGGCGAGAGCTTCCGCGCGGGCTTCGGCGGCAGCCAGATCGCGGATCGCCGCGCGGAAATCCTCGGTCCGCGCGTCGCGCTCGGCGGCGAGCGCGCCAATCTCGCGCCCGCGCAGGAACCAGCCGGCGCCGAGCCCCAGAAGCAAGGCGAGCACCGCCAATCCGATGCCGATGGCTTCCACCTTTTTTACACCCCCGCCATGGAACGAAGCGGGAATCTAGCCGAGTGGTATCGATTGAGCAACCGAGCCAAGACGGGCGCTATACGAGGAAAGCCCCTCCCCCTTGGGGGAGGGGTTGGGGTGGGGGCTTCAGCGCTTGACTTGGCCTAAGGGAACACGGCGATGGCGGGCTAAGGTCGTGCAAAATGGCGCCCGCGTGCCCGGGCTTCCACCCACCCCAACCCAGTTTCGGGTAAGCAGTCCCCCGGACTGCTTAGGTCATGCCGGGGGCATGACCGACCCGAAACTCTTAAAGGGAGGGGCTTGCCGGGCGCCTCGTCAGATCGACGTCGTCAGGTCCGTCAGCCAGGCGGGCGAGTTGGTGACGATCACGCCTTCGACGATGTGATCGCCGCCCGTCAGGATCAGCAGCCCGACCAGCGCGAGCAGCGTGCCGAGCACGCGCTTGCCGCCTGCGCCCGCGCTCAGCAGCTTGCCGCGCATCCGGGTGAAAACCTGCCGCGTCGCGAAGGCGAGCACCAGCAACACGCTGGCGATGCCCAGCCCGAAGAACGCCATCACCAGCGCGACGCCCGCCAGATTCTGCCCCTGCGCCGCGAGCACGGTCGCCGCGCCCAGGGTCGGGCCGACGCACGGGCTCCAGACGAGCCCGAGCAGCGCGCCGATGCCGAACTGGCCGGCGAGGCCGAACCGCTCCAGCCCCGCCTGCCGCCGCGACGCCCAATCGGCGAGCGGCGCGGCGGCGTTCTGCAGGACATATTGGATGCGCGGCACGAGCAGCGCGATCCCGGCAGCCACGAGCAGCAGCGCGCCGGCATAGCGTACCCAATCACCATCGAAGCCCGAAGCCGCCCCCAGCGTCGCCAGCGCGAAGCCGACGCCGGTGAACGACACCACCAACCCGGTCGCCAGCGCAAGCGGGCCATATTTATGGCTCTGCGCCGAGCTGCCGAGCACGATCGGCACCAGCGGCAGCACGCACGGGCTGAGGATGGTGAGCGCGCCGGCGGCATAGGCCAGCAGCGGATTCAGGCTTTCGGCGGCCATGGCTCAGTTGACCGCCGAGGCGAGCAGATCGTTGATCACCATCTTGTCGGTCTTGAACTCGACCCGGCCGACTTCCTGCTTGCCCTTATAGGCGATCAGCGTGCCCTGCTTCTTCACGCCCAGGCCGCGCCACGCGTCCTTCTGCGTGTCATAATCGATCTCCAGGATCGTCAGCTTGTTGAACTTGGCCGCCGTGACCGCGCTCTGGATGGTGTTGTGCTGCGAGGCGCAGACCGGGCACCAGGGCGCCTTCACGTCGATCAGGATCGACTTGCCGGCGGCCTGCGCGGCGGCGAATTCGGCCGGCGAGAATTTCTTGACCTCGGCCGCGCTCGCGGGGGCGGCGATGACGATCGCGGCCAGCGCCACGGGAAGAATCGAACGGATCATGCGTGAAGGGCTCCTGGTGCCGGGCGGCGCCACCGTGGCGCCACTCGCGACAGGCTTCGCCCCGGCGACGCGGAAGGTTACAGTTCGCGCGAACGATCAGCCGAAAACAGCGCCGAAGCCCTCGCCGCCGAACGCCGCGGGCAGACCGCCGGGGGATTGCTGCGGCAGGGCGCGGCGGTCCCGGTGAAGCACCACGGTGTCGCAGCGCTCCGCCTCGCTCGGGTTGTTGGTGCTCACCACCACGCCGTGCCCCTCGGCGGCGAGCGTCGCGAGCCAGCGCCAGATATCGTGCCCGGTTTCCGCGTCGAAGCCGATCGTGGGCTCGTCGAGCAGCAGCAGCGGCGGCGCGTGGAGTACGGTGGCGGCGAACTGCACCCGCCGCGCTTCCCCGGCGGAGAGCGCGCCGAAGCGCCGCGCGAGCAACGGGCGCAGATCGTACCGCTCGGTAACCGCCGCGATCGCGCGGTGCGCCGCCGGCACGGCGAACATTTCGGCCTGCGCGCTGAAATTCTCCAGCACCGTCAGATCGGGATAAAGCGCCAGGCGCTGCCCCATATAGCCGATCCGGCGGCGACGGCGCGGCTCGGGCAGGTGAACATCCTCGCCCAGCACATGCCCGCCACCGGCATCGGGACGCAGCAGCCCCGCGAACATGCGCAACGTCGTCGTCTTGCCGCCGCCGCTCGGGCCGATCAGCCCGACGATCGCGCCGGGCTCGAGCACCAGCGAAAGCCCCTCGATCACCGGCTGGCCGCCATAGGCCTTGCTGAGGTCGCGCACCTCGATCAATCGTTCTGCCATGGCGGTACGCTAACCCTTCACACTCGAACGCGATCGCCCCCGCCGCCCGCAGGCGGCGCCGCGCGGCGCGCCGAAACGATCGGAACGCGCGCGTAACAATATCATGGCCGGCGCCCCGGGCCTAAGCTGGTGCATCCACGGGGTGTTGAACCTGATTGGCACAACCCGATCAGCGGCGCGGCGCCCCGGCGACGGTTGCGCATGATCGTGGCGGCATGGCTGGCACATCGAACATCCTCTCGCGTCGCGTCGCGAAAGGCGGCCGACCGCTGCTCGTTCGTGTGCGCCGCCATCTCGGTTACCACGCCCCATGCCCAGGCCCTTTGTAAGGGCGTTGCCGCGATGAGACCAAGATGGCGTGAATGTTGCCGTAAGAGAAAGCGCAAGAATGCGTAAAATCTTTGCGACCCTACCCAAATCGGGGACCGCCTGAAGCAATAGTTCGCAAAATACGGCAAGGAAATGAAATGTCGCGGCGACGGTCGCGCGCGCGCCGCCGCGGCCGGCCCGCGCTTACCGCCGCGCGCGCGGTCGATCGGTGAGCGACACGAACAGCAGCACGCCGCCGAAGCTGCCGATCGCGCCGAGCACCAGCGCCAGATAGAGTTGATCAAACATCATCGCCGATCTCCTTTCATCAGCCGGCCCATGCTGCGCTTGCCCAAAGCGGGCAGCCTTGATCCTGATCAAACCCGTGCTTGCGATGATTACGCATAGCGCAAGCGAGCCCCGCCGTTCATCAAGATGACGGCGTGGAAGAAGGGCGCGTGATGAAGAACCTGTTATTGTTCGTTCACCAGGATGCGGGGCAAGAGGCGCGATTGCAGGTCGCGCTCGATCTCGCCCGCGCGTTCGATGCGCATATCAATTGTCTCGATGTCTCGATCGTGCCGATGCTGGCGCATGACTATGCGGCGCTGGGCGGCGAGGCGCTGCTGCTTTCCGAAGAGCGCGCGGCCGAAGCGGCGAACAGCGCGCGGCTGAAGGCGCGGCTGGCGGCCGAGGACGTCGCCTTCACCTGGCAGGAAGCGGCGGGCGATCCCGCGCTGTGCCTGAAGGAAGCCGCCCGGCTGAACGATGTCGTGATCCTCAACCGCGCGCTCGACAGCGCGACCTATCCCAACATGGCCGATCTGGCGGGGGCGGTGCTCAGCGATGGCGGCCTGCCGGTGCTGGCGGTGCCGGAGACGGCGCGCAGCTTCGATGTCGGTGGCCATGCGCTGATCGCGTGGGACGGTTCGCACGCGGCCGAAAGCGCGCTGAAGGCGGCGCTGCCGCTCCTCTACCGCGCGGGCGGCGTCACCGTGATGCATGTCGGCGAGGCGATGATCGCGCTGCCGCCCGAACAGGCGGCGATCTACCTCGCCCGGCGCGGCATCCATGTCGAGGTGCGGCATGACGTGTCCGACGGTCGCCGCGCCGGCGTGCAACTGCTGAGCCATGCCGCGAGCGAATGCGATTATCTGGTGATGGGCGGCTTCGGCCATCCGCGCTGGTATGAGGAGATTTTCGGCGGCACGACCGTCGCCGCGCTCGAACGCAGCCCGGTGCCGGTGCTGCTGGGGCGGGCGCATTGATCGCGCCGTGCCGGCTGGAAAGCCCTAATTTCAATTAACCGTCTAGGGCACTTGGCGCGATGGTCGACGACGCGCTACACTAGCCCATAATGGGTGGGGAACTGATCGACCCCGGGCTCGCCCCCGACCGCATCGCCGACGAGCTGGCGGGGTTCGTCGCGGCCATGAACGATCGCGCCTTGGTGCTGCTCGCGCCCGATGGCCGGATCGCCAGCTGGAACCGGGGCGCCGAACTCCTCACCGGCTGGGCGGCGACCGAGGTGATCGGCGAGCCGGTCGATCTGCTCTATACCCCCGGCGAGCGCGCCCAGGGCCAGCCGGCGGAAGACCGCGTCACCGCCCGGCTGGCGCCGGTGCGCAGCGAGGCGTGGCGGCTGCGCAAGGACGGCTCCGAATTCTTCGCGGACTCGACGCTCGCCGCGCTCACCCTGCGCGGCGGGCTGGTGCGCGGCTATGGCCTGTCGATGCACGACATCACCCCGCGCAAGGCGGCGCAGCAGGCGCTGGTGCAGAGCGAGCTGCATTATCGCTCGATCCTGGCGACCGTGCCCGACGCGATGGTGGTGATCGACGAACGCGGCAAGATCCTGTCGTTCAGCGCGGCCGCCGAGCGGCTGTTCGGTTATCGCGAGACGGAATTGCTCGGCGAGAATGTCAACCGGCTGATGACCGATGACGAGCGCGGCCGGCATGACAGCTATTTGCGCCGCTACACCGATACCGCCGAGCCGCGTATCATCGGCATGGGCCGGGTGGTGACGGGGCAGAAGCGCGACGGCACCCGCTTCTCGATGGAGCTGGCGGTGGGCGAGGCGCATAGCGAGGGGCACCGCGTCTTCACCGGCTTCATGCGCGATCTGACCGAACGCCAGCGCGCCGAGCTGCGGCTGAAGGAGTTGCAGTCCGAACTGATCCACGTCTCCCGCGTCAGCGCGATGGGCACCATGGCCTCGACGCTGGCGCATGAGCTCAACCAGCCGCTCACCGCCGTCGCCAATTATCTGGAGGCCGGGCGCGACGTGATGCGCGCGGGCGGGCCCGATGCCGGGGCGCTCGCGGCGGAGGCGATGGAGGAGGCGGCGCGCGAAGCGCTGCGCGCGGGCAGCATCGTCCGCCGCTTGCGCGATTTCGTCCAGCGCGGCGAGCTGGAGCAGCGCCCGGAAATGCTCGCGCAACTGGTGGAGGAAGCGAGTCGGCTGGCGCTAATGGGCGGGCGCGAGCGCGGGGTGCGCGGCTTCGTCGCGCTCGATCCTTCGGCGCCCGAGGTGGTGGTCGATCGCGTGCAGATCCAGCAGGTACTGGTGAACCTGCTGCGCAACGCGGTGGAGGCGATGGCCGACGCGCCAGTGCGCGACGTGACGATCACCAGCCAAAGCGACGGATCGATGGTCCGCGTTTCCGTGACCGATACCGGGCGCGGCATCGATCCCGCCGTCGCGCCCCGGCTGTTCGAGGCGTTTTCGAGCAGCAAGGATAGCGGCATGGGCCTGGGCCTATCGATCTGCCGCACCATCATCGAGGCGCATGGCGGGCGCATCTGGGCGGAAGCCGGCCCGGAAGGGCGCGGCACCGCCTTCCATTTCACTCTACCCCAGGCACAAAGGGAGGAGGAGCATGACTGAGCAACGCGTCTATGTGGTGGATGACGAGGAAGCGGTCCGCCGATCGGTGAGTTTTCTGCTGCGCACCTCGGGCTTCCAGGCCGAGCTGTTCGCCTCGGGCACCGAATTCCTGCGCGAGGTGAAGGGGCTGGAGCCGGGCTGCGTGCTGCTCGACGTGCGGATGCCCGAGATGGACGGGCTGGAGGTGCAGCGCGAACTGGTCCAGCGCGGGGTGATGCTGCCGGTGATCGTGCTCACCGGCCATGGCGACATCTCGACCGCGGTGCAGGCGATGAAGCATGGCGCGGTCGATTTCCTGGAAAAGCCGTTCGAGAAGGCCGCGCTGCTCGCCGCGCTGGACGTCGGCTTCGCCCGACTCGGCGCGGCGGGCGAGGAAGCGGACGCCGCGCGGGCGGCGCAGCAACGCCTCGGCGCGCTCACCGCGCGCGAACGCGACGTGCTGGCGGGGCTGGCTAAAGGCTTGCCGAACAAGACGATCGCCTATGATCTGGGCATTTCGCCGCGCACCGTTGAAGTCCACCGCGCGAACCTGATGACCAAGCTGGAAGTGCGCAGCCTTTCCGAAGCGCTCAGGATCGCGTTCGCCGCGGGCATGGGATGAGGGATTTCAGCAAGTCTTTGCCCTTACTTGACTTTTGTTTTTCGCCGCCACGGCTGGTCTTGCGTTTGGCACATCTGCGGAAGACTACGTAGCGACGCCTGCTGATCGCTCTGTCATCGTCCCGCGCGTCGAACCAGGTAGAGGCCCATGGGACAGTCGATCGCGACCGAAGGCGATAGGCGGCAACTGCTGCTGATCGAGGACGACGAGGAAATCCGTCGCACCTTTCAGCTGCTGCTGCAGGGCCATGGCTATGACGTGCGCGCCTTTTCCGCCGCGCGCCAGGCGATGGCGGGCGATCATCGCCACTTCGATGTGATGGTCTGCGACTATCGTCTGCCCGATGGCGATGGGCTCACCGTGCTGCGCGAACTGCGCGAGGCCGGCTGGGAAGGTCGCGCGATCCTGATGACGGGCTTCCCCAACGCCGAGTTGCGCGCCGAAGCGCAGGCCTGCGGCTTCGAGGCCGTGCTGGAAAAGCCGCTGCGCGCGCGCGATCTCGTGGCCGTGCTCGGCTAGGCCCGATTATGCCCGATGCCCCGACCCGCCCCGCCCGCTGCGAGGACTGCGCCGGGCGCGAGGCGGCGTTGTGCGCCCATCTTTCGGACGCCGCGTTGCGCGATTTCGCCGGGCTCGGCCGGCTGCGCGCGCTGCCGGCGGGCGCGACGCTCAGCTGGGAAGGCGATCGGGTGGCGACCGTCGGCACCGTTCGCGCCGGGCTGTTGAAGCTCAGCGCCTCGCTACCCGATGGCCGCGAATTGACGCTCGGGCTCGCCGGCCCCGGCGATCTGGTGGGCAACCCGCTGGGCGCGCCGGCGAGCCACAGCGTCACCGCGCTGGGCGATGCGAGCCTCTGCCTGATCCCGGGCGATGCCTTCAACGCCTTCGTCACCCGGGAGGACGACGCGGCGCGCGCGCTGCTCGAACGCTTGTTCGGCGAGCTGGACAAGGCACGGCGCTGGCTGCTGCTGATCGGCCGCAAGACGGCGGGCGAGCGCGTCGCCAGCCTGTTGCTCGATCTCGCCGACCGCGCCGGCGCGGGGGACGGCGATCGCGTCGCGCTGCCGCTCACCCGCCAGCAGATGGCCGGATTGCTGGGGCTGACGATCGAGACCGTCAGCCGCCGCCTGCATCGCTTCGCCGCTGATCGCGTGATCGGCCTGCCCGATTTGCGCCACTTCGCGCTGATCGACCGCGCCGCCCTGGCCAGGCTGGCGGGGGATTAGGGGGCCGCTGTTCGGCTGAACTGCCGTGGTCATCGAAACTCGGCAAAGGCCAAGGGGAGCAGCGCAGGACGAACCCAGCGCACGTCGCCCCGGCGAAAGCCGGGGCTTGGCTTCTTCTTCGTCGGCCGCGAGGCAGCCGAGCCCCGGATCAAGTCCGGGGCGACGGACCTTTTCCATGATGGACACGCCAAAGGTCGTGGCGTCGAACCTTATCTCTACTTCTTCCCTTCGCGCTTCACGAATTTGTTGAAATAGCTCGGCTCGCCATCGGCTTTCTTGTCCTGGTAGAGGAAGGCGAGGTCGCTCTCGTCGAACGATTTGAAGAAAGCGTCCCAATCGACTTCTTCCAGCCGATCGTCGCGTTCGCCATCGGGATCGTCGAAATCGATGCGGATCAGCCCGGCATCGTCCTTGCCGCCGGTGCCCTTCACCCGCGCGGGGCGCCCGCCGCGCGCCTCCACCCAGCGGCGGATCTCGTCATGATCGGTGGTGGTGTGCGAACTGCTCATCGCAAAGCTCTCCTCGCCGCCCCCGACTTGAACGAGCGAAGGCGGCGGAGGTTCGCCGAGGAACTTGGGCGGCCGCCGTTCGTCCTTGCCCAATGCCGCCTCCCGATCATCCGCGCTCCACGGCGTCGCTGTTCGGCCACCCGCTGCACCCGCTGCTGGTGCCCTTCCCGATCGTCTGCTTCGTCGGCGCGCTGCTCACCGACATCGCTTATTGGCGCACCGCTTTCATCATGTGGGCCAATTTCTCCGCCTGGCTGATCACCGCCGGGCTGGTGATGGGCGGCCTGGCCGCGTTGCTCGGGCTGATCGACTATGCCGCCAACCGCGCGGTGCGGCGGCTGCGCGCGGCGCCCTGGCATATGGGCATCAACATCGTCGTGATGCTGCTCGAGCTGATCAACATCCTGGTCCATAGTCGCGACGGCTGGACCTCCGTGGTGCCGGAGGGGCTGGCGCTCTCCGCCGTCTCGGTCGCGCTGCTGCTGGTGAGCGGATGGCTCGGCCAGCATCTCGTCTATCGCCAGGGCGTGGGGGTGGCACGGTGAGGCGCCTGATCCTCGCGCCCGCCCTGCTGCTCGCCGCCTGTGGCGAGGGCGACGGCGCCGATCAGATCGGCCCCAATCCCACGATCCCCACCCCGCGCCAGCCGCTCTTCCCCTCGCTCAACGTCGCCAAGGTGGTCGGCTGGCAGGAGGGCGAGGCGCCCAAGGCGCCGCCGGGTTTCCGCGTCCAGGCGCTCGCGCGCGGGCTGTCGCATCCGCGCTTCGTCTATGTGCTGCCCAATGGCGATGTGCTGGCGGTGGAGAGCCGCGCGCCCGAGCCGGGCGAGCCGGTCGATCGCCCCAAGGAGCCGATCCGCGATTATTTCCAGGGCCTGTCCTCGGGCGCGAACGCCGCGCCGGGCAAGGAGCCGAGCAACCGGATCATTCTGATCCGCGACGCGAATGGCGATGGCGTGGCCGAGGGGCGCACCGTGTTCCTCGATGGGCTGAACTCGCCCTTCGGGGTCGTGCTGGTCGGTGGTGTTCTGTATGTCGCCAATACCGATGGGGTGGTGCGCTACCCCTATGTCACCGGCCAGACGCGGATCACCGCCGCGCCGACGCCGGTCGCGCCGCTCCCCGGCGGCCCCTATAACCACCATTGGACCAAGAGCCTGACGGCGAGCCCCGATGGCAGCCGGCTCTACGCGACGGTCGGATCGAACAGCAATGTCGGCGAGAATGGGATGGAGGCCGAACATGGCCGCGCCGCCGTGTGGGAGATCGACCGCGCGAGCGGCGCGGCGCGCCTGTTCGCGGGCGGCCTGCGCAACCCGAACAGTCCGCGCTTCTATCCCGGCGGCAACCAGCTGTGGGTGGTGACGAACGAGCGCGACGAGATCGGCCCCAATGCCTCGCCCGATTACCTGACGAGCGTGCGACCGGGCGGCTTCTACGGCTGGCCGTACAGCTATTGGGGCCGGCATGTGGATGTGCGGGTTCAGCCCCAGCGGCCCGATCTGGTCGCCCGCGCGATCATGCCCGATTATGCGCTCGGCAGCCATGTCGCGGCTTTGGGCCTCGATTTCTACACCGGCACCAGCTTCCCCCCGCCCTATCGCGGCGGCGCGTTCATCGGCGAGCATGGCAGCTGGAACCGGTCGGCGGTCAGCGGTTACAAGGTGGCGTTCGTCCCCTTCGCCAATGGCCGACCGAGCGGACCGGCGCAGGATTTCCTCACCGGCTTCCTCGCGGGAAGCGGACGGACGCACGGCCGGCCGGTGGGCATCGCGGTCGATCGCACCGGCGCGCTGCTCGTGGCGGACGATGTCGGCAACACGGTGTGGCGCGTGAGCTGGGGCGGTTGACCGGGGCGTTGCCGCAGCGCAGCATCGCCGATGTGAACGACTCCGCCCCCATCGCGCAGAACCCCGATATCCGCTTTCTCGGCCGCGTGCTGGGCGATGTGATCCGCCATTATGGCGGCGACGCGCTGTATGAACGGACCGAGGCGATCCGCAGCGCATCGGTCGAGCGGCATCGCGGCGCCGACCGCCCGCTCGGCGCCGGACTGGAAGCGCTGAGCCTGGACGAGACGCTCGCGTTCGTGCGCGGCTTCATGCTCTTCTCGATGCTCGCCAATCTCGCCGAGGATCGCCAGGGCGTCGCCGCCGAGCCGGGCGCCGACGTCGCGCAGGCGCTCGCCCGGTTACGCGCCGCCGGGGTGGACGACGCGCGGATCGCCGCGCTGCTGGAACGCGCGCTGATCGCCCCCGTGCTCACCGCGCACCCCACCGAAGTGCGGCGCAAGAGCATGATCGATCACCGCAACCGCATCGCCGCGCTGATGCAGCTGCGCGACCGGGGCCTCGGCGAAACCCCCGAGGGCGATCCGATCGAAGCGGCGATCGCCCGCCAGATCGCGCTGCTGTGGCAGACCCGCCCGCTGCGCCGCGAACGGCTGTTCGTGGCGGACGAGGTGGACACGGTGCGCGCCTATGTGGCGGACGTGTTCCTCCCCACCTTGCCCGCGCTCTACGCGCGGTGGGAGCGGGCGCTCGGCAAGCGGCCGCCATCGTTCCTGAAGCTCGGCAGCTGGGTGGGCGGCGATCGCGACGGCAACCCCTATGTCACCGCCGAGACGCTGCGCATGGCGATCGCGCGCGGGGCGGAGACGGTGCTCGGCCATTATCTCGATCGGGTCCATGCGCTGGGGGCCGAGCTTTCGGTCTCGACCGAGCTTGCTCCCGTCACCCCCGAACTCGCCGCGCTGGCCGAGGCAAGCGGGGACGATGCGACCGCGCGCGCCGACGAGCCCTATCGCCGCGCGCTCTCCGGCATCTATGCTCGGCTCGCCGCCACCTATGCCGATCTGGTCGGCCGCGCCCCGCCGCGCCCCTCGCCGATCGCCGCCGCGCGCTATCCCGATTGCGACGCGCTGCGCGCCGATCTGAAGGCGCTCGCCAAATCGCTCGGCGCCGATGGCGGCGTGCTGGCGGGCGGCGGCGCGCTCGGGCGGCTGATCCGCGCGGTCGAGCTGTTCGGCTTCCACGGCGCGACGCTCGATCTGCGGCAGAACAGCGCGGTGCATGAGCGCGTCGTCGCCGAACTGCTGCGCGCGGCGGGGGTCGAGGCGGATTATGCCGCGCTCGACGAGGCGGCGCGGGTCGCGCTGCTCCGCCGCGAACTGGCGAGCCCGCGGCTGCTCGCGACCCCGCTCGCGGCTTATTCGGACGAGACGCGGAGCGAACTCGCGATCCTGAACGCCGCCGCCGAGGCACAGGCGCGCTATGGCCGCGCGGCGATCACCACCCACATCGTCTCGATGGCCAAGTCGGTCTCGGACCTGCTGGAGGTGCAGCTGCTGCTGAAGGAAGCGGGGCTCTATCGGCCCGGCGAGGCGCCCGCGATCATGGCGGTGCCGCTGTTCGAGACGATCGACGATCTCGTCGCCGCGCCCGCGATCATGCGCGATTGGCTCGCGCTGGGCGATACCGCCGCCTGGGCGCGCGCGCGCGGCCGGCAGGAGGTGATGCTCGGCTATTCGGATTCGAACAAGGATGGCGGCTATCTCACCTCGGTCTGGTCGCTCCACCGCGCGAGCGAGGCGCTGCGCGGGGTGTTCGCCGAGGCCCGGGTGCCGATGCAGCTGTTCCACGGGCGCGGCGGCGCGGTGGGGCGCGGCGGCGGCTCGTCGTTCGCCGCGATCCTCGGCCAGCCGCCGGGCACGGTGCAGGGCCGCATCCGCATCACCGAACAGGGTGAGGTGATCGCCGGCAAATATGGCACGCGCGAAAGCGCGGCGACCAATTTGGAAGCGATCGCCGCCGCGACGCTGCTCGCCTCGCTCGATCCCGCCGCGCCGGCCGAGGCGTCGCGCTTCGCCGCGGCGATGGACGCGCTTTCGGCCACCGCCTTCGCGGCTTACCGCGCGCTGGTATATGGCGAGCCGGGTTTCCGCGCTTTTTTCCGCCAAGTAACGCCGATCGCCGAGATCGCGACGCTGAAGATCGGCTCGCGCCCGGCAAGCCGCACCAAGTCCGACGCGATCGAGGATCTGCGCGCTATCCCCTGGGTGTTCAGCTGGGCGCAGGCGCGGGTGATGCTGCCCGGCTGGTACGGCGTCGGCAGCGCGCTGGCGGGCGGCGACCCCGGGCTGCTGCGCGAAATGGCCGAAAGCTGGCCGTTCCTGCGCGCGACGCTCGCCAATCTGGAGATGGTGCTCGCCAAGTCCGACATGGCGATCGCCGAACGCTATGTCGCGCTCGCCGAGGATCAGGCGGCGGCGCGGGCGATCTTCGGGCAAATCCAAGGCGAATGGCAGCGCACGCGCGACGCGCTGCTGCTGGTGACGGGGCAGGCGGCGCTGCTCGAGCACAGCCCCGCGCTCGCCCAGTCGATCCGGCTGCGGCTGCCTTATATCGAGCCGCTCAACCTGCTCCAGATCGAGCTGCTGAAGCGCCACCGCAGCGGCGAGGCCGATCCGCGCATCGCCGAGGGCATCCAACTCTCGATCAACGCGATCGCCACCGCGCTGCGCAACAGCGGGTGAGGCGGCGGGCGGGCGGTTCGCCATCGTCACCCCGCACTTGGGTCGGTGTCCACCGTGGTTCCGCACGGAGCAGGCGAACCACGATGGCGGGCGGCACCAGGCCGGCGTGACGGATAAGGCAGGCTCAACTAATTGTAGCGATTGCTACGCGCATCCTTTATGGAGCGGATGCTACACATAAGGAGTCGCGTCATGGCCAGTTTCGCCCCCGCCGCCGCACCGACGCGCGGCTACACGATCTTGATCATCTTTGGCCTGTTTCTCTGGGCGGGCGGCGTCGCGATCCTGCGCTTCGCCGCAGGCGCCGGCTGGCTGGAAGGCGCGGGGCTCATCGCCTTTTACGCCTTCACCGTCCCGCTCACCTGGCCGCTGATCCCGGTGGGCCCGAAGCTCGCGGGGCTGCCGCGCACCGCCACCGCCGAAGCGACCGCGCTGGTCTGCGCGAGCGCCGTGACGCTCGATGGACTGGTGATCGGCTTCGCGCCGTGGATCTATGCGAGCGACGTCGCCCAGGCCAAGGCGGTCGCGGGCTGCCTGCTGTGGGCGATCGGCGTCGCGCTGATCCTCGGTTTCGTCCGCCGCCCCGCCGCCTGAGTCACGCGTCGGTTTGGAAATGCGCTCATCGCGCATTTCGCGGCACCGGCCAGCACCGGGTGAACAGCGCCCCGCGCTGTTCAGGCCATGCCGGGGGCATG
>Ga0310345_10001025_pt1 | contig 33722 bp, 30 predicted proteins | sample HC15DNA20500_MG_FD_204667 | JGI IMG/M metagenome (GOLD analysis project Ga0310345, IMG submission 204667) | Marine microbial communities from station ALOHA, North Pacific Subtropical Gyre - HC15-DNA-20-500_MG | ecosystem: Environmental > Aquatic > Marine > Oceanic | place: Pacific Ocean: North... | reverse complement strand
TCAGATGCGTCATTGGTCCCTCCACCCCGGCAAGTCCTGCATCGTTGCAGGAGGGGCATTCAAACATACAAGCGTCGGTTATTTGCTCCGCTCACCCTTCGGGCCGCCCTCCGGACGTTCCTTCGCTACACTCGGTGGCGGCGCGATCCCAAACCAGGATCAAAAGCATTTTCATCACAGGGGGCACAGGGTTCACTGAGGAAGACGGTTTTCCTCAGTGAACCCTGTGCCCTCTGTGGGAAATCAGTCTTTTACGACATGGGTTATCGCGCGGCGAGCGACGCTCCTACGGAAGGGGCTCTTCTGTGGACGATTCCCTCGAATCCGCGAAGAACCCTTTTTCTGTAATGCTCAGGGCTTGTACAACAAGCGCCCCACGCTGTTGAACGCTTTTTCGGTAAGACTCATGCGAATCATGGCACGGAACAGGGTCTCTGGCAGCAACCGGCGGGCCAGCAACAGCATGCGGGCATCGGTGCCGACACTGTAGCGCAGGCGCTGGCTGCCATCGGTGGAGGCCTTGTAGATGACGTCAGCAGCCTCTTCAGGCGTCGAGCCCCCTGGCCCGGTCTTGTCCATCACCCCGAACTGGTCTTTGGAATAAGTCTCGTAGGTGGACACCCCGGTGCGATTTTCACGGTCGGCGGAACGCCCGAAGAAGGCCGTATTCACCGCCCCCGGCTCAATGATCTTGATGCCAATGCCCAGCGGACAGAGTTCGTACACCAGCCCTTCGGTGAACCCTTCCACCGCCCACTTGCTGGCGTTATACACACTGTACAGCGGCAGTGGTACCCGCCCGACCATGCTGGCCACGTTCACGAGTACACCGCTTTGCCGCTCGCGAAAGTGGGGCAGCACGGCCCGACAGGTCTCCATCAGTCCGAACACATTGGTCTCGAACTGCCGTTTAATCTGTTCTTCATCCAGGGTTTCAAACGCGCCCATCAACCCATAGCCGGCATTGTTCACCAGCACGTCAATCGCCCCGAAACGCTGGATGACGGCTGCTACAGCGGCGTGAATGCTGTCACGGTCTGTGACATCCAGACGGGTACACATCACCCCCGGCAGTGCCGCCAGCTCATCCGCCAGGGACGGGTCTCGCATGGTAGCTGCCACATTCCAGCCGTTGGCCTGAAACAGTTTGGCGGTGGCGTAGCCGATGCCGGACGACGCCCCGGTAATCAATACCGTCTTGATCGCAGATTCAGTCACACTCATTTCCTGCTTTATCGGTTTCAGACATGCCCCGGGTGCGAAGCATCCGGGCGAATCAGGTCTTGCTCGGATTCCCCGAACATCTGGGCCAGCACCTGCAATTGAGCCTTGCGGCCCGTACGCTGCTGTCGCTGACGCAACCCAGGTAAATAGCGCTGACCGGCATGCAAGGCAAACCGCGGCCCCAGCGTGAGCAAGGGGTACCAGGACGACACATCCTCCGGCAGGCCCAGTTGCGCCATCTTTTGCTTGTCCAGGAAAAAGCGGCTGACACTCAGATGCTTGTTGTAGGCAAGCTTGCGCTGCAGGGATTCAAAACGGCCGAACTTTCGCTCCAGCGGCTCTTGTGCCAACGCCATGCCCAGCTCACGGCTGGTCCAATCCGGCTGGCTCTGGGTCATCAGGGTGTGGTGCAGCAGTACAATCCCGTCGCGCTCGCTGTCGACCAGCCAACGCTCATCCACGCCCATCAACCAGCTGGCGTATTTCCACAAGTGCATCACACCACGGGACTCACGGGGCGTTACCGGCACGCCCATCTTGCGCAGGCCACCCAGCATCACCACGCAGAACCCCAGATAGGTCGCCACCATATCTACCTGACTGAGCGGCTTGCCCCACTGGCTCTCATCCCACTCGTCCCGGGAGGCCAGGTTGCGGCGCACCAGCGAATGCACCATGCGCACATGCAAGGTGCTCTTGAAGCCTGCCCCGAAACGCTCCAGTCCGCCCACCTCCGTGCAGTCGATCCACCACTTGCCGGTCTCGGCCACTCGACGGGACGCGCCCTTGTTGAGGGCGCCGGTCAACACCAGGGACTGGTTGAAACCGGACAGCAAATAGCCCCCCATCAACGCCAGATCCCGCAACACGTACGGCGCTGTCATGCCAGTGGAGTGAATAAAGCGGGCACCGTCCTCGATCAGCTCGAAGTCCACCCAGGCCGGGCGTTTTTCCAGCCGTTTGATGAACAAACGCAAAGGCTCCGGGCAATCCGGGACCGCGTGCAGCCCCTCATTGACGGCCTTTTCGAACAGCGCACGGGCCTCCCGTGGGCCGAATTCCACCATCCAGTCCACCAGCTCATCCATGGACTGATCACCTTCCCACAGGGCGGCGATCACCTCATCAAATTCTGCGCGACTCGGCGCCAGATCACGGCCCAACAGGGTACGCAGCAACACTGGCGTGGCTTGCTGGGTCTTCTCAAATGGGCGAGCCCGGCGGGGCGCGGGCTGAATGTGTGCCTGAGCGGTCATCACAACCTCCTGGGTGTGCTTGCAATAGCTGCCACCCTAATGCGAATATGTATTCGCATTCAATTCGCATTTTGCCGATACAGGTTCCGCCATGCGTAAACGCCCCCAACAACAGCGCTCCCGGGAAATGGTCCGCGCCCTGATCGACGCGACCGCCCAGGTCATCCAGCAGCAGGGGCTGGACAACACCACCACCGCCAGGATTGCCGAGGTAGCCGGCGTCAGCGTGGGCTCGCTGTATCAGTATTTCGGTGACAAGGATGGGTTGATCGAAGCCCTGATGGAGAGTCTGGCCGAGGATATCGGGGTCGGTCTGAAACGACTGCCCATCACCGACAATGTGGACATCAATGCCATGGTCAGCAGCGCCATTCGCTTCGGCTTTGCGGTGCTGCATTCCCGCGACGGCCTGTACCTGGAACTGGTACGCAACTGGCATCGACTGCCCACCAACCGGGTGGTGGAAGTCCTGCAACAACACTTCATGGATCTGGCCCGGATGTACTTCCTGCGCCATTATCGGGACTACCCCATCCACAACCTGGAGGTGCGGGTGTTTATCGTCACCAACAGCGTGCTGTTCACCATGGTGCGCTACATCAGCCAGCACGGCGGCATGATTCGCGAAAGCGAGCTGGCCGATGAGCTGACCCGCATGGTCGCCAGCTACATTGCCGAACCGCCTGCCAGCGAGGAAACCGTTCGATGAAACCCGACCTGGCTCTGGCCTACTGCCGCATGATCGCCCAGACCCTGGGGCTTGATCAGGATGGCCTGGATACCCTGGTGGCCAACACCGGGATCGACGCCCACACCCTTCAGACCAGCGATGGGTTCATTGACTGGCCCGGTGCCTGTCAGCTGATTGCAAACGCGCAGCACATGAGTGAAGCGCCGGATCTGGCCCTGCAAACCGGCCTGCGCGCCCTGCCTGCCATGCATGGCCCCATGGGCATGGCCGCCATGGCCAGCCCTACCCTGCGCGATGCCATGCGGGTCTTTGCCAGTTTTACCAACACCCGCACCCGGGTGTTTCTCACCGAAATGGAAGAAACTCCCGACACCATCACCCTGCACCTGAAATTCGCTTATCCGCTGGATGATGCCATTCGTTTCCTCACCGAATCCGCCATGGGGTCGGCCTACGCCTGTCATGTGGTCCTGCGAGGCAAACCCATCGAGGATGGCACCGCCAGCTTCAACTACCCGGCACCGGCCTGGGCCGAATCCTACAAAAAGATCTTCCGGGGGACCGAAGTGGTCTTTGATGCCCCCGGCGTGTCGCTGTCCCTGCCTGCACGCTACGGCGACGAGGTGTTAGCCAGCCACGACCGGGACTTGCTGTGGCTGGCCATTCAGCAGTGTGAAGCCCGCCAGGAAGCCCTGCGCAAACAAGGCACGGTAACGGATCAGGTGCTTGCCTTGCTTCACCAAAGCCAGGGCCAGGCCAGCCTCGATGCCGTGGCAGACCGTTTGCACATGAGCCCGCGCACCCTGATTCGCAAGCTCAAGCACGAAGACACCCGCTTTCAACAACTGCGTGACCAGACCCTCAGCCGCCGCGCCACCCAGCTGCTGAGCCTGCCCCACTACACCGTCGCAGCAGTGGCAGAAGACCTGGGCTACACCGACGTCGCCAGCTTCCGCCGCGCCTTCCAGCGCTGGTTTGGCACCAGCCCAGGTCGATTCCGGCAGGAATAAAAGCCAGCGACAAGCTTCAAGCCACAAGCTGCAACGCGATCGAGCCTCTCATTCCAGCAAGGCCGAGCCCGCGATTAACGGTAAAACGCGGGCACGGACGATCCAAAACCGATGACTCTGATCGCGTTGTAGCTTGCAGCTTGTGGCTTGCAGCCAGTCCCTGTCATTTTCTATCCCCCCCTTGTCAGCATCCGCGCTTACCGCTGTTTGCCATTCCGGCAACACTGAAAAAAAGCACCATTGGAGACTGGCGCAATGAGTCACGCCGACAACAACAATGAACTGGCCCGCCTGAAGGTGTCACCGCCACTGGCCTGGCCCACGATTGCCATTCTGATCGTGTCCCTGATCAGCATCGCCCTGAGCTGGGTACTCGTCATGAACGACATCTGGCCACTGTGGCTGGGCATGGTCATCAACAGCATTGCGGGCTACGCCCTCTTTACCCCGGCTCACGAGGCCATCCACCGGGCAGCAGCGCAGAAGTCGTCTACCAATGACTTTCTGCTGTCTGCCGCCACCTTCGTGGCCGTGCCCTTCGGCAAGGGTAAACTGTTCCGCCTGCTGCACATGCGTCACCATCGCTTTGCCAACGACCCGGAAAACGACCCGGATCACTGGATGGCCAGCAGCCTGTGGACCATGCCGCTGTGGGGTCTGTGGCCGTATTTCTATCTCTACAAGTTCCTGCGCAACCCGGCCATGCTGCCCAATGTGAAGGTGTCCGAGATCGTTCGTGAGATCGTCGTGGCCGGGATTATCTTTGGCGCCCTGATTGCCTGGGAACCCTTCTACATGCTGACCCTGTGGCTGATCCCCACCTACTTTGCCTTCTTCCTGATGTGCCTGGTGTTCATGGTGCTGCCGCACTACCCCCATACTGGCCGACAGGATGAAGACCCCAACACCACTGCCCTGATGCGCATGGGCGGCGAGTGGTGGCAGACCCCGGTGCTGATGTACCAGAACTACCATCTGGTCCATCACCTCTATCCCACCGTGCCGTTCTACCGTTACGGCAAGGTGTGGAAGGCCCGGGAAGCCCACCACATGGAAAACTCCGGCAGCATGATCATTGGCCCCTTCGGGCTCGGCCCGGACAGCGACAAGGCCAACGCCGCCTGACGCCTGCATCGGGGCGGCCCGTCACGGCGCCCCGATGACACTATTTATCCCCTTTTTGGCATTTTCCGCGCTTAACTTTCTTTCCTGTTCGGTAAACACTGTGTATCTGGACCATGCAGGAGACTGCCCAATGACGACAACAACCGAAGCAGAAGAACTCAAGACACTGGCCAAACTGAAGGTATCGCCGAGGTTTGCCTGGCCAACCATTGCCCTGATGGTGCTGTCCCATGCGGCCAACATCAGCAGCTGGATCATGGTCATCGGGGGCTACTGGCCTGCCTGGGTCGGCCTGGTGATCAACAGCATCGCCGGCTATGTCATGTTCACTCCTGCCCACGAATCCATTCATCGTGCCGCAGCGCAGAAATCAGAACACAACGACCTGATCCTCTCCATTGCCACCTTTGTGGCGGTGCCGTTTGGCAAGGGCAAGTTGTTCCGCATCATGCACATGCACCACCACCGCTTTGCCAATGATCCGGAAAAAGATCCGGATCACTGGATGGCCAGCAGTCTGTGGACCATGCCGCTGTGGGGTTTCTGGCCCTTCATTTACTTGATCAACTTCATGCGCAATCCGGAAAAGCTGCCCAATGTGGCCATGTCCGAAATCCGCCGTGAACTGATTGTCGCCGGCATTGCCCTGACCGCCCTGTTCATCTGGCAACCCTACGTGACCCTGATGCTGTGGCTGATCCCGTCCTACTTCTCGTTCTTCCTGATGTGTCTGGTGTTCATGGTGCTGCCGCACTACCCGCATACCGGCCGCCAGGACGTGGATCCGAATACCACCTCGCTGATGCGCATGGGCAAGGAATGGTTGCTGACCCCGATCCTGATGTACCAGAACTACCACCTGGTTCATCACCTGTACCCCACCGTACCGTTCTACCGGTATGGAAAAGTGTGGAAAGCCCGCGAGGCTTACCACCGCAAACACTCTGGCAGCATGATTATTGGCCCCTTTGATCTGGGCCCGAAAGACCAGCCCGGCGACGCCGCCTGACAGGAGCACAACAATGACAAAAACCGTACTGATCACCGGCGGCGCCGGCGGCATTGGCCGTGAATTCTGCAAGCTGTTCAACAACGATGGCTACAATATCGTGGTCTTCAGCCTGCTGCAGGACGAACTGGATCAGCTGGGTAACGACCTGAAAGCCCAGCGCAGTGATGGGGTTTACCACGGCGTGCAGATGGACCTGTCCCAACCGGATGCCGCCGAGCGCATCGTGGAATGGCTAGACAAGGAAAACATCACCCTGGACGTGCTGGTCAACAACGTGGGCTTCGGCATGATGGGCGAGCACGTCGAGCAGGACACCCAGAAACTGGAGCGCATGCTCACCCTCAACAATATTCTGCTCAGCAAACTTTGCATGCTGGTAGGCGCCAAAATGAAGGCTCGCGGCCAGGGCAAGATCATGAACATCGGTTCCCTCGCCGGGTTCTGCCCGATGCCTTTCTTTGCCGCCTACAGCGCCAGCAAGGCATTCGTGATCAACCTCAGCGCCTCCCTGCAGGAAGAGCTCAAACCCTATGGTGTGCAGGTCACCTGCTTCTGCCCCAGCACCACCAAGACGGCCTTCCTGGATACCGCCCAAAGCGCACACAAGTCGTCCAGCGGCATCACCCAATTCGTCTCCGCGCAGATCGCCACCCCGGAAGAGGTGGCCGCTGCCGGCTACAAGGCCCTCAACGCCGGCAAGCGCTACGCCCTGCCCGGCCTGTCCGTCACCCTGCAAAGCATCTGGATCCGCATGATGCCACTGCGGGCAATGGCCAGTTTTGTTTATAAGCAGTCGGTCAATAAAAGCAGTTAACAGTGAATAGTTAATAGTTAATAGTTAACAGCTGCGCGGGGGAGGCATGCCTGTCCCGCAACCACAGAGGCCGCGCCCGGACATTGGGCGCGGCCTCTTTCGTTGGAAAACCTTTTGGAGCAGTAGGGGCCGCGATGCGAGGGTTGCGCATTGCGAAAGGCAAAGGGAAAACCTACCGTCTGCGTGCCTTGGGGTTGGCCCTTCACACTTGCTGCTCGTTCCTGCAAACGAAAGAGGCCGCGCCCAAGCCTGGGCGCGGCCTCGATACTTTCTGTCACCACCACGCGTTTCACGCGCCGCTATTCACTGTTAACTGTTAACTATTCACTGCCTTACCGAACCAACCACAAACTCAACTGCGGAATATAGGTAATCATCAACAGCGCCACGATCAGTACCAACATGAACGGAATCGTGGAGGCGAACAGTTCGGTGACTTTCTTCTTGAAGCGATAGCTGGCGATGAACAGGTTCATGCCTACCGGCGGGGTGATGTAACCGATCTGCATGTTGGCCACAAAGATCACACCCAGATGCACCGGATCGATGCCGTAGCGCAGGGCCACGGGCAGGATCAGGGGCACCATGATCACCAGTGCCGCGAAGATATCCAGCAACGCCCCCAGCAGCAACAGCAGGATGTTGAGCAGAATCAGGAAGGTGATCTTGCTCTCCACGTGGGTCTGGATCAGGGTGAACAGCTTCTCGGGCACCCCGGCGTAAACCAGGTAATCGGTGAAGGCCAGGGCCACCGCCAGAATCAGCAGAATACCCCCTACCATGATCATGGAATCACGCATGATCGACGGCAATTTACGCAGCGAAATTTCCTTGTACAGGAACACCTCCGCCACCAGCACATACAGGGCCGTCACCGCGGCGGCTTCACTGACCACCAGGAAGCCCGAGAAGATACCGCCCAACACCACCAGCGGCAGCGGCAGCTCCCAGCGAGCTTCCCACAGGGCATCTACCAGCTCACGAAAATCAAACGGCTGACGCGGCACCGCCTTGCCATTCATGGCCGAGCCACGGGTTGCCCATACGCAGTAGCCATACAACAGGACGATCATCAGCAGGGCAGGCACCAGCCCCGCCAGGTACAGATCCACAATTTCTACCGAAGGCATATCCAGCTGCTGGGACATCTGCTGGGCAATAATGCCGTAGATCAACAACGGAACCGACGGCACCAGCAACAGGCCAAGACTGCCTGATGAGGTAACCAGGCCAAGGCTGAATTTTTCCGGATAATTGCCTTTCACCAGCGCCGGCAACAACAAGGCGCCGAGAGCCACGATGGTGACACCGGAACCGCCGGTCAGGGCGGTAAAGAAGGCACAGGCAATCAATGACACAAAGGCCATGCCACCGGGCATCCAGCCAAAGGCCGCCTGGCTCAGGCGGAGCATGCGGTCGGCGGTTTTCGACTCACTCAACAGGAAACCGGCAAAGGTGAACAATGGCAACGCCATCAGCACCACGGAATTGCTGAGCTGGTAGATATCGATATGAAGCACGGCCAGCTCGATTTCCAGGGTGTAAAACCCGAGAGCCGCCGCACCCAGAATAATCGCGTACAGGGGCGCGCCCATCAGGGCCAGCACCACCAGCAAAATTATCGCTGCGGTAATCATGCCACCGGCTCCTGCATTTTCGGCCTCTTACCGATCAGGCCGAGCGCAAACAACACCACATAACGCACCGCCATCACGGAAAAGCCCACAGGAATAATGGCCTGCAACAACCAGCTCGGGACACTGCCGAACGCGGGCGTCGCATACTCGTATTCCTCGATCACGAACCCCACGCTGTACCAGGCCACCAGCACACAAATGAACGCCGTAAACAGGTCTACGGCGACAGTCAGGTAAGGGTGATACTTTTCCGGCAGCAAGGTCGAGGCCACATCAATACGAATATGCTCGTCGTTTCTGGAAGCGATCATCGCCCCCAACAGGCCGATCCATAGCACCGCATTCTGCAGCAGCGGTTCAATCCAGATCAGGCTGGTGCCAAAGAAATTTCGCAGAATGATCTGCGCCACCGCCAGCAGGATCATAAACAAAAGGACGGCCACGATAAGGCCGTCCTCGATATGATGCGCAAAGCGGTGTAAACCGCGTAGCAAGCCAGCCATTACTGACCCGCACGCTGCTTGGCGAGAATCCCGTTAAGGCGATCGAGCATGTCCTGGCTAATCTCGCCCTCTTCCACCAACTCGGCGGTGGCACGATCGGCGTAGTCTTTCCATTCGCTGTGCTGGGCTTCGCTGGGCTGGATCACTTCCAGGCCCTGTTGCTGCACCGCCTGGAACGCACTCAGGTTTTCCTTGCGGCTTTCCGTATCCAGCGTATCGAAGGTTGCACCCAACACATCACGCACGACTTTCTGGTCTTCCGGGCTGATGCGCTTGAAGTATTTTTCGTGAATGCCCAACAAACCGAAGGTGTACAGTAACGGCATATCGGTCACGTAGTTCACCCGCGAGTACCACTGCAGGGTCAGTGCTGCCACTGGCGGCGCCGCGAAGGCATTGATGGCACCGGTCTGCAGGGACGTCAGCACGGCACCAATGTTCAGCATGATCGGCGACAATTCAAAAGCCTTGGACGCCTTGGCGGATGCTTCATCATTGGCTGGCAGCCACAGTTTCTGGTCACGCAGGTCATCCAGGCTTTTTACCGGGTTTTCCGACATGACGTAGGCAAAGCCTCCATCCACCAGACCGAAGCTGACCCAGCCGCCTTCTTCCAGACCCTGCTCAATCACCGGGTCCAGTTCCGCACGCACCGCATCCACTTCGTCATAGTTGTTGAAGGCCAGCGGCACGTTGAGAATCTGGCTGTCCTTGTAGGCAGAGGCAAAGGCGCCACCCTGGGCAACCAGCCCATGGAGCTGACCAATACGGATCTTGCGCTCCACAGCCCGGTCATCGCCCATTACCCCACCGGGATAAATCTTGAGCTTCACGCGGCCCTCAGTCTTGTCGGCAATTTCCTTGCCGGCATTTTTCAGGCCGGTGACGATGGTGGTGCCGTCCGGGTACAGGGTGGAAATCTTCAGCGTGGTGGCGGCGCCAGCCACCAGCGGCAGCAAGGCCACCAGTACAGTCGCGAGACGCAACATAATCAACTCCTAGAAATAATCATCGGCGTCGGCAAGCAGGGCTTTGGCCTGCTCCTGCGCGTAGGTATTTTGCAGGGTCAGGCCGTGAACGTTCGGGTCGGCCTCCAGTACCGCCTTGAGCAGGCGATCATGCAGCTCGCGGTCGAACATCAGACGGGCATACTTTTCAGCATACATCACCGGCGCCAGCAGATTCTTGCCTTCCGACAGGTTCATGGCCTGCTCGAAATGGGCTTTGGCCACCTCAGGCTTGCCGCCCAGCGAGGCCGGCAGAATGCTGTTAAGCACGCCCAGGTACATGTGTGCCTGACCGTATTGGTAGCCTTCATCCAGCTCGGTCACTCGTTTCATGGTGGCCTCGACGCGGCCCAGTTCGGCTACAGCGTTCCAGTCGCTGGTATTCTGCTGGATGTAGCCGGCCCAAGCTCCACCCAGGGTAAACAGGACAGGCACATCGCCCTTGCCCGCGTCGGCCAACAGGGCCTCGTATTCCGGCACGCTAAGGCTGCGCAGCTCACAGTAATCCTTGTCGTGAGCACAGGCCGCCCGGAAGGCATAATTCAGGGCCTTGTTGCTCAGCTTGCGGGCACGGGCCGGATCTTCCACAAACAGGCCGGCATAGGCGCCGTAGAGGTCCGCACCGCTGGCCAGCAGCGATTCGCTTTCCGGCCAGTTTTCGATCAGCCCATCGACCATCAACAGGTAGGTCGGCAGGCCATCCTCGACCAGCTGCAGATCGTTGTTGTTGAGTATCCCGTAAGGCAGGTTGTCATCGACTCGGGCCAGAGAGCAGCCCTGTAGCGCAAGTACCGCTACGCAAAAAAGTGAAGGGACCAACCCGGGGAGGAAGCGCCACTGCATAGGTCGCCGGTATCCTTTCATTATTGTGACCGATTGTTTTGGCTGTCTTTATAGCAGCCCACCGGGGCTAACTCAAACACGCGCATGGCTCTTTCCCCGTGCCATCAGGCCAAAAATGCCACCCAACAGGCAGCCACTGACCAGCCCGGCCAAATGGGCGGCGTTGGCCACCACAGACGACAGCCCCACAAAGCAGATCACCATCCACGCCAGCATGAACAGGACGATTTCCCGGCGCAGGGCATAGCCGGCACCCGGGTTGAGGCGCCCGAAAATCCACAGATAGCCCAGCAACCCATACACCACTCCGGACAGCCCGCCGAACAGGGGGCCACTGTGAAGGAATTGCGCCACATTGGAGATCCCTGCCGTCACCAGGGTCACCAGTAACAGCTGGGCCGAAGACTGGTGCCGCTCAATCAATCGCCCCAGATCCGCCCACCACAACAGGTTGAAAATGATATGCAGAATGGAAAAGTGCAGCAGCATGGGGGTAATCAGGCGCCAGGGCTGGCTGGCCAGCCCTTCCAGGGACGAAGGGAACAACAGGGCACGGTACACCCCGTCGCCGATCAGGTACGGGGTCAGGAAAATGGCCACGCACAGCACCAGACCGGTTTTGGTCACCCAGCCCATGCTGGCCAGCCAACCGCCGGACAGCAATGGCTGGGGCTGCCCGGTCAGGGGCTCCAGCGGCTGGCGCCCCTGACCCCGCTTGAGATCCGCGATCAACTCTTCGGTAAGCTGACGGGCATGGGGGTACTGCCCGGGGTCCGGGATCACCAGCACACATTGCTCATCAGCTTCATGACGCTCCACCTGAAAACCATTGCGCGTCAGGGTGCGTTCGATCAGGTCTGCCAGTTCAGGCTGGGGTGTACGAATCAATTCCATGCCAGCCCCTCCAGGGCCTGTTTGCGTTGTGTCGGGTTCAGGTCAGCCAGGTTATCCACCTGCTGCCAGAAACAGTCCCACTGCTGCTGGCACTGCGAAAACAGCCGGGCAAAGGCCGGCACATAGGCATTGTAATCACTGACACCGTTAAGCTGGGCATTGTTCAACGGCCCGTCGAAGAAACGCTGGTAGCCTTTCAGGCCCTCAATGCGTTCACGGTCTGCCGCGAAGCGCTGCCGAGCCTGCTGCTGGATACGGGCCTTTCCGGCGGCCAGTTTCTGTTCGTCACGCTCACGGGTATACAGCTCATCCAGCGCCTCACGGGCATCGCCGATAATGGCCAGAAACGCCGCCTTTGCCCGATCCCGTTGAGACCAATAATCGTCAGGCAGCGGCGCCTTTATAAACGCAAAATATTGCACCGCTCCCTCTCGCCCCACCATGGTGGCCAGAGATTCGTTAAAGCGGGTGTCACCCTTGATATAGATCCGGCGATGGACCAGCTCATGGATCAGCAGCTCAGCCAGGGAGGGCCGGGAGCGCTGAATCATCGGGGTGGTCAGCGGGTCAGCAAACCAGCCCAGCGTAGAATAGGCAATCGCACCGCCTACCCAGGTATCAAACCCTTCGTCCTGGAGCGCCGCCGCCTCACGGTCTGCGCGCTTGCGGTCAAAGTAGCCCCGGTAGCTGACACACCCTACCAGCGGGTAACACCAGGTTTTGGGGGTAAGGGACCAGGCCGGCGCGGCCAGCACATTCCAGACCACCGCCTCCTGCTCCAGCGACACATACTGGTGGTAGACATCCTCGGCCGGCAAATCCAGGTGGTTCCCCGCCCAGTTCACCACCTGCTGACTGAATTGAAGTTGGCGCGCCACCGCCGGCGGTGTGTCCGGGTCCGCCAGCACCGAGTCCACCGGCTCGCGCTGGCTCATCAATGACCAATGCCCAGCGATCGCCTGGCGGTAATAACCCAGTTGGCAACCGGCCAGCAGCCAGGCCAGCAAACAGAGAAGAAAAAAACGGTGGGCGCGTCGCATCAGGCCCGTGACATGAACTTGCGTTCGGCGGTATTCACCCGCACCTTTTCGCCTTCCACAATATACTCAGGCACCTGCACCACCAGGCCAGTGTTGAGGGTAGCCGGCTTGGTCCGGGCCGACGCTGACGCCGCTTTCATGGCCGGGGCCGTTTCGGTGACTTCCAGCACCACTGACGCCGGCAATTCGAGCCCGATAACCGCATCGTCCACCTTCAGGGCCAGTACCCCTTCCGTGTCTTCGGTGATAAAGGCCAACTCGTCGCTAATGTCATCCTGCTTGAGTAGGTATTGGGAAAAGTCCTCGTTGTCCATGAAGATGTAATCCTCGCCATCCACATAGGAAAACTGCACGGGACGACGCAACAACTCTACTGTAGTCACATCCTCATCGCCCTTGAAGCGTTCTTCGAACTTGGGCCCGCCCCCCACGGCACTGGCCTTCACACGGTACAGGGTGGCAGCCCCACGGGCAGACGGGGACTGCACCTCGATCTGGCGAATGGCATAGAGGGAGCCGTTGACTTCGATAACGTCGGATTTCTTGAGTTCGCTGGCGCGGGTCATGGGAGAGGCGTTCCTGAAATTTCGATGCGCCAATACTACAACAAACACTCAGCGCAAGCTTCACACCCGCACACCGGTGACCGCTCTGCCTATTTTGCAAGCATGCTCACACAAGGGGCACCGGAACTGTGGGAGCGGTGGTTCCACCGCGAATGAAGGTCCATCGCGGTCAGACGGCCGCGCCCTCCTTAGCAATGGCAAGAATCCAATGTGGGAGCTTGCCTGCAAGCGAAGCCTCTTGTCAGTGGGACAATTGCTCCGCGATACGAACACGCGCCTGCTCACACAGTGCCTTGCGCTCTCCGTGCTCCGTCAACGGCGCGCAGAAATGCAGCCGCACGCGAATCTCCCGTCGCAACAGCATGGCCCACAGATGATGATGAAATTCATCGTCACCAATGAACGCCATGGCCCGATCCGGGGCGCCCATGCTATCCAGGTAACGAATCGCCAGCGGCTGCACCGGCACATTTGCCTGTAGCGGAGCGTCAAACAACTGGGGAAAGAAACGGCGCAGCCCGGTGCCGTCGGTGGTGGTGCCTTCCGGGAACACCAACACGGTATGCCCCAACTGCAGCCGGCCGGCGATTTCACCCGCCTTGCGACCCGACTCGCCACTGCCGCGCTGGATAAACAAAGTGCCAACGGCCCGGGCAAGATGACCGATCAGCGGCCAGTCGCCCACTTCTGCCTTGGACAAAAAGTACAGATGCCGCTGACTGGCAATCACCGGGATATCCAGCCACGAGACATGGTTGCTGACCAGGAAAACCGGGCGCCCCAACGGCTCACCCGTCACCGTGAGGCGCACCCCGAGAATACGCAAAAAACGCTGACACCAACGCTGTTTGGCGGCCAATACCGCGGGCCGTTGAGGCCACCAGAATGCGCCCAGCACAAACGCCAGCACAAATCCCCACAGCAGATGAACGACGATGCGCAACACCCGCCACACACGGCGAAGTTGGGGCCAACTGCGGCCTTGCTCAGGCGCATTAACGCTGACGCTCTCGCTCATTTCATTCATTCGGGGCATCCGTTAGCCACGTTATACGGCCTGGGCAGGCTGCATGAAATGCTGAACGTAACGGGCGGGCAGATCGTTCACATCCATCAGCACGAAGAAATCCAGACAATTGAAATCCGGGTCCCAGCAGGGCTCACCACAAATCTGCGCGCCCATGCGCACATAGGCTTTGAGTAGCGGCGGCATTTTGGCATTGGCTTCCGTGCTGTCACCGGGCAATTTGTGCAACCGCAAATGGGGAATCACACGGTGCCGGCTGGCGCTCAGGTGCTTCTCGTTAATCCGCTGCTGTACCCCGGCCACGTTGTACCCTTCGCTCAGCGCGATACTGGCACAGCCCAGCAGGTAACGGACATCATTCTCGATCATGTACTGGGCCAGCCGGGCCCACAGCACGGTGATCACGGCACCGCTGCGATGCTCAGGGTGAATGCAGGTGCGGCCAATCTCGGCCAGGCGCCCATCCAGATGCCGCAGCATGGACAGATCGAACTCGCCGCTGGAGTAAAAACCGCCCGTCCGGTTCAGGCGGTCCCCCGGCAGCACCCGGGTGTAGCCAACGATCTCGCCATTGCGGGTATCTTTTACCACCAGATGCAGGCAGTGCTTGTCATAGCGGTCCCGGTCCAGACCAAACGGCGCACTGAAACTGGCCCCATACTCCTGAGAAAAAATACGGTAGCGCATGCGCTGCACTCTCAGAATCTCACGGCGCGAGCGCGTAAAGTAGGCCACAAAGCGAGTCTGATTTTCCGCCTCATTCAACTCACGGGGAAAACGCAGAATATCCGCCGTGGCGGCAAACGGTTTGACCAGGGCTCCCTTGAGTTGGGGGCTCAGTGCTTTGATCTTTCCTGCGGCTTGCGCAAGCATGGCGTACTCCACTGGCAGTTTCGGCCAGTGTTGCCAACCCCGGTGGCAACGCAGTGACATTAGCGTGACATTTCGGAGACAACGCAAAAGGCAGGGATGACGAGGGATTAAAGGATGAAAAAAGCGGTGATTGCGGCGCGGTTCCCCTTTCCCCTGGAAGTGAAAAAAGGGGAAACCGTGCAGTGGTGTGCCTGCGGGTTGAGCCAGAACCAGCCCTGGTGTGATGGCAGCCACCGAGGCACCGACTTTGTCCCGGTGACCTTCACTGCCCGCCGCGACCAGATCGTATTCTTCTGCGGTTGCAAGCACAGCAAGCGCGGAGAAATCTGTGATGGCAGCCATGCCCGGCTGGAGCGGTCCTGATGCGCCTCGGGTGGTTTCTCCTGCTGGTACTGAGCGCCTCTCTGGCGGCAGACCCGGTACCCCTGCCCCTTGCGGTACCGGCGGATGTCTACCGGGATTATGAATGCTGGCTGGGTAAGCGCACGCTTGCCAACATCACGGATTACCACGGTCCCTGTCTACGTCGCGATGTGGTAGATGTGGCGCTGTTTCAACAGGCCCTGATCGCCGCCGGTTATGCCCACGACCCGCAATGGGAAATCATCAACAGTTACCAGCGGACCCTGCTTGAGCTCTCTCGTGGCAAGCTCCCCGCGGCAGCCACCAGCCTCTGGCTGAAGGATATCGAAGCGACACCGGGACTCGCGGCCAGCGACGCCGTGCTCCCCGTCGGCAGCAATCTGGCACAGCTGTATGGTCGCGAGACAGTGGCCGGCAACACACCACTCACCCAGCTCCAGCAGCTGGCACAGTATCGGATCGTCAGTTCCAGCCAATGGGACACCGACTGGCAGCTGCTGCAGACATTACCCCATGCCGAATTGCTGGATGCGAATCACTGGATGACCATGGTCCGTTGGGTCAACCACGGTCGAGCAGATCTGTTGTTAGCGCCACCACTACAGCACGGCCGCCAGCATTTGACGGTAGATGCCGTGATGCTCGCCCCCCTGCCAGGCGGCATGCTGTGTCTGCCCGGGAGCCGCCACTTTGCTATCTCGCGACAGTGGCCCGAAGCAGTGCTATTGCAACAAGCACTGGATCGCGGGCTGTCGATTCTCAAAAGGGAAGGCCGCGTGCAGCAGGCCTACCAGCAGGCCGGCCTGATGCTTGAAGCCTCCCCCCTGAACGCCTGTGAGTAGCAGACACAGGGCAGGATCCCAACCCGCTACCCGGTGTTACGCAACCCGGCAGCAATACCGGCGATGGTCACCATCAAGGCACTTTCGAGGGTTTCATCGCCGTCCTGCTCACGCAAACGGGCCATGAGTTCGGCCTGTAGCAAATGCAGCGGGTCGGTGTAGGGATCACGAACCCGGATAGACCAACGCATCACCGGATTATTATCCAGCAGATCTTCTCGCCCGGTCAGGGCGCTCAGCGCCCCGACCGCGCCGGTCAGTCTTTCCCGCAGGGATTGCCCCAGCGCCTCCAGCCCGGCATCTCCACCAGCCAGACGCTGCTCATACCAGGCCGCCACGTTCAGGTCGGCCTTGGCGAGCACCATCTCCAGCATATCCACCACGCCCTGGAAAAACGGCCAGTGCTCTGCCATCTCCCGCACCAGGGCACTTTGCCCGGGATCCACATGGGCTGCTTCCAGTGCCGCACCGGTGCCCAGCCAGGCAGGCAGCATCAGCCGAATCTGGGTCCAGGCAAAGACCCAGGGAATGGCACGCAAGGAGCCAATCCCCGCATCTTTCTTGCGGCGCGCCGGACGGCTGCCCAACGCCAGCCGTGACAGCTCGGTTTCGGGGGTGACGGTACGCAGGTATCGCACCAGCTCCGGTTCCTCTTTGACCACTGAGCGATACCCCGTCACCGACACGTCGGTAAGAATCTGCATCTGTTCACGCCATTGCGGTTTGGGCGCGCGGGGCGGCAACAATGTTGCCTCCAGGGTGGCCGCCACATACTGGGACAGATTGAACACCGCCACCGCCGGGCGACCGTACTTGAAGCGAATCACTTCCCCCTGCTCCGTCACCCGGATACGGCCAGCCACCGATCCCGGCGGCTGGGACAACAACGCCATGCGAGTGGGGGAACCACCGCGAGAGATAGAGCCCCCGCGGCCATGGAACAGGGTGAGCGGAATCTGGTGCTCGGCGAACAAGGCAGTCAGGGCTTCCTGGGCCCGGTACTGTGCCCAGGCCGCGCCGAGAAAGCCGGCATCCTTGGCCGAATCGGAATACCCGATCATGACCTCCTGCCCACTGGCCACACGCTCCCGGTAGAACGGCATGGCCAGCAGCGCGCGCATGGAAGCCTCCGCGCCTTCCAGATCATCCAGCGTCTCGAACAGCGGCACCACTCGCATGGGCTCACGCACGCCTGCGATCTTCTGCAACAGCATGACCGCCAGCACATCCGAAGGCGTGGTGGCCATGGAAATCACATAGGCACCGAGCCCTTCACTGCCCTGCTCGGCAATCACCTGGCAGGTATCGAGGACTTCCCGCACTTCCGGGGTACACTCATCCGCATTGCGGAACGCGGCATCCACCAACGGCCGGCGCGCCTGCAACTCCTCGACCAGAAAGGCCTGCCGACGAGACTCGTCCCATTCGCCGTAACGGCCCAACTCCAGATAACGGGTAATCGCATCCAACGCATCCCGGTGGCGGGTCGATTCCTGGCGGATATCCAGCCGCAGCAGGGTAATGCCGAAACAGTTCAGGCGCCGCAGGGTATTTTTCAGATCGCCATCGGCAATATCGGCCAGCCCGGTTTCCCGCAGCGAACGGTCTATCAGCAGCAACGGAGACAGCAGCTGCTCACGATGAGTGTAGCCATCGCCATCCGCTACTGGCTGATTTTCAATGCGGGCCTCGAGCTGGCGACGAGTCAGCTTCAGGCGACTACGCACGTCGCGCAGCAACACACGGTAGGGCTCATGACTCGGGCCCGTCACCGACAGCAACTCATCACTGGCCATCTCCATGGACAGATCCGCCAGCAGCTCTTCGATATCCCGCAAGTAGAGATCAGCCGCCATCCAGCGGGCCAGCAGCAAGACCTCACGGGTCACCGTCGCAGTCACATTGGGGTTGCCGTCGCGATCGCCTCCCATCCACGACGCCAGCTTCACCGGCGCCCAGTCTGCCGGCGGTTGCGGCAGCCCTTGCTCCATCAGTTGACGCTCAAGCTGGCGGACCATGTCTGGCACCGCCTGCCACAGAGACTGTTCAATGGTGGCGAAGCCCCATTTGGCTTCATCCACGGGGGTCGGCTTTTCGCGGCGAATCTCATCCGTAGTCCAGGCCGCCAGAATCACCCGGCGCAGGCGTGCACGCAGGGTCGCGCGCTCTTCATCATTGAGATCCGCCCGGTCCAGCTCGCCCAACAGGTCCGCGATTTGATCGTATTTACGGATCAGGGTGCGACGGGTCACTTCAGTGGGGTGTGCCGTGAGCACCAGCTCCACAGACAAGCTTCGCAGGGTATCGGTAAGGGTCTCGGCCGGGATCTGCTGCTGGGTCAGACGCTCCAGCACATCACGCAGCCCCTGGTCACCTCCCGGATCACCCGGGTAGCGCTGGTGCTGACGATGCAGTCGTTCACGGTGGTGTTGCTCGGCAATGTTGCTGAGATTGAGGAACTGGCTAAACGCTCGGGCCACTTCCAGCAGGGTGTCATCGTCCAGTGGCGAGAGCAGGTCCCGAAGGGACGTCAACGGTGCGCCACTCTCGCTGCGCGTGGCCACAGAGGCCTGGCGGATCTGCTCAATGGTGTCGAACAGGCCATCGCCCGCCTGCTGTCGCAGGCACTCACCCAGCAGGTCGCCCAGCAAACGAACATTGTCCCGTAATGGTGCATTCACACTGTGGTCCACATGGCCTCCCATACTATTCCTGCAGCGGTGTTTACCGCACACAACGTTATCTGGCTCTCCGAATCCCAGGCAATGACGATCAATAAAATGAATATACCAGTTTTAACAAGATTACCCGTGTGGGCATCTTTATTCCGGCGCCCGGCTATCGCAACATAGGCGCCTCAGACACAGGGACCCCCATAATGAGTACAAACAGCCGCTTTACTTCTGACCAGGGCGTATTGCTGATGCAATATCTGGCCCGTGGACTGTTTGCCACCCTGGCCGTGATTTATTTTCACAACACCGAGCAATTCTTTTTCAGCGCACCCAAGGCTACGCCCTGGTTGCTGTTTATTGCCTACGTAGGCATCCAGTTGATTCTGCTGTTCTGGCGTCCCGCCAATGCCGATGCGTTTTCGTCTGCACTGGACCTTGTCACACTCGGAATCGTGATGCTGTTTGACGCCGGCAATCCACCGCCCACCATGGCCTTGCTGTTCGTCGCGGTACTCAGTAACGGCATGCTGCATGGCCTGAAACGGTTTCTCATCATGCTGCTGGGCGCCGAAGTGGTGCTGGCCATCGTGCTGCCAATTCGATTGAGTTATGCCCCTGTGGCTGACAGCTCCGCCAGCCTGTTTCTGGTCGCAGCACTCACCGCCTGCATGCTGTATTTCGGCTTGATGATCTGGCGCAATCAGGTGCTCGCCCGCGCGGCCCTGGAAGCCACCTGGCGAGACCCGGATACGGACTTTATCAGCCGCGAAGCGCTGGTCAGCACCGCTGGCTGGCTGGTGCCCCTGCACGACCGAATTTCATCGCCCCTGACGTTGGCGCTGGTAGAACACCACGATCTGCCGTTACTTGCTGACCGGGTAGCCCAGCGCATTCGCCGCAGCGATGTGGCGGCCCGCTACGATGACACCCATCTGGCCTTACTACTGCCCTGCACTGCCACGGCCGCCGCCGAACAACTGCTCAACGACCTGCGCGACCGCCACCCCGGCCTGCGGGCCGCCGTAATGACCCTGACCGATGGCGATGCGGCACTGGAACAGGCCCTTGGCCACCTGCAGAACACCATGGCCCGCACCCGTGAAGATGACGATCACTGGCTGGCCCATGCAGCGCCGATGCACTGATCGGCTGACCGACAAACGGATACACAGCTTCACAGTGCCCTCGCGGCGAACCGGTTAAACTGGAAAAAAATCACCAGGTTCGCTGATGTTGTACTTGCGTTTGTTATTGCTTGGCGTACTGCTCGTGCCGTTTCCCGCCAGCAGCGCCCAAACGGCCAGCCCCCGCATTGTGGGAGGCTCCGATGCCCCTGCCACCCGCTGGCCCTGGATGACGCAAGTCGCCATCAAGGATCCCACCCTCAGTAGCGGCTACCTGCTATGTGGTGGCAGCCAGATCAGCTCTCGCTGGGTGCTGACTGCCGCGCATTGCATGGAGTACAGCAATGGCGCCCCTGCAGCGGCAAACAACGTTTATGTGTTTATCGGGAATACCGTGCGCAACAACGTACCAGAGAGCGGTATTCAGGCCGAGCAACTGCTGGTGCATCCCCAGTACCAGAACCTGGAACACGACCTGGCCCTGATCCGGATTCCAGACACCAACAATTCCCAGTGGCCCAGCATCATTACCCCTGGCGCCTCCGCCAGCCTGGAAACCGCCTCCTTCAGTCAACGGGACGAAGCGGTCACTGCCCTGGGCTGGGGTGAAACCGGCAACGGCCTCAGCCCAACACTGCAAGAGGTGCAGCTTGATTACCTGCCCCGTCAGGCGTGCCGCAACCTCAGTCCCTTGTCCATTTCTGATTTTGTGGTCTGTGCTGCCGAGCTGAACCCGATCAATGGAGTGAAACAGGACAGTTGCTTTGGGGACAGCGGCGGCCCCTTGTTCCTCGGGCGAGACCGTTCGCCCACGCTGGTGGGACTCACCAGCTTTGGTGAAGAGACCTGCGCCACCGGCTCCCCGGCCGGCTACACCCACCTGGCCGCCGAGACCGGGCAGATCGAATCCCTGACAGCCTCCGCGGGCTTGCCACTGGTCGACCTGGCACTGTCCTGGGACAACAGCCCGCCAGGCCGGCTGTATGCCCTGCCTGCTGGCAGCCAGACGTTGCAGATCAGGCTGGCAAGTGGCCAGAACAGCGTCAGCAACCCGACCCTCAGCACCTCTCTGTCCGGGGCCACTACTGCCTCAAGCCAGTGGCAAAGCTGTAGCGCCCCCTTAATTGGTGACAGCTGTACCCCTGTCAGCTCTCTGGACGGCAGCCGGGTTGAACCACTGACGATCTCTGGCAATAACGGTCCGGATCAGGAGGTCACCGTCACCGTGCAAGGCACTGCGGACGAAGAAGAGTTTCGGCGCCATAACAATCGCCTGCTACAGACAATAGTGTTCTCCAGCAACCCGGATATCACACTCCAGGCCAGCCAGACCCAGAGCAGTGCCTCCCAGGCCGGCATTGCCGTTACCCTTGGCAACGCATCGCCCTTCAATGGGGCCAGCGGCGCCGAGATTCGTTTCAACCTGCCGGCCAACCTTACCCTCAGCAATGCCGATAGCCTTGGTTGTACCGGCACCACCCCCGTACGCTGCCCGCTCGGCGACCTGCCCGCAGGTGCGGGGGAAACCCTGCCGCTGGTATTTCAGTCCGACAACAGTCTGTCCCGCAGCCTGTCCATAAGCGGACACATCAACGAAACCGACGTCCCGGCCGGAGATACCAGCACCACCTTGACGGTCAACTTCACCGATCCGCCGGCCGCCGCCACTGGTGGCAGCAGCGGCGGTGGCGGTAGCCTGTCCCTCAGCCTACTGATCACAGGTTTGCTGCTGACGCGCCGGCGCCAGCCTTGTCCCACTTGCTAAGCCTCTATATTCTCCCCGCTTTATCTGTCTGTCGGGGACATCATGGTTGATAGCAAACCGGGCTACCGCGCCGACATTGAGGGCTTGCGCGCGCTGGCCGTCATGCTGGTCATCCTCTATCACTTCGAGGTGCCGGGTATCACCGGCGGTTTTATCGGTGTCGATGTCTTCTTCGTCATCTCCGGGTTTGTGATTACCCAGCTGCTGGAACGGGCCTTTGCCAAGGGCAGCTTCCGTTTTGCGGACTTTTATGCCCGCCGTATTCGCCGGCTTGTTCCCGTCTTTCTGCTGGTCTCCACCGTCACCTTTCTGATGATTTCACCGTTTTACATCGGTGACGCCTATTACATTTTTGCCAAGAGCTGGCTGTCATCACTGATCGGCATCAGTAACCTCTACTATTTCACCGAGCTGACGCAGTATTTCGCACCAGAAACCCGTTCACTATCGCTGCTGCATACCTGGTCACTGGCGGTGGAAGAACAGTTCTACCTGATCTGGCCATTAACGCTCTACCTGGCCTACCGTTTTGGCAAAGGCCGCTCGGGCCACTGGCCGTTCCGGATAACCCTGGTGCTAACCTTTGCCCTGTCGGTCTACCTGGCCGGCCGCTGGCCTGCCGCGGCCTACTACCTGCTACCTGCGCGGCTATTCGAATTCATGCTCGGCACCGGCGTTGCCCTGTTTGCCAACCAGCTACCCCGTTTATCCCGCCCGGCAGCAGAGAGCCTGTCCCTGACGGGACTGGCCATGATCATTGCCACCGCCCTGTTGCTCACCAAGCATGATCACTTCCCCGGTTATAATGCCCTGTGGCCCACACTGGGTACCGCCCTTGTGATCTACGCGGGCCTTCATCAACCGGGCACGGTGGCCGGGCGACTGCTGAGCCTGCCGGTGATGGTCTTTCTCGGAGGCATTTCCTACTCCCTGTACCTGTGGCACTGGCCGCCAGTCGCACTCATGCATTACCAGTTGGTGGAACTGACTGCCTGGAATCGCATCGCGCTTTTGGCTGGCGTGGTCGTGGTCTCGTGGCTGAGTTACCGCTATGTCGAGAATCGCTATCGACACCGCCCCTGGAGCCTCAAGAAGTCCTTCATGGTGTTTGTGCTTGGCCCGCTGATTGCCATCTGGGCGATCCAGTCCACCATCCGCATTGCCGATGACCTGAGTTTCCGGATCCCTGAAGAACGCCGCGAACTCTATACCATCATCGCCAACAACAACCCCGCAGACCTGTACAAGCGCTGCTTCAAAGGGGACCCGGTGGAGTTCAACACCGGCAACGCTTGCCTGTTTGGCGCACCCACGGCTGACAGCCAGCCCAACAGCATGCTGATCGGCGACTCCCACGGCATTGCGCAAATCGGTTTTGTCGAGCAGTTGATCCGCGGCAGGGGCTATTCCCTGTTGATGGTGACCCGAGCGTCTACCCCTTTCCTGCCAACCCACATCGCGAAAGACGTTCAGGCGGCGGACCCAACCCAGGTTGCCCGCAACCGGGCACTAAGCGAATACCTGCAACAGCGCCCCATGACCGTCTTCCTGGGCGCCTGGTGGAATGCCTACTTGAGAGATGATGCCTTTCAGGCGCATTTTTTGAACACCCTGGACTGGCTGAAAACACAGGGACACACCGTGGTGGTATTGGAAGACGTGCCGGAACTGCCCTCCTCGTCCTACGCGGAGTGTCTGCTCAAGAACATGGATGACTGCACGATTGATGCGAAAGAGGTCGAGCAAAACCTGACGAATTTCTATCGCTTCAAAGAAAGCGCCAGGGAGCGGCATCCAGACATTCTCTGGACCAATCCACGCAAGGTGCTGTGCGATGAACAACGCTGCCAGACTGTCCTCAACGGCATTCCGCTCTATCGTGACGAAAGCCACCTGAACCACGTGGGCGCGATGGAGATTGGCAAGGAATACCTGAAACGTTTCGACAATCCGCTACCCGAAATATCCGTACCCGTGCCGTAATCACAACACTAAAGGCGGCATCGACTCACGGCGTTGGTGTTTGGCAGGAAGCCGCACGGGCACCCCAATAGGGGACCGGTAAACTGAAAACGGCGGGAGCTTGCGCTACCCGCCACCGCCTTCCCTACCTTCCGCCATTGGCCTGAAACTGCGGCAGTGATGCCAGAATATCCAGCGCATGGCGGCGCTTGGCCGGGTCGTAAAGATCCACCGTGACCATCAGCTCATCCACCTCTACCGTGGCCAGTAGCCGTGCCAACTGCTCCTCAATGGCCGGCGCATCGCCCAGCAGCTGCAGCCCCAGAAAACCTTTCACACCCGCTTCTTCCTGCGGGTGCCAGAGTCCCTCCATTGATGCCACCGGGGGTTTCATCCACAGCGGCTGGCCACGGAACAAGGCGAGAATACGCTGATAACTGGTGGTACTGAGATAACGTGCTTCAGCAGCCGAATCCGCGGGTACTGCCGGTACCGCCAACATGGCATAAGGCTCGGCCAACTGGGCTGACGGCTGAAACTGGTCGCGGTAAATTCTCAAGGCCTCCTGGTACAGGCGCGGTGCAAAGTGGCCGGCAAAGGCATAGGGCAGCCCTTGCTGCGCTGCCAGCTGTGCGCTGAAAAGGCTCGAGCCCAGCAACCAGATCGGCACATTGGTGCCCGCCCCAGGAATGGCATTCACTCCCTGGGACGAATCCAGCGGGCCCAATAAACGCTGCAGCTCGGCAACATCCTGTGGAAACTGCTCCGCCCCCAACCCTTCTCGCCGCAGCGCTCGGCTGGTCATGGGGTCCGTCCCTGGCGCCCGGCCCAATCCCAAATCGATACGCCCAGGGTACAAGTGTTCCAGCGTCCCGAATTGCTCGGCGATTACCAGCGGAGGGTGGTTTGGCAGCATGACACCGCCCGAGCCAATCCGGATCGAGTCGGTTTTCTCGGCAATATGGCCTATCAACACCGAGGTCGCCGCGCTGCTGATGCCCTCCATATTGTGGTGTTCCGCCAACCAGAAGCGGCGAAATCCCAGAGACTCGGCATGGCGGGCATAGGCAACGCTGTTCTTGAGGGTCGAGCCAACGCTATCGCCTTCACGGACCGAGGCCAGCTCCAGCAAGGAAAAAGGGATTGTTTCAGACAAGGCACACCTCCCATCGAGTCAACAGTGAATGGGATTCGCTTCGTGTTTTTCAACCCCTTCCCACCATTATTGACGCCAAGGCTATAACGGATACCCGCGCAAAATCACATCGCCAACCATTAACCATAAAGTGTAGGTTATTTCCTACATTCATTAGCCAAAAGAATCTTTACAATTCGGCGCTTTGAACGCTTGGGGGAAATCCATGATGAAGGGAATGGTATCGATATTGATGGCCGGACTGGTCTGTCAGTCAGCTGTGGCTGCGCAACTGTCACCTCGTATCGTTGGCGGTGAAAAAGCCGACAGTCAGTGGCATACCCTGGTGGCACTGATCAATAAAAACGCCAAGGAGTATGCTGAATCGCAGAGTCAACCCTATCCGGTCTTCCAGGGACAATTCTGTGGCGGGACACTACTGTCTGAAGAGTGGGTCCTGACGGCAGCACACTGCTTTGAAGAAGGCATACCGATAACGGCTGACGATCTTGAAATCCTGGTCGGTAGCCAAAGTCTGGATATCGCCACTGACAGCAACCTCTTGCTGGATGTCAGCAGCATTCATGTGCACCCGGCGTATAACGGCGACACCAACCGTAACGATATCGCCCTGGTTCGTTTGGCCGAAGCCGCCAACCCCACTGCTGCCGGTGTCAGCACCGCCGTGCTGGCGAATGCCGGTACCGACACCAGTTTGTCAACCAGCGCGAGCTGGAATGAGATCGTCAGCTCACTGGGATGGGGGGTTGTCAGTTACAACAACAATACCCCCCAGTACGCGATCGAACTCCAGGAAGTGGATCTGGACTATATCCCCAACGGCGCCTGCCAGAGCCTGTACAACGCCAATGCCAATAGCGACCCAATCTACACCTCCATGCTGTGCGCCAACGAACCCAACCCGGACAGCAGCGACACATTTGGGGAGGACTCCTGTCAGGGCGACAGTGGCGGACCACTGTTCCTGACGCAATCCACCCTCAATGACAGCCCGCAACTTGGCATCACCAGCTTCGGTTACGATTGCGGGGATCATACTGTCCCTGGCGTGTACACCCGCGTATCCCATTTTCTGGACTGGATTGAGCAAACCAGCAGTCAGGCTAATAGCGAACTGCGAGACTTGGCTGTGGCCGAAGACGAGGCTCACTACCAGGGTATTCAGACACTGGAGTTCGCGGTCACCATTGATAACCCGGGCAGCCGCAGCGCCACCGACTTCCAGCTCGATATCTCCCACCCAGCTACATTGAGTCTGTCTGAGACAGAAACGGATTTCAGTTGCACCAGCAACGCAACCGGAACCCGCTGTCACTACACCGGCACCGGGATTGCCGGTCAAAGCAGCAAGGCGCTCAGCTTCACAGCGCTGGACAGCCTTTCCAGAAACAGTGGTTCTGAGGTGCTCGGTGTGGCCGTCACGCTGGACCACCATCGCGATTACCACAGGCTAAACAACAGCGGTACGGTGACCCTGTACTTTGGGCAACCGCAACTGAGCCTGTCAGCAGAGCCGGTATGTCTGAGCACAGACTCAGAGCAAGTCGAGATGCGGGTAGAGGCCACGATCACGAACCAGAGCGACCAGATTCATTCAGAAGGGACTGTCGTCAGCGGCAGCTTCAGCGACGCACTGAGTCTGGCAGGCAAGGCCTCCCCCTTGTGCAGTATCGACACCGCCAGCGGCCAGTTCAGTTGCCAGCTTGGCCAAGTCGCAGCCGCCAGTGACGTCAGCACGACAATTGGTATCACCGCAACTGCGGACACTACCGAAACCGTGACGCTCAACCTGAGCAACGATAACGGCGCGGCCACCGGCTCTACCCTCAGTACCAGTGTAGATCTGGATTTCAGCCGTGAAGATCTGGATACCTGCCCGGAAATCGTGACCCCCACCGTACCTGTTACCCGTAACAACTCCGGTGGTGGCGGCGGAGGGGGGTCCTTACCGCTACTCTGGCTTATGATGCTCACCAGCCTGGGATGGATAAGGCATCGAGCACAGTAAAACCGAAAGGGCCAGCAGTATGCTGGCCCTTTTTCATGTCTTCCTGGTATTCCTGACCAAGTATTGAGTGCAGCGTCTATGGGCCAGAACCGCGCCTGCAAATGAGAAATTCATACATCAACCTGTTAGAGAAACCCGCTTAACCAAATTGTCTCTACCACGGCGAATATGTTTCACTGGCCGGTCAGCCCACAGCGAAACCACCCATGCCTGACCTAAAATGCCCCAGCTGCGACCAGCCCTTACTGCTCAGCGACAACACTTGGCTGTGCGCTAATGGTCACCGCTTTGACCGTGCCCGGCGCGGCTATACCAACCTGCTACTAGCCCAGCATCGGCGCTCGCGTTCACCGGGAGATGACAAGGCCATGGTGCGGGCACGCACGGAGTTTCTTGAGCTGGGCCGCTACCAGCCGCTGGCGGACGCCCTGTTGAAAGACCTCCCCCCACAGCCAGACGGAGACTGGCTGGATCTGGGGTGCGGTGAAGGCTGGTATACCGAGCAGTTTGCTCGCCAGCTGGGGAGCGCTCAGGGCATCGGCGTGGACATCTCCAAATTTGCCGTGGACAACGCCGCCAAACGCGACAAGACACTGACCTGGCTAGTTGCCAGCGGGGCGCGACTGCCCCTGTTTGATGCCAGCCTGTCCCGAGTGATCGTGCTGTTCACCCGTCTGTTCACCGATGATATCGCACGGGTACTCCGCCCCGGTGGCGAACTGATTGTCGCCGGCACCGGGCCGTCTCACCTGATGCCGTTACGCGAAGCCTTGTATGAAGACGTTCGTCAGTCCGGCTTTGACGCAAGCAAATTCCTTGATGACCGTTTCTGTGCCATTGATGAAAAAGTTATTCAGTTCGACTGGCAACCACAGAGCGAGCAAGAGCTGCATAATCTGTTGACCATGACCCCTCACCACTGGCGTGCCCAACCGTCTGCCAAAGCGGAGATTGGCAAACTGGCAGGCGCCACCATGAATGCGCATTTTGTAATTCAGCGTTTCAGAAAACAGTGAACAGTGAACAGTGAACAGTGAACAGTGAACAGTGAACAGTGAACAGTGAACAGTGAACAGTGAACAGTGAACAGGCTGCCCGACCGACATACCCTGTCAAGCTTTATTAGGCTTTTTCTTTGTGTTTAAAGGCATGAGGCCGCGTCCAAATTCTGGGCGCGGCCTCTATTCTTTCAGATCACATAACGCGCAAACGCGCCGCTGTTAACTGTTCACTATTCACTGTTAACTCTCTGCAGCACCGCATCCAAATACCCCAACAAGTGATCCGCATTGCCCACCGGCGCGCGGTACCCCAGATGCCCGTCAGGGCGCATTAGCCACAAACGTGGCCCCTCGCCAAAGGCTGCCGCAAATTCCCCCTCGTGATCCTGCCAGATACGGGTGGTACCTTCCTGGGGAATCTGTTCTTCAGGGGTATGCCGGGACGCGATGACGGTCAGGTGGGCACGCTCACGATAATCCTGGCCCAACCGGTCGCTGAAAGCATACAGCACCAGCTTTTCGTTGTGCTCGGGGTTCGCACTCAGTTGCAGCAGCAAATGGTGCACCGGCTTTTTCAGCAGATCATGGAGCTGATGCAGATGCCCAGTGCGCACAGAACGCATGGCCGCATCTGGCAAACGGTCGCCGGGTAACGGGCCCTGATGGCGCCAGCCCAGCTCCGCTTCAGGGCCACTGGTGACCATGGGTGAGTTGCGGTAGTGCACATCCAGCTGGCTGGCCGTACGCAGCAAGCGGGTGGCAATCCCCGGGCGGCTGCCTGCCATTTTCAGCAGGGAATCACGGCTGCGTCGCAGCAGGGGCAACTTGACCAGCGAAGCACGCGACAGCATGTCCACGCCGTACAGCATCTTTTCGGCCACCGGGCGACGCTCTTGTTCATAGCTGTCTAACAGTCGTCCATCCCCGTAGCCCTTCAGGTAATAGCCCAGCTTCCATCCCAGATTGAAGGCATCGGCAATACCCGTATTCATGCCCTGCGCCCCCAACGGGCTCTGCACATGTGCGGCATCACCGACCAGGAAAGCACGGTTTCGGCGGTAGTTCTGGGCCAGACGACGTTGTACGGTGAACTGGCTCAACCAGTGTGCCGTACCCAGTGCCGGCACCTCACCGAGAATCGAGCCCAGACGCTCTTCAAAGGGGGCAAGGGTCACGGGCTCCTCGGGTTCATCATCCGTGGCCATGATCAAACGCCAGCCATTGGGCAACGGCAGCGCGATCAACAGCCCTGCTTCCTGCAGAAAACCGTGGGAACTGTCTTCACGCCATGGGGCCTTCCAGGGCACGTCTGCCAACAGGAAATGCTCCTTGTAATCCACCCCTTTATAGCCAATCCCCAGTTGCTCGCGCACGGTAGAACCCACGCCATCAGCTCCCACCAGTATGGCGCTTTCTACAGTGCTCACCTGAGCCCCCTGGCGGATGCGCGCAGTCACACGACTCCCGTCCTGGGTGAAATCCAGTAACTCCACCCCACGCAGCATCTCCCCACCCAACGCCTTGTAGCGCTGAATCAAGGTCTCTTCCACCTGACTCTGTGGACAGCTCAATACCCAGGGAAAAGGAGCCTTCAGGGTGGTCAGGTCAAGATCGAACAGGAAGCCCTTGTCGCCGTAAACCGACACCCCCTTGAGTAACCGGGATGCCTTGCGAATCGGTGCCAGCACATCCAGTGCCGAAAAAATTTCCAGGGTGCGGGCGTGCAGGCCCAACGCCCTGGAATACGGCGATGGCGTATCCAGACGATCAATGATCAGACAGTCGATCCCCTGCCGACGCAGGCTGATCCCCAGCGTCAGGCCGCTAGGGCCTGCCCCGACAATCAACACCCGGGGCGTACGGTGAATGGTGGTGGCGATGGTACACTCTCCTTATGCTGCTTTCCGACGTCAGGCCACTGGCGTCTTCCGCCAGAGTTTTACCATGAGTCACCCGCCGCGCAAGATCATTCATGTGGACTGCGACTGCTTTTATGCCGCCGTAGAAGTCCGTGACGATCGTTCCCTGCGCGGCCGCCCGGTGGCGGTGGGGGGGGATCCGCACCGCCGGGGCGTTATTGCTACCTGCAATTATCCGGCACGCCAATTCGGCGTCCACTCGGCAATGGCATCATCCCAGGCCTTGCGACTCTGCCCGGATCTGGTGATCGTGCCGCCCAACTTCGATAAATATCGCAAGGTCTCTGCACAAATCCATGACATCTTCCGACGCTACACGTCGCTGATTGAACCCTTGTCTCTGGACGAGGCTTACCTGGATGTCTCGGCCAGCGAGCAGTATGACAATAGCGCCACCCGCATTGCCGACGCCATTCGCCACGAAGTGCGCCAGGAAATCGGCATCACAGTGTCCGCCGGGGTTGCCCCCAACAAGTTTCTCGCCAAGGTGGCCAGCGACTGGCGCAAACCCGACGGGCTGTTTGTGGTCCCGCCGGATCAGGTGGAACGCTTTGTAGCCGAGCTACCGGTCAAAAAAATTTCCGGGGTAGGTCGCGTCACCGCCGAACGCATGGCCAGTCTGAATCTGCACACCTGTGGAGACCTGCAAGGATTGAGCCGACTGACACTGGCACAGCATTTCGGCAGCTTCGGCGAGCGCCTGTACCACCTGAGCCGGGGGGAGGATAACCGCCCGGTGCAAACTGGCCGGCGACGTAAATCGGTCTCTGTCGAGCGCACGTATGACAAGGACCAACCCACGCTGAACGACTGGCTGCGCGAGCTAGATGGGTTACTGGAGAAACTCAAAGCACGCTTTGAGCGGCTGGACCAGAACTACCTGATCAGCGGCCTGACCGCAAAAGTGAAATACCAGGATTTTGTCAGTCTGAGTTGCGACAAGGCGGGCACCGATCTGGATCCTGCCCATTTTGAGGCACTGCTTCAGCAGCTCTGGGAGCGCCGCCAGGGCCCGGCACGCTTGTTAGGCATCGGCGCCAGACTGCGCGATCTGAAAGCCCCCCAACAACCGGACCTGTTTCCCGAAGAATGGGACAGGGCGCTACGGCAGCGGCGCGGCAAAAACTAGGGTCAAGCTACAAGCCGCAAGCTTCAAGCTGCAACACGGGGTACGGCCATCGTCACAGAAAGGCTCTCACTACGCGCTGATAGAGGGGGCCTCAAAACCTCTAAAGGTTTTGAGGATACGAATGTACGCTTTAACTCTGAGCCCCCTCCGCGACAGACAGCGCGAAACTCTGGCATTTTCGACACTCAAACCTCAGCTTCGTGTTGCAGCTTGTCGCTTGAAGCTGGCCGTTCTCAGTGCACCGAGTGTCCGACCCGCTCCAGCAATTCCGGGGGCATCATACCGTCCATCAACTCGCGACCACGCTGTTTGACGGGCTCCATCTGGGCATCCAGATAGGCATCAAGGGTGGCCACACAGTGTGCACAACGATCCATGGTGGACGCATCAGGATGATCCGCCACCGCCTTTACTGCTTGTTCAAGCTCATTGAGATACTTGAGCAACATGGTTTGCTCCGGTTAAACATGTTCGGTCGGGGCCTGTGACCTCGAAACCCGCCAAGACTAGTCACGGGACAAGTCATATTTATGACAATGTGCCATCTGCGTCCTGCCATTACCGCCATGCACTCAGCGTGCCAGCCCGTTGTCATGGTGTGTCCATTGAGACGCTCTCGACATGTCAGGCGTTCCGGAGATAAATGTAAAAATGCACGGGGTCACCCATACCTTTCGCCGACACAATCTCACGCCGCGCTGACCCCAATTTGCGTTACTCTATCCCTTTGAAAGGACTTGCGAGGACACCCCGCCCATGACCGACACCCTGTCGACTATCGTTGCCCCGGAAGGCAGCCTGGAAGTGCTCAGCCAGCACGAAGTCGAACGCCTGCGCGATACCTCTGGGCGCGGCCTGCATGAACTGCTGCGCCGCTGCGCCCTGGCGGTACTCAACTGTGGCACCCCCACAGACGACAGTCGCGAGGTACTGGAAACCTACCGGAATTTCGACATCGAGGTGATTCAGGAAGATCGCGGGCTACGCCTGAAACTGGATAACGCCCCTGCCGGCGCCTTTGTGGATGGCCGCATGATCCGCGGTATCCGCGAGCATCTCTCAGCCGTGCTGCGCGACATTGTCTACGTGGCCAACGAGATTCAGAACAACGACGGCTTCGATCTCAATAGCAGCCACGGGATCACCAATGCGGTGTTTCACATTCTTCGCAATGCGGGGGTTCTGCGTGCCGGCGCCTCCCCCAATATGGTGGTGTGCTGGGGAGGCCACAGCATTTCCCGCGAGGAATATGACTACAGCAAGAGTGTGGGTTACCAGCTGGGCCTGCGCTACAAGGATATCTGCACTGGTTGTGGCCCCGGGGCCATGAAGGGCCCAATGAAAGGGGCACATGTGGCCCATGCCAAGCAGCGGTTCAAGAGCGGCCGCTATCTGGGGATTTCCGAACCTGGCATTATCGCCGCGGAAGCCCCCAACCCCATCGTCAATGAACTGGTGATCATGCCAGATATTGAAAAACGGCTTGAGGCCTTCCTGCGTGTCGGCCATGGCATCATTGTCTTTCCCGGGGGCGTCGGCACCACAGAGGAAATTCTCTACCTGCTGGGCGTGCTGCTGCACCCGGACAATATCGACATGCCCCTGCCGGTAGTCTTCACCGGGCCCGCCAGCAGCGCCGACTATTTCCGCCAGGTGGACGCCTTTATTCGCACCACCCTGGGAGAGCAGGCGGCGCAGCGTTACCAGATCATCATCGATGACCCCGAAGCGGTAGCGAAAACCCTGTGCCATGGCATCGATAAACTGACCCTGTTCCGCCGTGACAATGACGATGCCTTTTACTTCAACTGGCGGCTGACTATCCCGCTGGATTTCCAGTCCCCGTTCGAGCCAACCCATGCTGCCATGGCCGCCCTGAACCTGAGCCCCGACCAGCCGGTACACACACTGGCCGCCAACCTGCGACGGGCCTTCTCCGGCATCGTGGCAGGCAATGTGAAGGAACAGGGCATCCATGCCATCGAACAACACGGCCCCTACAAGCTGCACGCCCCGGGCGAACTGATGACTCACCTTGATGAATTGCTGAAAGCCTTTGTCGTTCAGCAGCGCATGAAGTTGCCGGGCAGCCATTACGAGCCGTGCTATGCGTTGGAGGGATGAGAGGCAGCTGTGAGCTGTGAGCTGTGAGCTGTGAGCTGTGAGCTGTGAGCTGTGAGCTGTGAGCTGTGAGCTGTGAGCTGTGAGCTGTGAGCTGTGAGCTGTGAGCTGTGAGCTGTGAGCTGTGAGCTGTGA
>Ga0310345_10001023_pt1 | contig 33766 bp, 20 predicted proteins | sample HC15DNA20500_MG_FD_204667 | JGI IMG/M metagenome (GOLD analysis project Ga0310345, IMG submission 204667) | Marine microbial communities from station ALOHA, North Pacific Subtropical Gyre - HC15-DNA-20-500_MG | ecosystem: Environmental > Aquatic > Marine > Oceanic | place: Pacific Ocean: North... | reverse complement strand
AATACCTTCTCATATGGATATCCGGGTAGTTGTTCTTCAGATGATTTATTTGTGAGATGTTCTTTAAGTAATTTAAATACTTGCCAATTATATGATTTATTTAACTGCTGATTTTGTTGCATATTGCTTCCCAACAGGTCTTTATCATAAGATATATATGTTATATCTAGTTTTTTAATTATTTTAGGATATAAATCTTTGATAAGATTTAAGAATAATTGTTTAGTTATTTGTGCTTGTATTCCATAAATTATCTTACGGATAGCATTAATATCCAATTTTTTAGTATCAAGTTTCTCTAGAGTATCAAACCAATGACCAATAGTAGTAGATTTCTTATCATCTTCATCTACTATATTTTCATTAAGAAGTATTGGATCTTCTCCATTTTTATTAAGAAGTATTGGCATTTTTCTTATATCTTTATCCTTAATGAATTTATTATAAAATACTTTAAGTTCACGTTTAACAACTAATTCAGCACCTTTTCGTATGGTTTCTATGAAGTCTGGACCAAAATATCCTTTCCATATATTAAATACCTCTGAATCTTCTTTTACTAAGAAGTGTTGCTCTATTTTTTCTTGAAATGTATTTTTAACTTTCTTTTCTATATTTTGATATATTTTTTCACAAATTATTCCTCCGGCTCCACCTAATTGTTGGGTGTGTATTTTTGGTTCCGTAGTGATTAGTTCCGTATTATCAATAATTTTTGGTTCCGGCTTATCATTAATTGATGGTTCTTCTTTTATATTTTTTTCACTAAATGATAACATTTCTTTTATAAGATTTACATTTTCTATATCGTCTATAGAATTAATAGTGATCTGATATTTATTCTGAATATTTTTAGGACATAAATTGTTTTCATCAAATATATTTTCTTCCTTATTATGTTCCCCGCCTCTTAATGATCTTGTTAATGAATTTTCTATATCAAATATCTTATCGTCTATAATAATTTTTTTAATCACATCAAGTTCTTCATCATCATAACTATTATCATCTTTATGTTTAATTATAGATGTATATATGTAATAAGTATAAAGAAGTTGAACATTTCTTAATATTTGTCTAAACTTGCGAGTTATGTTAGCATTTTCTTTTATTGTAGTTGTAGATATATCACCTAATATTTCATTTACTTTTTTTGCTGTATAGAAATCAAATTTTTCTGAAACAAGTTTAGGATATTCCCAGAGGTATACTCTACCCGATTGGTTCTCTATAACAAATTGTTTTGGTTCTTCATCTTCAATTATTTTTGGGTCTTCTTTAATTATTGGTTTGTCTTCCAATTCTTCATCTTCTATTATTGGTTTGTTTTCTTTAATTATTTGTTTGTCTTCCAATTCTTTTGTCAATGGGGTATAAATATCAGCAATTTTCTTATTAACAATATGAAGTAAATTAATTAATGTTGCTTCAAACCAAGGATATACATTCCACTCTTCGCCACCAACTTTACCTAAAGTTTCAAATTTATCTTTAAATGGATAATATTCGTTTGCTAAATTTATTCTAATCTCATCAGCTTTTTCTTTGGAAGGTATCCATTCGTAACTAACATCAGTACTAATTTTTTGAATATCTTTCATAAATTCAAAATAAATTTTTTCTACTAAATCTTCAAATAATTTATTATCCTCAATTTTCTTTTGTTTAAAACGATCATCAAGTGGCATATGATATCTTGAATTATGATCCAGTTTTGGTACTTCATCTGACTCCTCAATTTTTGTTAAATAATATTTTACAGTTTCTTTATCTTCAATTAAAGAAGTTAAAGTATAATCCAAATATGCTTTTTGTATATTATTGAGTATATATTGACTAAAATTAAGATTAATATCTATATCATAATCATATTCTACACCTTTAGCATCTTCATCTACAATATCCTGTTCTTTTACTTGTTCTAATATATCAGATTCAACGAAAATGAAAGGAGTTATATTTATCGGTATTGTTTGAAGTTCGTTCGCTTGTTTTGTTAGATTTTCTGGTTTCACATTCATATAAGATCTAAGCATATCATGTAACATTACACTGCCAGTAGAAATCTTTTTCGGGGAACTCTTCATTATTTTTTTAAGGTATTCAGGTATAGTGCCACCCATATGAGGACCATCGTCATTTTGATGAATCTCGTCAATATGCCTCTCTCTCTCTTCCTCTTTCTCTTTCTTTTCTTTTGGAGTTAATTGATTTCTCTCTAGTGCGTCTTCCAGTTTTTGCATATCTTTATTTTCGTTATACAAGTTTTCCGCATGATCATAGTATGATCTGTATTTAACTTTAATTAAGTCTAAGATTTCTTTATACTTCTCAATATTCATTGTTTTAATAATTTGTCTAATTCGAAATCTTACATGATTTTTCCATTGTAATACATACCAATCTTCATTTAATAAAATCTTAAAGTTGTCTCTAATTAACCAATCATTTTTTTTATATTCTTTTATTTTGTTATTATCATCTGATTCACCGTCTAATTTATTTTTAAGATGCTTAAGAATAGCATCTACATATATGGTGATTGTCGTTTCATCAATATCTCCTGTAAGTTGTTTTAATCCAATTATATTTTTTGTTTGTAATTCATTTTGAGATGGGACATCTTTTATTACATTATCAAAACCATGTGTAGGGACATATGTAGATGGATTATCTTCACATACTTCCTCATCATTTTTAGAATCACATATTATTTTTCCAGTTTTATCTATTTCAGTAATAAGTTGTTTAATTTTTTCTTTATCAAAAACTTCTTTTAATAAAACTAAAGATGTTAATCTTCTTTGAGCCAAATAAACATAATCTCTTACTTTTTCTATCTTTTCGTTTTGTAAATTTTCCATAAGTTTGTCATCTGGAATTGTATTTTTAGCAAAATTAAGTAATAATTGCCATTTATCACCTGAATTTTTTTGGTCAGTGTATGTTGCATCTTTATTATTTTGGTCTAAATATGCTTTTGCTTCAATATTAGTTTTTTTAGTTTTAGTTTCATAATGTTCGTCAGGCCATTGAAAATTTTCTATTTCATATTTTAGTCCTACATTATAACCACCCATTTGATTTGATTCATTTGGTTCGAAAATTTCTTTTCTTATATTAACTAATTCTTCGCGTAAAGGTTCAAATGTACCAATTGCTTCATCACGAATATGTTTTTTTAATACAATTGTACAATATTGAAAAACTTTCTTTATAAAAATCTGATTTATACTATCAAAATCAGGTATATATACTTGTTCTTTTGCTCTTTTAATTGTTAAATCAAATTTATATAATTTATATATATCACTTTTTTGATTTTCATCACAAAAATTTTTGACTATTTTCTTTTTTATATACTCATAGATTTTCTGTATATAAGTATTAATTTTTTCGCTTTTATAAGTATTAAAATTTAAAGTTTCTAGATCTGATTCATTTGGTTTATTTTGTTCTTTTGCTGAATCAACTTGCCATTTATTTTCTGCGCTATTAATACTTTCAATAATTGTTTTAATATCTTCTCTACAAATTTTACGAAATAAACCCATTAAATATTGTTGCTGTAAAATACGAATGTCTCCATTTGCTACTTGTTTATCAATTTTGAGATCTTTCATAACTTGATCGAATTTTAAATCGGAATTTAAATCGGAATTTAACAAATTCAGTAATTTCTCATATTCACCCGTAGGTTTTCGTTCGTCTTTGAAATAATCATTTATTTCTACTCCTCCTTGTTGTGGTGGTTTTTCTACTTTTTGTGTTTTAGTATCGACTTGTCCTATTAGCCCAAAGTGTTCTGTTTTTTTGCCAAGTAGAGTATCTATATTTCGTGTATTAAATAGATCCTTACCTTTAAACGCAATTGGACAACTGATATCATCTGAAGCCTGTTGACCAAAATTACACTGATTTTCTTTGTGTTGTCTAAAAAACTGTTTCATAAATTTTGGAGTAACTGCGTTTGCAAGTCTCTTCCTGATTTCTTGACCCGTTGTATCATTCTTTAAATAACTATATTTATTAGGATCTAATTCTAGTAAGCAAGCTCTCATAGCATAAATCATACAATTACCTCCTTTACCTCTCTCGTAAGCAGTATATCTATCTATGGGAACATCCTCGTCTCCACCATTTTTTTTTAACCAGACTTCTAATCCATCTTCTGATACAGACGGATCCTTTTTTATTGGGGCAGTATTTGCTAGAAGTTGTTGGAGATTTCTATGAGCCCACATTTGTTTTTGAGCATCACTACCTGCCTTAACTGCTGATATATGAGTCTTATCTTCTTTTCTAAAAAATAATTGTTGGTAATGATTACCAACATGATATAACAAAATCCAATCGCGTTTATAATCTGGAAATTCCAACCACCGATCTCCATCTTTTGAGGTGATAGTAGGAATTAATGCCATTTTTGAATTGGCTCGTTCTACGATAATTATTTCTATTTTATAAACTTCTTTGAAAAGTTGTCGTATATAATCATCTCCCCAAGTCTGATAATTTTTTAGCATATCTTGATATTCCTTAACGAATTCGTCTATATTATCATTTACCCTTGCTTGTCTGTCGGCTTCTAATTTATCAAGAATTTTATTAGATGCTGTTTCTTCTTGTTCGACTTCGGCTTTGGCTTCGGGTTCGTTTTTGGAAATGATGGTGACCGGCTCTTTGGTGGTAATCTCAGGTTTGGTGATAATCTCAGGTTTGGTGGTGGGCTCAGGTTTGGTGATAATCTCAGGTTTGGTGATAATCTCAGGTTTGGTGATGATTGATGGAATGGGTTCAGGTTTGGTGATAATCTCAGGTTTGGTGATATGCTCAGCTTTGGTTGTGGGCTCATCTGTTGTGGTGGGCTCAGGTTTGGTGATAATCTCAGGTTTGGTGATAATCTCAGGTTTGGTGATGATTGATGGAATGGGTTCAGTTGTTGTAGATTTACCTAGATTTTTGTTAATTTCTTCTATAATATTAACTTCATTAGCTGCTAATATTTTCTCTACTCTCCAGTTTAGAATTTCTAAAAATGGGGAATTAAATCTGCCTTTTTCCCATATAGGTCTGTCTTTTAGGTTTTCTCCAAACTTACACGGTTGTTTATTTGGCCAATATAAATCTTTATCACCATCAAACTCAGTCGTTTTAGATTTATAAAGTGGATACATATTAGTAAAGAAATTATCATTAAAGAAATTATCATTAAATACATCTTTTGGTTCATTTGTTAATTCTTTTTTTATCAGGTTATATAATTGCATCTGAAAATTTATAATAATTTTTGTTTCGTTTTGGTTAGAAATAAAGCAATTTCTATCATAGTTAAAACTTGGATCCTCTAATTTTACCATTTGGCGGAATATATATTTTTTATGTTCTTCATTATAATTTCCATCCTCTACTGTACTTATATTTTGACGCTTACATGTTTTTATATCAAATACATCCGAATATTTTCCTGATGTTAAAAATTGTTTACTTGTTAATACCATTTTATTTTTTAATAAATTTTGTTTACCTGTTTTATCATCTATTTCAAATATATACTTTAACCATGTGAGACCCATAAAATCCTTTTGTAAATCTTCAAGTTTTTTTCTTATTTCGGAAACTTTTTTTATTTCGGAAACTTTTTGACTATTTATATTGTCGTTTATATATTTATATACTTTCTCATCAGTAGTACCATTAATTTTGTTATAATAATTATCTACCATAACACTTAGAACTGTTGCTTGTCCTTTAATCTCATTATATTTGTCTTTAAGAGACTTTTTATACTCATTATACAAAATTGTAAGTTTTTTTTGTATTTCTTTCTTTAATTCCTCAAATTCCGGTGTAGATAAAAGAAATTTAAGTTCATTATTAGGATTATTATTTTCACGATTAAGTACAATTTTTATTTTATTCCTATATTCATCATTAACAATATCAAAAAATTTTTCAGGATATTTATTAATTAATAATTTATCATTAATTTGCCAATTTTGTAGTATTTCTGCTGATATATTATCATCTTCAAACAGACTGTTCTTATTATCTAATAAGAATTTATATAATGGCTTTTCCTGACTGATTCTTAACGGGTTTTCTAGATCTTCTGTTAATTCTAATTTCTTAAATTCATCATTAAAATCAATATCATTTATTGAAAATTGTGTCGTCTCAGTGTTATATAACTTTTTAATATGGTCGTTATAATAAACAAGTTCACCTTCTTTTTTGCGAATATCATTCTTAGGATAATATTCATTAAAATTCTGAATACTATTTATATTTAATGCAGAAGTATAATATTCTCTAAGAAAGTCTTTCAAATGAGGTTTTAATTCAGTGAGTATTGTTTCAGCATTTTTCTTAATATCCCCCAAAAACATTATTGATGGTCGTCGTCTTTTTATAAAAACTTGAATATTTTCTTTTTGTATTTTTATGGCATCATCATCTTCTTTTTCTTGAATATTAAAGTAGTTAAACTCATTCTTTGCGATAAAAATTTTTACATCAGCATATGTTTTTTCCTCCTCATTTATATTATAACGATTTTCCTCTTTGACATCTTTAAGTAAATAAATAGAAGATATAATCATTGATGGAACTAATATAAAATTTTTATTAGTTGGCTGAAAATAATTAGGTTCTTCTACAAAAGGATTTGTATTTTCTGAAATTTTAACAAGTTTTAAATCAATACCTTGTAACATTCTCAAATGGTGATTCTTATTAAGTTCCTTCTGATATGTACTGATATATGCGGTCTCTAAATAATTATCCCATATTTTGTCGGATATATTTATTAAAGCTTTTTTAAATATGGTTAAGTCATCATCAAACTTATTATTCATATTATTCATATCAAATTTTTGTTTTAAAGATGGTTCTAAAATAGTTTTATATGATTTATTTTTATAATAAAATGTCTCATATTTCTCTATCACACTATCATCAATAAGATTAATTTTATAATTAAATGAAATTTCTGCTTCTTGGGGGCCTGCGCCCGTAATAAAATTTCCGTTATCTTTATAAAATCTAAATATCTTCTTGAATTCGTTTGTTTTCACAAGTTCGTCAAATAGAGCGTTAATTTCCGGAGTACCCATTAAATTTGTTTGTGTTTTCACAAATTTATTAAATAGATCATTTTTTAGTTGTTTAAATCTACTGAATTCACGTTCAATTTGTTTTGAAAATTGTTGTGGATAATATCTATCTTTTACTAAGTTGTCATACAGTTCTTTTAAGTTGTCCTGGAATTGTTCAGGTGTATCTGCTTTACAGTTGGCCACAAAAATTTTATTTATACGGTTACTAAAGTCTCTACTTAAATAATCTTTCATGGCCTCAAGTATTTGAGATAACATAAACAATTTGAATAAAATTCTTTTCATTTTGTCTAATCGTTCATTTTCATCCATTACAAATTCCAGATGTGGTAAATTATCGTTTATTTTACAACCATTGGCAAATACAGAAATAATATTATCATCATTATCATCCCATTTATGACCACAATCATCCCATTCAGGATTTTCATCTTTAAACTGTTCGATATCTTCATCAAATTCAGATTTAGATTTATTATCTAAAACATGTATCTTATTTATAAGTTTAGTAAAACTATCAATAAAATCCTCATTTTTATTATTATTATTATACTTATTTTCTTCTGCTGGTAATCTTGTGACCAAATCATCATCTTCTTCAGGATTTGGCATCATTAAAGTATCATTCTTTGTTGTTATTAGTTCTGTAAGAATATTACCAAAATGTACGATAATTGTATTATCCTGTTCTTCGTCCGATTTCGCTTGATGTGCGTGTTGAACTCTTAAATCAAAATAATCTACATAATGATTTAAATCCTTGTCTCGTTTATTGTCTTTAAAAAATAAGTTATTTTTGTGGAAATCCTCATCTTGAAAAGATTTAATTCTTTTCATTAATTTATTAAACAAAGATGCATACATTTGTACAAGTCCACCTAAAGTTTTCTCACCAGTGGTATTTTTTATTTCTTTTAAACTTCGTCTATGTAATAATTTCTCTTCATTAGAAAGGTTCTTAAGATTAAAATCAGGTTTTTCAAATGGATTTAGAGTACCAAATCTGAGCGACTTAAGTTCCTTATAAAAATCTATAAATTTTAGCCCTGATTTTTCTTTTTCATTTACCATTATTTCTACTCCTTTTTTAATTTCATCAAGTTGTTTCTTTAATGGTGTAAATACTTTTTCATAAAGTTCATTATTTTCATTATTTTCATTTGAATGTTTTGCTTTTGTTCTTTCTAAGTCCCAAGCATTCCAACATAATTCCTTAGTTTCATTTGCTACTCCCAAATTTAGTTTACCAATTCTTTCAATCTCTGCTGGTAATGTTTTTTCCATAAAATTTTTATATTCATTCCCCTGATTTGTTTTAAAATCAAAGTCTTCTTTATTATTAACAAAATTGTCTTTTCTCGTATTTGCTAATTCATAAAGTTTCTGTGCTAAGTTTTCATAAATTTCTTTAAATTCTTTTTCTAAAGTATTAAAACAATAAAGACCGATCTGGTTTTTCATACTTTTTTCCATTTTATCTTTAATATCTGTGAATTCTTTCTTTGTATCGGTATAGTATTTATTTATCGTATCGTCATTATCGCGTAGTTTGTCTACATTTGATTGCAATTGTTGTCCCTCAACCGGGGGAAATAATTTCTCCTTATATTCATCAGGAATGATGTTTTTTAAAGCATTAATTTTTTGTTTGTAATAATTATTAAATTTTTTAACAGTCTCTTTGGGACCACCCGATATCATCTTTTCATTCTCAATAAAAAACGGTGTTCCTTGTGGCTTGAAACAGTTAACGTAATAATATTCCCACGCTTCTTTAATTTTTAAATGTGTTTTCTCCTTATTCTCATTCGGTATCGGTGTCTTTATTATTGTCTGAATTTTCTGATTATAACGTTTTATTAATAATGGATATTTCTTTAAGTGGTATTGAGTATCCATTACTTCTTTAAAAGTTTTATTAATAATATTTCTATATCCATCTATTTTCTTTAATTTTTCATTTAAATTCTCTTTTTTTTTTCTAAAAATTGAGTCTATTATTTCGTTTTGTTGTGATCTTCCAGAAATAGAAGTTAGAATCTGTTTAACTCGTTGAACAATTCCATTCTCTTTATCAACTGTAAGATCTTGCATAAAATAATTTTCGAAGAGATTTTTAAGGTCCATTAATTGTTGAGTGTGATATATGTTGAGGTAAATTTTATTTTTTTTTTCTACTAGTTGTGCGATATCATTTTCAACAATTCCTTCTAAATATACATATTTGATAATACGATTAATAAAAACATCACAAAGTTTTTCATGTAATTTAATATATTGTTGTTTATACAGTTCTAAACATGATAAAATCATGTTGTAAGTTGATTGAGATACAAACATATATTTTCCGGATGAGGTTTGTATATTTAATATTTTTTTGATATATTCTTCAGTTTCTAATTTTTGTACTACAGGTGTTATTTCTTTAAAAATATTATCTTGTGTTAAATATTTTTTATAGAGTTCATTTATTTTATCATCTTTTATTTTTAATAAATTTTCTATTTCAAGTTTTGAATATTCAATCTGTTTATCATTATCCTTGAAATTTTTAAAATTATCATCAGAAAATATGAATTCATTCACCGGATGGTTTTTATCAAATTTTAATTCATGTGATTGTATACCACTTAATATCGTATCAAAATGGTAAGCAATATCATAACTATTTGGGTCATTAGATTTGCCAACTGTTTTTTTATCTAATCTATTAATAGCAGTATTGTTCTTTAAGTCATCAGTAAATTGTATCTGAACATGTTCGTGATTTTCTTGAAGTTTTGTCATAGTATCTATCATATGGTGTAATATTACTATTATATTGTATAATGGAAATATCATAGTATTGTCTATTGCTGTATATTTTGTAATTTTTAGTTTTAGTCGACTTTCCTTAAAAGCATTATATCCCTCTTTTAAAATCTCTGGTAATAAGTTTAAAAGCCCCTCTTCAAGCTCCTCTTCAGTTAATTTATCTGAATCAATCTCAATTGATGTTTCATCATCACCTAATTTCCACCTATCAAAGAGGGGTTTAACTCCAAAATAGGCAAATTTTCTAAAATTTTCTAATAATACTTTTTTATCCATTCTAGTTAAACCAGCATTATAATCATTAGCATTTAGGTTTTCAGTTGCTGCAATAGTTCCAACAACATCTGGAAAATCGTTAACGTTTTCTGCAAAATATTGTTTGATTTCTGGACTAGCCTCAGCAAAACTAGTTTCAATGAGGGATTCTTGATTTTTTTTAATATCTGTTTTCATTTTTTCTTTGGCAGTTTTAATATTTTGTTCTATATCTCTAGAAGCCATTTCTGCTCCAAGAATATCAAAAGCATCTATGAGAACTTCTGGGTTCTTATTATGAATAACCATAAAATTTTCATATAGTTCTTTAATGTTTTCTGAGGTGATCTGTGTGTGTGTAGCACCATCTTTGCCTTGTCCGCCAATCTGATCTGGAATTGCGGCTTGAACTTCCCGTACTTTTCTTTCAATAAACTCCTTTATCACTTTTTCATGGTCTTCATCACTATTGAAATCATTTTTCTCAATAAGTTTTTTAAAGTCTTCGATATCTATCTGTAATATACTCATTACAGTTACGTTATCACCTAAAACTGTTTGAAGCTTATCTACTAATGCTTGTCTTTCATTATTTTCATCTGGTTTATTCTTTATTCTAGTTATATTTTTTTTAATATTTTTCATTTGTGTATTCATGTCACTTTGTTCAGCAAGTAGTGTATCCAAATGGGTAATCTGATTGCTTTGTTTATTGTCGCGTCTTTCTTGGACTTTCAATTTAGATTCTGCTGTGGCTCTTGTTCCAGTATGATCCAAAATCCAATCACCAATTAATGGATCTTTATTCTCTTTAACAACATCAACTAAATCTCTTGCTTTGTATTCTGTTAATAAATCGTCAATATATTGTTTTTTCTCATCGGTTAATGGAATAGAATATATTTTATGAGTAGTCATTTCATCATTCTCATCAAGGACTAATTCCTCCATAAAATTTACGTCATCTTTTTCTTTCCAAACCTTTTCTATTTTGTTCATTAATTCATGAGGTAATTTCTTTTTAAAATATGCTAAATCACCAAGAATATCTTCTGCTTTTAATTCAATATATTTATGTCGTAAAGTTGATGGTTGTCTAATTAATACAAGTGAAGGAATATCACCATCTTGTGATGATGGATAAACAACTATATCACCAGTACCACCATGTTGTGATGATGGATAAACAACTATATCACCATGTTGTGATGATGGATAAACAACTATATCACCATCTTGTGATGATGGATAAACAACTATATCTAATCCGGTTGATTCTGAATCCAAAAATTTATAATCTGGACTAGGGTATGCTTCACGAATTGTTTTAATAATCTTATTATAAAGATCTTTATATAAAAGTTTCTCATAAAATCGTTTTATGTCATCATCATTCATTTGTCCTAATATCTCTGTCTCAGTGCTGCCGTTATTCGTTGGTTCTTTCTCATAAGCTTCTTCTATGGATGAAATATTGATAGGACTATCTGTATTAATAAGCATTTGTACCATTTTATAAACATACCAATTATAATCGTTTTTTGATATTGGAAACTGATTATTAGTTGCTTTTTGTATACCAATTAGATATCTAGAAGCATCAAATATAGATTGTGGATTAGAACCGAATTTAATTAAATTATATGCTTCAGTTATCATGGGTAAAGTAAATTTAGAAAATACTTTAGTATTATCTAAGTTAGGAGCTTCCCAGTTAAATAGAGGAAGTGGGTCAGTCTTCTCTCGTTGTGGCTCATAAGGGGTAGGACGAAGTTTTTCGATTTCTTTATCAATATCTTCTTTTGTATTTACGTAAGTATATATGGGTGTATTATTGGAACTCTTATTTTGGTTACTCATATTTTGGTTACTCATATTTTCCATAAATTCATTTAGTTTCTTATAATTCTCGAATACATCCGTTAGTGCTTTGTTGATTACAAAAACCTTTACTTGTTTGACTGTTTTTTTCCCATCTTTGGTAATAGTGATATTAGCCGTTTCTGGTGTAAACTCAGATCCTAATATATAATTCATGTTATCTGAATAGTTCTTGAGTTCGTTCAAGTGATCCTTTGAAATATTATTTGATGAGTCTGGTATGGGAGTCATAATTGTTAAAGAATCTATATGTTTAGGTGGATTAAATAAAGTATTGTTTGCTCCACCAATGTGTGTATTTATATATTGTTTTCCGGTTGTTAGTAAGATTAAATGAATCTCACTTTTAATATTTGATTTTAATTTCTGAATATATCGTATTTTTTTGATAGATTTCGGTTTTCCAGTAATTTTTTGGTATTTCATATTACTCTTATAAAATAAGATAATATAAAATTTTTGTTTTTATATCAAAGGAAATAAAATTTATTTAAAAGTTTTAATAATTTGTGGTAATCCATTTTTTAATATTTTTTCAGAATATTTATATCCTTTTCTTAATTTTCCAGCATTTCCTCCACTTTGGATAATTCCTCTATGTTTTCTAAATTTTTTATATTTTTTATTTTTTTTATTAGTGTGACCTCCATGTTGGATTGCTATTAAATGTAACGGTTCGTCTGCTGGTGGTAATTCTTCGAGTTTATATTTACCATTATCTTCTACTTGATTTGATTTTACAAATTTTAAAATAGGATCATATGAATTACGAAGAGTTGATAATTCATAATCTATACTGAAATTTTTCATATCACTTTTATTATATTTAATTTCAAATGTATCATAATCTAATATATTTTTTTGAGAATTTATAATAACAGGCCAAATGGGTATTCTCTCTGTGAATTTTGCTTTAAGTATTTTATAAGCAGATTTTTTCATTATATAAATGTTTTGATATTGTGGTTTATCTTGTTTCAGATCTTCAATTAAAATTGAAGTAGTTTTTAAATTTTTAGGAACATCTTGATTATTTACACTCATATTATAATATATATTAAACAATATATAAAAAACTATTGATTATAACCATCAATTAAAGAGGTTAATGAATTTTTAACAAAAAAATCACTAAAAACTAAAGATATAATTGCCATTAATTTCATTAAAATATTTAGTGCAGGTCCAGATGTATCTTTTAAAGGATCACCAACAGTATCACCAGTAACTGCGGCAGCGTGTGCTAGTGATCCCTTTCCACCATAATTACCTTTTTCTATATATTTTTTAGCATTATCCCATGCGCCCCCAGTATTCGATGAAGAAATTGCCAGTTGTATTCCAGAAACTAGTGCTCCAATTAGTAATCCAGATAAAGCCTTAATTCCAAATACGAATCCAAAAACAATTGGTGTAAAAATAACAAGAATACTAGGTAGAATCATTTCTTTAAGAGAAGCAATAGTAGAAATAGCAACACACCTAGCATAATCAGGTTTTACCACTCCTTGCAGAATTCCAGGATTATTTCTAAATTGATTACGAACTTCTTCAACCATTTCTTGTGCTGCTTTTCCGACAGATTTCATTGTCATTGCGGCAAATACATATGGAAGCATAGCACCAATTAATAATCCAAAGAAAGTAAAAGCGTGTAAAATATTAACACCATTATAACCTAATCCGGTTCTAGTTACAAAAGCACCAAAAAGAGCAAAAGATACAAGTGCTGCTGAACCAATAGCAAATCCTTTTCCAATAGCGGCAGTAGTATTACCGGCTGCATCTAAAGCATCAGTTCTTTCTCTTACAACTTGGTCAAATCCAACCATTTCAGCAATACCACCAGCATTATCTGAAATTGGTCCATATACATCAATTGTTAATCCAATAGTTAGTGTTGATAACATACCTAAAGCTGCAAGTGCTACACCAAACATATTAGCAAGTTGGAAACTAACTAAAATAGTAATAGCCAAAAATATAACAGGAATAGTAGTGGAAAAATTTCCTAAAGCAAGACCATAAATAATATTAACAGCGGCACCTTTATCAGAAACACTAGCAAGTTCTCTTACAGGTCGATGACTATGACTTGTCATATATTCAGTAAAATATCCAATGACTAACCCAGACCAAAGACCACAAATAATAGAAATAAAAGCACCAGTATTAGTAGCTTTTGAAGCACACCATGTTGGCATTTCCGAATTCCAAATAAACTGATTATCAGTAATATTATTAGATAATTCAACACAAAATTTAGATGGTAGGAATAAGTATGATATAGCAGCAATTAATGGAGTAGTAATAACAGTTGAAGCAATTAATTGAAATTTAAGTATTCTTTCAACATCTTCTTCTTTTCTGATTTTACAACAAATAGAACTTAGAGCAGTTATAATTCCACCAATAATACCAACACTTGTAATTAAAAGAGGAAACATTAAAGAAGACCAATATTTATTTAAATCAGGACTAATAGCAGCAATAACTAAAGCGGCACAAGTTGATTCAGCAAAAGAGCCAAATAAATCAGCACCCATACCAGCAACATCACCAACATTATCACCAACATTATCAGCAATAACGGCTGGATTTCTAGGATCATCTTCTGGGATTCCTTGTTCAACTTTACCAACTAAATCAGCACCAACATCAGCGGCTTTTGTATAAATTCCTCCACCAACACGACCAAATAAAGCAATAGAGGAACCACCTAATCCATATCCAGCAATACAATCAAATAATGCTTGGCCGTTACCTAATGTATTTAAATTCCAATTAAGATGGTATAAATTAATAATAGCATATAAAATAAGTAATCCGAGTGAACATAAACAAAAACCCATAACAGCACCTCCACTATAAGCAGTATTAAATGCCATAGACCATCCATTTAAAGCACCAATTGTAGTTCTTGCATTTGTATAAACAGCAATTCTCATACCAATATATCCAGATAACATAGAAGTAAGTCCTCCAACTGCGAAAGATGCTGCTGTAAAACCACCTCTTTTCCAACATGATCCATCAGTAAATTGAAGCATCTTATCAATAACTTTAGCTTGACCGCAATTACCAGCACTTCCAACAAGAACTGTAATAATAACAGAGAATACAGCAATAAAGATATACATATATTTAAATTCTTGTGATAGGAATGCGGAAGCACCTTCAGATATTGCTTCATAAACAGCAATTAAATTTTGTCTATTGTATCCTCTATTTTCTTCAATCATTGAATATTCATCATCAAATCTTGAATAAATATTAATTCGTCTAATTTTAAGATATTGATATAATGCGAATAGAAGACCAACGCCACCAGAAACACATATTAGAATAGTGGCATATTCATCGGAAAGAATAGGAGCAACAGGAGTAAAACTCATAATTTTAAAAATAATATTTTTTGATTGTTTATACTTTATAAAGTTATATCAATTTTAAAAACTTAAGTATCTTTATAAATTCTTTTTACAATTATTTCATCTACAATCTGTATAATATCCTTAACATTCATATAAACAAAGTGTTTATCACGATTAGCGTGTAAATTATCTAGTTTTTTATCTTTTTTATCTGTATTTTCGTATTGAATTGTATTTATTTTTAATCTATCAAGAAATCTTTTATATATTGTTGGGAAATCTGGAGTAAATCCAAATCCTTTTGGATGAAAAATTAAACAATGAGAATTTTCTGGAATAAAAAAGGAAGAAACTACTCCAGCACCGTGTGGTGTAATAAATAAATATGTATCTGTTAATAATTGTAATTCTTGTAATAAATTTAATTTTTCAAATTGTATATATTCAACGTGTTGAAATTTATTTTCCAATGCTTCAATAATTCTTCCTTCATTAACAATTTTTCTATGTCTAGCATTTTTACGAGATAATAAAACTATTTTTTTTGGAGAACTATTTTTATTAATATTGTAAAATTTGTAATAAATATCTCTAATCTTCATCATAAATTTAACATTATGTTCTTCATTTACATTAGTATGTTTAATCCATTCAGATACATGTTTTTTACGACTAAGTCCTAATGTACATATCACAACATCTTGAAATAAAATATTTGTTGGAAATTCCGATAAAAATTGTATCTTATGTTGTGAGAATGGTAATAAATAATCTAAATGTTTTTTCCATAGACATTGTTCTGTAATATTATCTGAATAAGTATTTAACAAAAAAATATTTACATCTCTATTAAGTTCTGATATTGGTTTATCAATCATATTTTGATCTATAAATATCATTTTCAAAATTGGATATAAATTATCTACAACAAAATGTCCGATATTTCCTACTAAAAATATTTTATAAATATAAGTTTTTCTCGAAATTGTATAAGATATCTGTTGTTTTTGATATTTTTCAAAAATCATAGAACAATCTTTCGGTATTTCTAAATTATCATTATTATATAAAAAATTTTCTTTTATAATTTCCCATACTCCACTATTATTAATTCTGGATGAAAGACTTAGTGAATTATTTAATACAATATTTTTAAAATTATATATATTTATTGGATTTCTTCTTATTTCATACGCAATATAATTAGAATTTAGTTGTTTGTAAGTGCTTAAAATATTCATTATACTCTATTAGATGATAAAATATATTAATTTTTACAAATTTTTTTATAATTTAAATTGAATAATGAACAAATATGTGAAACTTCAGAAAATAAATCAGAAGAATGAATAACATGGTTATGTGATACACCTGAATTTAATGGTGCTATTCTTTTATTTGGGTCATCTAATTTAGGATTATAACAATTACGAATATATCTTTTTAAATTTTCGACTCCTTGTGATTTTGGCGTATTTCCATATAATACAACATCCTCTTCTTCATTTTCAAAAATATATAAATAAACATCTCTATTTAGTTGTTTTAGCAGAAATTTATTTTTACCACGAATATGTTCGAGATCTTGTTCATTTTTATAAAGTTTCATAATAAATTCATCAAGATTTAAAATTTTGAAACTATTATGCCATATAATTTTATATTTTTCGGAAATTTTATTAAATATTTCCTGTCTATATGTAAAACCATGAGGCCAAACTAATATACAACCGTATTTCATATATGTTTTATATGAGTAATTCAGTATTTTTTTAGTAGCAGTTGGGATATTATAATCAAATTCATTAATAGTAATAGTTGTAAATGATTTATAAAATTGTTCTGGAAATAATTTTTGTTGATAGCCATATTTATTTCCTTTTTTTGAAAAAAAACATATATCAATATATCTAAAATCTCTCATAACAGATACCATTTCAGTTGTAATAGTTCTAATAACATCAAATCCATTAGATTGTAATTTTGGTATTATTTTCTTTACAACAAATTCCATATTATGAGATGGTGTTCCAATATCTTCATCATGGTCATTTTCAATTAATTTTTTATCTTTAAACATACCTAATAATGTTTTACCTTGTAACCAATACGAGATATCATATTTATTAAATACATTTATGACATCTTGTAAATTTTTGATTCTGATTTGCATTTCTCGTTCAGGATTTTCCGAATAAAGTTTTTTTTGCATTTTTTGTAAATCTCGAAATATACCTTTATATTCAAATGATTTAGCATTTTTATTGAAAAGTAACTGGGAAATTGTTTTCATCTTTCTTTTATATTATAATAAAATGAATTAAACTTTTATTTTAATATATTTTTGATTCGGATTTCGAAATTTAATAATAGACATTCTATGTAATCCATCTACAATAACATATTTACCATCTCTCATTTTACAAATAATATGGTTATTTTCATATGGTTTTGCTAAATAGATACCAAAAAAACGACTTAATTTTGTAAAATTTTCTGGAGAATGCTGTGTTCCATAATTACTCCAGCCACTTTTATTCATATATTCTTCATATAGTTTTCTATCACCTGATAGAAATTTATAATGCGGTGTCTCTGTTAAATGAACTATTTTAGTTCTAACTCTTCGTTTTGATATTTTTCTTCCATCACAACCGATCCATTGAGAACGTGGATACCTACCTTGACCCGGTAATAATCTACGTATTTTTTCATTAATTGGACATACTAGTTCAGCATAAATATTTTCAATTAATATATTTTGAATCATTATATAATTATATTATATATATATAATATAGTTAAATGTCTCAAATAAATGAATCAAAGCAAAAAAAAGTCCGTATAATGACATATAAAAATCAAGAGATATATGAAATACTAGATAAAATTCCTTTATTTAAAGGTGTTCGTTTCCATGAAGTAGGAGAAATCGTTAGATTAAAAAACAATTCTTTAGCTCAAATTATAAAAAAAAGAACAAATGGAAGAAAAGCGTTAATTTTTATAAGTTCAAAAAATGCTTCAAACCTTGTAAAATTAATTTATAATCAAAGAATGAAATATCTTGACTGGCCTAATATAAATAATAATAATTTCAGGACCAAAATAAAAGATATATTTAAAGAATTAAATTTTGTTGCCCCAGATGAAAGATTTGTTAATAAAGAAGCATGTAATACAAAATCTTATGAAAAAATTAAATTAGATTATTATCAAAAAATTGTTAGTTCTTATTTAATATATGGACCATATCGTGGTCTTCTTGCTTGGCATGGATTAGGTTCTGGAAAAACTTGTACTTCAATTGATGTATTGAATTCATTTATATTAAAGGTTCATTTAAATAATGAATTTTCAAGTAGAATTTATTTAAATAAGGACAAAGATATAATGGATATTCCTACTTCACCACAAAAAATTTATGTTGTTATTCCTCCAGTAAGATCATTAGAAGAAAATTATAGAAATGAAGTATCAAAAACTTGTCCATCAGTTATTAAAGAATTTGTAGAAAAAGCAGAATTTAATAAAGATGGTTCTAAACCCAAAAGAGATCCTACTAATAGAGTAATTAATAAATATGTTAAAATTATTTCATATGTTTCCTTATCTAATAGAGTAAAAAAAGGACTAATTAAATTAGATAATGCGTTATTTATATTAGATGAAAGTCATAATTTATTATATCCACCATCAAAATATAAAAAACAATATAATTATTTAGTAAAACAAATAAAAGCAGCAGATAAGATAAAAATTTTACTTTTAACAGCAACTCCAATTTTTAAATCAATAACTGATTTACCAAAATTAATCAATATTATGAAATATAAGAATGAAAAACAATTACCAGAAACATTAAAAGATTTTAATTACAGATATTATAATATTTTTGGAAATTTAAAGAAAAGTAAATTATCTAGAGATATTCAAGGATATATAAGTTATTATGATATTGAGGATGATATTTCTTATTTTGCTAGAAAAAAAGTAATGGCTCCTATATTAATTAAAGTAGAAGAAGAACATTATAAAAAATGGCAAAAAACTTTTAAAAATGAAGCAAAAAAATATAATATTAAAGATATGAAACAAATTTACGATCCAAATTATAAAAATGAAGAATTTACTTCTGCTGTTTCAGGTTATTTTAAAAGATCATCCGCAATGAGTAATTTACCATCTAGTTATTCTAGAAAAGGTGAATACACAGAAAAATTTCATAAATTATTAAAAGTAATTAAAAAATATCCAAAACAAAAACATTTCATTATTTCAAGACATAAATCAGCAGGTGCTAATGGTATTGGTTTCTTTTTAGAAAGTCAAGGTTGGACTAGATTAAGTGATAATAAAAATGATCATGGAACAAAAAAACCAGAAACTAAAGTAAAAATTGCCCAAAAATTAAGTGTTCTTGATGAAAAATTTAAATTAAACCAAATAACTCTTACCAAATATACACAAAAAAGAGAAGAATTATTCAAAAATTTTAAAGGTAAAAAATATAACAGTTTTGTAATTTTTAATAGTACTAGCACTGCTAAAGCAATTTCTCAAGGAAGATCATTTTATAATACTAAAGAAAATGTTGATGGTAAATATTGCCGTATTTTTATTGGTGATGAGAAATTCTCTGAAGGTGTATCATTAAGTGATACATTACATGTCCATATTTTTGATCCATTCTATTCAAAACAGGGAGAAAAACAAGCAATTGCCCGTGCTGTTAGAAGATGTTCTCATAAACGTCTTACATTTAAAGATAGAGTTGTTAGAATACATCAATATTACAATGTAAAAAATATAAATTGGTTTTATAATTTCTTTAAATTTGAATTACCATTTCAATCAGACCATGAAGAAAATTTCATGATAGATAATATTATAGATAAATATTCTGAAAAGAAACAAGAAGTTTTAGAAAAAATAATTAATAGTTCAATTCAATCAGCAATTGAAAACTAATTTTATTCAAAATTACTATTTTCATTTTTTAAAGCATATCCACTTCCATGTGGCGACTTAACAAGTTGGACGATTTCTATTTTACCATTTTCGATTTTATTCTGATGTTTTAAAATACTAGCAAGTACTTTTAAATATTTTGTATAAAATTTATTATTAATATTATGATTACAATCAATATAAGATTCAAACATTTTTTCAATATTAATTGGTATCTCTTCTATTTTTAAATAAGTTTTAATAAACTCTGGAGATGCTGTTTCTTCTAATTCTTCAAATTTATATTCTAAAATATCCAAAAATCTTTTCATTGATGATAAATATTTTTGACTTTTTTTATAATATATAAATCTATCACTAATATTACAAGAAGTAACATTTGATATATCACTCAATTTTTTATAACAATTATTGAATTGTATATCACTAATATCACTTTCATTTATTTGAGGTTTATAATCATTTATTTCTCCAAGAATACTTCGATAGGAATTCATATAAATATGAATTTTTTCATATATTTTACAGAAAATATCAGAAAAAATATCAGAATCTTCTAATTGTTCTAATAAATCTTTTAATATTTTTAAATTAATTTTTTTATATTTTTTTGAGATTTGAGAAATTTTTTGTAATTTTAGATGAATTTTAGATAATTTTTGTGTATGTTTTACAATACTATTATTTTTAGTTTTAATCATATTTTTAACATTAGTTAATATAGCATTAATTAAACCATCTTCAAAAACAAATTTTACTTCTTTTCCTTCTAAAGAACTGAGTTCTAATACACTAGTAATTTCTTTACCATTATATTCAATAATTGGAAAACGATGTATATGTCTATTATTCAATTTTTCTGCCTCTATTTCCAATTTAGAAGAACATATTTTATCTAAATATGTACGATAAATATCATATTCTTTACATACATCATCTATTGGATTTTTAAGATAATAACTTTCTTCAAATCGCTGAATTTGATTAGAAATTTGTTGTAATTTACTTTTTTTAAGAGTATCTAAATTCATAATACATTTAGATAAAGTTGTTATACTCTCTTTTTTATTTTTAGTAATTATTTCAGCTGCTGCTGTTGGTGTTGGTGCTATTTTATCAGCAACTAAATCACAAAGAGTAGTGTCATATTGATGGCCAATAGCACTAACAACTGGTATTTTTGATTTAAATACTGCTTCAATAACTTCTTCACTATTAAAACCCCATAAATCTTCAATTGAACCACCACCTCTAGTAACAACAATAACATCAACTTTTTTAAATTTATTGAAATCTTCTATTGCATTTCTAATATCTTTTTCACAATCCTTTCCTTGAACTTTTGTATTACGAATAATTATATGATGTCCATAACTTCGTCGTCTAATAACTGATATAGCATCTCGCAAAGCAGCACCTTTAATTGAAGTAACTATTCCTATTTTTTTATTATATAATGCGATTGATTTCTTTTTATCTTCATCAAAATAACCCAATTTAGTATATTTTTGTTTTAATTCTTCATATTGTTTATAAAATTTACTTTCTCCATCACATACTTCTAAGCCAGTTACTAATAAATTTAATGAATTTTTTGCTTTCCAATAATTTATTCGACAAGTAATCCTAACTAAATCACCATTTCTAATTGAAGGAAATCCTTCCCACATACCTCGCCAAGAAGCACAACTTATTTGAGAATCTGAATTCTCATCTCGTAAACCGAAGAATAAATGTGTTTTAGGATCTCTATAATTAGTAACTTCTCCTTTTATATACAAAATTTTATATTTATATGGTTGAAATAAAGAATTTATCTCATTTGTAATAGAAGATACTGATATATAGAGATTATCGTCTTCTTCATCAGAAGATATAATATAATCACTTAAATCACTCATTATAAGATAGTATTTAAATTAATATCTCAAATTAAACCTAACTTATTTAAATCAATTTTAATTGATAGATGAATTGAAAATATAAATAAAATTGAAATTTTTATATAAAAATTAATTAATAAATATATTAAAAATGAATGGAAATAATCCATCTGCCCCTCCTGGTAATTTTATATATCCTCATATAGGAAAAAACCAATCTGCCCCTTCTGATAATTTTATCTATCCTCATATAGGAGAGTATCAACCAACTCAATTAGATAAAAATGTTAATAATTTAGAAAGAGAAATTTTATCAATTCTTGGACAATATAAATTTAATTCAAATAATGATACTGATTACAAAGAAATGATGAATAAAATTTCTGAATTAACTAAAAATTTTAAACATCTTTATTATATTGAACAAAAAAATGATGTTGAATTACCTGAAATCAATCATCATTATTCAAATAACCATAATGATGAAAATTTTGAAAAATTTGAACAACATTTTAAAATGTGTCAATATTATTTTTCAAAAGGTAAAAAAGAATTATTTGAAAGAATTCAAATTATTAAAGGTAGAAAAAATGAATTGAAAGATATGAGACGCATTCCTGCAAATATAACACGAAAAGTATTTGAAGAAATTAAATCATATGAAAAATTACTAGATAAAACAAAAGATGCGTTCGAATATAAATACGGACGATATTCACAATTCAAAAAAAAATTTAATAAGGAAATTAAGGAAGAAAAGAAATTAATTGGAAGTTATAAAAAATTTATGAATAAATATATGTGATAAATATAATCTTTTATATAGTATATAACATATAACAATGGTCAAATCAATTACTGTTACAAAAAATGGCAAAAAAACTAAAGTTTACATTGGACAAAGAGGTGGACTTTATCTTCTTAAAGGGGGTAGAAAACAATACATTAAAAAAAAAGATCTTGAACAAGAAGGCGGTTTTTTTGGATCATTAGCAAAAACCGCAATGGCTGGAATTAAAGCAAAAGCAGCAACCGCAGCAAAAGCAGCAGCAACTGCAGCAAAAAGCGCAGCAGTCCAACAAGCACAACAAATGGCAGCACAAGCTAAAGCAGCAGCAGTTGCAAAAGCACAACAAATGGCAGCACAAGCTAAAGCAGCAATGGTATCACAAGCACAACAATTAGCAGCACAAACAGCAGCAGTAACACAACAAGCACAAACTATGATTCCAGGAGTTGCAGGAATTCCAGCAGTTCCAGGAGTTCCAGCAGTTCCAGCAGTTCCAGCAGTTCCAGGTCTCGCAGGTTCTCCAGTTATGGTTGCAGGAGCAGCAGTAGAAGCAATGAATAAAGCAGAACAACAAATTCAAAAAGCAGTTAACCAACTTAATAAAGCACAACAAGCAAAAACTCAACAATCTCAACAAAAATCTAACAATGCAGCAAATAACAGCATTGCTAAAGCAAACAAAAAACTTGACCAAGTTATGAACATGCTTCAACAAGAAAAAGACCAATTACAACAAATGCAACAACAACTTAAACAACAAGTTAAACAACAACAAAAAAAACAACAAAAACAACAAGTTCAACAAATTCAACAACAAGTTAAACAACAAGTTAAACAAGTTAAACAACAACAAAAACAAGTTCAACAAGTTCAACAAACTATCCAAAACGTTCAAAACGCATCTTAGTAAATTTAGAATTGATTTTTTTTTATTAAATTGTAATAAAATTATACAACTATTTTTACTACAATTAATAATGTTTTTTACTAAACGACTTTTTCAACGTTTTTTCTTATTTTTAACAATTTTTTCAAATAAAAATTATTGGGAAAATTGTGGAACAAAAACAGATTATTTACAAGGTATAGATATTATATATAATCCTAAACATATTCAGAAAGGAACAAATTTAATATTAAATATTTCAGGTATTTTAATAGATACTTTACCAAACGGTCATATTAATTATGAAATTTTTTATGATCGCCTTCCATTATATAAAGATACAATCGATATATGTTCTCTATTTAAATGTCCTTTAGAAAAGGGGCCATTTGATTATAAAAAGGTATTAGAAATTCCAAAAGAAGCAATTAAGGGTAAATATAAAATACAGGCAACAGGTAATGATAAAAATAATAAGGAAATTTTTTGTGTAAATATTTATCTTCAAATTTATAAATAACCTTTAATCATATCTTTTTTATGATAATATCTAGTAATAAAAGATTGATTAAAATGATTGCGAGTACTAAAAAATACTTTTATTAAATTTTCATATGTGAAGATATTTATAAAATTATTTATTAAATTATTTATAAATTTTTTACCAATATTATTAAAAAGAATTAATGGTATAAATTCTGATAAAAAACTAGCAAAAAAATAACTAATATCGAAAAAATATATTAATATAGTCATAATTATAAGCAAAATTGAATAATATTTTAAACCATAATTTTTAAATTTACGAATAAATATCGCAGATAATATGGGTGAAATCCATCCATAATGATAAATAATACCGAAACTATATATACATAAAAATCTTCTAAAAGCATTTCTTAATTTAGACATAATAATTTTTAAATATTTAGCAAAAAATTTTTTTTGCTTATTTTCTGTATAAACTTTAATAAATGAATATAATGCGTATGGTTTTAATAAATCATTCCATCTTCTTTCATTTAATAAATTAGTTAAATAATCTATCTTATTATTTTCAGAATTAACACTTTGTATTTCGTTAGTAACACCAAAATAGCGTCTTAATAATTTAGTACTAATAATATATCCACTATATTCTAAATAATTCAGATAAGTAACTAATAAAAAGGAATTTGCGAATTTAAAAAATAATTGTTTTTTTTGATATGTTGTTTCATCTTGAATATAAGGTCGTATTTCCAAATAATGAACTTTTGGATTTATCTTAAGTACATTTTTTGCGATAATATTAATTATATCAGATACATATTTTGCTAAAATATTAACAATCATATCATTAGTTGATGATTGTATCAAAAATTTAATTCTTTTAAAACAATACATATTCATTATTTTGCGAGACACTTCTGGAAAAATTAAAAATATAAATAATGCGTTAGTAACAAAAAGATAAGAAAAGAAAGTAAATATATTCAATATTCCAATAAGGAGAACAACAATAAAATAATAAACAGAACGATATACTATTGATTCTTTATAAAAAGGATTTTTATTAAATAATTGAAAATATCTAAATATGAAACCGATTGAATGTATTATGCTATCAGTTCGTAATAATTGTATTATACATGAACTATTAATAATAACAGTATAATCATAATACCAAAAATAAATAAAACTAAAAACTAATAACTGTGTAGGGAGTATAATTATTCTTATATTCATTATAGTAATCCAATTATCATTAAATTACTATAATTTGTAATATTTATCTAATTATTTCATAAATTTACCTAATCTAACAAAAATATCTAAAAGAAATAGAATAAAAATACCAGTAACAATATAAATTGCTATATCTAAAAATTGATCTTCTCTTTTTTTTTGAATATATTTTTGAATATTTTCTTGTTTTCCAAAATGTTTTTCTAAATATAATCTACATTTTGGACACTTTGCTAAATGTTCAAGTAAGTGACCACAATTAATATCTTTTGCTGATTCTGTTTCATATTCTTCAACTAAATCTTCATAATTATCTTCTTCTTGATATGGTTCTGAATTATTATATGTTTCTAAACCATTACTATAATCAGAAACAAAACTTTCAATTTCCTTATTGATATTTTCTGATTCATTTTCTAATTCATCAAGACTACCATTAAAAAGACTTTTATATTGAAAATTAGGTCTTTGTTCTTGAGCATTTTGTTGAATGGTTGTAATGAAATCATCACCATAAACTTCTTTTAAACTAGCGAATGGCATTATTAATCTATTAAAAGATATTTATTTTATAAATACTAATTTTACAATTATTTTAAGGGGGACTGATTTTTACCTATATAATAAATTAGTAAATTTTAGAATATTTCGGTAGGGGATCATACATGAAAAGAATCTTAATCTTATGAAGTTTACGTTTACGTTTACTTTTATGTTTACTTTTTCGTTTTTTTTTTGAATTATGATATGCTTCCTTTTTTTGCATTTTTTCTTCAAGTGTAAGTTCATACTCACAAACTTGATTTTTTTCAGAAAATGATACTTTTTTCATTTTATTTAAATAAATCTTACTTATATCGATTTTAATTTGATAAATAAATATAATAGGCTATACTTCCAATTAAAAAAGCTGTAGTACCTATAAAATGATATATAGGTGGTCTTTCTTCTTCAATATCTTCTCCATAATATTTTAACTGTACAGAATCAGACCATTTTGTGAAATAAGATATTCTAACATTTTGTGTAATATTAAACCAACATATTTGCTTATCATATCGTTCTTCATCTGATAAGAAATATCTTTTAATCAAATTTTGATTGGAAAATCTAACTGTCTTCATTTTAATATTTATTAATTGTTTATCAATTTTTAATTTCTATAAAATACCACAACATCCATATCTATTGTTTTCATCGGAATCTGAATTAATATCACTAAAATCTATCGATTTATTTTTTGGTTCAAGTATTACTTTATCTAAATTATTTGCTACTAATTCAAATGCTTTATCTAAATTTAAAGATGTTTTTGCCGAAATTTCTATAAAAAATATATCATGTTCGTCAGCAATAGCTTGACCTTCATTTTTTGAAATTTTCCTACGATGTTCTAAATCATATTTATTTCCTACTAATACAATAACTGGATTTCTACAATTATATTTCCGAATTTCCTTAATATAATCTTGGACTGCATTAAATGTAGTTCTATCAGTTATATCATAAACTAAAAATACTGATGTAGCATTTCTATAATATAATGGCGTAATACATTTATATCTCTCTTGACCTGCTGTATCCCAAATTTCAAATCTAACTAGTTTATCGCCATAATAACTAGAGTATGTTGAAAAAGCAGCCCCAATAGTTGATTCTGAATAACTATCAAATTTATTTTTTGTTCGTCTACGAACTATACTTGTTTTTCCAACAGCAACTTGACCCAATAGGACAAGTGTCGTTTTTAAATTTGCGTTTCCAAAGACTTGTTCTTCCATACTAATAATAATAAATAAATTAGTTTTATACTAAATAAAATTGAATTCATTTTTATATTGTAAATTATTAAGTATTTTATATTATATATAAAATAAAAGAGTGCTCTTAAACATGGGAATTAAAAACTTAAACGTCTTATTAAAAAAATATGTCAGAGAAGGAATTGTAGTTAAAAATTTAGATACTCTCTCTGGTAAAATAGTAGCAATTGATATTAGTATTTATTTATATAAATTTAAATATGGTGGTGGAAATTATTTGAAAAAATTTTTAGATCAAATTATGAACTTTTGGAAATATAGTATTACACCAGTTTATATATTTGATGGAATACCCCCTAGTGAAAAATGTGAAACATTACACAAAAGAAAAGTTATAAAACAAAAAACAGAAAATGATATTCTTTCATTAGCAGATATTATCATTCAACAAAAAAATTTATTCGATAAAAAACAGATAGAACTTCGTTTTTCTTCAGACGAAGAACGAACAGAAGAATTATCAGTTGAATTATCTAATATTAAAAACAAACTTAAAAAACATGAAACTACTTTAAAAAAGAAACAAAAAAGTTATATCAATATTACAATTCAAGATATAAATAATTGTAAAAAATTATTTAATATTCTTGGTATTAAATATATTGTTAGTAATTCTGAAGCAGATATTCTCTGTTGTGAATTATTACAAAGTAATATTGTTGATTATTGTATGTCTGAAGATATGGATTTTTTAACACACGGATGTAATAGATTATTAAAAAATTACGACTATAAAACAAATACAATTAATGTTTATCTACTAGATACAATACTACTAGAATTAGATGTAACTTTTGAAAATTTTGTAGATATTTGTATTTTATGTGGTTGTGATTACACTAATAAAATTAATGGTATTGGACCAATTAATGCCCTTAAATATATAAAAAAATATAATTCCATTGAAAAAATCATTGAAAATTTAATTAATGGAAAAACTAAAGCGAAAAATAAATTAAAAATTCAAGATAATTTTAATTATATTAGAGCTAGAGAAATATTTTTTACAAAAACAACTCCACCATTAGATAAAGAAGATCTATTTGTTGGTAGGACTAATTATGATCTACTATCTGAATTTTTTGTAGAAAATAAAATCAAATATAATCTCAATAAAGTAAAATCTTATAGAAATAGTTTGTATAAACCTAGGAATTTTTAAGATTTTCATAAATTGGAAAAAATATAGAACAAATCCCAAACCACCACGTGGTTCGATAAGTCGCCCCGCGAAATAACGACTTAAATCCATTTTCTTGAAGTAATTCAATCATAGTATTTGTAATATTTTTATTTTGATTTATATTACTTGTCATGATCCGAGTTTTTATTACATCACAAGGTGTTGTTATAAAACCCGCAAAACCGCCTGATAAACCACCCGTTAAAGTAAATTCTAAAGTTGACATATTATTACCTTCTTGTTCTCTTATTTTTTTTTGATATTTAATAAAATCATAACTTGAAAATAAGGAAACCATAAATGGAATATCTCTCATTACTGTTGAGGCAGTACCCCTATAAAGACTTAAAAAATTTCTTCTCATAAAAACTTCTTTTATTACCTCACGGGTATTATTATACTGACCTGTTTGAATTTTTTGTGTTATTAACTCTTTCGGAATTTTTATAAATGAAGATGATAAATCACCCAATACAGCACAGGTAGCACTATTAATAATTAAGGGGAGATATCCAGATAAATGTTCTTTTGAATATTCATAAGTCGCTAATCTTACTCCACCTTGTGGAAAAGACATTAAAACTGATGGTAAAAATCCCCTTGAAGAAAAACGTAATAAATTTTTATAACTACCAAATTTAATTTTACTTTCTTTAGATTTTTGTAAATGGACTCTTAGTGTATCTAATGGATGCATTAAACTAAATGAAGTAGTTAAAGCAGTACCACCTGACATAAAAATTTTACTCAAATCTACAGTTTTTTTTGAATTCTCGTTATTGACCATAATATATTATTTTAACAGTAACATATTATGTTCACATCTTTTATTTCTAAATTATTTACTTAACTTCGTTTAATCGCATTTTTACTTAAGGTATATAAACCAATAGATGATAAGGTAACAAAAACCCAGTTAATATCCCAACTTCTTGGATGCCAAAATCGAATATTTTTAAAAGGTTCTACTATTAAATTTAAAAAATTTCTAGGAACAAAAACTTCTTCGCCCTCATCATTTTTACGGATCCAAATATTACCCATTTCTGGATTGTATTGGACATATAATGCAAATAATGTGGTTGATACACCTGCAACTGCTGCTGCTTCTTTAAGTGATATAAATTCCATTTCTTTTATTTTATCCATTTTACTATACTATTATGCTTATATATTTAGTTTAGAATAAATTTATTACACTTATATTAAAATCAAATTTTAGTATTTAATTATAAATGAATACTAAAATTAAATTAATTGAAAATATTTTTATTAAAATATTTGTATTTATATAGTATTACATGCCATTTAATATATTATCAATTATAAAAATTATATTATCTCTTTATTTAGTTCCATTTTTGACATTTAGTTTAATTTATTTAATACCTTTTAAATATGTACAAATCATTTTTTATTCTATTACGATATTTTTGTTAATGTTTCTTTATCCTTTTGTTAATAAAACAATTAGTATTCATGGAGTTAAATTTCAAGGAAATTTTGGAAAATCAATGTTTATTAAATGTTTATATGTTGGTAAAGATTATGAACCTGATTTAGTTCAATTTTTAAAAAAAAATTTAAAATCAGATGATATATTTATAGATGTAGGAGCTAATATAGGATATTTTTCAATTATTGCTTCAACTATTATTAAAAATAATCCAATTTATGCAATAGAACCAGATCCTAATAATGTAAATGAAATGAATAATAATATAAAAATCAATAATATAAAAAATATAAAAGTATTAGATATTGCAGCAAGTAATAAAAATACAATAAGTGATTTTTATGTATGTAATGTTAATAGTATGTGGGATCAAGTCGAAAAAATGAATTTTTGGACAAAATTAAAATGTTTAGGATATAAAAAGAAAAAATTAAAATTTAGAAAATTATCTAAGATATTAGATTTAGATACTAATAAAAGAAAAGTAATAAAAATAGATATAGAAGGACATGAGACAGAGGTAATAAATGATTTAACGGATTTAATAAAAAATAAAAAAGAAAATAATTTATGGATCGTGGAAACTGATAAAATTAATATAATTAAATTATTTAAAAATAATGGTTATTATGTTTATCATCTCCCAGTTAGCTCAATTTTTGTTAAAGGATGGAAAATACCAAGTATAACTCTTATTAATAATTTAAAAGAAATAAATAAAATACAATTATTTGGTGAAATATTTTCAAATTGGATATTTTCAAGAAAAAAATTATAAGTGAACCCGATACGCCGAAGGCTACGCTGAAGGCTACACTGAAGACTATAAATTTTTGTCAAATTAAATTTAGACATAATATGGATTTATTTTTATTCATCTTGAATTATAATTGTATATTCTTATCTTTTAAATTTTGTTCAAATTTTTGTTTCAAATCAGTTGCAATTTTTACATAATCTTCTTTATCTTCCCATGAATCCATTGGATTCATTAAATTTTCATCAATGCCGTTTATTTTATTTGGAATAGCTAAATTAAATAAATTATTATTTGTGTATCCATTATTATCGATAGTTCCATCTAAAATCGCAGAAATACATTTTCGACTAATACTTAATTTAACACGTTCCCCAATACTGTACTTTCCTTTTACCCATCCTGTGTTAACTAAGTATACATTAGCATTATGCTTCTCCATTTTTTCTTTTAATAATTCAGCATATCTAATCGGAGGCAAAGTTAAAAACGCTTCACCGTAACCTGAGCTAAAGGTTGCTATTGGTTCTTTGATACCAAGTTCAGTTCCTGCAACTTTCGAGGTATACCCAGATAAGAAATGATACATGGCTTGATCTTGGGTTAATTTCGATACTATAGGTAATACACCAAGAGCATCACAAGTCAAAAATACAATACTTTTAGGGTGAGTCCCGGTCATAGTAGGTTCAATGTTATCAATGTGATCAATAGGATAAGACACACGTCCATTTTGAGTAATAGAAATATCATCGTAATCTGGTTCATTCGAACCTTCTTTAAAAGAAATATTTTCTAATAATGCGTTTGGTCTAATTGCTCTGAAAATATCAGGTTCATTTTCTGCTGTTAATTTAATAGTTTTAGCGTAACAACCTCCCTCCAAGTTAAAAATTCCATCATCAGACCAACCATGTTCATCATCACCGATTAATAGTCGGTCAGGGTCGGCACTTAAGGTCGTCTTTCCTGTTCCCGATAAACCGAAAAATAACGCTGTATCTCCATTTGAACCTTTATTAGCACTACAATGCATAGTAAGTATACCTTTTTGTGGAAGCCAATAATGCATCAAAGAAAATAACGACTTTTTCATTTCGCCAGTGTAAGCTGTTCCACCAATAATACCGAGAGATTCACTCACATTTAACATAATAAAGTTTTCAGAATTTAAATTATCTTTTTTATATTCTTCATTTACAAAACTACAAGCATTTACTAAAGTAAAATCTGGTTTAAAATCTTGTAATTCTGAATTTGTTGGTTCAATAAACATATTTTTTACAAAATGATGTTGCCATACATTTTCGGTAAAAAAACGAACTTTTTTTCTAGTTTTATTATCTGCACCACAGAATCCATCGTAAATATAAACATTCCTTAATCCTCCATAATATGTTTCCACTCTTTTAAAAAGATTGTTAAATTGTGTGGATGTAACTGGCTGATTAACATCACCCCACCAAATAATATTTTTCGTATTTTCATCCTGTACGAAATATTTATCATTTGGACTTCTACCAGTAAATCGTCCCGTATAGATACAATAAGTTCCATTAGATGTAAACTTTCCTGTGTTAGAGGCACGTTCTATAGCATTGATCGATTTGTAGTTCAAATTTTTGAAAACATTACATTGTTTTCTTAAATTGCCATAAATTCTAGAAAAATTAAAAGGCATATATTTTGTATAATTTACTAATACATTAATTTAATAAATTATATAAAAAAATTATTCTTAATTATTTAAATTTTAAGAATCTTTGCTAAACCAGTCTTTGTTCTATTACCTGTATATTTAAATCCTTTTCTTAATTTACCTGCTCTTCCTCCTAGTTGAATAACACCTCTATGTTTTCTTGGTTTTCTTGTTATTTTAGATTTTCTGGTTCTTCTTTTACCACCACCAAAAAATTTTTTTTCCTCATTAAACTTTTTAATGATAAATTCCTTCATTTGCGTGTTATCATTATTCATATTCAATACAAATTTATCCCAAAATTGTTTATTTATTTTTTTACTTGTGGGTAAATAAAATGGGTTCAAGTAAACTGGTTTATCATCACTATCGGGAACACTCCATTCTTTGTCGAACTCGTCTTTATCTTCCGTACTTGCATTTATTATTGAATAACCTAACCAAAGTATAGTCCCGCCAGGATGTCTTTTAGTAGAAGTAATCCATTTTTTTATTTCTTCGAAATACGTGTCAAAATCATTTGATTCTTGACCTGGAAACTGATCTAACGTATTTCCACCTGGGTCAGATTTATCAATATCGTTCCTATTAACGTTCCATCCATAGAAGGCATGATTAGTAATGTTGTTTAATTTTTTTCCTTTCTCTAGTTTTTTGTATTCTTTATAAGTAATTAAATCTTCTTTTGATTGAGGTGGGGGGTTTTTTGATTGAGGTGAAGAGGATTTAGAAGAGGATTGAGAAGAAGACTTTGGAACAAATTCAGGAGCATTTACCCTTGGAACAAATGCAGGAGCATTTACCCTTGGAACAAATGCAGGAGCATTTTTTTTATTTAATATTGATGCTGATTGATTTTGTACTTTTGGTGGTGGTGATTGGTTGATACCTTCTGTTTGCGCTGCTTTTGCTAGATTAACTGAATTACTTGCTTGTACTTTTGCTGGATCAACCCAGCCCACCGGAATGACTTTATCGAATAAACTGGCTTCTGAATCTGATTCGTACTCTTGTACTTTTGCTGGATTAACTGAATTACTTGCTGCTACCGTTTTTCCTACTTTTTTTAATTGTGCTTGTTGTGTTTTTTTTTTGACAGCAGTTTCAGTACTTGATAATTTTGTTACTATTTCATCTATTATACTTTG
>Ga0310345_10001021_pt1 | contig 33800 bp, 24 predicted proteins | sample HC15DNA20500_MG_FD_204667 | JGI IMG/M metagenome (GOLD analysis project Ga0310345, IMG submission 204667) | Marine microbial communities from station ALOHA, North Pacific Subtropical Gyre - HC15-DNA-20-500_MG | ecosystem: Environmental > Aquatic > Marine > Oceanic | place: Pacific Ocean: North... | reverse complement strand
AGTCCGCATCCGGATAAGAATGGGACTAGAAGTAGGATGCCGACCGTCGCACGGATGGTAGGGAAGAGGCGCATGGCTTGTTGTCCCCCTTGAGGCCGTAGGCGTGGGATGATCTTAGTAGCATACCAGCCACCACCCCAGCCCCCCCGGCCTCGAAGACGCCAACTAGCCCCTGGTCCCTCTCCGTCGTCCTCTGACACGCCTAGCTGTCCAACACGGTTTTGCGCGTCCGGTGTGGTGCTCCCAGGGTAGTGGTGCCCTAACCTGACCATTGTCGTGTTGACCTAGTCTCCTCCTCCGTCAAGCTCTCCTCGGCCAACAGACCCATAACACCGACTGTCAACGCCTCCTCTGTCCGGTAAAGCCTATCCGTTCCCCGTCGAGCTACGCGCAGGCGACCGACACTCCGGCCACTCTGCCCCCTCCGACATAAGACGCCGATCCCGCGGCATGCTCTCCGGGTCCTCCGACGCCAGATACACCAGCATCGCGGTCATCACCGCGTCGTCCCGCAGATCCTCGAAGACGATCTTGTCGAACGTGTCGCGGTTGGTGTGCCACGTGTAGATGCTCGTGTCCCAGCGGTTGGTGCCCATCGGCAGGTCGTCGCTCCGGCCCGCACCCACGTGGAAGCTGAACGCCGGCACGCCCGCGCACACGAACGAGGCGTGATCCGTTCCACCCGACTCGGGGCTCCCGGGGATCTCCAGCGTGACTTGATCGGCATACTCGCTGGGCACGCGCGCGAGCCAGTCGCCAAAGTACCCGCCGGCCGCGGTGAACCCCTGCATGGGGATGAGGGTGACCGGCCCCGTCCCATGGTCCGAGTTGAACACCACATGGGTGCGCTCGAGGATCTCGGGGTGGTCCTCCACGAACGCTCGCGACCCGTTCAGCCCCTGCTCCTCTCCATTCCAGAGCGCACCGATGATCGTTCGGCGCGGATTCGGGACCGCGGCCTTCAGGATGCGCATCACCTCCATGATGGCCACCGCGCCGGTGCCGTTGTCGAGCGTTCCCGAGCCGCCGTCCCACGAGTCGTAGTGTCCGCCAAGGATCACGAACTCCTCCGGTTGGGCGCTTCCCGGGATCCGAGCGATGGTGTTGAAGACCGGCACCTCACCGAGAATTCGTGCTTCGGCGTTGACCCGCAGCACCGGCTCCTGCCCATTCTCGGCCAGCCTGTACACCAGACCGTATGCCTCGCAGCTCAGGTCGAACACCGGTGCGCGCTCCGCCTGCGTGCCGAAGATCTTGTTCACGCCCCAGCCGGCCGACCACTGAGACCGAATGATGCCGGCGGCACCCGCCGACTCGAGGTGCTCCGGCAGCTCTCGCCGATCGACCCCCGTGTTCTCCTCTCGCTTGCGCCACGCAGTCACGGCCTGCTCACGCTCCTCGGACATACGCTCCAGCGTCTCCGGTCGGGCGAACCAGTCCACGTTATCCTGTGGACGACAGCTCGTTTCCGGCCGCGAGATCAGGACGAGCTTGCCGCGCACTTCCGGGAGCCAGGCCTCGAAGGCCGCCGGACTGCCCCCGTCGACGAGGATCACCACGTCTGCTTCGACCGGTCCGTTGGTGGCCGGGCTCCACGCGGCCGCCATGCCCTCCAACGATCGGATGCGTGGTGAGATCAAGTCGACGTGGCTGATCCCCCGCTCCCACCCCCGCCACGTCCCGTACTCCTCCTTGTAGGCCTCGATGCCCCATTCCGCGTACTTGGCCACAGACCAGTCGTTCGCGTGGGCCATGCCAGGCGATCCGGTGAGGCGCGGCCCGATCGAGTCCATCATGACCTGGGCAAGCTCGTAGACCTGCGAGCGCCACACCCCCTCCTCCCAGATCGCTCGGATCACCGGATCGTCCGAAGGGAGAGACTGGGCCGCGGCCGTGTGGGTCGTGCCCGGGTACACCGGAGACGCCAGAACGGACAGGAATACCAGGGGGCATGTGAACAGGACTCGGGTCGAGGACCTCATGGGTGCCTCCGTTGAGATGGGTTGGGCCGCCGCGAGCGGGATTGAGCTAAGGCATGGAGTACTAGGTTCGGGCCGCCGATGAGACTAGGGGAGGTCGTGGGACAGGGACAGGGACCTGGCTTTAGCCACGGGGACCAACTGACCGCCGTTGCATGTTCGTGGCTCGTGCCCGACTCTTTCCCTTCGGACGCCCACCAAGATCGAACCCTGGAGTATGCATGTGGCCTGAAGGTCAGCGAGTGCTCGTTACGGGTGGATCCCGCAGCATTGGCCGCAGCATCGCCCTCGGAGTGGCCCGCGAGGGCGCCGACGTGGCGGTCAACTTCAAGAGCAGCCCTGAAGGCGCCGAGAGCGCCGTCCGAGAGATCGAAGGCTGGGGGAGACCACCCCCGTCATCGACGGTGGGAGGGCCGTGCTCGTGCAGGGCCGCACACATCGCCGCCACTGCAATACCGTTCCTTCAGTAGTCAGTTCGGCGGCGGCAGGTTCGTCTCGGCGTGCATGGCCCGGAACTCGGGGTGATTCCAGAGCGGACGGAAGAGAAAGGTGCCCCCCCTGGAGGCAGTGCTGCCACGTTGGAGCAGGAGCTCGCGGAACGACTCGATCGCGCGTTCCGTTTCACCCAGATGGGCGAGCAGAGAGGCCAGGTTCGTCCGGCCGCGCCCGGAGTAGTCGAAGAACGCCTCAGCCCTTCTGATGGCCTCGGGAAGTACCGCCGGATCCGCAAGCACCTCGCCGATGATGGTGAGACCTTCGGCTTCGGGATACCCGACGGCAGCACCCCACTCTGCGAAGACTCCGCCTGCTTGCTCACCCCTGCCGTCGCCCAGGTACAGAATGGCAAGTTCGTAGTAGGCGTTCAGGAACGACGGCTCGAGTTCGAGTGCTCGACGAAAGGCCGTGGCCGCTTCCTCGATTCGGCCCATGCTGCTGAGAGTAAGCGCGAGGATTTCGTGGCTGAGCGCGGTCAGTGGATCTAGCGCAATGGCTGCGTCTATCGCTCGCAGCGCTTCATCGAGGAGCCCCTGCCGCCACTTCATGACCGACAGCCAGAGGTGTGGCCACGGAGAACTCGGTGCCAGATCGATGGCTCGCCGGAGCAGTCGCTCCCCCTCGTCCCATTCCCAGTCGTACTGCGACGCGATGAACCCTCCGATGGCCACGGCCTCCGGAAGATCCGGCGACAGGGCCTGCGCCCGAGCCAGGGCATCTTTCGCCTGAGAGATCGTTTCCCTCGGTGACAAAGAGAAGTCGTACACCGACGCTACGGACCAGGCCCAAGCCACCCCGGTGTAAGCCAGGGCGAAGGTGGAATCGACACCCAGTGCCTGCTCGAAGAAACCGATGGCCTCCTGGAGTTGCTCGGGGTTCCGGGTCCGCCAGCGGTGCAGCCCCAGCAGATAGAGGTCGTGCGCATCCACGTCGTCGGTTAGTCCACGGGCCTGGCGGGGGAGGTCGAGTTCCACACCGAGGGTGACCTGGAGTGCGCCCGCGATGGCTGTGGCAATGCTGTCTTGCACGGCGAAGACGTCGGACGCCGAGCCATCGAACGTCTGGGACCAGAGGTGGAAGCCGTCCGACACTTGGATGAGCTGCGCGGTTACCCGCAGCCGGTCTCCAGCCCGGCGCACGCTCCCTTCCACCACGGTACTGACACCAAGGGCGCTCCCGATCTCCCGGATGTTCCGGTTCTCCCGGAACGCGAACGACGACGTGCGCGCTGCCACCTTCAGATCCTGGGAACGCACGAGCACGTTCAGAAGCTCCTCGGCCAGGCCGTCCGCGAAGTAGGCCTGGTCGCCACCGGGGCTCAGGTCGAGGAAGGGGAGCACGGCGATGGAGGCGCCTTCGGTTCCAGGGCTCGGGTCCGTTGTCTCGCCCGCTCCCCCCCGGCCGGCCAGCCAACCGGCCCCCAGTCCCAAGCTCGTAAACAAGACCGCGGCGACCAGCGACCTAGCCGTCAGCCATGAGCCCGGCCCGCCTCCCGCGTCACCGCGGTCCCTTTGAACGCCCTCGGGTGTCGCCTCGAACGCCCAGGCTAGAGCCAGGGCCAGCGGGAACCCCCCGAGCACGGCAACCGCGATGACAGTCCGCACCACGTCAGGCAGGGCAAGCGCCTCCACGAGCACGTCCACGCCCTCGAGGATCGCGAACGCCACGGCCCCGTAGACCAGGCCTACGCGCACGACCTTGCGGCGCTTGAGCTCGTCGAGCAGCGATGGTGGGGTTGTGGGGTCGGTCATGGCAGCAAGGTCTCGCAGAGGCGTCGGCGAGCGCAAGGTGTGGGTGGTGCAGGCCATGATGCCCCCAACGCCCTCGCCCCACTTCTTCAACAGTCCTCTAGCGGCTTCCCTCCACAGAGACGCGGAGCCAGGGGATGGAGCGGGTCATCGCGAGGTCGTCTTCGAGGACGGCCAGATCCTCACACGGCCCGGGTCTGGGCGGCTCCTGCGGCGGGGTCGCTCGTCGGGAACGTGACCACCATGCCCCCCCGTGGACGCGTGGGCAAAGTCACGGCCAGACGCGTTTCGCCGACGGCCTCACGTGGGAAGATTACACGGCAGGCGAGATCCTACAGCAACACAACGGAAGCCCCAGCGCGAAGCTTCGGCCAAGACTTCGTGACGGCGGTGTAGAGCTTGCCGGAGGGTTGCTCGGTCATGCCGCAGGATGTGCGCCGAGCGGCCGACGGCTACCGCGAGATGCCGAGACCGTCGATGTGCATGTTGGGGATCACGTGGTTCACCCGTACGCCCCAGATCCCGTCCGTGCGGCCCGCCATCCCCGTGTTCTCGACAGTGTGCACCACCGTGCCGTTCACGACGAACTCGGTCTCGTCGCTGCCGACGCGTACTTCGAGCTGGTTCACGGAGCGGCCGTCCGAGTTCGGCGTCTGGACCGCATCATGCGGCGTGCGGGCCTGAATATCGTGCACGCTCTCTCCAGCCCGATGCTTGACGATATATGTGCCGTTTTGCGCGATCAGGAAGTACATGTAGTTCTGCCCGGTCTCGTCGAGGGAGCCTCCCCCATAGATCAAGCCGTAGTAATTTGCGTGGCTACTTGGCTCGCCCAATACGAACCTGCCAGACAGGGTAAATGGCCGCGACGCGGTGTCGTCGTCTTTCCAGAGCACCACGGCGGGGCCCGTGTTGACATGGAACCCGTCGCCCATAACCCTGACGCCGACGTCAGGAACGTCGTCGGGGTCGGCGGAGTTCGTGCTGCGGTCGACCCTCATCTGCATGCCTTCTGGGACCTGAGCCGTTAGCGGCGTCGCGATCAACAGGGCAAACAAAGCAACTGTGGTTCTGCGGAGCATATGGCCTCCTGTATTTCTCTGAAGTGACGTGACAGTATAGTGCGATTCGCCCAAACGGGCATCCGTTGCGTCGTGGCCCTCCTTTGCAACCACAGCAAAGTCGAGGCTGTGGACAAAGCTGGGATCGACCTGCCTGCGATTGACCGGGTGCAGTCTAACAAGTGATTGCTACAGTTGCGGAAGTAGTTTGGCGGTTCGCGCGTGCCGCGCTCGGTGACCATATTAGCCGCGCAGTAGAATCGCGAGACGTAGGCAGCGAGTACGCCGTGCAGGGACTCGCGTAGCGCTGTAGGCTGTCTGCGGTCCGAAGCACTCGCTTTGCAGCTCGCACTTCGGATTGTCTACATGGTGACCACTCCATGCTCGTTCGAGGAATTCGATCCACTCATCAGGGACGCCAACCGGTGGATAGCTTTCTCACCCGCCTTTCGATCTTCTTGTGGGTGCGGACTGTTCCCACTGGTCTCAAATCCGGACATCTATGCGCGGAACGACCGCATCCGCTCCACCTGGATGCGGCACCATAGCCTGGAGGCTCCGCACTCCGTGACGAGGAATTACGAAGCGAGACCATCGACATGATCAAGCCGTACGGGACCGAAAACCTGATCCCTCTCTACGTTGCCGACGAGTCTCGGCGGCACGCACTGGAAGAAGAAGCGCAGGGCCTGCCTTCCGTCCTGATCACATCGTCGGCTGCGGGCAGCGCCGTGATGTTGGGGGCGGGGTACTTCACCCCCTTGCGCGGATTCATGAGCGTTGCAGAGGCGCTCGGCGTCGCGGAGCGGATGGAGTTGCCCGGCTTGGGGTTCTGGCCCGTCCCCATCGTGAACGTCGTGGACGGCGGGCAGATCACCCCTGAGATCGTCTCAGGGAGCCGGATCGCCCTGCGGGACCCGAACGTAAAGGGGCACCCGGTGCTGGCTGTACAGGACGTAACCGGTGTAGAGTGGCTAACCGAAGGGCAGATCACCACCATCGTGGAGCAGGTCTTCCGCACCACGGATCTCGACCACCCGGGTGTCGCGGCGTTCCGTGCGGCAGCCGACGTGGCGGTCTCCGGCCCAATCCAAGTGCTCAACTACTCTTATTTCAGCGAGGATTCCCCCGACACCTTCCGCACGGCGCCGGAAATCCGCGCCATGATCGAGGAGCGGGGCTGGCGCAAGGTCGTTGCGTTCCAGACGCGGAATCCCATGCACCGGGCCCACGAGGAGCTGTGCCGCATGGCCCAGAAGGAGGTCGGCGCGGACGGTATCCTGATCCACATGCTGCTGGGCAAGCTGCAGCCCGGGGACTTTCCCGCCGATGTGCGCGATGCGGCCATCCGCAAGATGGTGGAGCTTTATTTCCCGGCTGGTACGGTGCTCATCACCGGATACGGCTTCGACATGATGTATGCCGGGCCGCGCGAGGCTTTGCTCCACGCGATCTTCCGACAAAACGCCGGGGCGACCCATTTCATCATCGGGCGGGATCACGCCGGGTGCGGGGACTACTACGGGTCCTTCGACGCGCACACCATCTTTGACGAGATTCCTCCCGACGCCCTGCAAATACAGATCTTCCGAGGGGACCACACGGTGTGGTGCTTCAGATGTGAAAAGGTCGTGATGATGCGCGATTGTTCCCACAACAGAGAAGACTACCTGCTGCTCTCTGGCACCAAGGCGCGTGAAATGCTCTACAAGGGAGACCCGCTGCCGCCGGAGTTTGCACGGCCCGAGGTGGCGGAAATTCTCTTCGCCTATTACCAAACACTGAACAGTAGATAGGGGCAGCGGCCCTGGACGGCGCCGGGACGTTCTGAAGGTCAGTTCCTAGGATGCGACATCTTCTCCGCTTCCTGAGGCTGCATCGTGCAGCATGGCCACGGTACGATAGACGACGTGAGCAAATTTGGAATACGGGATGTACACGAGCAGGAAGAACACGAACAGGAGGTGCGTGAAGTACACCGGGTACGCGACCGCTCCGACGTCCATCAGCCTCATGACCTGCGCGAGATAGCCCGTAAGCGTGGTCAGTAGCAGAACGTCGATGAGGAGCCAGTCGGAATAGGTGCTCTTGCCGGCCTGAGTCTTGTCCGTGATCCGGCGGTAGCCGAACATCAGGAGCGCGACCATAACCGCGGCCCCACTGACGTTACCGAGGATCTTCACCGGATGCCAAAACGGCCAGGGTGTGAGGTAGCCGAAGGCGTAGATGCCGATCCCGATAGATGTGGTCGTCACCACTAGACCGAGGAAGCCGTAGAACGCCAGCAGGTGCGTGCGCGCAATCGGATCCCGAGGCGATTGGCGGGTTCCGGGCAACTCGTCAGTACACTTCCTGAACTTACGGTGTCGGAGGATTGTCCAGAGTGTCGGCAGCAGCCGCACCGGGCCTCGATCCCCGACCATCCCACGGTTCATCGCCCTCCAGTATCGAAGCCCGCCTGTTGCCGCTCCGGTCATTGAGAGCGCCATGGCCACGATGAAGACGACTTCGATGAAGACGATGGGCATGAATTCGGAGAACACGACGGTGCCCTCCGGCAGTGCGGTAAGGTTACCGATTGCCGCAAGGATAGCACCGAAGATCAGGGCCGGGATGGCGAACAGGATCGGCAAGAACTTCGGCTCGCCCAGCATGCGCCCCATGACGCGAGGGACCGCGTAGTGTTCAATGCTGTACTCCCTGAGGGCAGCCATAACCCGGGCAGGCTGCGCCTCCCTCGGACAGTACGCGGTGCAAATGGCACAGTCGTGGCACGCCCAGATCGAAGAATTCGACAGCGCCAGATCCTTCAAGCCCCATTGGACCCACACCATCTCCTTACGGGGAAACGGATTCTCGGGGGTGGAAATCGGACAGACGATGGAGCAGGTCCCGCACTGGTAGCAGGCCGTCAGGTCGTGAGCGCCTCGCCCGAGAATCTGGGACTTAAACTCCAAATCTGGCTGGATCACCGACGTCTCTGGCACGCTCAACCCCCCTGGAATCAGAAGCCCTTGAACGGGTTTGGTCCCACCCGCTTGATGGTATCGACGAATTCCCCCAGCAGTCCCGGGATTCGATGCGAGTCTGTGATCTCCACTTCCATGAAGCGTACCCGCTCCGCTTCCAGAGCCAACCGATCCAACGTCTCACGCACGTTGTCCATGCGGGTCTCCAAGAGCTCACTTCCACGGATGAAGTGACATTGGTAGTCCTCGCCGGCCTTGCATCCAAGTAACGCGACACCGTCGAACCCGCGAGAGACGGCATCGGCGATCAAGACCGCATTGACGGATCCGAGGCAGCGAACTGGAATCACCCTCACGCAGGCCGGGTAGTGACGGCGTGCGATGCCCGTCATGTCCAACGCGGGGTACGCGTCGTTCTCACAGGCGAAGACGAGGATCCGAGGCTTGTCCTCGTCATCTTCTGGAATCTCCACGGCCTTGATCATGCTGGAGATCATGTCGACGGAATAGTCGTCGAAGGAGATGATCTGAACCGGGCAAGCGCCCATGCAGATGCCACAGCGACGACATCTGTTGGGCTCGAGCACGGGATGATTCTGATCGTCAACCTCCAAGGCGCTGAACGGACACTCTTGCGAGCAGCGTCCACAGGAAGTGCATTTCTGCATGAAGAACGAAGGGTACGAGAGATCGTGCACGCGCGGGTGTACGGCTTCTCCTTCGGACGATCGCTCGATGCACTGTATGGCTTTGAGGGCTGCCGCGGCACCGTCCTGAGCGCTGGCGGCCAGATCCATCACCTGGCGTACCGCACCCGCTGCGTAGATTCCCGTGCGCTCCGTTTCGTACGGGAAGCAGATGAAGTTCGAATCAGTGAACCCGAACTTGGTGGTCGGTAACTCGCTGCCCTGAAGGTACTGGAGGTTCAGCGACCCGGCCGCGGAGGAGTCGAAGGTGGTTGGAATCATGTCGGCAGACAGAACGAGAAGGTCGACCGCGATCCGCACCGGACCGCCCAACACGGTCTCATCGGCGTCGAACACGATCGAGCCCTCTTCGTCCTGGTGGACGTTTCGGATTTCGCCGCACGAGAACAGAATCCGCGGATCCTCCTGGACTCGTTTGTAGAAGTATTCGTGCTGTCCCGGCGTCTGCATGTCGCCGTAGAAGAGGTACACGATCGAATCCGGACAGAGGTCGCGCAGATAAAGCGCTTGCTTCAAAGCCACGAGGCTCCAGACGTTCCCTCCATACGGCAGATGGGCGTCGTCCTCGGGGGCGTCGCAGATCACGAAGGCCACGTGCTTCACAGGGCGTCCGTCCGACGGCCGCTGGATGACCCTCTGCTGCGCCATCTCCTCAACTGCCATCGTGGTCACAACGTTGGGATACGCGCCCAGTCCGTAGGACTCGTGCCTGGCAGGATCGCCCGGCACCCAGCCAGTTGCGACGACGACGGCGCCCACCGCGGCCTGCTCCTCGCCATCGCCGGTTCGGATCGTAGCGTCGTACCGTCCGGGTTGACCCGACAGTTGCAGGAGCTCTGCCCCGACCAGCGTGCGAACATTCGGCAACGAGGCCACCTCTTGAATACTGGCCTCGATGTCGACGGTTGCCAGGTCGCGGTACGGCGGGCGGTGGGGAAACTGCCTATACAGACGTGCGGCGTACCCGCCTAACTGCTCGGTCCTTTCCAAAAGGACCACGTCGAAACCGGCTCGGCCAGCGCTCACTGCGGCGGCAAGCCCGGCGGAACCGCCCCCGATGACCAGGATCGTGCGTTCACGGGCGTCGGTGGACGGGCTCGGCGGGCTAGCCTTCTGGGCCCGGACCATGCCCATGCGAAGGTAATCCTCGGCCAGGCTCTGCGTCTCCTCGTCGTTGGGAGGCTGACACCAGGCCACCTGCTCGCGGATGTTCACACGGTCGACGAAGGTGGAATCGAAGCGGAAGACGTCGGTATTAACGCGAGGTGAACAGGCGGCGATGACGACTCCGTCCAATCCGCTACGCTCGATGTCTTCTCGGATGAGGTCCGCGTCCTCGAGACAGAAAGCCGGAGAGGTCCGAACGACCGACACTGCGGCCTCGGGCGAGGCGATTTCGACGAGCTTTTGGGTGTCCATGCAGTCGCTGATGCCGCATCCGCCGCACACGTACACACCGACGTTCTTACCCATCAAACAGGCGTCCGCACGGCGCTCTGGATGGCCCCGATCGCCTTCACGGCGGCGGCGGTCGCATCTTGAACGGCCGTGGCAACGTCCACTGGTCCCCGTGCGCAACCCGCGGCGAAGAGACCGGGGGCCGGCTGGTCGGGTAGTAAAAAGTGGTCGTTGTCGCACGCCAGGTCCGCAGTAGGCAGGCCGTTTTCGGTACTCGCCACCATCCCCGTGGCCAGCACCACGAGATCGACCGCGACATGCTGCTTCCTCGGCGCCAGAATCTCCTCCGCCTCCACGAGGAGCTCCCCGGTTCGGGGATCGTCGACAATCCGGCCGACCTTTCCCTTGATCACTTCCACGCCGGGGTCGGATTGCACTTTTTGCGCGAAGAACTCGTACGTCCCCGGTGTCCTCAGATCGATGTAAAAGATGAAAACCTTCGCGTCCGGATTTTGGTCGCGCACGTAGGTGGCCTGCTTCAACGAGCCGAGGCAGCAGATTCCCGAACAGTAGCCGAGGTGGGTCGTGTCTCGTTGTCCCGCACACTGCACGAACGCGACGTTTTTCGCCGGCTCACCGTTCGACAGTCGGACGATTTTTCCGCCCGTCGGCCCGTTTGGTGAAGCGAGGCGTTCCATCATGACGTTGGTGATCACGTCGGCATACCGGCCGAAGCCCAGGTTGTCGATCCGCCCCGCCTCGTACGGCTTCCAGCCCGTTGCTAATACCACCGCGCCGACTTTCAAGGTGAACGTCTCTGGTTTCATGTCCAGGTCGATCGCACCGTATGTGCATACTTCGGCACACCGCCCACACTCACTGAGCTGGCACACCGAATCGTCGATCGTGTACCTCATCGGAAACGCCAGCGGATGCGAAAGGTAGATCGCCTTGGTCGTCCCCATCCCGAAGTTGAAAGCGTCGGGCCGATCCGTCGGACAGACCGCAACACAGTCGTTGCAGGCGGTGCAGCGATCGTTCACATAGCGCGGCCGCTGAGTGATCGTCACGTTGAGATCGCCGGGCTTGCCGGATATGCTCTCGACTTCCGCCATGGTGTAGAAGCGGATCAGGCGGTTGTTCTTCAAGCGCTGGAAGTTGACCTCGAGGCCACAATAGGGTGGGCACAGCTTGGGGAAATACTTGTGGAGCTGAGCGACACGCCCCCCGAGGTACGGCTCCTTCTCGATGACGACGATATCGTAGCCAGCCTCGGCTGCCTCCAAGGCTGCACTCATCCCGGCGATCCCTGCGCCCACGACTAGGATCGTCCGCGAGACCGACACGGGAGGAGAAGCCGACGACGTCGGCGTTGTTGGCATCTGCTGTCGTAACCCTTGAAAAGAGCTCTACGGAACCACTTGGATATAGGGCTTCTTAACCATAGTCCACTCGTTGGTGGCCGCGTCGTAGGTCGAGTTGACGAAGCACTTCCAGTTTTCCTCGTCCAGCTTGGGGTAATCGGCGCGATAGTAGTAGCCCGGCCAGCGCGTCTCTTCCCGAAACATCATGTGCCGCATGTGCGCCTCGAGACACCAAACGCGGTCCCATACTTCCCAACAGCGGAGGAGGTCGTGCAGGTCTCGTGCGCCCAGCTTCTGAAGGTCCACTTTGAGGAGGTCGAGCATCTCGAGCCCGCGCTCCAGCATCTTCCCATTCGTGAGGTAGTACGCGCCGTAACCCGCAGCGTACTCATCAGCGATCTTCTGAAGCCGCAGCAGAGCCTGCTTCGGTAAGATGTAGTGTGGGTTGACGTCGGGCCGGGTGGACGCGCTGGCCCCGCGCTCGAACACTCCAATGGGCCGCCACAACTCCTCCTTGATCTCCTCGACACGATCCTGCTCGATGTTGCAATCATCGGGGTTATCCTGGACGTACGCGACGGCAGCCTTTCCAGCAAAGCGTCCTTCGGTATAGGACCCTGACGAGAACTTATGCGCCGACCCGCTAACGCCGTCGCCGGCCGCGAAGAGCCCGTTCACGGTGGTCATCCGGTTGTAGCCCCAGAAGTACTCCGGGGGGGCCAGGTCCTCCGGGCCGCTCACCCAGGCTCCGGTAGCCGACGCATGCGATCCCATGAGATACGGTTCGGTCAGTACGATCTCGGAAGGGGTTTTGGCGGGGTCGATGTTCTCCGACGCCCACAGCAGGGCCTGTGACATGGTCATGTCGAGAAAGTCTTCCCAGGCGTCGCTCTCGATCTCCCGGACCTTCTTCTTGTCATGCTGCACATCAGCAAACATTTTTTGCAGCGCTTCGTCGGTTCGGAGGTAGTGAGGTCCCCCTCCGGCGAGAAAATCTTGCAGTAGCTGGTGATTTCGGAGTGGTGTAGGGATGGGCTTCTGCCCGCCATACGGTTCCCAATCCTTCAAGAGGTGGGCCCACTTGTCTTCCACCTTCTCCCCGTACGCGTTCTTGAGCACCGCCTTGAACAGCAGAAACCACATCCCCACCGGGCCGTAACCATCCTTCAACCGTGCCACGACGAGGCGGTGTTCAAACTGGCTCATTTGTGCGCCGGCCTGGATCATCAGCTTGTACACGGACCCGGTATTCCACGGCGCGTACCAGATGCGCCCGAGCCCCTCGCCGACGGAATGCGGACGAAAGACACCCGCCGCGCCTCCAGCTGCACAGACGACGGCCTTAGCCTTGAAGACGTAGATCTTCGGCTCCCGAACGCTGAACCCGACCGCCCCGGCTATGCGCCCCGGGTCCTTGGCGTCGGTGAGCAGGTGCGACATGAAGACACGTTCGTACACGTTCCGTTCGCCGACGGCCTTCTTGGCGGCTTCTGCCACGATAGGCTTGTACGACTCGCCGTGGATCATGACCTGCCAGCGCCCTTCTCGCTTGTAGCGTCCGTCCTCCGTCTTGAAGAACGGGAGTCCCCAGTCTTCGAACATGTGGACGGTCGAGTCCACGTGACGAGCGATGTCGTATACTAGGTCCTCGCGACTCAGCCCCATGAGGTCCTGCCGTACATAGCGCACGAAGTCCTCTGGCTGGTTTTCTCCCCACTTCATCCCCATGTAGCAGTTGATCGCAGAGAGGCCCATCGCTACCGCTCCGCTTCGCTCGACGGCGCCCTTCTCCACCAAAACGACCCGAAGCCCCTTCGAGCGGGCCCAATAGGCAGCCTCGTAGGCCGCTCCACACCCCGCCATGCCACCGCCGACGATCAGGACATCACACTCAACGACCTCTGTGGTCGGTTCTACCATTACACGCTCCTTCATATGACTTCGGATCCGCGTGGCTTCCGTACCGAATCCGTTTTCTTACCGACGCTTTCAGTCCTCAGCCTCTGGGAGCCTCGCGAGGAGATTCCTAAATGTCGAGGCTGCTCGGGCGGGCGCTAGACCAGCCGATCCGGCCCGAACGGGGGCAAGTATGGACAGCCCGCTAGAGGATGTCAACCGCCCTCCAGGGGCCTCCGAGCCCCCCCGCCAACGGCTCCATCCAAAGCTTGAACGATTTGTCACAAGCCGCAGGATACGCGGGCACTAGCCCTGGTCAGGCCCTTCCGGACCCTACGAGAGATCCGCTCAGGCGACCGGCCCAGTCGTCCCTTGAGCTGGTCTTTTGCTTCGATACGGATCTTGCCCTGGGTAGTTGGACTCCAGCGGATAGACAGCAACTCGTCGATCAGGTCCTTGTCGTCTGGCAGAGCGACCAGTCCCGCTTCAAGCTGCTTGCGCAAGTACCAATGGCACTCGGCACGACGGTTGAGGAAACGCTCAGGCTGTCGTGGCTGTTCGCCGCCATTGAACTCGATCGTCCAATACCCGAGTTCGCGTAGCCTGTCACGGACGCCAGCTCCCAGACCTACTACGTCCACGACGACCTTGCAGGGCTCGCCCTCACCTCCAGCCCGGCGTACACCGAGGCGTTCAAGCAGTACGCAGACCCGCTCGGTGGTAGCCATCAGGTCGCTCACTCCTGCCCATGCCTCCAGCTCTTGGACCACGGATCCACGCGCGATGGCGACGCCCGTGGCGTCTGATCCATATCGGGCCGGATCGACCGCGACGACGAGCGGGCCGTCAATCTCGGACCCCAGATCATGTCTTCGCGCGACAGCGGCATCGAGCCAACTGCGCCGAAATAGTGCTTCGTCACCTTGGTCCGGAAATTCCCCGAGGACTCGGGACGTGTAGATGCTGGAGCCTCGGCCGTACGCATTCGCGAAACGCCGCGCCATCGCCGTGGTCACACCGCCTGGAATGACGGTGCGGCCCTGTACGAGGTTGGGGTGCGCCTTCAGCCACTACAACAGAGGTAGATTCGCTCAATCTCAGAAGATGTTCGAGAACGTTCCGGAGATTCGGCCCGATGACGATTTCGCGGTCCAGTGGCTGATGCGACTCGGTCAAGAGGCGAGATGAAACGGTCTTCTTATTCTGGCCGAATATCTCCGGTTATTGACGGAACAGAAGAAGTACTGGATAATTGCAAGCGTGCTACGACTATTCTTGATGGGGACGCGGTCGTCGTGCTCGAAGGCGAGGCTCTGGCCCCGTTTATAGACCCCATCTCCTGAGAAGACAGAATCGTCCTTGAGCCCAGGCAAGGGACTCGAACGGACGATCGTTCAGTGGGCAAGGGAGTTAGATGCCAACCTATGTGAATCCGGATAAGTGCGACGGGTGCAAGGCGTTAGACGCGCCCGCCTGTCACTACATTTGTCCCTCGGACATCATGCATCTGGACAAGTCCATCGGGAAGGCATTCAACGTCGAACCCGACCAGTGCTGGGAATGCTATGCGTGCGTGAAGACCTGCCCCCAGTCGGCGATCGACATCCGCGCGTATGCCGACATCGCGCCAATGGGCGCCAGCATCACGTCACTGCGCGCGACGGACTCAATCATGTGGACCGTGAAATTCCGCAACGGGGATACCAAGCGATTCAAGTATCCAATTCGCACCACACCCTGGGGATCCATCGAGCCCCATGATGGCATGGCGACGCCGACGCTCGACGATCTGAAGGGGCAGAGCCTTTGTCAGGAGGCGCAATTTCTGGGAGTGGCGGAACTGCCGACACTGGCCCTCGGGTAGCGTCACCCGTAATCCAGCCGAAAATCATACGCACCGGGCAGCGTCAACCCCGTAGCGGCCGACCGCCGAAAGCGGTCTTGCATTGGCCGGTCCTCCGACCGGGCTGGTGCCGTGACCATGGCGCTCGGGTTCGGCGCGTACGAGCCTCCAGTCATCTCCGGCCAAGCATTCGTCGCGTCCAACGTTCGGTTTCGACGGTCCTCGCCGTGGACGTGACGATCACGCAGGGAGTCGCGGGTGCGCCCGGTCCCTCTAGTCGGATGCCTGTCAGAGGCGAAGACGCGCATGGCGGTTTTGGGCCATGTCTGACTCGGACCCCTTTTTTGGCGACGCCACCGACAGCACGTCACCTACGCTCTCGTCTTTCTTCAGAACCGGTGGCCGATGCTCCTGTTGGGGTCGCTGATCCTGGTCTCGTTGGCGTACTTGTTCCGGTAGTAGTGCATCTCGGTTTCAGTCCCTGCTGCGGCTGTCCCAACGTGCTCCTTCTGGCCCACGCGCGTGCCGATACGGCTCAGTGCGGCCCTGCCGACCCCCGGGACCGCCCTGATCCGCGAACCACCTCCGTGCGGATCTCCGACCAGCCTTCGAGTTGGTAGTAGCGAACCTTGAGCTCGTGCTGTCCCGCTGAGATCGGTGCGTAGTCGACGACGGTGCCGTGGGGCTCCCAATTGTCGACCACAAGTGCGCCATCGACCCAGACCCGCACGCCTCCGTCGCTGATCGTCCTCAACGAGTATTCCCCTGGTTCGAGCGTGACGTTGCTCGTCGCCTCCAGCCCCCAACGCTCACCCGGGATTCCGTCCAGCCGCGGCGTGAACCACTGATAGTCGAGTCGTGTTTCCCGCCGGGTCATGATCGCTTCCGACTCGAAGAGTTGAGCGAACGCCCTCGGGTCCCGATCGGGGTCCCGCGCCGGATCGTCCCACGCGACGAAGCTGATGTCCCAGTCGTCGATCGCTTCGAAGCGCTCGAAGCGGAAAGGCACGGAGCTTCCGGCCACCGACTCGGTTCCCCTCGCAGATATCGTGCGCTCACCGACGTACTCCAACTCCAGCGCCCAGTCACCGAGGGCTCCGGGAGACGGTTCTACGACGAGCGTATCCCCTGTCCGCCCGGAGAGCACCGAGATTTGGGCAACGCCGCGGCGTTCGATGAGGCGCCACGAGCCCGCCGGGCCGAGAATCCGAAGCCGGACCACTGCCTGCTCAGCGTCGAGCGGCCACAACTTGGGAGACATCCCGTCATGAGGGCCCCACGCATCGACGACCATCGCGGAACGCGGAAGCCCCGAACGCGGCGAGTAGGGTAGCTCTGGCTCGACGTTGGGGAGGCTTGACGCGAAGTCGTCGAACGCGTTGCCCAACAAGGCGCGAGGATCACACGCCTCGGCCGGAATCGAGTCCATCACCAGATTCGAAACGATCTCGTTTCCCCGGGTTCGCTCGAGGCGCCACACCTCCGAGCTAGCGGCAAAGATGTTGCCCGCGACACGCTGATTCCGGCTGTATGTGTCTCGGTACCGCGAGTATCCCCAGTCGGCGGGCTCGGACTCGCGCGACCAGAAAGAGACCACGAGCGAGTCGCCATCGAAACGATTGCCCTCGATGATGTTGTCCTGACCGTGCTCGATGGCGACGCCGTACTGGTTGCCACCGAAGCAGTTGCCCTGAATGAGGGTCTCCCACGAGTACCCGCCCCAGATGCCGTATCGACTCCCCCGCAGATAATTCCCAATCACGCGGTTCCTGCTGAACGTGACCTCCACGGCATTCGTGGGCGCATACGAGAAATCGTTGTAGAAGAGCAGGTTGTCGTTTGCGCCACCTTCCCCCGTATCCATCGTGTGCCGCCCCGCCCACAAGAAGAAGCCGTCCCCGGAGTGGGTCGCCGAATTGTAGGCGACCGTGTTGTGTGAACTCTGAGCGTACATGAGGAGGCCAGCGGAGTCCTGGCCGCGCTGGTAGATCCCCTCGCTGTATCCACGGATGTTGTAGTCCAGAAGATTTGTGACGATCACGTTCCAACTCGAACGGTACATCCCGATGCCGAGCCCGGAGTTGTACGAGAAGTCGTTGTCCTGCACACGAACGGAGTCCGTTCCTGTCATGAGGAGTCCGTTCATTCCCTGTACGGCGCGGGTGCCCCTGACTTCTCCGCCCGTCACGTCCTCGAGGTAGATCGCCGCCCCGAAGCGCATCCACTCGCGCTGCTCGTTGTCGTGGTATGAGAGCCAGTCGACGAGAGACTCCTGACCGACCTGGCTGAAGAGCCTCGGTTTCCAGTTGTACGAGAGGTCGGAGTCGATGATGCGCAGGCCGCGAGCGCCCCGAGCGAGGATACCGAATCGGTACCCCCGGATACTCCCGCCCCGGATGGTCACGCGCGAGCCGCCGTCCACGCGCAGTGCCACACCCGTGGCCAGATCGGGATCGGACTCGATTGGGATTCCGCGCAGGTGCACGCCCGAAAGGTCTAGCGTGATGTCGTCTCCCGAGACGACGATCAAGGCTTCGTCGAGCGATTCCGGGCCCACTACATCGTACGTCCCCGGAGCGATGCGTACGGACTCGGTGACCTTCATTCCGGGCGTGAACGCCACAGCCGCCTGAGCCTCGGCCTGGATCGGCGCGGCCATCCACGTGCAGAGCGCGGTCGCCGCCAGACGCACCCACGGAGCCGTGGTCGGCATCGGTGCCGTGATCCACAGACGTGATGACATGGGCCCCCTCGAAGAAATCGTGCAGTCCGACAATTAGACCGGGCCAGTCCGCCTTTCACAAGGAAGAGAGCCGGTGACGTGCCCCCAAGTGTGGTACCACTCCCGATGTTAGACCTTGCGCCCTCGGCGGCTCCAATGGATCTGTTCGATCAACTTCGGACAATCGCTGACCGAGCAGCCAAGCAGGCCGACAGCCTCGCCACGGAGGAGGCGACTAAGAACGCTCTTGTGATGCCGTTCATCAACGCTCTCGGCTACAACTTGTGCGACCCGACCGAAGTTGCGCCCAAGTACACAGCGGACGTTGGCATCAAGAGAGGCTCTTGCAGCCCCATGCACCTTGAGCACATCTTGCGCCATGCCTGACAATCCGATCAAGCGCTTAATCGGAGACATCCACCGCAGGTCTCTGTGGCAGGTGCTGGGGATATACCTGCTCGGGTCGTGGTTAGTATACCAGGTGGTGCAGTCACTCACCGAGGGACTCGGGCTGCCTGATTGGTTTCCAGCTTTCGCGGTGGTCTTCCTCTTGTTGGGCCTTCCGATGGTGCTTGCGACGGCCTTCGTTCAGGAGGGCAGGCCAGCCCACGAGGAGGACGGCGTTCCCGTCGACGATGTGGATCGAGCTCCTGCCGCCCCGACCACACACTCTCTGCTTTTCACTTGGAGGAACGCCTTCCTCAGCGGCGTGGGCGCGTTCGCCATCGTCGGGATGATCGCGGTTGGCTCGATAATCAGGGGTGGCGGAGTCGGCGGAGCCACGAGCGCGGCTGGGGGACCCACATCCGTCGAGCGGTCCATAGCGGTCCTTCCCTTCGATGACCTCAGCCCGGAAAGAGACCAGCAGTACTTCGCCGAAGGCCTCTCCGAAGGCATTCTGCACGCACTCGCGCAATTTCCAGACTTGAAAGTCGCCGCTCGTACTTCGGCCTTTCTCCTCGCCGAGCAGGGTGCGGACATCGAGACGGTGGCAAGCACATTGGGCGTTGCGACCGTCATGGAGGGAAGCATACAGAGGGCGGGCGATCAGATCCGGATCACTGCGCAACTCATCGAAGCCGAGACGAGCTTCCACCTGTGGTCGGAGGTCTTCGATCGGCCGTTCACGGACATCTTCGGGATCCAGGACGAGATCGCCCGAGCGATCGTCGACCGCCTCCAAGTAACGCTGGCGGGAGGCGCACCCACGGAGCTTGTGGCGGAAGCGACGAGCAGTACGGAAGCCCACGAGGCCTACCTTCGAGGCCGCTTCTTCTGGAACCAGCGCACCGAGGAGAGCCTCGGAACCGCGATCACTGAGTTTCAGCGAGCCATAGATCTGGACCCCAACTACTCGGAAGCGCACGCTGGGCTATCCGACGCGTATCTGCTCTTGGACAACTACACATTGGCCCCAGGGCGCTTGGACTTTCGGACGAATCTCGAGCGTGGACTCATCGCAGCCCGAAGGGCGGTGTCACTCGCCCCTGATCTCAACATCGCTCACGCCTCACTGGCCTTCGGGCTGTGGAACGTCGGTGATTGGGATGGCGCGGAGGAGGAGTTCGAGCGGGCGATCGAGCTGAACAGTGGATATGCGACCGCCCACCACTGGTATGCGCTCTTCTCATCCACCACGGGAAGGGAGCTCGAAGGTGTGGCTCACGCCCGTCGGGCGATGGAGCTCGATCCCGTCTCCCGAGTGATTTCCCGCAATTTGGCCAGGACCATGTGGGTGGCCGGGCAGACTGAGGAGGCGATCGAGCAGATGCGTGAGACCGTACAACTCGCGCCGGGGTGGTCTAGCGCCTCGTTCGAGTTGGCGGCGGCTCTGCTCGAAATCGAGGAATACGACGAGGGACTGAAGGTGTGGGTCGACTTTGCGCGCTTGGCCGGCGTCGACGCTCAAGCCGGGAGAGAAGCGTATGAAGCTGCGGTCCGCTATCGCGAAACCGGTGAGCCACAGACCCTTCCCGACCTCGAGGTGAATCTGCGTACCCTTATCTGGGTCAACGTCCAAAGTGGACAGTTCGACCGGGCCATCGAGTTACTCGAAGATTACGTTGAAACGGGCGCGTACGGATGGGCCGCCTATTCCCACGTACTTTGGACCGGTGACCGCCTCGGCGGCGACCCTCGCTACCCGGCGCTGATCGAAAAAGCCGGAATTACGTGGTGAGGGCGGACTAGGCAGCAATGAGAGGGTGCTTCTACGGCGAGGAGCCCCCTTCGTTCGATGACATCCTCCGCAGGTTGACCGAATTGGAGCTGGAGATCGGCAGGAGCCCTGCCAACGCCTTAGAGCCGGCTCAGGTCCAGACCAAGTTTGTCCCATCTAGACATCCCGACGGCCCCGACAAGCTCTACATCTTCATTACGTCGAGAGACGGAAGTAACGCCTCGACCCGCCCGCGTAAGACGGAAGCACTAACGCCACCGGGCGGCAGCATTACCGGCCGAGAGACGTGGTTCTTGGTTCGGTCGCGTGTTGCATCTCTGTTGCATGACCTGCCAGAACCAGCCGAAACAGGGGTAAACTCGGCGGCCCGCGATGCGGCGAAAACCCTTACAGGAGGCGGCTCGACCGTACCAGAGCAACTTTGGTCCATTCGTTGCTACCACTAGAGAGGCTCAAATCTCGTCGGGTTTGGCCGATAGCGATGTCTTCAACGGTACAACCGATGTTTCCATAGAACTCTCGGGCAGCAAGCTCACCACACCGAGTAGCTACCATTGTCGTCAGATCCCAGTGTTTTCCATAGTTCTCCTTGGCCTCGTCGATATCCAGAGCCTCAGGCAACGGCTCCGACACCCGCAAGCCGAATTCCATTCGGCGATCGGCGACCCGACCTCGAGCCCACCCCAAGGCCAGGTCAAGATCCTCTTGGGCCGGTCGCGGGAGAGACAACTCAAGGGGGACCTTCCAGTTACGGAGTTCGTAGACAGCTTGGAAAACGGCAGCACTCTTGGATGTTTGGCTGGGTTTGCCACGAGTAGGCACCTCCTACAGGGGAGGTTCAAGTGGTTCGTCACGAACAAGCTTCCACTGCCGGGTGAAAGAAGGGTCTCGCCCAAGTATGTCGCGGAGCGAGTGGAAGTCTCCGTTCCTTCGCTGAGAGTCTATTTCGCTGTTGATGAATCTCGAGTGCGAGATGTGCTAGCTGTCTTGCGTTGCGGGTAACATTCTCAGCAACGATGGCTGCATGGACGTTTTGGGAAAACTTCTTTACCAAAGAGGTGAGCCGTGAATCCTTGCCCTCAGAAGCCCGGGTTTCCGGTGACTTCTTGCGCTTGCGAGTCCACTTGGACTCCGGCTTGCGAGAGCCTTTTTTCTCCTCTGGAGCACCGCTGAGATACCACCCCAAGGCGGCAAAGTCTTTGAACTTGTGATCAGCCATGAGTTGCTAGCCCGCTCGATCGATGCGCGTGTGGTGCCCAAAAAGATGGGGTTCGGCACAGCGTAGTACCCTGTACGAAGGACTGAAGTGATAGCAGGGCTGTTTGAGGTTATCTGGATATCGGATGGTGCTATCTGGGTATGCGAAACCGGGATCTGATATACCTCTCGCTACCCCTATTTTCCTGCTCGTTCAAGCACACACTTTTCAGGAGGATCAGGGTAGGTTCAAGGCACCTAGCTTTTGCAGGAGTTCCTCTTCGATCTCTTCCGGGCTTCGCCAGATGATTCGATGTCCTTAATCCAATCGACAAATCTCTGACCAAAGATTTTTCCGCAAAAAGACAATTTGCGTTCAACAAAACGGTCACCCAATATTTTCCTTTGCAACTTGAGCCTCCATCGGATGGATCTCCGAATCCAAGTGGTCATCTTGGTGGGCCTAGCTCGTCCCGCGTGTTCCCTTCAGACAGTGGTTTCGATTCCGGCACTCCTGACAGCGAGTGGCGGTACCAGGACGGCAGATACTTGCTCAGTAGAACACGCATGTGCCACCGGCGGCAAGCATTTGTAGGTATATCTTACCGAGCCTATAGGCACGTTTGCGGTCAGACACTAGGTGCCTGTACGGGCTCCTCCCGTCGCGACGTATGAAATTCGGGTGCAAAATTATTCCCTTGAGGCGGTGCCAGTGAGACATTCGAGAGCCGGCTCATTTCTATTGTCCTTGCTGCTCTTGACGCTTACGAGCTGTGGCGGGTCGGACGGTCCGGGAGGGACGGGACCCGGCTCGTCGGGCGGGACGACCCTCAGTATTTCGCAGACGTCGGTCACGATGTCTTTCTTGGGAGCTACGGTTACGCTCAACGCGGCGCTACGTGACCAGAACGGTCAGCCCGTGAGTAGTACAGTCACCTGGACCTCGGACAACCCGTCGGTCGTCACGGTCGTCGCCGGATTGCTGACCGCGATCCAGAACGGGACGGCCACCGTCACGGTCAACTCGGGTAGCCTGTCGGGCACGGTCGCCGTCACGGTGCAGCAGATTGTTTCCCAGATCGCGATCGTCTCAGGCGCGGATCAGAGCGCGACCGTAGGGCAGGCGCTCGGGGACGCCATCGTCACCCGCTCCGAAGACGAGGGGGGAGCGGTGGTCGCGGGCGGGAGCCTACGATTCGTCGTCAGCTCGGGCGGCGGCGCGGTTGCCGATTCCACGGTCGCGACCGACAACCAGGGACTCGCCTCCACGACTTGGACGCTTGGGACCGTCGCCGGCGAGCAAAACATCGCGGTGTCCGTCCAGGGCTCGACCACGACGCTACTGGAGGTCTCCGCGACCGGGTTGGCGGCAGAGGCGGATTCCCTCGTCAAGGCCTCGGGGGATCTCCAGAGCGGTGCGATCGGCCAGCCCCTTACCGATTCGATCGTGGTGCAACTCCAGGACGAGTTCGGGAACGGGGTCGCCGGTGGTGAGGTCACGTTCGTGGTCACCGGTGGCGGCGGCGCGGTGAGTGCCGAGACCGTCACGACCGATTCGGGTGGGTTCGCCCAAACCGTCTGGACCTTGGGACCGACGGTGGGTGCGGAAACGCTGAGCGCAACGGCCCTGGGAATCCCCACTGTCGCATTCACGGCGACCGCCATGGTCCCCATGCCGGACTTGGTGGCGGGAGAGCTGTCGGTCAGCCCCGCCAGCCCGACGTCGATGCAAACGGTCACGGTCACTGTGCCGGTCACCAACAGTGGCACGGCCACGCCGGGGACCTCCTTCTCGGTTCAGTTTCTCGTTGATGGCGTGGAGGTCGCGACGCAAACGGTCGCTCCCATCGCGCCCGCCACGAGCGCGGACGTGACGTTTTCGGCAGGGCCGTTCGCGGCTGGCCAGCGTGCTTTCAGCATCGTGGTCGATGCGAACGGCGCGATCGGCGAGTCGGACGAGAGCAACAACACGGCGGAGCAGTCCGTCGATATCTTGGCTCAGGCCACCCTCGAGCTCGGCTCACCCATCACCGGCATCGGCGCCGACTCGTCCTCGGTGCTGCTGTTCGCCTTCGAGCTCACCGCGGAAGGCGGCTCGATCGAGTTCACGCTGGTCGACGGGAATGTCATCGAACCGGAGGACGCAGACATCTATGTGAAGTACGGGTCCGTACCCCAGGAGATAGGAGTGGACTACCTGAATGAACCTTCCCTCGGGACGTGCAGCGGGACTACGCCGGACACCAACGAGACGTGTCGCATCAACGGCGCTTTGCCCGGTACGTACCACATCCTGATCCACGCCTGGCGCACATTTTCGGGTGTCACACTGAGTGTGGTGACGGACCCCGTGGTGCAGCCGTTCGACATCGACCTCGTGTTCACCACCGAGCCGACGAGCTCACAGAGGGACGCCTTCGAGACCGCGGTAGCGCGCTGGGAGAGCATTATCCCGTTCGACATGACCGACATCTCCTTCGAGAACCAGAACCAAGACGCCGGCGCGTGTGGTATCGAGTGGCTGCCCGCGATCAGCGACAACGTAGACGACATCAGGATCTACGTCCGCCTCGACTCGATCGACGGGTTCGGGGGCGTTTTGGGCAGAGCCTCTTTCTGTACCTACCGTCGCTCGACGAATTTACCTGTGATCGGATTCATGGAGTTCGACGACGCCGACCTGGCCCAACTCCAATTGGGCGGGTCGCTGACATCGGTGATCCTTCACGAGATGGGTCATGTGTTGGGTGTCGGAACGGCTTGGCTGCTCACCGAGCTACTGAGCAACCCGTCCACCGGGAATCCAGGTGCGGACACACATTTTGTGGGGCCCCTCGCGGTTGCCGCGTTCGACGCCGCCGGAGGAACCGGCTACAGCGGAGGGAAGGTCCCCGTCGAAAACGACGGCGAAGCGGGACGTGCGGACGGCCATTGGCGGGAATCCGTATTCCGCATCGAGCTCATGACGCCCGAGCTGGACTCTTACGTTGAACCGTTGAGCGCGATCACGGTCCAATCGCTTGCGGACGTGGGTTACCGTGTCGACGTGTCACAGGCCGATGCGTACAGCCTTCCGTTTCTCAACGCGGCTGATACGCGCCGACAGGAGCAGGTGATCGATTTGAGCAATGACATCTGGATTGGGCCGATGATCGCTGTGAATGCGTCGGGACGCGTCGGGCCCGTCAAACGTCGCTGATCCTCGGACGGACAGAGACGCCTATCGCAGGACTCCGATCAGGTTGCTGAAGTCGTCGGTCCAAAGGACCGGGGCGGCCTGAGTCGGATCGGTCACGTCGGCGCCATCCGGCGCTGGTGTCCCATTGGGCGCCAGCCACATCCACGCGTTTGTGACGCCGCCGCTGTCCTCGGGCGGCGCCTGGTCCAAGCGCAAAGCCTGTAGGCCCGCGGCTCACCTAGTGACTTCTTGTCCTGGCTCATGCCCAGCCCACATGGAGTTGAAGGTCTCGCGCGCCCTGTGCAGCGCTTCCAGGCCTGCCGGCTTCAGACGAAAGTATCGTCGTGAGCGGCCGCCTCTTTCCCCTATTGGCTCGCTCATGCTAGAGCCCACGAAGCCCTTCTGCTCCAGTCGGTCCATGGTCGGGTAGATGGCACCCAAGGTGACCGACCTCCCCGTCCGCGCTTCGATCTCACGTCGCATCGTCACCCCGTACGCTTCGTCTTTGAGGCGGAGGACGGCCAGCAGCAGAAGCTGCTCGAACTCACCCATGCTCTTTCGACTGGTCACGTCGGGCCACTCCTCGAACGTGGTGGTTAGTCATAGAATATAGTAGAAACAACCGTAATCATGCACGGCGATTAGTCAAGTTTGCTAGTACTAATTGCGACAGAGCCCGAGCTGGACTCGCGCGTCATGCGACGGGCCCCAATATTGTCGTTCCCCGGAACGGTCCGGAACGCACCCAATTGAGATTAGGTGAACCATGCTTCGACGTACGCTCCCCTTCCCAGCTTTCGTTCTGGCGTTGGGCGTCCTGCTCTTGGCTAGCCCGTCCCTTCTCGCGCAAGCTGCCGAGGCCGCGCCTGTCTCCAACGACTATGCCGATCCCGCAACCTGGCTTTGCCTGCCTGGTCGCGACGACGCCTGTGCCATCGACCTCACCGCGACGGTCGTAGCAGCTGACGGCTCGCTGACGACTGAAGCGTGGGCGGCCGATATGGATGCGCCCATCGACTGCTTCTACGTCTACCCGACCGTCTCCCGCGACCAGACGCGCGACAGTGACATGACGGCCGGACCCGGAGAGAACGGAGTCGTGCGTTCACAACTGGCTCGCTTCACGTCGAAATGTCGCGTGTACGCGCCGCTCTACCGCCAGGTCACCATCGCCGGGCTGCAGGCCCTGATCGTCGGCGACGGTGCTATCGAGTGGGATGTGAACTTGGGCTATCGCGACGTGGTCGACGCCTGGAATCACTACCTCGAGTACAACAACGATGGACGTGGCGTCGTCCTGATGGGACACTCGCAGGGCACCGGCATACTCGTGAAAATGATCGCGGCCGAGATCGACGGGCAAGCTGTTCAGGATCGAATGATCTCGGCGATTCTGCTCGGAAACAGCGTGGCGGTGCCGGAGGACAAGGACGTCGGTGGCTCGTTCGATCACATACCGTTGTGCCGCTCGGCCGACCAGATCGGCTGCGCGATCACCTACATGAGCTTTCGCTCCACTGTCCCGCCAGAAGAGACGTTCTTCGGCGTGGCGGAAGGTGAGGGCATGGTGGCCGGCTGTACCAATCCCGCCAGCCTATCCGGAGGGGCCGGTGAGCTCGATGCCTACCACGGCCGCAGCATCGTGGGCTTCCCGTCGAACACCCAATGGACGGACCCCGCTAATCCGATCGAGACGGAGTTCGTGAAGACCCCTGGGCTCGTTCGCGGAGAGTGCGTCCAGAGGGATGGCTACTCGTACCTCGAGGTCACGGTTCAGGGTGATCCCAACGACTCCCGCACCGATGACATCCCTGGCGACCTGATTTTCGGCGGCACGCCCGGCGGCTTGTGGGGCCTGCACCTCATTGACGTCTCGGTCGCGATGGGGAATCTCGTGGATATCGTCGGGCGTCAGACCGAGGCCTATTTGAAGCGCTGAGCCCGATGGGCGGGTCAGCCTGAGCGCGTTCGCGGCTGTCAGTTCCTCGTATTCCTGGTGCAAATCGCGGAGGATGCTCATGCCCAACACGCCTGACGGCAGCCAGCGTTCGAAAAGAGCGTCCGCGAGCGGTGGCGGCGCGTGCCGGAAGTTGCTCACCGAGCCTCCCAGACTTGGTCGAGCCCCTGCCAGAGGTTTTGGAGCGCGTCACGCGATTTCTGCAGTTCTGCGACGCCCTGAGGCGTCACTTTGAAGTGCCGCTGCGGCAGACCGCTACGCCCCTCGACGACCGTGCGCCCGTTCCAACTCAGGTATTTCTTCCTTTCGAGCCGATTGAGCGTGGTGTAGAAGGCGCCCTTGGCAACCTTGCGGTTGGCACTCTCTTCCAATTCACGGCGGATCTCGAGTGCGTTGGCGTCTTCGCCCCGCTGCAGGATGGCCAGGAGGACCATCTGCTCGAATTCTCCGAGAAACGATTTCGGTGCCACGACCTCTCTCCGTCATGCGGTCCACTTTGTAGACCGATACCCGGACGGAGGGGCTGGTGAGAAAGTTTCGCGAGGTTTACAGGTGGGCCGGGGGCTGGCCCTTTGCGAGGCCTACCAGCCGGTCAGCGGCCCGACTCCTGCCGCACGAATGCAACGTGCTGCACCCTGCCTGCGTCCACCTCGAACCCGGTGACGCGACCGCCGCTGCGGCCGAAGCGGAACGTCCTGCCCCGTGCGACGAGCGTATCCACACCAATCCGAAGTAGTTCGACGCGAAGCCTCCGACCGATGCGCAGGCCCAACCGTTGGTCACTGCGAGAGAACTCATACTCCACGTCCAACTCTTCGCTGTAGTAGCTCCCGACGTAGTCGTCGATGTTCGTCACAGGACTGGAGCCGGGAGTCGACGCGGCTCCGCGCCCCCGACCGCTCGGGGCAGCGGCACGTGGGCCGACCTGTTCGGCCAGCACGACATCGGCGACTCGGCGGTTCAAGCGCCCGGGGCTCGAGTCCGATCGGTTGCAGATCGTCATGAGCGAAGTGCCATGATCCGGGAAGCGAGTGATGTCTGCCCGAAAGCCTACGAAGGCTCCGCCGTGGCCTACGGTTCTCAGCCCTCGGTACTCCCCGTGAGACTGCCCGAAAGCGTAGGGGATCGTCTCCCCGGTGTTCAGGACGCCACGCGTCTCCAGCATTGGGGTGAGACCATCGTCCAGGCCGTCGTAGTCGAGTGCGTTCACCCAGTGTACGAGATCCTCGATGGAGGTGAAGACGCCCCCGTCGCCGACCATGTCGAGGGTGGTCACGGAGATTCTGTAGCCGTCGCCTTGTGGCGCGTAGCCTGTGGCGCGATTGTGAACGATGTGATTGTGGTCGTCGTGGAAGTGTGAGTGCGCCATATCAAGAGGCCCGAAGATCTTCTCTTGTGCGTACTCGCGGAGCGACATACCGGTGGCTTCGCGGATGACCTGTCCGAGCAGGAAGTATCCGGAGTTCGAGTAGAGGTACTCGGCTCCAGGAGTAAAATTGAGCTCACGCTGACGCGAGACTGCCTCGCGGACCTCGGCGTCCGTATAGAAATCGTCGCCGCGCAGGCCCTTGAGAGACATCAGCGTCAGGTAGTCCCGAAGTCCGCTGGTGTGGTGCACCATGTGCCGGATGGTCGGGTCCGACGGGTAGCTCGGTAACGTCTGGATCCACTTCCTGACTGGGTCGTCGAGCGACAGGGCGCTTTCCCGCACGGCGATCGCGATCGCCGCGGCGGTGAACTGCTTTGCGAGCGAGCCCGTGCGGAAGACCGATTGGGGTGTGATCGCGATCCCGTAGTCGAGGTTGGCCATGCCGTAGCCGCGCGCGTATACCAGCTCACCGCCCTGCACCACCCCGAGAGCACAGCCGGGTGTGTCCGTGTGGTCGTACGCGGCGAATACTTCGTCCACGGCATCCCAGTCGGGCGCGGCCAGGCCGGGGCCCGATGCGAGCCGCCAACGCTGCACCGCGTCAGGGTGGACCATGGCGCCGGCCAGAGGGATGCAACAGAGAATCAGGACAGCCGGTTTGAATCGCCTCATCGGTTGTTCCTTCGGATCACGAGCCCGGGTCGGGCTTCGGTCACGTGGCCGTTCTCAAAGACAATGGCTCCGTTCACGAGCACCCGGTCGATCCCGACTGACGGCTCGTTGGGAGTATCTGGGGTGGCCCTGTCCGCAACGGTCTCAGGGTCGAATAGGACCAGGTCGGCGTAAGCACCGGGCCGGATCGCGCCGCGTCTGAAAATGCCGACGTGCTCGGCAGACGCGCTGGTCATCTTGCGAATTGCGTCGGGCAGCGACAGGCGTCCGGTCTCGCGCACATGCTCACGCAGTACCCGCGTGAAGGATCCGAAGCCGCGAGGGTGCCGCCCCGCCAGGCTTCCGTCGCTCGAGACGTTTGTATGGGGCCACGCGAACAGGTTGGCGATGTCGTCGGGATGCATGCTGCTCGCGATGATGCTCTCGGTTCCCCTCCCGGTTTGCTCCTCGAGCGCTCGGGATTCGGCAATCAGCGCCATGTAGGTCGTCACGGGATCTTCTCCACGCAGCTCGGCGATGCGCTCGAGTGACAGTCCGACGTAGGACGGCTCAGCATCGTAGCGAGCGATGAACATGCCTTCTGGAGGCGCGAGCTCATCGAGAACGAACTGCGCCGTCTCGCGGTTGTCGAAATCCCGCTCCGGGAAGAGCACCGTCATGGTGGATTGCCAGAACTCGTAGGGGTAGATGTCGGCGGTGATGTCGACTCCCTGCTCCCGAGCTCTGTCGAGGCGCGCGAGAATCTCGGGGCTGCTCCCCCACAAGCTCTTCATCGCGAGCTTCAAGTGGGAAATCTGCACCGGGATGTCGGCTTCTCGGCCGATGCGGATGATCTCCTCGATCGACTCCATGAGGTGTCGGTCTTCGCTGCGCATGTGACTGATGTAGCGTCCGCCCACCGCAGCGGCCTCGCGGGCGAGGGCGATGACCTCCTCGGTGCTCGCGTCGAGTCCGACGTCGTACTCGAGGCCCGTCGAGAGCCCGAGTGCTCCGGCACTGAACTCAGATCGAAGCACCTCCTGCATCGCCTTCACCTCCGACGCGCTCGCTGGCCGTCGATAGTCTTCTGCTAGGACCTGCCTGCGAACGACCGCGTGGCCCACATAAGAGGCGACGTTCACGGTCGGGGGCGTGGCTTCCAGCCGCTGAAAAAAGTCGCTCAGCGGGAAGGGTGAGCCGCCGTCCTGTCCTACGACGATGGTGGTGATTCCCTGACTGAGGGCGGCGAAAGCTTCCAGGTTGTCGAGCAGGCCGCCGTCATGGTGACTGTGCGTGTCGATGAATCCAGGAGCCAGCGCGAGGCCAGTCGCGTCGATGACGAGATCGCCCTCGGTGGCGCTCAGTTCTCCGACGGCTTCGATGCGGCTACCGCGTATGCGTACGTCGGTTACGATGCCCTCGGCGCCTGTCCCGTCGAGCACTAGCGCGCCTTCGATGAGAATTCCGGGTCCGGTAGATTCGGACGACGCGTTGTCTCCCGCGCATCCGAAAAGCAGAAGCGAGAGGCCGGCGAGCAGGATTCGCCTGACTTCGCGTCGGATGCTCACGACTTCATCACGGGTAGCATAGTTCCAGCCTCGAACGGCGGGTGGGAGAAGGGCCTCTATTGTCGTCCTGCCCTCCGACGGACGCAATCGCTCACAGAGTCCGAAAACTCGGGCACCGCCACTTCTAAGTGGCAGGGACGCTCCGAGTCGTGCTATCCTGAATGTCCGCGCAGGAATCCATGCCACGGTACCCACGAGACGCTGTACGGATGACCTCTCTGCAAGAGCCCGGCCGATTGGTGGCCACGTATCGGCTCCAGTGCCCGACGTCCGAAGTGGCCGCCGAGATCTCACGTGCCATCGCTCGGGAGCAGACGCTCGAGGTGCCGCGGGGCGTGGTGGCCGACGAGCTCGAAGCACGTCTGCTCGGCCAGGTAGACGACATATCCGGCCTCCCCGAGGGCGGCTTCGATGCTACGATCTCCTACGCGCTCGAAGTCACGGGGACCGATCTGTTACAGGTCGTTAACGTGGCGTACGGCAATGTGTCGCTCATGAACGGTGTGCGCCTGGTCGATTTGATCCTGCCTGCCGAAGTGCTAGACGCGCTGCCTGGGCCTCGCTACGGCCTGGACGGTCTGCGGGAGATGGTCGGGGCGGAGGGCGGTAGGCCGCTCATCGGCGTGGCGATCAAGCCCGTGGGGCGGACCTGCGAAGAGCTAGCCGACCTGGCCACGACGCTCGTGCGCGCGGGCGTGGACGTGATCAAGGACGACCATGGACTGGTGGATCAGAGCCCGGCGCCGTTCCTGGACAGGGTGTCGGCGGTCGGCGCCGCGGTGGGTGAGGCGAATGCCGAAACGGGTGGGCGCACCGCTTATTTCCCGAACGTCACCGGCCCCGTGGATCGGCTCGGCGAGCGCCTCGACCACGTCGTTGCGGTGGGATGTGCGGGCGTCATGGTGTGCCCGAGCTTGATGGGGCTCGACGTCATGCGCAGCATCACCAGCGGCCGGCGCCCGCTTGCGATCATGGCCCATCCGACACACAGCCAAGTCGGTCCCGATAGGGAGGAGGGGATCGCTCCTGACCTGCTCTATGGCACCCTGTACCGCCTAGCCGGTGCCGACATCGTCGTGTACGTGAACGCGGGCGGCCGCTTCTCTTGGCCCGTCGAGCAGTGCGAGGCCATCAATGCGCGATTGCGCGCCCCGCTCGGTCGCCATTGCTCAGCCGCTCCAGCTCCCGCAGGTGGGGTCGATGACGCCGACGCCGGCGCGTGGCTCGAGCGCTACGGGCCGGATACGATGTTGCTCATCGGTGGGAGCCTACTGGCGCAGGACGACCCGCTCGGCGCCACGCGCCGCCTCGTGGAGGCTGCGCTCGCGGCCACGCCTTCCCCGGCCCGATCATGAGCGGGTCACTAGTCATCCACGCCACCGACGACGGGTGGGCCGAGGTCGACGTGCGCCGCTACAAGGATAGGGGCGGCCCCTTCCTTGATGTGGTCCGCCATACTCTGCTCGGCGGTCCCGGCGCCGAACCCGACCTGGCCTTCGAGGTGAGGTACTTCGAAGTGGCGCCCGGCGGCTATTCCTCGCTGGAGCGACACGCTCATGCGCATGCCGTGATGGTCGTGAAGGGGCGCGGCACGGTTCGGCTCGGCGATCATGTGGAGCAGATCAGTGCTTTGGACGTGGTCTACGTGGCGCCGCACGAAGTGCACCGCTTCGAAGCGCACGAAACGGAGTGCCTCGGCTTCGTCTGCGTCGTCGACCGTGAACGTGATCGACCGGAACTGGTAGACGAGGGAGGCGTCGCGCCGTGAGGGTTGGAGGCACTCCCTACCGCAGCATCTTCCTGGACGAGGACGCGTGGGGTGTCCGCGTCGTCGACCAGACGGTTCTGCCACACCGTTTCCAACTCCTGCGACTGGAGTCCGCGGATGACGTGGTGCGGGCGATCCGGTCCATGGTCGTGCGCGGCGCTCCGCTCATCGGCGCTGCCGCGGCCTATGGAGTCGCCTTGGCCGTGAGAGCCGACCCCTCGGATGCATCGCTCGAGGACGTGCTAGAGCGGCTCCAAGCGACGAGGCCAACGGCTGTTAACCTCTGCTGGGCGTTGCACAGAATGGACAAAGTCGCGCGAGATCTTCCCCCGGAGCTGAGGGCAGATGCGTGTTATCGAGAGGCTGCATCTTTGTGCCACGAAGACGTCGAGTTGAACCGGGCGATTGGCGGCCACGGTCTCGCAATACTCCACGAGCTCGCGGTGGGCCGCCCGCTGAACGTGCTCACCCACTGCAATGCCGGCTGGCTCGCCACGGTCGACTGGGGCACCGCCACCGCTCCTATGTACAGGGCCCACGACGACGGGCTGGACATCCACGTGTGGGTGGACGAGACCAGACCCCGGCTTCAGGGCGCGGCGCTCACCGCCTGGGAGCTCGGCCAGCACGGTGTCCCGCACACGCTGATCCCCGATAGCGCCGCGGCGCACCTCATGAGCAAGGGTGAAGTCGACGTCGTGATCGTCGGCACCGACCGGACCACGGCTTTGGGAGACGTGGCCAACAAGATAGGCACCTATCCTCTCGCACTCGCAGCAGCCGACAACGGTGTGCCCTTCTACGTCGCGGCGCCTTCGCCGAGTATCGACTGGCAGACCGAAGACGCGTCGCGTATTCCCATTGAGCAGCGGGATTCCGATGAGGTGATCAGCGTGCGTGGCTTGGGTCCCGACGACGCGGTCGGAGTCGTGCGCATCGCGCCGGAGCAGACGCAGGCCGTGAACTACGGCTTCGACGTCACACCCCGCCATTTGGTGACGGGGCTGATTACCGAACGAGGTGTGTGCGACGCCAGCGGCGAAGGCCTGAGGCGCCTCTTCCCGGAGGGCGAAGGCGCCCCGGGCTCAGAGGCTTCCTAACGGAACAAGAGCCGTTTTGCCATCACCACGCCCGACACCGCTCCCACGGTCACACCGGCGAGCAGAAGCAGCATGAACACATCCCACAGGGGCCGAGACCTGAATAACGGGGAGAAATCGCCGCTGTGGAGAGCGCTGAAGTACCATCGAGCCCCGCGTCGACCTTGGTCCACACCTTGGAGAAACGCACCACTCACGGCGTCGAGGTAGATGCGCTCTCCATCTTCGTAGTGCACGCGATAGACGGGGAAATCGCGCTCGTCGTGATGGCTGTAGTAGTAGGCGTCTGCCTCGCGCAGCCAGCCCTCGTCGGCGATGAACACGTCGGGGCGCAACCTACGAGCCGCTTCCTGGAAATCCGACTCAGCGAGGTCTTCGGGTCGAAGCGACTCGGAGCTCAGGCGAGTAACCGAGCCGTCTGTGGTCCACGCCAGCAGGTAAGGTCGCCCGAGGAAAACAGAGCCTTCCAGGCGGACGGTATTCTCGGGAAGCGCGAGTCCCCTCAGAGATGTCAGATGGTCGCGAAGCTGCTGCGCGCTCATTCCTGGACCATGCAATCGGCTGCGCTCAGCCCGGTAGCTCCGACCCTCCAGAGCGCCCCAAGGGTTCATCGACATCAGCCCACTGAATAGCCAGGACAGCGTGAGTAGC
>Ga0310345_10001018_pt1 | contig 33858 bp, 32 predicted proteins | sample HC15DNA20500_MG_FD_204667 | JGI IMG/M metagenome (GOLD analysis project Ga0310345, IMG submission 204667) | Marine microbial communities from station ALOHA, North Pacific Subtropical Gyre - HC15-DNA-20-500_MG | ecosystem: Environmental > Aquatic > Marine > Oceanic | place: Pacific Ocean: North... | reverse complement strand
ATCCCCCTCGTGGGCGACGACGGAACGGCGATCTCCCGGGAGGGCATGCGGCCGGCCAAAAACGCCAAACGACCAGCGACAACCGCGTGCCTCATCGCGTGAGACATGCGCACGGGATCGTCCGCAGCGGCCAGCGCGGTGTTCATGAGCACACCGTCGACGCCCTGCTCCATAGTGACGCAAGCGTCCGACGCGGTTCCGACGCCCGCATCGACGATTACGGGTGCCTCGAGCCGGCGCTTGATTTCGCGGATGAAGTAGGGGTTCACAACACCCAGGCCGCTTCCGATCGGGCTGGCGAGTGGCATGACCGCGACACAGCCGGCGTCCTCGAGGCGAAGCGCCGTGATGAGGTCATCGTTCGTATAGGCCATCACCTTGAACCCCTCGTCCGCGAGGATCTTTGCGGCCTCGATCGTTGCCTGCACATCGGGGAGCAACGTCGCCTCGTCCCCGATCACTTCGAGCTTTACGAACTCGTTGAAGCCCGCTGCACGGGCGAGTCGAGCGTATCGAATGGCATCTTCCGCCGTGTAACATCCGGCGGTGTTGGCGAGCAGGAAGAACTCGTCGGGGTCGAGGTGGTGTAGGATGGCCTCTTCCTTGGTGCGATCGAGATCGACCCGGCGTACCGCGACCGTCACCATCTCGGCGCCGCTCGCTCTGATGGCGTCCACCATGGCTTCGTTGTTGGCGTACTTGCCGGTGCCTACGATGAGCCGGGACGTGAACTCTACGCCGCCGATGCTTAGGGGGACGTCGTCGGCTCTTGTGGCTACTGCTTGTTCTGTCATGTGGGCTTTGTGGAGGGGCGATCGGGGGGCTTTCTAACCGCCACCGACGAAATGGACTAGTTCGATGGTGTCACCTGAGTGGACCTGGTGTTCTTGGTAGGTTTCGCGCGGGAGGATCTGCTTGTTGAGCTCCACTACTACCGTGCCGGGGTGTAGCTCGAGTGATTCCAGCAGGGCGTGGACGGTTTGGCCTGGCTCGATATCGCGGTCCTTGCCGTTCAATCGCACTTGAATCGTGTCGGTCACGCTCAATTCGAATCTCCTGTACTGCTTGGGCAGCCTTCCAGAACGGAAAGATACTCGCCAACCGCCCGGACAGGATCTGATGCGCCCCAAACGCCTCGGATCACCGCTACACCGTGCCCGCCCGCCCGCAGAACTGGCGGTACGCGCTCCGGAGTCACACCCCCAATGCCCAAGAGCAGTAACCCGCTCGCGAACTCCGCCACTTCGGTCAGCAATTCGGGGCCGCGCCCGCCGTGCCCCTCATGACTCGGTGTCGCATGTAGTGTACCCACGAAGGCGTAATCCGCGCCGTCTTGGCTGGCGGCCCTCGCTTCCCTTGCGTTGTGCACCGAGATCCCGACGCAAGCAGTTGAGCCGACCAGCGCCCGAGTCCCCACCACGGAAAGTGAACGCTGGCCGAGATGTATGCCAGCCGCTCCGGCGGTGAGCGCCACGTCGACACGGTCGTTGACGAAGACGTGCCCGCCGGACTGTTCGCGCGTGACCAGCTCATAAACCAATTCGTAGATCGTTCGACCATCCGTCCTAGGGCCGCGCACGTGGAGAGCCAACGCGTCGCCACCTGCTTCCAGTAGCGCCCGCGCGACAGGCAGGAAGTCGGTCCGGCCCAGCACCAGGTCGTCCGTGACGACGTGGAGACGTGGCACGGCGATCACTCGAAGCGCTGTCCTCGTTCGACCCCGCGCCCGTTGATCCAATCACGCGCCTGCATCCGCTTTCTTCCCGCCGGCTGAACTTCGACGACAAGCACACCACCGTCCCTCGTCGCGACCAGCACGCCCTCGGCCGGATCAACGGCGAGCACCGTGCCCGGCTCCGGCGCCGACACGTCACCAAAATCCAGCTGCAAGCGCGGCCGGAAGAGCTTCACGTTTCCGCCCTCCAGCACCGACCACGCTCCCGGCACGGCGTCCATCGCCCGCATGTGTTGCACAACGTCCGTAGCCGGCCGAGTCCAATCGACCCGCGCGACGCCCCGGTCGATCTTAGGCGCGAAGGTGGCCGCTTCGTGGTTCTGCTCGACCTCCGTTGCGCCGCCCCCGCTCAGTAGCGTGAGCGCCTCGAGCAGAGCCTTCGCCCCTGACTCGGAGAGCCGCAGCGAAAGCTCCGAAGCGGTCTCATGCTCGAGGATGGGTTCTTCAACTTGATGGATGATGGCGCCCGCATCCATTGCGGCGACCATGCGCATGATCGTCACACCGGTGATTGTGTGTCCTCTCGCGATCGCCCAATTGATGGGTGCCGCCCCGCGCAGTTTCGGAAGCAAAGACGCGTGCACGTTGATGGAACCCAACGGAGGGAGATCGAGCACCTCGGGCTTGAGGATGTGGCCGTACGCGACAACCGCTGACATGTCGGGAGCAAGCTCACCGATGGACGTGAGAAACTCCTCGCCTCGCGGGCGTTTGGGCGTGAGGACCGGAAGACCGAACTCGAGCGCAACCTGCTTCAGCGCCGACGGCTGCAGTCTCCGCCCGCGGCCGGCAGGCCGATCCGGCTGGGTCACGACCCCCACGACTTCAATCCCTTTGTCGTGCAAGGCGCGAAGAGACGGCACCGCGAACGCCGGAGTGCCCCAAAAGAGAATGCGCATAGCCACGCCCTAGGCGGGGCTCGGTCGGCACCTCACGACTCGGCCTCAGCCCGAAGCTTCTTCCATTTTTTCATGAGCATGCGGCGCTTGAGCCCGCTGACGCGGTCCACGAAAAGGATGCCGTCGAGGTGGTCAATCTCGTGCTGCAGCGCTCGAGCGAATAGGTCCTGGGCCTCGACCCTGACCGGTTGACCATCCGGATCCATGCCCTCGACATGAACATCGGAAGGACGTTGCACGACCTCTTCGAGCCCCGGGATACTCAGACACCCCTCAGCTGACTTGTCCTTCTCGTCGCTGTGCCAGACGACACGCGGGTTGATGAGAGCAAGACGCACGTCGGGCTCGTCGTCCTTTCGCAGATCGATCACGATGACTCGCTTGGAGATCCCGATTTGGGGCGCCGCCAGCCCTACGCCCTCCGCGTGGTACATGCTCTGGTACAAGTCCCGCACAAGAGTGTTGAGGGCGCGATCGAAGTCCGTGACTTCCACGGCCTCCTCGCGGAGCACCGGGTCGCCCATCAGCACGATCTCACGTACCGCCATCGTTCAGCTCCGCCCTCCTACTCCTTCTTCTCTTCGTTGGCCTTGCCTTTGACGTCCATCACGGACGCCACTCGGCCTCGATCGACGGTGATACGAGTGTTTTCGCCGGTCTTCACCGTCAGGAGATTCTCGTCCACGTGAACGACCTTTCCGATGATGCCGCCGTTAGTGACGATCTCGTCGCCCTTCTTGAGGCCCTTCAGCATCTCGTCGTGCTTCTGCCGCTCCTTCGCCTGCGGCCGAATCATGAGGAAGTAGAAGATTGCGAAGATCAGCACCATCTGGACCATGAAGATGGTGCTGCCACCGCCCCCCTCCCGGGGAACGGCAAGTAGGGCAAAAACGGGCAGCGTCACTGAATGTTCTCCGTAGTGTTCTTTGCGTTGCGATACCGTAGTAGCCACTCGCGCGACCAACTCTCGAAAGAGCCCTCAGCGATCCGGCGACGGGCCTCTTCAGCAAGGCGAACCAGAAAGCGGAGGTTGTGGATCGAGAGCAACCTCACCGCCAACCACTCTGCAGAAACGACGAGGTGCCTAAGATACGCACGATCGTAGCGCATGCACGCATAACAGTCGCACCCGGGCTCGATCGGGCGAGTATCTTCACGAAAGCGCGCCGCTTTCAAGTTCACCTGGCCCTCTTCGCTCGTCCAGACGGTCCCGTGCCGCGCATTCCGGGTCGGCGCCACACAGTCGAAGAGGTCGCAGCCTCGCGAGATGGCTTCGAGCAGGTCGTCGGGATATCCCACACCCATCAGGTAGCGAGGACGGTCTTCAGGCAACTCCTCGTGCAACAGCTCCAACACCGGCCACATGTCTTGCTTGGCCTCGCCAACACTGAGCCCCCCAATGCCGAATCCGGACCAATCGCCGGCACTCATGAAGTCACGCGCGTGCTCGCGTCGAAGGTCTTCGAAGACATTGCCTTGCAGCACCGGAAAAAGCACCTGGGGCGGCACCGCTACTTCGTGCTCGAGGGCCGCAAACCGATCCCTGCACCGCCCGAGCCAACGCAGCGTGCGTACGTTAGCCGCCTGGGTCGTAGCGCGGTTCGCTCCGCCCGGCGGGCATTCGTCGAAGGCCATGATCACGTCCGCGCCTAACGTGCGCTGGATCTCCATGACCAACTCGGGCGTGAAGCGGTGCTTCGATCCGTCTATGTGGCTCTGAAAGTCCACGCCGTCGTCGTGCACATCGCGGATCTTGGCCAGAGAGAAAACCTGGTAGCCGCCGGAATCGGTGAGAATCGGGCCCTGCCAGCGCATGAAGTCGTGGAGGCCGCCGAGCTGCGCCACGAGATCGTGCCCCGGCCTCAGGTACAGGTGATAGGTATTGGCCAACACCACCTGTGCGCCTAGCGCGTCGACCTCCTCCATGATCAGGCTCTTCACGGTACCCTGGGTGCCCACCGGCATGAACGTGGGCGTGAGTACGGCCCCGTGCGGGGTTTCGAATACAGCCGAGCGGGCCGCACCCTCGTTTGCTTGCAGGCTGAATTCGAACATGGCGCGTAATGTAACAATCAGCCATCGTCCGGTGATCGCTCACCCCCTTGCACGCGCATGGACGAAGCAAACAACGCACGACGCAGAGCGCCGACGCTCCGGCGCCGCATCCTTCTGCTCACCGCTGCGTTCGCGATCCCTGCGGCCGCCTTCTAGGCGTATGTCGCGTGGCGGGCTTACAGGGATCTCCCGGCGGAGGTGGTCGCGACGGCGCACGAGCGCACGCAACGCGTCGCCGACGCGCTGGCGGCCTTTATTGAGCTACCGGTCACCGACCACAGCCATCGCATCGCCGTAGGAGTAGAAGCGGTACGGGCCTTGGATCGCCTCCGCATAAGCGGCCATGGTACGCTCGTATCCGCCGAGCGCGGCGACCAGCATCAGCAACGTGGACCGCGGCAAATGAAAGTTCGTAAGCAGGCAGTCCACGACTTTGAACGCGTAGGGCCTACGGATGAACAGGTTCGTCGACCCGCTACCCGGCACCACGGTGCCATCCGCCGCGACGACCGACTCGAGCGTGCGCACCGCGGTAGTGCCCACGGCCCACACCCTCCCGCCGGCGGCACGCGCCGAATTGATGCTCGCTGCGGCGGCGTCCGAAACCCGGTAGGTCTCGTGGTGCATATCGTGCAGCGCCGGATCGTCCGCGTCGATGGGTCGAAACGTGCCAATGCCTACGTGCAGTGTAAGCGCAGCCCGGCGGACGCCCTTGGCCTCAAGCTCATCAAGTAGCTCATCGGTGAAGTGCAGACCCGCAGTGGGTGCGGCGACCGAGCCCGGCTCGCGCGCATAAACGGTCTGGTAGCGTTCGAGATCCAGCGGCTCATCGTCTCGCCCGATGTAGGGCGGCAGCGGCACATGTCCGTGGCTCTGAAGCGCCTCTGCGACAGAGCTCGAGGTGATGAGTCGCACCAGGCGTCCACCACCGGGGGCCGAATCCACAATCACCACGGCCAGGTCGTCCGCGATCTCGACCGTACGCCCCGGCTTGAGCTTGCGGCCAGGCCGCACCAGCGCCTCCCACAGGTAGGGATCGCTGGCATCCGGCCCCGGGCGCAGCAACAGGACCTCCGCCGGTGCGCCGGTCGGCTTCCTCCCAAGGAGGCGAGCCGGTAGCACCTTGCTCTCGTTCACGACCAGCACGTCGCCGGGCTCGAGGAGGTCGACGACCTTACGGAAGAGGCCGTGCTCCATGGAGGCCGGTTCCGGTGGAAGGACCAGGAGTCGACTCTCGTCCCTGCGCTCGGCGGGGTAACTCGCAATCCGGTCGGCGGGAAGCTCGTACTCGTAGTCGGAGACGAGTGAGCCGTCGCAGCAGCGGCCCAAACTATTCTTCGAGGCGGAGCGTGCCCTGCGGACCCCCGTGCCCGTCGGGAACCGCGTACCCAAAGCGGCGGAACGCACGCGGCGTCGCGACCCTACCCTGAGACGTGCGCATCAAGAAGCCCTCCATGATCAGGAACGGCTCGTAAACTTCCTCGAGCGTCGTGGCGTCTTCCCCCATCGCTACGGCTAGCGAGTTGAGCCCGACCGGCCCTCCGTCGAATTTCTCGATGAGCGTCTTCAGCACTCGGGCATCCATCTCATCGAGCCCGTACTCGTCGACGTCCAGCATGCGCAGCGCCTCCTGCGCAACGTCCAGGTCTATGCGGCTGTCGGCCCGGACCTGCGCGAAATCCCTGACGCGTCGCAGCAGCCGATTTGCAACGCGAGGAGTCCCGCGCGCGCGTTTCGCCAGCTCGGCGGCTCCTTCGGCGGACACGTCGATACCAAGGATATAGGCGCTACGCCGCACGATGGCAGTCAGCTCGTCTGGCGGGTAGTAGTTGAGCCGCTGCACGATGCCGAAACGTGCCCTCATCGGTGCTGTGAGCCGGCCAAACCGGGTCGTTGCACCTACCAACGTGAACTTCTCGATCTTCATCGTCATCGTCTGGGCCTTGGGCCCGTCGGACAATCGGATGTCGACGTACCAATCCTCCATCGCCGGGTAGAGGAACTCCTCGATGACGGGACGCAGGCGGTGGATCTCGTCGATGAAGAGGACGTCCCCCTCCCGCTGATTGGTGAGGATGCCGACGAGGTCGGCCGGCTTCTCGAGCACTGGCCCAGAAGTCGTTTTGATGTTCACGCCCATCTCGCGGGCGATGAGCGCGGCGAGCGTGGTCTTGCCCAGTCCCGGTGGGCCGTGGAAGAGCAGATGGTCGAGCTGCTCCCGTCGCTGCTTGGCGGCCTCAATCGCAATCGAAAGCGCCTCCCGCACTTTCGCCTGCCCGATGAACTCGTCGAGTCGGCGGGGACGAAGCGTCGGCTCCGCCTGCGTGTCATCCGCAAGAGTCTCGGGGGTGGTGATGTGGGTGCGCTCGGTCATGGTAGGGAATGTAAGTCACGGCTGGCAGCCCGTGGTAGGAACCCGGCGGCGCCAGGTTTGAGCGGCACGCCTCAGCCGCCGGCGAGCGCTTGTCGGATCAAGTCCTCGGTCGAGTCGGGGGTGCCGCTCTCGAGCACGCTGCGCACCGCTTGATCCGCATCAGCGAAGGAGTATCCGAGCGCAACGAGCGCCTGCACCGCCCCCTGCGCGCCACTTGCCTCACCGGACTTACTCGGAGTCACGACCGCGAGGTCGGTGACTTTATCGGAGAGCTCCAATGCGATCTTCTCGGCCTTCTTCTTGCCGATGCCACTGATCTGCTGCAGCGCAGCGGTATCCTTCTCTACGAGTGCTCGAGCCAGCCGCTCCGCGGAGTACGTCGACATCATCGCAAGCGCGAGCTTGGCTCCGACGCCATTGGCCGTTAGCAGGCGCTGGAACAGCGTGCGCTCGTGCGCCTCGATGAAGCCGTACAGCGTGACCGACGTGTCGGTGACCACCTGAAGCGTCCTCAGCTGCAGCTCGGCACCGGGCGCGGGCAGCCGCTGGAGCACGATGAGCGGCACGTCGACTTCGTAGACCACTCCACCGCTGGTCTCGAGCTCGATGCGGTCAGTGTCGCGGAAGAGCAGAGTCCCGTTCAGGCGAGAGATCATGCGGGAAAGCTCCCCATCAGCGCGTGGCAAAGCGCGGCTGCGACGCCGTCCGCCGCGTCGGCAGGAGTCGGCGCGTCTTTGAGTCGGAGCTGCTGCTTGACCATGAATCCGACCTGGTCCTTGGAGGCGTTGCCGGTCCCGACCACCGCCTTCTTGATCTGCCGAGGCGCGTACTCGGCGATCGGGACCTCACGTAGCGCCGCGGCAAGTAGGATCACTCCGCGCGAGTGCCCGAGCTTGAGCGCGCTCTGCGCGTTCTTGCCGTGAAAGACGTCCTCAACCGACATGGCGAACGGCTGGTGTCGCTCGATGAGGCCGGCAACGCCCTCGTAGATCTCCCGAATTCTCTTTGGCAGGGGTGCCTTGGTAGACGTCCTGATGACGCCGCACTCCACCAAAGAGACCGCGCCGCCACTTCGGCGAGCGACGACGCCGAAGCCGGTGGCGGCAGTGCCCGGGTCGATGCCGAGGATGATGACATGTTGGCGCGGGAGCTCGGCCCGCGTCACATCGCCTCAGCGAGAACCGCCTCGTCGATATGCGCGTTGGAATGCACCTTTTGCACGTCGTCGAGATCGTCGAGCCAGTGCAGCAGCTTCAGCAACTTCACTGCATCCTTGCCGGTTATCGCCATTTCGTTCTTCGCGATGCGTATGAGTTCGGCCGAAGCAATCTCGATCCCGGCCTCTTTGAGGCCTTTCTGCACGCCCATGAAGTCGGCAGGCTCAGCGGTGACGACGAACTCATCGCCATCGTCCGCGACGTCCTCCGCACCAGCGTCGATCGCTGCCTCGAATACCGAATCTTCGCTGTAGCGAGAGGCGTCGATGGTGAACACACCCTTGCGGTCGAACTGCCAAGCAACCGAACCGTCGGTCCCGAGGCTGCCGTCGAACTTCGTCAGCGCGTGGCGTACGTCTGCGACCGTCCGGTTGGTGTTGTCCGTGAGACACTCGATGAAGAGCGCCACGCCCCCCGGGCCATATCCCTCGTAGGACGTCTCCTCGTAGTTCACGCCCTCTAGCTCGCCCGTACCCTTCTTGATCGCACGCTCGATGTTCTCAGCAGGCATCGAGTTGGCTTTCGAGGTGTCGACGGCCAGTCGAAGACGCGCGTTGTACTCGGGATCACCGCCACCGTCGCGGGCAGCGACCGTGATCTCTCGGATGAGCTTGGTGAAAAGGGCCCCGCGCTTTGCGTCGTTGACGCCCTTCTTGCGCTTGATCTTGGACCATTTGTTATGGCCAGCCACGAGTCCTCCCCATGTCCTGCATTCGGTGCATCGGTTCCGTGGTGAAGAGTACGCGATGCGCTGCGCTAGCGCCCCCTCCCTCGGCGGAAGCGATTGTTCACGACGTTGTTGAATATGGAGCCGAACTGAATCGAAAAGCCGAGCTGGAAGCCGTAGTCGAAATCCGTCGCGCGCTGGCGAAGTCTGAGCAGAGCCTCTTCATCGGTCGTGCCTTTCGCCGACAGGTAGATCTGGTCGTCGACCCAGGCGATGTTCGCCGAAGCGTTCACGCTGAAGCCGCGCATGATCCTGAAGTCGATGTCGCCGCTCATCGAGAGGTTGTTTCGATCGAAGTCGTGCAGGTAGTGTGAGCCCACGATGCTGACCGAGGCATCGCCCCAGGTCTGACGCTGCGAGAATTGAATCTGAAGCGACTGCTCGAATCGTGTCTCAGAATCTTCGCCGAGCAAGGTGGTTTCGAAGTAGCGGCTGTGCTGGGGCCCGATCTTGTAGTAGAAGATGAACGAGCGCCGCGTCGCTTCGTCGTACGGAAACACGCTGAACTCCACGGCCGGCGTCAATTCGGCCCTCAGGACCTGATTGGACCGCGTCGAGCGACCCATGCGTCCCTCGAAGCCGACGGACCAGTGAGGGGCGATCGAGTAGACGACGAGCGGATTCACGCTGAAGTCGGTTCGCGTATCGAGCACGTCGTCCTCCTCGAGCTCGATGTCGAGACGGTTGTGATTGATGGTTCCGTAGAGGCTGATCTTCCAGGTCGGCGTGACGCGGCTGGAGGAGACACTCCCGTTGATACGTGTGTTGCTACGCGTCGACTCGCCGTCGAGGTTGGCGCTCCCGTTGATCCGGAAGGACCATAGGTTCCACGGATCGTCCACCTCGTCCCGGGACACGAGTCGCTGTCCCTGCCCCGCACTTTCGGGGTTGGGTCCGGTAAGCGTTACGAGCCCCCGGTACCCCGCCGTGTTCGCGAACAGAGCCAACCCGACGCCCAGCATGTGCGCAATCTGGTCGAGCTGCTCTCGGTCCGTGTCCGTAGAGAGCGTCTGGAAGAGGTGGGTGTCGTCATACCCATCCTGCAAACCGTGGCCCAGGAAATCGAGACGATATTCATATCCACCGGCTCCTGTGCGCAGGCTCGTCATGATGAGGTGCACGTCCGCGACCTCCTGGTCTCGGACCCAGTTCACCCAGTCGATCTCGGTGCGGTAGTACTGGTCGTTGCAATTCCGTCCGTTGCAGTCGAAAAAGACATTCGGGCGCGACTGGCCGTTGGTTTGCAGGGCCGATATCCCGACCAGCGGTGCGAACACGAGCACAGACGTGAGCAACAGGAGTTTCCGAGGGAACTGCATCTATACGTTCACGGAGGTTGAGGGACATCCGACGCAATCGAGACACGGCGACGGGGTGCTTATGTTGAAGCGGAACTTAGCAGCCCGCCGGACGTCTGCCACAGGCTGCTAACCCCGAGGCGCCGCCGACAACCGCGGGGCCACTCGCGCCTTCGTTGCTTGCTCCAGCAAGTAGGCGTAGCCCAGCAACTCCGCCTCGGTCCATAGGTCCCCGACGAAGGCGAGCACGAAGGGAGTACCGTCCTTGTAGTAGCTGTATGGGACAGTCACGACCGGCACACCGAAGTCGTTGATGATGTTGCTGGGCAGTTCCGGCCAGTTGTTCGGCTTGTAGTCCGGACGCTCCCGATCTTCCACCATGTCGCGGTTCGGGGCGCCCGCCTGTGGGAAGAAGAGTCCGTCCAGGTCGTGCTCTTCGAACACGCCTCGATACAGTTCGCGTATGCGCATGCGCCACGCCTGGAAGGCATCCCCGGCCTCGGTGGCGCTAGGCCGCGCCGGCGAGGTGGGGCCGCGACCACCCCGCCCGCCTCGCCCGCGTCCGCGCCGGAACTCTCGGCCACTCAGGGCCTCCCATTCCTGAACGCTGTGGAACGAGGCATTCGGCCCGAGCCCCTGCATGTATCGCAGCATGTCGTACGCGCCCTGTGAGGGGACCCGGGGACGCTCGCCATACAACTCGATGAAGCCGCTCCCCTCGAATGGGTCCTCCGCGACCTCGGCTCCGAGGCCTACGAGCGTGGCGATCGCGTCCCGGTACTCGACTTCCGTCAACGGATCGAGCGGGAGCCACTGGTTGCGCCAACCCGGACCCACGAGCCCGAAGCGCTTGCCCTCCAGGGTCGCCCCTTCGAGCGAAGCAAGGTAACCACCCTCGGGCATGTGACCCACCGCAGCAAACGTCGCGGGATCCTCGGGCGTCGGTCCTGCAATGACATCGAGCGTGCGGGCCGCATCGCGCACCGTGCGAGCCAGCGGGCCTACGACGTCGACGTAGGTGCCGCTCAGAGGCACGATGCCCTCGATGGGCGCTAGGCCGTATGTGACCTTTACGGCGACCAGTCCTTGAGCAGAAGCCGGATTTTGCAGAGACCCACCGGTCTCGGTCCCGAGCCCGAGCACCGCGAAGCTGGCGTTGACCGCCGTTGCGGTGCCACCGCTCGACCCACCCGGCACCTTGTCCACGTTGTACGGGTTGAGCGTCACCCCAGCGACCGTGCTCTCAGTGCGCGTGCCGTGGCCTGCGAAGTCGGGCAGGTTGGTCTTGCCCAGGATGATCGCGCCCGCGGCGCGGAGGCGGTCGACCACCGCGGCGTTGTCATCCGGGATCATGTCGATACCACCGGTCGCACCACTGAAACCGTCGAAGCCCGCAGTGGTGACTCGTCCCGCCTGGTCGATGTTGTCCTTGATGACGACGGGCACGCCGTGCAATGGGCCAACCGGCCCCGCGGCGACGTACTGCTCGTCGAGCTCAGCGGCGGCGAGCAACGCGTCCGCGTTCATCGAGATGAACGCATTGTAGTGCTCCTCGTAGAGCTCAATGCGATCGAGGTACGCCCGCGTGAGCTCCACCGCTGTGTATTCCCCGGCAGCGTATGCTGCTTGAATCTGGTCGACGGTTAGTTCAACGACGTCGATCGCTTGGGCGCTAGCGACCCCGGGGCACCAACATATCGCCCCAGCCAAGAGCCACGTACGCATGGCGTGCGAATTCAGCGGGCGTCCGGCGCCGAGCCATCCTCAGAAATCGGCCGGGTTCGGATCGTTGGATACTCGATCCCTAGCTGCTCAAGATAGGTGTCGAAGCGCGTGGCGTCGAAGTAAAAGGGGCGCATCTGGGGGCGCCAGCGCGCCATGAGCTCCTCGTTCAGCCAGATCGCGGGCTGGTCCGTCGGCGCGATGAAGGGGATGTATTCGGCCTCCTCGCTCTGCACATCGTTGAAGTAGTCCCATGCGGCATCGACCGTCTCGCCATCGAGGAAGAGGTCGAGCAGCGTCAAAGCCTGGACCTTCGCCCCCGCGACTCCGCCCTTGTGAGCAATGGGCGTCGCCATTGCGATTCCGTTTGCCCAGTTGTGCCCGGGACCACCACTCATGTTCGACGGGTAACGGAGCGTCACGGTCGGCATGTTCCACGATACATCGCCGATGTCGTCCGAGCCGCCGCCGAGGGACCGCGACAAGTCGACGGGACCACGAAGAGAGCCGATCGTGTCGGAAAGGCCGACGATATCGACGCCCATCTCCCCTTGGAACGCCTCGGCGAAGCGGCGGTCGTCGTCACTCCACTCCGGCATGCCGACGCGCTCGATGTTGGCGTAGGTGACCTCCGCCACCGGCTTGCTGAAGTGTCGGCCCCAGGCCGATCCGACGGTCATGATGGTGTCGATCTGCGTGCCCGTCATGAGCGCGGCACCCTGGGCCATCAGGACCGCCGCGTCGTATTGCTCCTTGGTGAGCTCGTAGTCCCGCTCCCGGAAGTAGAACCAGATCGTCGCGGTCTGAGGCACGACGTTGGGCTGGTCGCCACCCTCGACGATGATGTAGTGCGACCGCGCCGCGGGCCGCAGGTGCTCGCGCTTGAACTCCCATGCTTGCGCCATGAGCATGATGGCGTCGAGCGCGGAACGACCCCGCCAGGGCGACCCCGCCGAGTGGGCGGTTTCACCGGTGAAACGGAACTGGACCGACCAGAGTGCGTTCCCGCCTCCCTGCCCCCAGCTCATGCCGAAGCCGTTCGATACGTGCGTGAAGAGGTTCACGTCGACGCCGTCGAAGGTGCCTTCGCGTACGAAGAACGCCTTGGAGGCGACCAACTCTTCCGCGACGCCCGGCCAAAGCAACAGTGTGCCGTCGATGTTCTCCCGCTCCATCAGCTCCTTCACGACGATGGCGCCCACGATGTTGACCGCCTGACCCGAGTTGTGCCCCTCGCCGTGTCCCGGCGCCATGGGAAGGATCGCTTCGCGGTACGCAACTCCGGGCTTCTGGTTCGATTGTGGGATTCCGTCTACGTCTGAACCCATCGCAATGACGGGCGAGCCCGTCCCGTTCGACCACCGAGCGGTCCACGCGCTCGGCATGCCGGCAACCCCTAGCTCGATGTCGAAGCCCTCCGACTCAAGCAACTCAGTCAGATATCGCTGGGTCTCGAACTCCTGCATGCCAAGCTCACCGAACGAGAAGAGTTGATCGATGATCTTCTGCACCAGCTCGGAACGGTCCTGAACCATCTCCTCTGCTTCGTCCTTGAGCGCGGCCAGTCGGGAATCGGCCTGCGCCGTGACGTCAGCGGGGTTGGCAGTCGTCACGAGTAGGAAGAGCGCGAGAGGGATCATTCGGCGCATGGAAGGCTCCGTGGGTGAGTCCGGTATCGGTGTCAGGGGCTGCAGGATGACCCCTGACCGGCCTGAGAGCAATCCCCCAGTCCGGGGGCTCCCCCACCCTCGCTTGCCTCCCTTGAACCGCTCTGAGGAATCGCGTAGTATCCGTGGACAGTAAGTGAGAACGACTCTCAATCGCATCTTTCGTGGAGATCCACAGTGGCTCCAGCCATTTTCTCGGCCCTGGCCTTCGTCGCCTCCATCCAGGCCGGTCCGACCGACTCATCGCAGCTCGTCACGCGCGAGGCCTGGGTCATGGGGACGAGGCTTTCAGCGGTCGTGGAGGCCGCGTCACTGGCCGACGCGAGCCAGGCCAGCGAGAACGTCATCCGTGAAGTCGAACGGCTCGAGCGCATGTTGAGCACCTGGGATCCACAGAGCGAGATGCACGCCATCAACACCGCGGAAGTCGGGCAGCCGGTCACTCCCGCGCCGGAGCTCGCGGCGCTTCTCGCCGAGGCCGAGCGCTACTCCCGCACTTCGCACGCAGCCTTCGACGCTCGTGTGGGGGCGCTCGTGGACGCGTGGGACCTGCGCGGCGCCGGCGACGTACCGGCAGCTCGCGAGCTCTTGGCGGCACGGAATGCCACGGGTGCGGGCGCGATGTCGATCGACGAGCGCACCGGTGTCGTAGTCCGACACATGCCGCCTGCCTGGATCGATACTGGAGGCTTCGGCAAGGGCGCCGCGCTTCGGGCAGCGGCACGTGGGCTTGAGGCGGATGGCGTAGACCGGGCTCTCATCAACCTCGGCGGCCAACTGTGGGCGCAGGGCAGCGCGCAGAAGCCCTGGTCGGTGTACATCGCGCACCCGGAGCAACGACAACGTCGGGTCGCGCGGCTCGAGGTCCACGGCGTCTCGGTCGCAACCAGTGGCACGTCTGAGCGCTTCATCGAGGCCGAAGGCATGCGATGGGGGCACATCCTCGACCCCCGCACTGGGCAGCTAGCCCCGGCATGGGGAAGCGTGACCGTAGTCAGCGCCGACCCGGTGGAAGCCGATGCCCTGGCGACAGCCTTGTATGTCATGGGCCCGCAGGAAGGTCTGGCCTGGGCCGCGCGGCACCCCGAAGTGGACGCACTCTTCCTTGAGGCGGAGAGCGGGGCGTTGGCCGCTAGTTGGACTGGAGGCATGGAGCAGTGGTTAGTCGACGCTCCCGTCCCATCGACCGCTCCCGCACAAGCGCCGACACAGCAGGTCGACACAGTGCGCATCGCGGCCCTAGAGCGCCGGATCGAGGCAGTTACCCGCGAGCTCGAGCGCTTGCAGCTCGGCCGCGATGTGGTCGAAGCGGACTCGTCGATCCAGGGCCTCGGGCCGGCTGCCTCGAAGGTGTACCGAGTAAACCAGGGCGTCTCGCTCGGCGGCTACGGCGAGTTCCTGTATCAGAATTTCACCGCCCAGCGACAAGACGGCTCCAGGTCGGGTGCACTCAACAAATTCGACGCTCTGCGAGCGATCCTCTACGTCGGCTACAAGTTCAACGATCGCTTGATCTTCAACTCGGAGCTCGAGATCGAGCACGCGAAAGAAAGCTTCCTCGAGTTCGCGTACCTCGACTATCTGCTGAGTGACCACGTCGGAGTGCGCGGTGGAATGCTGCTCGCGCCGCTGGGTCTCGTCAACGAGCTGCACGAGCCGCCGGTCTTCCTGGGCACCGAACGCCCGGTCACCGAGAACCGAATCATCCCGACGACGTGGAGGGAGAACGGCATCGGCCTCTTCGGTAGCGGAGAGGCTTTCTCCTGGCGCCTCTACCTGATGAACTCTTTCAACGGTGCCAAGTTCAGCGCTGCGGGCCTAAGGGGCGGCCGACAAAAGGGCTCCAAGGCGCTCGCCGAGGACATGGGGGTCGCGGGCCGCTTCGACTACACGGGCACACCCGGGTTGCTGCTCGGTCTCTCGGCCTACAGCGGGGAGACGGCTCAGGGTCAGGAACTCGGCGGCCAAAGCGTGGGCGGTCGAGTGCGCATCTGGGACGCTCACTTCGACTACAAGACGCGCGGTTGGGAGCTGCGCGCGCTAGTCGCCGGCGCGCAGGTGAGCGACGTAGCGGACATGAACGCGCTCATCGGCTTGGAGGGGGCGGAAGGCATCGGAACCGACATGTTGGGCTGGTACGTTCAGACGGGTTACGACGTGTTGCGCACTTCGCGGTCCCCCCATCAGCTGATCCCCTACGTGCGTTACGAGAGGGTGAACACCCAGCGAGGGGTCGCGTCGGGCTTCTCTGCGAACCCGGCCACAGACCTGACGGTGACCTCGATTGGCGCGGCATGGAGACCGATCTCCCAAGCGATCCTGAAGCTCGACTATCAGATACACTCCACGGCTGCGGATACCGGTGTAAACCAGCTCAACGCCTCGCTGGGTTGGCTCTTTTGATGCGAGCAGCCATGACGACGGGCGCGCTCGTCGTGCTCGCGTGTGCGGGTCCGGTCGGCGCGCAGACGCTGACCCAGGACGAAGCGTTGGCTCTCGCATTTCCAGGCGCGGAAGTGGAGCGGCGCACTGCCTTCCTCGACGACACACAGCTCGCGAGAGCCTCCAGCCTCGCAGGCCCAGATGTCGACGTGGAATCGACGGTGGTGACCTACTATGTCGCGATGCGGCGGGGAGAACCGGCCGGCGTAGCCTACTTCGATGCGGACCGGGTGCGCACTCTCCCGCAAGTGCTGATGATCGTGGTCGGCACCGACGGCCGCGTGGTCCGTGTCGAGACGGTCAGTTTCAGAGAGCCGCCCGAGTACCGCGCCCCAGAGGGATGGCTCGCGCAGCTCCACGGTCGTGTGCTCGATGACCAGCTCTCTCTCAAGGGCGCAATCGCCAACATCACCGGAGCAACGTTGACCTCGGGAGCCGTGACGCGCGCTACGCGCCGCGTGATGGCGCTGCACTCGATCATTGACCCGTTCGGTGTAGGCGCACGATGACGCGGTTCCACCGGTGGTTCCTGTACGGCTCGACCATCGCGACCGCCGCGAGCGGCATCACGTACTTCGTGATGAAGCGCTTCCTCGAGTCCTCGGACCCTTGGGCGGTGATCAACCATCCTTTGGAGCCCTGGGCGCTCAAGCTGCACATCCTGAGCGCCCCTCTCATGCTCTTCGCCGTGGGTCTGATCACGACCCAACACATCTGGCGAAGTCTCAGGTCCAGCCTCCCGACCGGGCGGCACAGCGGTCGCATCGCATCGTATGTCTTTGTGCCACTCGTGCTAAGCGGATATTTGATCCAGGCCATCACGTCGCCGCTTACACTGGAAGTGCTCGCTTGGGCGCACTTGGTGCTCGGCCTCGTCGCCGCGGGGGCAATCGGCATTCACCGAATGGTGCTTCACACGCGGCGGAGGCAGCGGAAGGGGGCGTTGCCAGTGCTACAGCTGCCCGCGCAGCTGGAATCGGCTGATACGGACCCCGTGCCCGATTCCTGCCAAGAACTCGAAGCCCCGCGCCGCGCTAGAATTCCATCGCAGGCCGACGCACATGCCAGTCGGTAGTTGACTGAAACGCCTGCGCCACGTTGAGAATTTTGTCGTCGGCGAAGAGGTCTCCCACAATCGTCGTGGTCAGCGGCATCGTCGTCGGGCTGTCCGCGTCAGGATTCCGAACACCGAAGCCATAAGGCACGATTACGGCTGGGTGGCCCGTATCGTTCGTGAGACCGACCGCACCGGATCCGCTCACGAACATGTCGAAGCCGTCCATCGCCTCGGCCATCTCTTGCATGAGGATGAGCCGGCGGCGCTGGCCGTTGATGTAGTCGAGCGCGCGCATGTCTCGGCCGCGCCGGAATCGACCGCGACGGCGGCGATCGGCGGGTTCGAGGTCTTCGGGCAGGGGCTCGGGCTCCACGCCACCCGGGGCGATGTGATAGTCGAACGCCGCGGCCGACTCAGCGCCCAGCTGGTCCATTCTGGCGTTCGGCAGCTCGTTCATCTCCCTGAGATTGGCGCCGAGCTCGGAAAGCTTCTCGAGGAACGACTCCGGCGCGTCCTCGTCGAACCCTATGCGCAGCGTGCTCAGGTCTACCCTGCGGTCATACACAAAAGGCGCCGTAATCGTCGCCGGGTCTTTTTCGCTCGCGCCGTGGATCGCGTTGAAGACCAAGGCGCAGTCCTCGATGGAACGACACATGGGCCCCGGCTTATCCATGCTCCACGAGAGTACCATGGCGCCGTAGCGCGTAATCCTACCAAACGTCGGCCGCAGCGCGCTCAGCCCGTTGCGCCGTGAGGGCGAAACGATCGAGCCACGCGTCTCGGTGCCGATCCCGAACGCAACGCACGCGGCGGCAGTCGCCGAACCCGGGCCCGCCGAGGAGCCGCTCGAGCCCTCTTCGATATTCCACGGGTTCTTGGTACGACCGCGGTACCAACGATCGCCTTGCGCGAACTCACCCGTGGCGAGCTTGGCGATAAGCACCGCGCCGGCGTCGCGCAGCCGCACGACGAGGTCGGCATCCTCCTCGATGACCTGGTCCTGGAACTGCGCAGAGCCCCATGTGGTGCGTGCGCCCGTGACGGAGAACAGATCCTTCACGCCGTACGGAATGCCGTGCAGAGGCCCGCGCCAGTTGCCCTGACGCAGGTCCGCATCGGCCTGCTGCGCTTCATCGCGTGCACGATCCTCGAGGATCGAGACCGCGCACAGCAGAACCGGGTCGTAGCGCTTGATGCGGTCGAGATAGATCTCCGTGAGGTCGACCGAGGTGATGTGACCATCCCTAACCAGCGCAGACAGCCTATGCACGGGCAGGAACGCTACGTCCTCTTCGTTGCTCGGGACCGACCCGGGCCAAGCCGGAATGTCGATCGGCGTACGCTCGAACATCGCCGGTCCGTGCTCACGCCACAGCTTCTCCATGAGCGAGCCCGTTCCGCCGGGATACGCCTGGAAGACGACAGCGGGGTGTTCGCCCTGGCCCAGCGGCACGGGAGGAGGACCCTGCTGTTGCTGCTCCAGGATCGTGGCGACGAGCGCCGGCTCGGATGCCGCGAGAGATGCCGGGTCGATCGCGCCCGCGGCCGCGGCTGCTGCTGCCACCCTTAGGAAGTCGCGACGCTCAATGCCACCGCCCGTGTCTTTCGTGCTCATGAGCCTGCTCCTCCGTCCTGTGAGATCGGCCGCGTTCGTACCGTCGGGTATTCGATCCCCAATTGCTCCAAGTAAGAATCGAAGCGGGACGGATCGTAGTAGTAGGGCCGCATCCGCTCCCGCCAGCGAGCCATGATGTCTTCGTTCAACCAGATCGCCGGATAGTCGTCGGGCGTGATGAACGGCGTGTAGGTCGTCTCCGCGGTCTGCACGTCGTTGAAGTAGGTCCACGCCGCATCCACCGTCTCTCCGTCCAGGAACAGGTCGAGAAGCGTAAGCGCCTGCACTTTGGCGCCGGCCAACGCACCTTTGTGCGCCACAGGTGTCGCCATCGCGATACCATTTGCCCAGTTGTGGCCGGGGCCACCAGGCATGTTGGCCGGATAACGCATCGTCACCGTCGGCATATTCCACGAGACGTCACCGATATCGTCGGAACCGCCGCCCGCGTACTGCTCGAGGTTGATCGGGCCGCGCAGTGGAGGGACACTCGTCGCGAGCCCTCGGGGCTCCTGCCCCATCTCGCGTTGCAGCGCATTCGCCATCGCGATGTCGTCGTCGCCCCACTCGGGCAGACCCACCAGCTCGATATTCGCCTGCGCAACCTCCGCGACCGGCTTGCTGAAGTGGCGGCTCCAGGCGGAGCCAATGGTCATGATGGTATCGATCTGCGTGCCGGTCATCATCGCAGCACCCTGCGCCATCAGCTTGGCGGCGTCGTACATCTCGACCACGTGCTCGTAGTCGACTTCCCGCAGGAAGAACCAGATCGTGGCCGTCTGCGGCACCACATTCGGCTGATCACCGCCCTCGACGATGATGTAGTGCGAGCGCTGCGGCGGACGCAGGTGCTCACGCTTGAACTCCCAAGCCTGAGCCATGAGCATGACCGCGTCGAGCGCGGAGCGGCCTCGCCAGGGCGACCCGGCCGAGTGTGCGGTCTCGCCACGGAAGCGGAACTGCGTCGAGACCAGCGCGTTGCCGCTGGTATGTCCCCACGTCATGGAAAAGTTCGAGGAAACGTGCGTGAAGAGGTTGACGTCCACACCGTCGAAGACGCCTTCGCGCACGAAGAACGCCTTCGATCCCAGCTGCTCTTCGGCGATGCCCGGCCAGATCAGGAGCGTGCCGTCGATCCTCTCTCGCTCCATGAGCTCCTTCACGTTCAGCGCGGCTACGATATTCACCGCCTGCCCTGAGTTGTGCCCTTCGCCATGGCCGGGCGCCATCGAAAGAATCGGGTCCCGGTACGCGACTCCTGGCTTCTGATTCGATTGCGGGATCCCGTCGACGTCCGATCCGAGTGCGATGACTGGCTCGCCGGTACCGTTCGACCAGCGCGCCGTCCAGGCACTGGGCATGCCCGCCACGCCGAGCTCGATCGCGAAGCCGTGCTCTTCGAGGATGCCGGTCAAGTAACGCTGGGTCTCGAACTCCTGCATGCCCAGCTCACCGAAGCTGAAGAGCATGTCCACGATCTCCTGGACCATCTTCGCGTCGTCCTCGACCATGCCGAGCGCCTCCGCCTTGAGCGACTCGAGGCGCGCGTCCGCTTGCGCTGAGAGCAAGGAAGGCACGGAAGCCCCAAGAATGAGCACCGCGAGCAACGGGCGGAACGTAGAACGGCGCATGTACGAATCCTCAAGGTAGAACACATCGCAACCCCGGAGTTATCGAGTCCCGGGGAGGGCAGCATGCGTCCGATGATCGATGCTGGCAAGCCGAGCTATTCGAGCTTGAATTCGGTGACCAGAATGTCCAGTGAGCCAGCGACCTCCGCGAGCTCGACCGCGGAGCCGCGAAGCTGCTCGGCCCCCTCCGCGGTGCAAATCGCAGCCTGCGCCACCGACACTATGCTGCCCACAACTTTGTCCGTGCCGTGACTCGCCTCTGACGCGCTACGAGCAATCTCAGCGACGGCCACGCTCTGCTGCTCCACCGCGCTCGCGACCGTGAGAGAGATCTCGTTCATCTGCTGGATCACCTGCGAGATCGACCGGATCCCAGCGACGGCATCCGACGTCCTACGTTGCACTTCGTGGATCCTGTCGGCGATCTCTGCGGTGGCCTTAGCAGTCTCGTTGGCAAGCTGCTTCACTTCGGTGGCTACGACAGCGAAGCCCTTTCCAGCTTCCCCGGCACGAGCCGCTTCAATCGTCGCATTGAGCGCCAACAGGTTGGTTTGCTCGGCGATGGTGGTGATCACCCTCACGACTTGGTCGAGCTTGAGATCGTCGATGACGGCTGCGAGAGGGCTGCCACCGACACGCCGGTGCGCACCCTGAACCACGAACTGCGTGCCTGTCGAGAAGAACGTGAGGCGTCCCTGGAGCGCGGCAGCCCGCATGTCCGCCGTACCGTTGCCGGCTAGACCGGCCTGCGCGTAATCAGTGGTCTGCCCATACGCCTGGGTGGCAAAACCGTGAATCAAAACCTGCTGGGCCTCGGTCTGGCTCGCCAGCGAAGCCCCACTCACGACCACCGCGGCGAGGACGGTGTTCAAGTCCTTGATTGTCGCTCGCACCGTTCCTTCCTCCTGCCGGTGTGAATGCTGTCCCTGCGGGGTGGCCCCCCGCTACACAGGCAAGACTCGGTCGACGAGTTGGTGGCCTTACTAAGGCCTCTTCACTAGATCGGCGGGGCCTCGAACCCCCCGAGTTCCCTCTCCAAGTGCGCCGCGACCGCGAGCGCCACATGCTCCTGAGCCGGCGCGGTCACGACCTGGATCCCGATCGGCAACCCCTCGGGAGAGGTACCCGCCCGCACCACCACACCCGGCCATCCAGTCACGTTGTAGGAGAGCGTATAGCTGTAGTCCGGAAAGCTCGTCGTCCCGTGCAGAATGGCAGGCTTCGCGTTGACCGGGCACAGGATCACGTCGTGCTGCTCGAAGTACGCGTGCATGCGGCTGCGCACGGAGTACAGGTCCGCCAGCAGCTCATCCAGCTCTACCGCGCCAAGTGCGGCTCCAGTCGTCACGATCGACGCCTGCTCCGTCCCGGCGTCACGCAACAACCTCTGCTCCACGGCGTTTCCATCCGCGCCGAAGACCCTGAACCCGATGCTGAAGGTCTGCTCTAGGCCATCTGGACGCTCCTCACTGACGGGCGCACCCAACGACGCCATCGCTTCCGCCGCGGCTCGCACCACCGCCTGCGTCTCCGTCGTCGGCGTGCTGATCCCGTTGTCCGTGTGGAAGCCCACACGAAGTGATGCGAGATCGACCGCGCTCGGATCGCCGAGCGGCATGGGGACGATCGCGGGGTCGATGTTGTCCGGCCCCACGAGGATGGGCAGCAACAGCACGAGGTCTTCCACGTAGCGCGCCAGCGGCCCGAGCTGCTGGAACGAGTCGTGCGTACCGCCAAACGGGAAGATGTGCCCGGTGCGCGGGACGCGGCCGTGTGTCGGCTTGATGCCGGCGATGCCGTTGAAGTGGGCGGGCAGTCGAATGCTGCCCCCGTAGTCGCTTCCGATGTCGAATGCCGCACCGCCGCACGCGACGATGGCGCCGGCGCCTCCGCTGCTGCCCCCGGGGGTGCGCTCCAGGTCCCAGGGACTGTTGGTTCGCCCGTAAACCAGGTTGTTCGTCTCGTACGAGAGCGTCAGCTCGGGCGTGTTGGTCTTGCCCAGCAGGATCGCGCCCGCTTCGAGCGCGCGGCGCACAACGGTTGCATCCCGTTCCGGCACGAAGTTCGCCCGACCCAGCGTGCCCCCGGTCGAGATCAAGTTGGCCGTGTCGAGCGAGTCCTTGATGGTCATCGGGACACCGTGCAGCGGCCCCCACGACTCGCCACTGGCTTGGGCCTCGTCCGCGCGTATGGCGTCGGCGCGCGCCTCTTCCGCACGCAGCTGCACGACAGCGTTGAGCGCGGGGTTGACCTGCTCGATGCGGGCCAAGCACGCATCGACGACTTCGGACGAAGAGATCCTTCCTTCCCGAATGCCGGCCGCGAGGGCGCTCGCCGAGGAGTGGTGAAGGGGATCGATCAGTTGACGCGACCCCGTCAGAGCCGCCGATACACTGGACACTGTAGCACCCTCCTCACAGCCAGAGGCGGCCGCCAGGACGGCGACGCCACCGGCAAGCTTGAGCATATCCCGGCGGCTGAGGTCGTCGCGGTCTCGGTCAGGCTGAGTAGTCATGATCCCTCCCGAGGCACGAATGCGACGATGCGCAGTGGACCCCCGCTGCCTCCCTCGATCTTCATGGGCAGCGCGACAACGTAGCTCCCCGTCTCCGGCAGCGCCTCCAGGTTCGCAACGTTCTCGAAGCCCGAGATGTTCTCGGCGTACAGGATCACATGCGTCTCGAAGTCGGCCGATTGGCCATAGTCGATACTCGGCGTATCGATTCCGACCGCGACGATGCCGCGGTTGGCGACCAACCAGCTTGCCGCCTCCCCGCCGATGCCTGGAAAGTGTAGCTCGGGAACCGCTTCGGGGCCGACCATGTCGGTCCCCAGGTACTCGGTCCGGTCGCCCCAGCGGACTCCCCACCCCGTGCGCACGAGCAGTATGCCGCCGTCTGGCAGCATTCCGTTCTCGGCCTCCCACATGGTCAGGTCCTCAACCGTGAGCAGGTAGTCGCGCGTCGCGTGCCTCGACACGTCCACCACCGCAGCCGGCCCGATCAACCCGGTCAGTGGGATCTCATCCGTCATGAGCCGCCCCTCCGCAAAGTGGATGGGTGCGTCGAGATGCGTGCCTCCGTGCTCCACCGACGAGAACGCGTTCGAGGCGTAGAACCAGCCGCCCTCTACGACACCATACGACAGCTCGTCGAGCTGAAACCCGGCGGTGTCGGTCGGCCAATAGATCGTAGACTCGGAAAACGAGTGCGTGAGGTCGACCCAGTGGCCGCCGGTTCCATCGAAGACCGCGGAAAAATCGGAAGGGCCCGGCGCGGCCTCACACGCCGTGAACCCCAGCACAGCGACCAGCAGGAACTCCCTCATCCGCCCACGACCTCGATCACCGTCTTGTACAAGAATTCCACGAAAATGCCTACGCCAGCGACGGGAGTGCGCTCGTCGTTCCCGTGCGCCCGCGATCCCGTCGCAGCATCCGAGGGCAGCCCCATCCCGTATGCCAGGACACCGGCAGCCCTGAGTTGAGCCGAGTCCGTGCCTCCGGTGAGCATGGTCGGGACCGTGATCGCACCGGGAAACATCTCTGCCTGCACGGATTCGATCGCGCGGAAGAGATCGGAATCGATCGGCATCGGCTCCGAAACCGGCCGCCGCGGCCCAAAGCGTACCACTTCGATCGACTCATCGTCGACGACACGTTCGACCTCTGCCTTGAGCCAGAGTGTGTCCTCCGCGGGAAGCGCACGGATATCCAGGGTCGCGATGGCTTCGGCCGGGATCACGTTCCTACGGAAGCCGCCTTCGATGATCGTCGGCGAAATCGAAGTCCGGAGCATCGAGTTGGCCGAAATGTCTGTCAGCCGGAGCTGTTCCTGGACCACGTCGCTGATCGCCGGGTTCTCCAGATTCCGGTACAGGAAAGCGGTCTCGGGACTCGAGACTTCCGCGACACGCCGGAAGTACTCGCGCGTTGTCGAGTTGAGACGCATGGGCATCTGCCAGGGACCGAACTTGGCGACAGCCCGCGACAGGGCGACGATCGGATTGTCGGGTCGCGGACGCGAGCCATGCCCGGACGTACCGCGCGCGATCAGCCTCATGCGCGTGGCAACCTTCTCGGTCGTGGCTATGGTGACACGCGTGATCTCATCACCGACCATGGTCATGCCGCCGCCCTCGTTGAGCGCGAATTCGGCATCGATCACGTCGAAGTGCTCGGCGATCATGAACTCGATACCGAGGTGCGGCATCGCTTCCTCGCCCGCGTTCGCCATATAGATGACGTCGCGGTCCAGCTCCACGTCCGAGCGCGCGATCATGAGAAAGACTTGAAGCGCGGACGCGCTCATGCCCTTGTCGTCCTGAGAACCACGGCCCCAGATGTAGCCGTCGCGGATTAGCCCCGCGAAGGGGTCGACCGACCATTGATCGCGCTCTACTCCTACGACATCGATGTGACCCATGAGCAAGATCGGCCGCTTCGAGCCATTGCCTCGGATGCGGGCCACCAGGTTCCCCCGGCCGGGCTCCAACTCATAGATCTTGGAGTCGATGCCCTCAGCCGCCAGCACGTCGCGAATAAACTCACACACTTCGGTCTCATTGCCCGGTGGCGAGCTCGAGTTGATGCGGATCATGCTTTGCAGCAACACCACGGCCTCGTCAGCCGCCGCGCCGAAGTCCGGGTCTTGAGCGGCGAGCGGTATCGACGCAAGTGTGGCGAGCAGCGCGATAGCGAAGGTTTTGCGCATAAAGAACTCCAAGCGTTCGGGATCTCAGCATTGTGGGTCGGCTGGAGCGCCGAGCCAAGCCCCCGGTCGGGACTGAAGCTCTCAGCCGAGTGTGCGTTCTACGGTTCTAAACGCGCCTACAGCGACAAAGAAAACGAGAACGTGGCGCCGTCACCGGGGCTGCCTTCTGCCCAGACATCTCCCCCATGAGGTCGGGCGACGTGTAGGGCTGTCGCGAGCCCGAGCCCGGTTCCCCCGAACTCCACTTCGATATGCAGCCGCTCGAAGGCGTCGAAGATTCGCTCGCGCTGCTCGGGGTCGCGGTCGGTCGCATTGGAGCCATCAAGTCCCTGGAACAGCTTCGAGCCGTCTGCGCGCATACCGGCGCAATGGTGGTTCCTGGATCGGTCTCCGTGGCGGGCGTGCGCGCGGCATTCAACGAAGAGGGTCTATGCCTCGACGAGGACGTGGAGGCGTCGTTGCGCGGCCTGGCTACCGGGCTCCTGGACTTCGTCAAAGACTTCGTGTGCCCGAAGTACGCTCTGGAGGACATGGTGCGCGGCGAGGCCACGCCCTGGGTCACCAGCGTGTAGTGTGCCTAGAAGCGTGATCTAGGCCTTCCCGGGGAACGCCTCCAAGATTGCGAGCACGTGGTAGATGTCGGCCTCCGTGTGGTCCGCATTGATCTGCGTGCGGATCTCCTCGTCTCCACGCGGCACCACCGGGTACGCCAGACCGGTCGCCAGTACGCCGTTGTCATAGAGGTACTGGACGAGATCTCGCGTGCGCTGAGTGTCGCGGATCATGAGCGGCACGACCGGGTGGTCACCAGGAATGGTCTCGATCCCGATCCGGCCCAGCCCGTCCTCGAAGCGCTTGGTCAAGGTCCGTAGGCGCGCGAGCAGGGCGACACCCTCGTCACTGTCGACGATCTCGATGGAACGGAGTGCTGCGGCAGCTTCGCCCACTGTAATAGGGTTGGAGTAGATGTACATCTGCGACGATTCCCGCAGAAACTGGATCGTCGCCGCGTTCGCGACCACGTAGCCGCCGTTCACTCCGAACGCCTTACCAAGCGTGCCCACCAGGATGTCGACGGGAGCGCTCGATGTGTACTCCTCCGCCCCCCGGCCGGTGCGCCCAAAGGAGCCCACGCCGTGAGAGTCGTCGACGATGCACACGACGTTCTCCTCATAATCGGCGTCATGCCGAACACACATCGCCATGATGTCGTCCACAGGCGCGTGATCGCCACGCATCGAGAAGATGCCGTCGGTCACCACCAGCGCCCGCTTCGCTTTCCCCCTCCAATCCTCTAGCGCCGCGTCAAGCGCAGCGACGTCATTGTGCAGATAGATGGCCTTACCCGCGGGCCGGCTCAAGCGCATCGCGTTGATGATGCAGTTGTGGTTGAACTCATCCGAAATCAGAACCGTCTCGGAGGTGACCAGGGGCGTAATCGTGGAGACCACAGTCGCGTACGCGGACGAGAAAATCATCGCCGCCTCGCGTGAGTGGAAGTCGGCGAGCTTCGCCTCGAGCGCAACGTGGGCTCCATACGTGCCAGAGATGAAGCGCACTGCCCCAGGACCGGCCCCAAAGCTTCGTGTGGCCTCTTCCTCGGCCGCGATCACGTCAGGCCGGAGACCCATGCCGAGGTAGGAGTTGGAGTTGAGGCGAATGAACTCCTTGTCTCCCTCGCCCTGCAGGTAGACACGTGGGCCACGATCCCCCAGTGCCGGTTTCACCGCCACCACGACGTTTTCCGCTCCTTTAGCAGTGCCCGCCTCCTCTAGGCTGGTGACGTGCGCATTCAGGACAGCGCTCAGTCGATCGGCAGGCATGGCTCTATTCTTCTCGCAGTTGCTCGAGCATGGCTCGGGTGGTCGTCGCGCCGTCGAAGGCGGGCTCCCAGCCCCACTGCTCTCGCGCAGCCGAGTCGTCGACACGGTCGGGCCACGATTCCGCGATCGACTGCCGCACCGGGTCGATGTCGTAGTCTATTGTGAACTCCGGTAGGTGCTTCCGGATCTCGGCAGCCAGCGCTTCAGGCGCCAATTGCATGGCCGTCACGTTGAAGGCATTGCGGTGCACGAAGTTCGTCGAGTCTGCTTCCATGATCCCCATGGCCGCGCTCACCGCGTCTGGCATGTACATCATGTCGAGCTGGCTGTCAGGCGCGAGGAAGCACGTGTAGTGCCCGCGCGCGACCGCCTGGTGGAAGATGTCGACGGCCCAGTCAGTCGTACCCCCACCCGGCGGCACGCCATACGAAATCAACCCAGGATAGCGCACTCCGCGAGTGTCCACACCGAAGCGCTGGTGGTAGTAGTCGCACAGAAGTTCTCCGGCCACCTTGGTCACCCCGTAGATCGTGGACGGCCGCATCAAGGTGTCCTGAGGAGTTCGGTCTTTGGGTGTGTCGGGCCCGAACACTCCGATCGAACTCGGCGTGAACACGGCACACCTCTGTTCTCGCGCCACGTCGAGCACCGATTCCAGGCTTACCATGTTCACGTGCCATGCGAGGCGTGGGTCGCTCTCTCCCACCGCCGAGAGGATCGCGGCGAGGTGGTATACCGTGTCCGCGTCGTGGCGCATCACGGCCTGTCCGACCGCCTTGGCATCCGTGGCATCGAGCAGTTGGAACGGGCCGGGCTCCGTGATTTCTGAACCCAGGTGGCGTACGTCCGTGGCGAGGACGTTGGAGTCTCCATAGTGCTGGCGGAGCGCGGGCAAGAGCCACGAGCCGATCTGACCGCCGGCCCCGGTTACGAGAATTCTCTTCATGGGCGCCATTCTCGCGGCGCCTTGGAGAGGAATCAAGCCGCTCGCGGGCGAGACCTGAAAATCTCCGCGTTACCTTTTCGCGACTCTGACCGTCTTGTCTCTGACGCCCAACCACTGAGAAGGCGTCCATCCCTACGGAGACAGGAAATGAAGACCCTGAAAACCAACCGTGTGCTGACGTTCCTTGGAGCCCTGGCTGTCGCGGCCTGCGACGATGGCGCGCCCACGGCACCGGTTATCGAAGAACTGTTCACCTTGGCCGAGTCGATGGAACTAGAGGTGCTCGAGATCGGCAATGGAACCCATCACTTCGGGTTCCTCGTCAATGATGAATGGTTTGTACCGGACGATGCTCCCGATGTCGTTCCGGACGAGTGGGGCCGCCAGAGCGCGACCCTGGTAATCGAAGGAGTCGGATCATGACGCGCATCTCACTGACACTGCTCACGCTCGCGATACTCGTAGCTCCTGCCGCACACGCACAGGAGTCCGCACGCGCGAGGGCCCAACGCACGCTCCCGGCGGACGTCTTCGCCAACGTGTCGGCTCTGGCCGTCGATGGCAGCTCATCCGGGATTCCGGACGGGCCGCTCTTCAACAAAGCCCTCGAGGGCGTGGCCAAGCGCGTGCCGATGGATCGGCTCATGCCGGCCATTGAGACGCTCGCTGGGCGGCTGGGGCGGGCACGGACCGCTCTCGGTCCCACAAGCTCGTCGCCGGAGTCGACGCGCTCCAGCGGGGCGTTCCCGCGCGTGCACTGCGTGCACTCGACTCCGAGGCGACTCGCTTGCCGACCGTGGTGCTGGTGTTGACTGAGTTGCACGAGACCGGCGTCCCCACCGACCGGGTGTTGGAGGTGCTTCGCGAAGCGACGGCGCAACGGACTCGGGAGGACCGGATGCTCGACATCCCCGCGGATGTGCGACGCCTGGTCCGCGAGGGTCGCCCACCCTCAGGCGCCGCCGACCAAGTGCGCCGTGGGCTTCAGAGAGGCCGCGGCAACGGCGGCGTCGGCCCGCCCGTGCCTCCCGGATCCGATCCGACCACAGACCGCCGGCCCCGCGGGGGCTAGTCCCTCAGGCCGAACACGAACACCCCATATCCGCCTGACATCACGACGTACTGTTTGCCAAGGTGCGCGTACGACATGGGGTTCGTACGCGTAGCGGCGCCGACATAGAACGACCACAAAGGCTCTCCGGTGTCCGCATCGAGCGCGAAGATGTTGCCCTCCTGAGAACCTCCGAAGACCAATCCTCCACCGGTCGCCATCACCCCCGACCACGGTGGCGACAGGAGGTTGAACTGCCAGCGACGCTCACCGGTCAGCGCGTCGAGCGCGTAGACCCACCCTTGCGCCTGGTCACCATCGAGTCGTTGCTCCCCCCCGCCCAGGAAGGGCTGGCCTGGCTCGAAGTCGACATCCTGCTTGTAATAGACCGCTCCCATTTCGCGGACCGCCACGTAGAACCCGCCGGTGAGCGGCGAATACGAAGGGCTGAACCAGTTGGTAGAGCCCTGCAGGCTCGGCCAAACCAGAGTGCCCTTATAGGAAGGCTCGGTGCCCGAGATCACGATCGCCCGACCGTTCTCGTCGAGCCCCTCGGACCAGGTCTGCTTCGCGTACTCCACTCCGTGCAGGAACTCTCCCGTCTCCCGGTCGAGCACGTAATAAAACGCGTTCCGATTGGCGGTGACCAGCAGTTTTCTCGGTTCACCCTCCCAGTCGTCGTCCAAGAGCACTTGGATCTGATTGGCGTCCCAGTCGTGCGTGTCGTGCGGAGTGTACTGAAAGTGCCAGCGTAGCTCCCCCGTGTCGGCATCGAGCGCCATGACCGACGCGGTGTAGAGGTTGTCCCCAGGTCGAACGTCGCCGTTCCAGTCCGGGCCCGGATTCCCGATGCCCCAATAGAGCAGGTTGAGATCGGGGTCGTAGGAACCGGTGAGCCAAGTCGCTCCCGCGCCGGATCTCCAGGAATCGCCCCCCCAGGTATCGTTTCCTGGTTCTCCCGGTCCGGGGATCGTCCATGTGCGCCAAAGCCGCTCGCCTGTCGCGGCGTCATAGGCGTCGACGAAGCCGCGGATACCGGTCTCGCCACCACTGATCCCCACGATCAGCTTCCCGTCGATCGCGAGCGGCGCCATGGTGATCGAGTGCCCCGTCTGATTGTCGGCGACCTCGACCTCCCACCGAACCGAGCCCGACCCAGCGTCGAGTGCGATCAGATACCCGTCGAGCGTACCCACGAATACCTGGTCGTCGAGCACAGCGACTCCACGGTTCACGCGTGGGAATCCGATGTTCTTCACGCCGTCTGGCATGGGGCGGGTCCAACGCCACAGGGTCCGGCCTGTGCCCGCGTCGAGTGCCGCCACGTTGCTGGGCGGTTCGGTCACGTACATGACGCCGTCCACGACTAGTGGAGTCGTCTCGACGAGCCCGGGGTTCTTCACCTGATAGACCCAAACAGGGGCAAGGCCCGCAACGTTCTCCTTGTTGATCTGATCCAGTGCGGAGAACCGGTGCGACATGTACGACCCCGAATAGGTGAGCCAGTTGGCGGGCTCCGAGTCGGAGTGCACGAGCCGCTGGTAAGGCACCACGGGCACTGCGGCTGTCGAGACCGCAGGCGAGGTCGGCAAGGCGCTTCGCGATCCGGGGAAAGAGGCTCCGCAAGCGGCGAGCAGCGGCATCACCGACGTGAGGACCGCCCACCGAATTCCGCGCGGCGCGATCATCGCCGCCCCCGTAGGCTCGCCATGTATGCCACGATGTTGGTCACCTGATCCTCTGTCAGACGCTCGCGATAGTCGGGCATCAGGCTCGCGCCTGTCTCCCGATCCAGTGATGCAATCTGACTCTTGTTGATGGAGTGATAGCGCCCGCGCCGGTCGCGCAGGTTCAAAGCGAACGCATCTTCCGTGACGCGCATGCCACGCAGCTCGGTTCCGTCTTTCATGACCACGCTCACGACCAGAAAGCTCGAGTGCAGGCTGATCGGACCCTGGGGGATCGACGACCCGGGCAGCAGAATGGATTCGCGTAGGAAGGGCAGGCCCCGACGCGCACCGATGTCGGACATGTCCGGGCCCAATCCGACACCCTTTCCGTTAACGATGTGGCACTCGGAGCATCCCGCGCTGCCCTCGAACAGTCGCCGGCCCGACTCCGCATCGCCTGGAATCGGCCCCTCAGCGACACGCGCCAACGTCCACACATACGCGGCGATGTCAGCGGCTTCGCTCTCGTCGACCCACGTGCGCGACATCGCGGTGCCTGGGATTCCGTCGAGCACGATCCGGACCAGGTCGCTTTGCTCGGCGGCGCGCTCGAACCGACGACCGAGCAGTGACGGACCCTCTCCACCATTGCCTGCTAGCCCATGGCAGCGGGCGCAGTGCGCGGCGAAGAGCTGCTGACCGCGGTCCTGCGAGCGCTCTAGCTGGGCATCTCGATCCTGCGCCACCAGTTCCGTGGGCCCCACGGCGAACAGGCCTACGAGCGCCCAAAGACAGGCGATGCCCCGGTCGAGGTACATATCAGTCACCTACCTCCACGTAGATCTCCCCGCCCTTGTCCCGGAACTCCGTCGCCATCTGCTGCATCCCAGCCTCGATGGCTTCGACGGTGTCCAGGCCCTGCTCCTTCGCGTACTGTCGAACGTCCTCGCTGATTCTCATTGAGCAGAACTTCGGCCCGCACATCGAGCAGAAGTGCGCCACCTTGGCACCCTCGGCGGGGAGGGTCTCGTCGTGGTACTCGAGCGCCGTGATGGGATCGAGCGAGAGGTTGAACTGGTCGCGCCATCGGAACTCGAAGCGCGCTTTCGAGATCGCGTTGTCCCAGTCCTGGGCACCCGGGTGGCCCTTGGCCAAGTCGGCTGCATGCGCCGCGATCTTGTACGTGATCACACCGGCCTTTACGTCGTCGCGGTTGGGAAGCCCGAGGTGCTCCTTCGGGGTCACGTAGCAGAGCATTGCCGTGCCGTACCATCCGATCTGGGCCGCGCCGATCGCGCTCGTGATGTGGTCGTACGCGGGCGCGATGTCGGTGGTCAGTGGTCCAAGCGTGTAGAACGGGGCCTCCTCACACCACTCCAACTGCTTCTCCATGTTCTCCTTGATGAGATGCATGGGGACGTGGCCGGGCCCTTCGTTCATCACCTGCACGCCGTGCTTCCACGCCACGCGCGTCAGGTCGCCCTGTACTTTCAGTTCCGCGAATTGCGCCTCGTCGTTCGCGTCCGCGATGGAGCCTGGGCGTAGTCCGTCCCCCAGCGAGAACGACACGTCGTACTCGGCCATGATCTCGCACAGCTCGGGAAAGTGGGTGTAGGTGAAATTCTCCTGGTGGTGGGCCATGCACCACTTGGCGAGAATGGAGCCGCCGCGCGACACGATGCCCGTCATACGATGCGCAGTCATCGGGATGAAGCGCAGCAAGACACCGGCGTGCACGGTGAAGTAGTCCACGCCCTGCTCGCACTGCTCGATGATGGTGTCGCGATAGATCTCCCAGGTGAGCTCCTCTGGCACGCCGCCTACCTTCTCGAGTGCCTGGTATATCGGCACCGTCCCGATGGGGACGGGCGAGTTGCGCAGGATCCACTCCCGTGTCTCGTGGATATTCTTACCAGTCGACAGATCCATGACCGTGTCGGCGCCCCAGAGCGTCGCCCACCGCAGCTTCGCGACCTCTTCTTCGATCGACGAGCTAACCGCCGAATTCCCGATGTTGGCGTTGATCTTCACCTTGAAATTGCGACCGATGGCCATCGGCTCGATCTCAGGGTGGTTGATGTTCGCCGGGATGATCGCTCGGCCCCGGGCGACTTCGTCGCGCACAAACACGGGCTCGACGCCTTCGCGGATCGCCACGAACTCCATCTCGGGGGTTATCTCGCCGTTTCTCGCGTACGTCATCTGCGTGACGGAACCGGAACCTCGAACGGTGCGAGTCTTGAGCGCTTCCGGCATTTCGACATCGGCCGCGAGTTCGCGCGTACGCCCGGTCTCGTGCGTGCCGCGCTCCTGGATCCATTGCTCGCGAAGCGGAGGTAGGCCCTCACGCACATCGAGGTCTTGAGGGCCACTCGTATCGTACACCCGGAGCGGCGGCTCTCCGCCAGACAGGTGGATCTCCCGCACGGGGACGGCGATCCCTCGGGTGCCCTCGATGTAGACCTTCTTGGAGTTCGGGTACGCACCCGGATAGTCGGTCCCGACGACCTCGCTACCGTTGCTCTTGCTCATTCGTGCTCCACTCATCGCGGAGGAGCGCGGGCGTAGAACAGCCGCCAGAGGGAGGCCCGGGCCAACGGACCTCGTCTTCTGCCGCGCTCCCTCCGCCGGTTTGAACCGGATCAGGTTCCAAGGGTCTCTCTCAATCCGGATACTTTATCCGGATGCCCCTGGCGGCTTCTGAAAGGTACCCGCTAGAGCGGCGGCAGCAACTCCCGCGAGAGGCGGCACTCAGCAGGATCGAAGCCGAACGCCAGCACCTTAGGGCAGCCGCCGGCAACTGACCCGCGCCCGCTACCTGGAAACGACCGCGGCGGTACTGCCTCTAGCGGAAGTGGATCGGTAACATGCCAACCACACGAGCATGCAGGGGCCGCAGCCGATCTAAGTCGGACGCCGCGAGGCGTTGCTCCAGTGTCTCCCAAGCGGACTCCAGGGACTCCCAAGAAGTTTCCCCGGTCCACTTCCCCTTCCCACCCCGTCTTCCACCATGGCCCGCAGGCCCTCAACGACTAGCACACCTCTACGTCGGCCGGTCTCAAAAGGTGCCAAAGGCCCCGAAAGCACGATCCCGTGCTTAGCCAACCCCCCAAATGAGGTACGCGCCCACGACCGTACCGACCATCGCCATCCCATACATCAGCACCGCTATGACCTCGTTGAGGTGGGAGAGCTGCAGGCCGTCGTACAGCGTGTA
>Ga0310345_10001017_pt1 | contig 33859 bp, 28 predicted proteins | sample HC15DNA20500_MG_FD_204667 | JGI IMG/M metagenome (GOLD analysis project Ga0310345, IMG submission 204667) | Marine microbial communities from station ALOHA, North Pacific Subtropical Gyre - HC15-DNA-20-500_MG | ecosystem: Environmental > Aquatic > Marine > Oceanic | place: Pacific Ocean: North... | reverse complement strand
TGATACAAATCTTCAGGATTTATGAGGCCACAGACAAATTGAACTTCGCCGTCCGGATCACAGGTCTCGGCGGCAAAAGCATTCATGCTGAACAGGTTTAGGAACAGAAAACAGAAAAAAACATATCGGGACATGCGAGTCACCTCAGAAAATTGTTCTTCTTAAGCTCAAATTTGTAACACAAGACCTGGGACAATAGGAGGAATTAACGCACCCCTGTTGACGGTCAGCACAGTGAGAACGGCGAAGCTCCGAGCGCAGTGCGTCATCAGCTCTCTCAGATCATGACGATGTCGGTATAGATGCCGCTCCTACCGCTGGCTGGCATGGGGTTCAACAGGAGCTGGAGTTACGACGAGCATGGCCACGCTTCTTGAATCGCAAAGAGCGTAAGCGTCCCATCTGGAAAGTAGAGCCGTGCCGGGTTGTGTTCGAGGTTGGTTTCGAGAAAGTTGTGAACAACCCGGATCAACTGGATCAGAGGCAGCCTTTCGGGGGGACAGAAAAGCCCCTCAAGTTTGGCGATGACAAGGACTCCTCTCACGAGTCCCGTACAATAGCCAGCTTGTTGAGGATTAACGAATTGCACGTCGTCTAGGACTTCCGCGCAATCTCCGATTAGCTTGTTTCCCGTTAGGCTGTTCTGTGCCCTAGCCGTCGTCGCCCACAGTGCACCAGCCGCCACGATCACCACCAGGCCGATCAGATGCACTCGTCGCATGGGAAACCTCCTTGATCTAATGCATCCTCGCGTACAGCCCACACCTGAATACGGCGTATAACCCCCGTCTCATTTGAACCGCCAGCTGTTCCGCGAATTGAACCCCCTACCAAACAGCGGTAGGATTCCACCCTGCGCATGTCCAGAAGCCCCGGTACCCGATCAAGCGCCTACGAGGTCACTGCCAAGACTGGTGATAGCAGTATGGGTGAAGTCTGCGAGGCTTGGAACACCGATCTCGACCGGAACGTGGCACTGAAAGTCTCGCACAGGCGCTCCACGTCAGACATTGCATCAGTGAACGAGTAGAAAAAATGAGAAAGCGTCTAACCCATGTTAGTTTGGTCGGACTGTTGCTGATCCTTGGCACCCGCAGTGCTTCAACAGAGGTCATCAGATGGCAAGTCGAGGGCGAGACACGTGAAGCTATCATCTACGCCCCAGCGGCAGCACGTGGAGACGACGCAGTCCCGCTAATCTTGTCGTTTCACGGATACGGCGACAACATGCAGAACTTTCAGCACACGAATATGCACCTGGCGTGGCGCGATGCGATAGTCGTGTACTTTCAGGGCCTCGAGACTCGCGGTGGCCTTCTCGGCTGGCAGGTGGAGCAAGGGGGTGGTGATCGCGATCTGAAGCTCGTCGATGTGGCAATCGCATCACTCAGAGAGAGGTATAACGTTGACGACGATCGCACTTACGCGACCGGCTTCTCGAACGGTGGGATGTTTACCTACTTGCTTTGGGCGGAGCGACCAGGCGTGTTCGCCGCCTTCGCCCCGGTGGCAGCTCGCCTCCGCCCCTCGGTGCGACCCGAACAGCCAAAGCCTCTTTTTCATATTGCAGGGAAGCGCGATCAGCTCGTACGCTTTTCAGATCAGAGAGTCGCGATCGAGGTTGCCATTGCCGTGAACGGCGTCGGTGCTAGGACGACGCGTTGTGGGAATGACTGTACGGTTTACGGACACAGCACGCCCGCGCCCGTCATGACCTGGATCCATGATGGCGCTCACGTATATCCGCGTGGGACCGCTGAGCGGATCGTGTCCTTTTTTCGTGCTCATTCCCGCACGCGTTGATCGCTCGACTTCCTACCCACCCACGCAACTACCCTCCCCCACCCCCCTTTGAACCATCAGCCGCTCCGCGTTACGCTAGACACCTCACCGGTCGTTGTTAGTGCATCGTCGTCGTATCCAGACTTCGTTCAAACTGGACAACCAATGAAACAATTCTTAGAGAGCTTCTTTGTTCCGCAGCATTTACCGCTCCGGATTGGTTTTTCGCTGGCAGTGATCTGTGGGTGGCAATGGATCGTTTCGCCGGTTTTGGGTGTCGCCGCGCCCCAACAGACCATCCAAACGGACCCAGTCAGGTCAGTCGTCGTGACGGCGATAACCTCGGAGATTGTCATCGACGGCTCGCTCGATGAAGCGCCATGGATTCAAGCGCCAAAGATTGGCGATCTGGTCCAGCGAATCCCAGAGGCCGGTGCAATGCCGACCGAGAAAACAGAAGTCACTCTGCTTTACGACAAGGACAACCTCTATATCGGCGTCATGTGCTACGACTCTGAGCCGCAGCGAGTGCTGGCGTCGGAGATGGCTCGGGACGCCAGCTTGAGAGCTGACGACCGGTTGGAAATCGTGCTCGATACGTTCCGCGATCAGAGCAATGCCTTCTATTTTTCGACTAATCCAGCCGGCGCCCTCGTTGACGGCTTGGTCTTTGCCAACGGTGAGACGAATAATGACTGGGACGCTATTTGGATCGTGCGAACCGAGCAAACCGATGACGGGTGGAGCGCGGAGTTTGCTATTCCACTCAAGACCCTGAACTTTCCTGCAGGTGAGACAATCTGGGGCTTCAATATTAGCCGTACCATCCAGCGAAAACTGGAGGAGAACCGCTGGACGGGGGCGCGCTTTCAAACACAGTTCTTCCAGATTTCAGAAGCAGGTGAGATCACGAATCTTGAAGGCCTGGCGCAAGGCGTCGGTCTTGATGTCCGACCATTCATGGCGGGGCGCTGGCTGCATCAAGCTACCAACGGAAACGATACAGTTATCGGAAAGCCTGGACTGGACCTGTTCTACAACATCACTCCAAGCCTCAAACTGTCCGTCACTGCAAACACTGACTTCGGCGAAACGGAAGTGGATGCGCGCCAGATCAATCTAACGCGTTTCTCTATATTCTTTCCCGAGAAACGGTCATTCTTCTTGCAGGACGCCGGTGTGTTCAGCTTTGCCACTACCGGGATCGATCCTCCGGGGGGCATTCCCCCCACCGGGGCCGAAGTATTCCCCTTCTTTAGTCGCAAGATCGGCTTGCTTGGCGGACAAGAGGTGCCGATTGACTACGGTGCCAAGCTGACCGGTAGAGTCGGCCGAACTGAAATTGGCGTGCTCGACGTGCGTGCCCGGGAGGTGTCGAATGTGGACGCCAATAGCTTGTTCGTCGGGCGCGTCAAACAGAATTTCTTGGAGCAGTCGTACGTGGGTGCAATCTTCACAGACGGCAATCCCGCTTCTCCGTTGTCGAGTAGCACCATAGGCGTGGACATGCGCTTGGCCACTTCTAATTTCCTCGGTAACGATCGAAACGTGGTGTTTAACGCCTACGGCCTTAGAAGCAACAACCAAGGCATTTCCGAGAACAACTCGTCTTTTGGCTTCGGGGCACAGTATCCCAACGACAAATTCGATGCTCAGATTCAGTGGCGTGAGATCCAGGAAAATTTCGATCCGGCGATCGGTTTTGTTCAGCGAAGTAATGTGCAAATGCTTCGGGTTGCCGGTAGCTTTAATCCGCGCCCGAAGAGGTCGACCGGCATTCAGCAAATGCAGCATGACGTCTTCTACACGCGCTTCACCAGACTCGACAACGGATTGGTCGAAACCTCGAACCTGTACGTCACTATGGTCGATTGGCACCTGAACTCCGGCGATTCCTTGCACAGCTTGTTTGACGCGAACGTGACGTACGAACGTCTATTCGAGCCGTTCGAGATTTCCCCTGGAGTTGTGCTTCCCGTGGGTGAGTACCGCTTCACGCCCTTACGAATCTTTTTCACTTCGGCGCAAAAACGCCGGGTGCAGGGTAGCATCGGTTTCAATTTTGGCAACTTTTGGTCGGGTACCGCAAAGATGATCCAAACCGGCCTGAGTTACAAGCTCCCTCCTTACTTTTTGATCAGCTTCAATACCAACCAGACGTTTGCCAGCTTGCCGCAAGGTAATTTCATCGCCAGAATCTACAGCTCACAGGTGAACTATGCGGCTTCATCCTTCCTATCGTTCTCCAACCTGATCCAATTCGATAACCGATCTGGAAATCTCGGCCTCCAAAGCCGCGTGCGCTGGACCATAGAGCCGGGAAACGACGTGTTTTTCATATTCGGTCAAGGTTGGGTACAGGATCTCGTACGAGGCTACGACTTCAGGAGACAAGATTCGAGGTTAGCTACGAAACTCCAATACACGTTCAGATTTTGAGCTTTTCTATCACGCAGTGCACGCTTGAAACTAAGGTCAGGAGCCGGTAGTTCAGACGGTCTTCAATCGCCGTCGCTCCGAAACAATAAGGTCGTATTCAGCCGCCCGCTTCCAGACGCGATTGGCCATCTCCGTCAGGTGTACAGCTCTTAGGCCATAGTACACAAAGATCACGCCGAGGAATCCGACCGACGAGTACTGGAGGCTGCGGGCCCAGAGGTCACCAAGCTGCGGCGTGAGCATGTCTAACAGGTTATAGATCACGAAGCCTGTGGTCGCCAGCAACGGCCCAGTGAGTGTACGAACCCCCCACGAAGCGACCCGTGATTCCTTCTCCATGAGTGAACCGATGGTTCGGAGACGTTCGATCGATCGGTCGAGGAGTTCAAAGTTCTCGCTGTTAAGAACATCTCTTAACAAGACTTGAGCGCGGCATGCTTTCATCACGCGGCGGTCGCCACGCAAGTACGAAGGACCCTTCTCTTTGATCCGGTACGTTGGAAAGCATCGACTCAGCTCCTGTATGAGCCGCGCGTGCGATTCGACCGAATGCTCTCCGTCGGTCGCTATAATGTCAATCTCGATCACAGCACTCGCCGGGATGAACACGACCTCGTGCAAGTCATTTGAGACTGGGGCCTCGATATAAGCAGCGACGTGGGGTGGAATAGCCTCATGTAGCATCGCCTCGTGGTCGAGACAGGGCAGAACCGGTACGCAGGGAACCGGGTCCAAGTTTAGGCGATAGACCTTGATCGATCGGATGAGGTAGATCTTAGAAAGCTCGTCGAAGTACTGCTGGCACTCAATACTGTCTTTCATCTGGCGGAAGGGTACCAGTTTCTTAGGATAGAACAACATGACGGTGTCACGAATGAACGGTAAAGGGCAAGAAATCGTGGCTAGGAGTCGCGCTTCCATTCCGCGCCAGATACCATCCGACGAGATTACCGAAGCTCAACGCGTCGCCCGTGGCTGGGACGCCGCACACCGGTGTGAGGCGTAAATACCCGACCGTTGAAGCGTCCGGCCGGCCGCACTAGGCTAAGCATCCGACCATCCGTCGTTATTGTCCAACTCTCTGAGGGATCGCTACGTGATGTCCCAAGATGTACAGTACGAGCGGTTGGTTAAGAATCTTTCGTCACGGAAGACACAACAGATCAGAAGCGATAATACCGGACATTTTGTTCAAGAGAGATTACAACGGAACACTTAAACGGAAAGTGACACCCTGACTCGCCCGAACTGACCTGCGCCGAGCGGCGCGGGGGTTGAGGGCCATCGGTACTTTCATTGAGAATGCGCGTGTCCTAGTTCAGAAACACGCTCCCATGGGGAATCGCCGAACCGGTAGACCCATGAGGCCATTCAATCCTGTCGAAATTCACACCAGGCTGCTCAGAGCCAACGTCCCGGAAGCGCTCGTCGAGCGTCAGCTGTCCTGTGGCCGCGTCAAAGTCCAGCATCCAGATCCGCCGCTCGGCTAACGGCGCTGGTGCGTTGACCATCACGACCCGGCTCTCCCTTTCGTCGAACGCGAGCCAATGCGGGAGCTGTCGTTCGTTGAATTGGACTCGACTGACCTCGACTGGATGGCCGGAGTCGCCAACGTCCAGCACAACCACCTGGTGTGTGCTAGCGATACTCTGAATCCAAAATCGCCCAATGCTCAAGGGGACAGCACATCCCCGACCCTCGAAGTCGTAGACCAAGTCCGCCGTAAAAGACTCGATCTCAAGTCCTCGAACTCGCCAAAGCCCACACCTCGATGTCGTGACAAGCACCGTCTCCCCATCGTCAAGTAGACGAGGCTCGTACGGTAGCAAGTGGGCCTCAGACTCGCGCGATGCCGTAAGCGCCACGGTGCTCAGCAGAGACAGATCCGAGAGTCGCCATAGCTGCAAATGGAACCCCAGAGACTCGTCACGTAGCTCCTGTCGCTTCGGATGCCACGGCGGCACACCCATCACGCTCGACGCCGTGACTAGGCGGTCCCGACCAGGGACAGGTGCCAGGCTGTAGGGTCGCACCAGGCTCTCGCCGACGTCCGCATCGGCACTTGCCCATTGAACGACCGTTCCGTCATCTCGGAATTCCGCCATTCCACCGGGGCCGTCAAGATGTTCGTTGCGGGCCTGCATCGTGACCAAAACATTGCCATTGGGAAGACGTTCGAGGCTGTGTGAAAAGGCTAGCGCCGATGGCGTCTCAACGGCCCCGACGAACCGAGGCCGAAGCGGATTGGAGAGGTCAAAGCGGAACATGCGATTACCCGCGAATCCACTCGCGAACAGTGGATGCCCCGCCGTAAACGAGTATTCCGTATGGTGCGGGTTGGTCGACCGCTCACCGACGGATGACGTTGAGACCACCTGACCGTAGTCTAACGACGACGAGTCAACGTTGATGACCGCTAGAAAGTCGCTGTCTTCGCGATCTTCATCACCACTCCATGCTGCAAGGTAGCCCCCCCCATGGTCTTGAGCCCGCAGGCCGTCATCTGACAAGAGAGCCACGATCGCGAAGCCGGCCAGACACGCGGCCCCAGCGACGATGAGGGAGACGGAGCCTCCCCCGAGTCGTTTAAACTTGTCCAATCGAGACAAATTCCAAAACACCGACGCAGATTCATGCATGGCCCCTCCTGTCACTGCGCCCAAATGGGATACACATTTAACGATACGATCTTTTTGATCGCGTCGACCTCAAGAACCGCCAATTTTTGATCGCCGTTCCTGACATTATCTAGGCTGAACAACTTAATGGCTCCCCCAGAACGACGACCAATCCCTCGCAGAGCAGAGGTCAACATGGTTCCGTCTTCCAACAGCGTCTTGGCGGTACCGTCGAGTTCATAGGCTTCACGAGAAGCGTCGCTCGACCGTAAATTACGGTGGCGAAGCCGATGATCGTCGCGTCGTTCGCCATCGGCTCGATCCGAACACGCCGGGCCGCGCGTAAACGTTCGATCCTGCCGCTGACTGGTAAGGTGCCACGTCCATGATCCATACTTTTCCTGCATGCGCCTGACAGGACCTCTTAGTCTCGTGACCTCACTGGCCGTTCTCCCCTCAATCTGCATGGCCGGTACCCAGTCGGAGCAACTAGAGAACCCGATCCCGGAGACCATTCGGAAAGGCGACCTGGTCGTCGGTGTCGAGGAGTTCGTACGAGCCCCACGAACATCTGACTCGAGCGAGGGAGGGCAAACCAACCCGGCGTACGCCCGCATCCAGTATCTGGTACCCGTGCGAGACGGCTCAGGACGGCTCGTGCTGAACGACCTTCGCGGGCCGCTGTACATGACCGACGAGAGCGGGAGGCCTCCGACCGTCTTCCTGGATCTTCGCGACCAGAACGTCGGGTTCGACGACTCTATGTTTCCAAACGAGACCGGGCTCGTTAGCGTTGCCTTTCATCCACAATTCGGTCGCGCAGGGACGCCCGGGTTCGGCAAGTTCTACACCGCGTACAGCGCCGGCTCGGACACCGGCATCGCTGACTATCTGGATGACGATGCAGAAAGCCACGAAAGTGTAATTCGCGAGTGGACGGTGACCGATCCGAGCGTCGACTTCTTCAGCGGCACTTCGCGCGAGGTATTCCGGATCGGCCAATTCGCCCCGAACCACAACATCGGCACGATCGCGTTCAACCACCACGCAGAAGCCGGATCGCCGGACTACGGCATACTCTACGCATGCTTGGGTGACGGCGGAGCGGCACACGACCCGCGTGACTACGGCCAATCACTCGCCGTCCCGCAGGGTGCGATCATCCGCATCGACCCGCTCGGCGGAGACGACACCAAGGGCTATGGGATTCCACTAGACAATCCGTTCGTCGGCAACGCCAGCATAGCGCCTGAGATTTGGGCCTATGGCCTCCGTCATCCCCAGCATTTTTCGTGGGACACGGACAACCGGATGTTCATCGGCGACATCGGCCAGAACCAGGTCGAGGAGGTCAATCTCGGCATGCCTGGCGCAAACTACGGCTGGCGTCTTCGCGAAGGAACGTTCGCGACCGGCTACAGTGTGGGACGGGGCCCGGGACCGGCCTATCCCCGACCATCTGTGGATGACCGTGAATTCGTATATCCGGTGGCACAGTACGACCACGACGAAGGTAACGCTGTCGGTGGAGGTTTCGTCTATCGAGGGCGGGCGATTCCCGAGCTACGTGGCAAATACGTCTTCGCCGACTTTCCGCGCGGGCGATTACTTGCCATTGACACGGACACGCTTGACGCCGACCAGCCAGTCGAGATCATTGAGGTTCGGTTAGTGATCGGGGGCCGCGAACAGGATCTGGTCGACTTGGCCGGCTTCCCGAACACCTACGCACCTGGCAACCGGGTCGACCTGCGTCTGGGGACCGACTCGGCCAACGAGCTCTACCTGCTGACCAAAGGGGATGGCTGGGTCCGCAAACTGGTGCCAACGCCACCCCGGTAGCCTGAAACGTTTAGGGACTGTTCCCCGTGCAGGGCGGTCGGCGGTTCAACGGGGACGGGGATTGGTTACGTAGCTATTCCCGTTGGGACAGTTCGTCGAACAGACCACCGAGTTCAAGAGTCAGAACTCGCCGTGAGTCAGTCGACTCAACCCGTTCGGCAGCTACTTCGGCCCCTATCGGTTCAACAAAGAAATCTGCTAACCTGCAGCTGCGGTAGGTGTATAAGGGTAAGAGTGTAGAAGGCTAGCCTATAGTGACTCGATACCACTTGTTTTCGACGGTAGTCGGCACCGCGCTGACGCTAATCCTCACGGGCCACGCACTATTGGCGAATCCCAACAGCTGGTCGCCGGGCCCGGCCTCCTGGAAAGGCGACCTAACTTCGATCGCGGCCTCTGATTGGAACTACGACCGCGCCGCACATCTGCTGGGCCGAGCCGGATTCAGCGGCCCCCCCGAGGAGATCCAAAAGCTGGCGACACTGACACCCGAAGAGGCAGTTCGCTCGCTGGTGGATTACGACGGCATCCCGAACGACCACCTGCAACCGTTCGAACATTCCGGGTTCTGGGACGAGTCACTAGCCGACTTTCCACCCAGCCGACCCGTGGCCACGGAGTTGGCAATGGACCGGGGCGAGAGCATGGGAATCCTGGTGAAACCGGATCACGTAAACCGTCACATGCAACCGGTCTCCGACCGCTTCTTTTACTGGCTGCGGGCGACTCAGCTCGAAACCCGCCGTGTCGGCTACTGGTGGGCCGAACGGATGCTAGACACCGACCGACCGCTCCAAGAAAAGATGGCGCTCTTCTGGCACGGGCACTTCGCCACCGCCCAAAATAAGGTCCGCGACTATCGCAAGATGCTCTTACAAATCGAGATGTTCGAACGTCACGCCACCGGCAACTTCGGCGAACTTTTCGTGGCGGTGGCGAAGGACCCGGGAATGCTGTACTACCTTGATGCCGGAGTAAACGTGAAGGGAGCCGCCAACGAGAATTTTGCCCGTGAAGTGATGGAGCTATTTGCGATGGGTGTCGGCAACTACACCGAGCGGGACGTGCGTGAGGCGGCGCGTGCATTTACCGGATGGAACTTCGACAACCTCGCCTTCGTCGTCAATTCGTCGCAGCATGACGACGGTCAGAAGACCTTCCTGGGACACACCGGAAACTTCGATGGCGTGGACGTGCTCGACATCATTCTCGACCAACCGGCTACCGCCGAGTACATTGCCGGTAAGCTTTACCGCTTCTTCGTCCGTGAAGATCTGTCTGAATCACTTCAGAAGGAACTCGGCGCCGTCCTCCGCGATAATAACTACGAGTTGCAGCCGCTGCTAACGACCATCTTTACGTCTCGAGACTTTTACAGTGAGGCAACCTACGGCGCCCACATCAAGGGTCCTGTCGAGCATGTGATCGCCATGCTGAAGCAACTTGATGCCGAAGACGTACCAGGTATCCCTGACTTCAACAGCACCACGATAGCTCTGGGTCAACACCTGCTGAACCCACCGTCGGTGGCCGGGTGGGCCCAGGGTCAATCCTGGATCACCCCTGCCCTGCTTCAAGAGCGGGGGAACGTCGCATTCGACTATCTATTTCCGAATGTCATTGCGTTCCGTGACCCGAATTTTCTCTCGCGGGGTGGAGACGGAACCGTGGGTGAACGCCTGCGCAGCGGCCAGAACTTCACGACGGCGATCGCACTTGAGGATGAAACGGCCGAGATGACAGCATTCAACATGGCGAACCGGGAGAGGGACGAGCTGTTTAATACCCGCGTCTCCGGCTACCGTGCCTGGGCCGAAGCGGTGCGCAAACTGATTCCGACGCCGCGCGGTGCCGCGCGGTTCGACCTAACCCAGATCGTGCTCGACGCCGGGGCAACAACGACCAATGAGGCGGTCGATCACCTGCTGGGTCGGTTCCTCCGCATGCCGATCTCAACGGACCTGCGCGATGGGCTCGTAGCTTTACTCGACAATGAACTCGGCACTACGAACCTTACCCGTGCCCAGACCTACCTGGAAGAACCCCTGCGCATGGTGACGCACATCATCATGAGCACCCCGGAGTATCAAATCGATTAGTCCGTCTGGAGAATCACCATGACGATGTCACACCGTGGCAAGAAGTTGTGCGATCAGAGCGGTGTCTCTCGCCGTCAGGCACTCAAGATCGGCGCTCAGGGTATCGGTCTAGGAATACTTGGCGGCATCAGTCCGTTGCCGCCCATGTTCGGAGCAACGTCGACAGCGCTGGCAGCCACCGAGGGGAAGATCCTGGTGGTGTTCGAGTGGTTCGGCGGCTATGACGGCCTGAGCACCTTCGTGCCCTACGGGGACGATGCACTTTACCGGCACCGTCCCAATATTGGTGTCCGGGAGTCAGACGTTATAAAGGTTGATGACCACTTCGGTTTCCAGAGGTCGATGTTGGGCATGCACCGACTGTGGGACGAGGGTAACGCCGCAGTCATCCACGGTGCCGGCTACGACCAACCCTCGTTCTCCCACTTCGCCTCAAGCTCCTACTGGCACACCGGGGCCCCCAACAGCGGGGAACCGTACGGATGGTATGGCCGAACGGCCGACGCCCTCGATCCGACCGGAACTCCTAACTTCCTGGTCAACATCTCTGCGACGCAGTCGCTGGCGGTACGTGCTCGCGACCACGTGCCGGTGGTCTTCGCAGATCCGAGTGGGTTCCGCCGAGACCTGTTCTACCCGCAACGCCCATACTTCGAGCAGCTCGGCAACGGGCAGAAATCCCGCACCGATACCCATAAGTTTCTCCTCGACGTAAACCAAAGTGCCCGTGAGGCTTCGGCGCTCGTTCGGCAGGCGTGGGAAAACTACAACACCACCCGCAATGGCGACCTACGCCTGCTCGACCTCGACAAGGTCGTGGCGCTCATCGAGAACGACTTCCCGGCGCGACTCTACTACGTGCGGCTACGTAACAGCCTATTCGATACCCACGTGAACCAACAGAGTCCGCACAACCGGCAGGTGCAGTACTGCTCTGACGCCGTCTGGGGATTCTTCGAAGAAATGAAACGGATCGGCAAACAGAAAGAGGTCGCCATTCTCATCCACAGCGAGTTTGGCCGACGCGTGCCGGAGAACACCAGCCTCGGGACCGACCACGGCACGGCTAATGTGTCCTTTGTGCTGGGTGGTGGGGTCACCGGCGGTCAGTACAGCACGCCGCCCAGCCTCACGGACCTGGTGCTTGGCAACAACCTGCAGCACACCACCGACTTCCGACGAGTCTACGCCACATTGATCGAGGAGTTTCTGGGTTACTCGAAATCGGAGAACGTGCTGGGCGACAAGTTCACGCCCCTCAGCATGTTCACGTAGCGGTTTGCGGACGCGTCATGTGTTGATGGCGTTCCCGAGTTGGCGCAGCTAGAACGTGGAACGGCGCACAGCCCCTACCTTCCCGTTGAACCGCCCAGCTACTCCCGTCAGACAGTGCGATATCGTGCTTTCATTGTTCTGTCATTGAACGCTTATCAAGAAGCATCTCTCAGTGAGGTGCTCGACGTACAAAGTTTTGATGGGTTGCTTCAACAATTCGATTCAGTCCGTACTGGAAATAGGTACTATCTGTTTCTGCCGCGAAGGCTTTGCGTCCCATCATGCTGGCCGCGACGACACCCGAAAAAAGTCCACCGAAGGGCTCCCAGATCACGTCACCTTTTTCGCTCGATGCTTCAATAATCCTCTGCATTAGATCTAGAGGCTTCTGATTAAGGTGTACAGCCCTACCATTTGGAGCCTTAATTCGCTCTTTACCGTGCAGAGGCGGACGATCCCACACATTGGTTACCCCGTGAGGACAGAAGAACTTGGGTCGAAATCTCTTCCACTGATCCGCCGTGCCAGCACAGTGCCCATCAATGGAAAAGTACGGTCGCCCATCAACGGCACCATGCCTATTCGCGTACTCGGACATCCTCTGGAATCGTTCGGGAGGCGGAAAATACCACAGGTGGCCCTGATGAAGGTACTTCCGAACAGCGGCATCGCGAACACCACACGCTTCATTTGCCTTCTTTATAGGCAGGCCCGTTCTCTTCCACTCGTCGAACAGCCAGTGCTTCAAGAGCCGTCCACTGATACGCGGCTCAAGACTGTAGTGAACACAAACCTCGCTAACGACCGGAAACCGCCGAATCCTTCTGGTATTAACGTTTCCTGCGACATGTCCCGTGCCTTTGTTCCAGATGTTGGCGTTAATGTAGCGCCAACCGTGCTTTTCTAGAATTGGATGCACGATAGCCCAACCGATTTCTGAGTTCCAAAACCATAGAGTTGTGCTTGGTAGAGAACGTTTCGCCCATTGCTCTATATGCGGTTCGTACCATTGTGCCAATTCGAGATGATCAGAAGGGTCACCTTCAAAACCGAGGATGCCATACCCACCATCAGACACAATTACCGCTGGCTCATCCCAGCTCGCATAGTGATCAAATGCATTACCATGCCAGACACACACAAGATCATTAAACCATTTCGAACATTTAGGCTGGTCCTCTAAGGTGACAGCCTTGCCTCTTCCAACTGTGCTTGGGTACGCCGAGCCTATGTTGCGCGCTCGCCCGTTGCTCAATACGATTTCTTTTTTTGACACTGATCACCCTCTGTCGATCAGATTTAAAGTCGTATATTTATTCTAGGTTTCACTAATTTATAGGCAATTACAATCATTTCTCAAATTCCGCGGAAAGATTAACCCCACAAAGTAACAATCCAAGATTTCTCTAATGCGTTGAGGTGGTGCATGCTAGTCACGTGTGAGCCGCGATGCCAGATCGTCAGACAACGTTACCGTTAAGATATCGTTTTGATGCAATTCATATCGATCTGATCGCGGCAACGCTGGCAACAATATTGCAGCATAATTGGCCGATCCAAAAATGAGTAATGAGCCCGTGTGCGTCCGGACCGTAAGCTATGCGAGCCTTAGTCACTTCGGTAAACGGACCGTCATCAATCAGCCATCGAACGTAAGCGCCAGGCACAGCAGTGCGTGGCCGGCATAGACGATATTCCGACACACGTAACTACATCCCCCAGATAAAGCGAACGCATCGGTGAACTGCAGTAGGAGACGGTGGACGGATCAACAGGGGATGGGGTTAGTTGCGCGGGTGGGTGTCTTCCCATTCGCGGGCGAGGCGTTGAGCTTCGGTAATCTGCGCAGAAGTCAGTCGCTCGCTAGCTCCATCGCGGTAACTGATTGCCTGGTCACGAGAATCACCCGGCAAGCGTGACGCAGCGAGGTCGAACCACATGTAAGCACGTTGGAAATCCTGTGGGACACCTCTGCCGTCGACGTGCATGATCCCGAGGTTGAACTGCGCGGAGACCTCTCCTTGATCGGCAGCTAACCGTAACCACCGCACCGCTTCAACATCATCCTCTGGGACACCGTCGCCATTGTCGTACATCACCCCGAGGCTGGTCTGCGCGCGGGCTTCTCCTTGATCGGCAGCCAACCGTAACCACCGCACCGCCTCAACGTCATCCTCTGGAACACCCTCGCCGTTGGCGTACATCCACCCGAGGTTGTACTGCGCGCGGGTCTCTCCTTGATCGCCAGCCAACCGGAACCACCGTACCGCCTCAACACTATCCTCTGAAACACCCTCACCATTCGCGTACATCCACCCGAGGTTGTACTGCGCGCGGGCCTCTCCTTGATCGGCAGCCCGCCGTAACCACCGCGCCGCCTCAACGTCATCCTCTGGAACACCCTCGCCGTCGGCGTACATCAACCCGAGGCCGTACTGCGCATCGACGTCTCCTTGTTCTGCCTTTGCGCGTATCTCCTCAACCGTTTCCTGCTGCGCGGAGGTCGCCGCACTCAATGCTGTGACGAGAATGGTGACCTCGACTAGACGTGGGGAGCGTCGGTTCACAACGTGTCTAGCCTACCTCTGCTGGGCCAGCGGTTCAACGGAGACGGGGGGCCCTATAACCCATCGCTACAGACGGCTTGGATAGGATTTTCGTCCGTCTCAGACACTTTTTTATGATTCGGCATTTATCCAGGCACGGACGAGCGGGTTCCGATTATTGGACCGAGTCGACATGACGAGTCACCGGTAGTCATCCACATCCATCGACACACTGATGATCTCTTTGTCGTTCCGCGTAACGATGCGCCTATTCGCGTAGGCCGGGTGTACCCAATTGACGTTACGTAACTCTCGTCGATTCCCTGGCACTGACGTGGGATCAATCAAATGGGTACGACTAACCTCCTCGTACCCGGACGGACTGAGACGTGCAATCAGCAATTCACCCCTGTCGTTGTTGATCAACACACGGTCACCATTCCGGACCATAAAGCCAGACACCCAGCGCCGGCGCTCGACAGTGGCCTCTTGCGTCTCCCAGAGACGCTCTCCCGTCCGCGCATTTAGAGCACGAAGTTGACCGTAGCTGCAGATCCCGTAGATATAGTCGCCATCAATAATCGGCGTGGCGAGTACGGCATGCAACCCCTCCGTACGAATCTCGCTATTGCTACTCCCCTTCCAGGCAAGTGTTGCACCTGGGCGGTCCTGATTGAGAGTGAGCATCATCGGCCCGTCGTAGAAAGTCGAAAAGAACAGCTGCTGACCGACTTGTACCGGAACGGCAACGGTCATCGCGCCGCCAACAACATATGGCTGCCGCCAGTAAATTTCCCCGGTCTCAGGATCGAGCGAGACCACTTCCTCCGGATCCCAGGCAATCAATTGACGAGTCCCACCGGCCTCGATAATGATCGGCTGCGCGACACCGAGGTCTGCTTCGCTTGGGAGTGCTCGCCAAATTTCTTCACCGGTCCTCTTGTCGAACGCCACCACACGGGCGTCTGGAGGTCCTCCAACGAAACAGATCAGTCGTTCACCATCCACTAGCGGTGCACTGGCGAAACCCCAATCAAACCCCCAGCGCATACGGTCGACCTGGTAGTCGTCCCCGTAACTCTTTCGCCAAAGCACTCGACCGGTCTCAACATTCAGGGCTGACAGCACGCCGGTCCGCCCAAGCACATAGACACGATCGCCGTCGACGGTCGGTGTCGCACCCGGCCCGGTCTCCCACTGGATGCCGGCGTAGTCCGCCTCCCATTCCTGAGTCCATAGAACCGCACCTGTTTCCTCGTCGAGCGCCAGCGCCCGCTCAGTACCACGCATTCCCTCTGTTGCTTCGAAGTCAGTTACAAAAACGCGCCCATCGACGACGGCCGGACCTGAATAGCCTGCCTTGATCGGCACTCGCCAACGCACCCTTAAGCCATCCTCGGGGAACGATTCGAGCAGACCGGTCTCATTCCAAACACCGAGTCGTCCCTTGCCACGAAACTCTGGCCAATCCTCTGCGCGGATCTCGATACCAGCACACACCATGGCCATCACGCCGCACGCGGTCGCTACCTGTCTCGTCGTCATCTGATTCCGATCCCCGTCAGCGTGCAGCGAGTTCCGTGTAGATCGCTTCGATGCTCGCCCGTGTATGTTCCATGTCATAACCGGCGTACTGGTCAGGCAATCGAAGAGTCGCAGCAGTATCCTCGACACTCTGCCCTTCGCGGAACGCGGCCACCACCGCAGCAACAAATTCACGAGTAAAGTCCGCATACTCGACCAGGTCGTCCCACGTGTAGAAGCCACTCCACGCACGATTGTCACCCTGCTCGCGTCGCCCTCGACCTGCGTACGTCGTTGGAAACCTACCATGTCCGGTGATTACCCGTCTCACGTCCTCGATCTCCGCTACGACCTTCGCCAACGTTTCAGGGAACGCAAGGCCACTCCCACCGCTCTCAACGTCAATGACCGGCGTACCCTTGCGCGGAAACAGATCACCCAGGTAGGCCACGCCCTTCTCCGGAAGAACGACGACGATATCACCATCGGTATGCGCCGGACCGAAGTGGTAAAGGTTGATCTGATCAAGGCCGCCAAGTAACGAATACTGATCCCTGAATGTCGTCGTCGGCAACCCAGTCTCCCCGTCTGCGTAGAGTCCGGAGCTAATCATTCGAGCCTTAGCATTCTCGTGAGCGATAATCTGTCTGACACTCTCAAACTCCGCATTACTTCCAGCATGATCAGTATGGGCATGGGTATTGATAATCGTCTTCACCGGGAGATCAGTCACTTGCTGAATCACTTCCAGCGTAGCGGGGCCCCATCCTGGAGTCTTCGTATCGATCAAGATGACACCAGCGTCGGCACTCACCTCGTCGATCAACGCCATGGCGTTCCCGCCTCCACCGCCAAGGTGGTACAACACATCACGGACGTTCAACGTGTCCATCTGAACGATCTTTTCATTCTGTGCGCACACCCACATCCCACTGAGAAGAAATGCCAGCACGACACAGCACCCCACGCTTGTGTGGCACCGTGACATCATGCCCGAGCACCCAACAATTCCCACTGTCTATCTATCATAACTACCACCTACTTATTCCTCGCGGCCCGTTCAATCGCTCGAGCGCCACGCAGCGTCCCTTCCATCCCATAGTTGCCTTCGTGGCACGCGTATTCATAGATCGGGTCTAGACTCAACCGCATCGGAATCTGTACCGTCCATGGCTGCACGAACGAATCCGGGTCGGTCACGGTAAATTCGTAGAGCAACGTTTCGGCGTCGGTGCGGCTAAAGCGCTCGACGAGCTGCATCGCGGCGGCAGCGCCGTGAAAGTACTTCTGGTCGTTGAAATTCATCGTTTCAACGATCAACGTGTCACCATCCCACCACCCCCGCGAATCTCCCATCCACTGTCGCAAGTGCCTAGGGAGATGAGGCCGATCATTCAAGGGTACAATGCGTGCGTCGTGAATCTGTTCCGTAAAGATTACGACGTGCTCTGCGGTCTGAAAGATCTGGACGTTGTTGTTATAGCCGGCCGGTGTCATCGGCGGCCCGGCGTTCGGACGCACGATGCAGCGCTCTCCCAACGACCGGTCCTCAGGCCCTTCGGTAATACGCTGAGAGAGCATCACACGCTCTGACGCACGAGTCACGGCAAGCTGCGTCCGCATGGGTATACGCCCGCCTGGCGGATCAATTACGAGAGACGTGCGCTGAGTCGTAACGACCGTCGTACCCCTGTCATACCAAAAATTATTATACGCAGCCGCTAAGTCAACACTCTCTCGGGTACCGTTGACGATCTCCCGCGCGGTTGTCGTAGTTGCGCGATTGAGATCGACATTGCGATTCAGAACCTGGCGCGCAGCAAACTCAGCCGCTTCCTCATCCGAAAAATACGCCTTATCGCCAAGTTCTACCGGTCGCTCGAGCGGGGTGACTGTACGAAAATCCCACACCCCGCTCAGGTCCGGACGACCATGAGTATCTCGTGGAACTTCGGAGGTATCTCCGCGCAACTGGGACACCGCCGGAACGGGCATCACAAGGACCAGCGCGATCACCGTCGATAATATCGGAAGTGTTCGGTGTGACATCGTCCCTCCTCTTGACTGGCTATGTCTTACGTTCCCTGCCTGTTACAACCCGTCCGGCGCACGTATGCCAGGCAGCGGTGTGGCGCATCGCTCCTAATCCAGAGGTTGAGCTTCGGCAAGGAAGCGGATCAGCTCGGCGTTAACGATGTCGGGCACCTCTTCGTGCGGGTTGTGGCCAACGTTCGGAATAAGGAAGACCTCCGCATTAGGGAAGATATCGACCGCACGCCGCGCGTGCTCGGGGAAATTCGGCCCGTCGACCTCGCCACCGAGGATCAGTGTCTTCGTCCGGATGTGGGGCCAGTCGTTCACAACCGTGTCCATCGAGCGCAGGTTGCCACCGAGCCGGCGCACGTACGCGAGTCGCGGCCAGTCGCCGCTCAGCCGTTGCCCGTGCCTAATGCGGAGATGCTCCAAAAACGCCGGCTTCCACTCCACGTAGCGCCGCGTTTCCGTCCGTACATCGGCTTCGTACGCGCGCTGCAGGTCCGGGTTGGTGTCGATATCGCCGTCGAACGGACGAAACCCTCGTCCCACCCGATTGTCGGTCAGGCCAATCTGATTGATCGTGACCAGATGCGTCGTCATCTCGGGGTAGAGGAAAGCAAACCGAGTAGCCATTTGCCCTCCGATCGAGTGGCCGACGATAACGGCCTCCGAGATACCCAGGTGCTCCATAAGCCGGGCCGTGTTGGACGCGTGCAGACTCATACTAAAAGGAAGGATCGGCTTGGACGACTTACCCCAACCTAGCCGGTCCTTCACGATAACCCGGTAGCCTTCGTTAGTGAGGGCCTCGATCTGCTTTTTCCAGTACCAGCCGTAGTAGCTGCCGCCGTGGTGGAAAACCACGGCGCGCCCGTTCGCTGGCCCCACCGCCGAGACGTCCATGTAGGCGATCCGGACGTTCTGGCCGTAAATACTGAAATTCATAAACTCGACGGGATGGGGGTACTCGATCTCCTCCATATTGATCGAGATGGGCCCCCACTCGACGGGTGGCTCCGGGGGTGGCTGATGGGACTGAGCCGAAACCGTGCCCGGCATCACGAGGGCCAGCACGGTCAAAAGTGACCACATCACCGAGAACGGGGTCAGGGTTTGGCGTTCGATGATCATCGGTCCTCCGGTTCAGTCCTCCACTCACCACAACGATGTAGGTCTAGAAGTCGATTCTACCGCTGGCTGACAGAGGAGACAATGAGGGGGTCACGTCAGTATGTGGCGTTCCATTACGAGGTCGATGGTTCACGGTACCAGCCCGCTACGCATCCGGCTACGAATGGAAGTTTTTAGCACTGTGACCCCTGATACTATGGTCAGGAGCCACGGCCTTTGGATTCTCTTCTGCTTCGGTCACGTTTGATTCAAAGGTCGTTTCCGCTGGTTTTTGGTCACCAACCAGCGAACACGGTTATCTGTGGCGACCATTGGGGAAAGACTCGACATGCCAACAAAAGAGAACGAACCGTGGGACGACCCAAACCTTAAGGACAAAAAGGGGCTAAGCAGACGAGATTTCGTCAAGACTGGAGCTGCCGCAGGACTTGGTGCAGGTGCTCTGTTGGAGTCAGAAAAAACGCAAGCGCAGGTTCCAGTGACTGGTACCGAAGATAACGTCTGGGACTATGAAGTAGATGTCGTTATCGCGGGAGGCGGATGTGCAGGTCTGACTGCCGCTATTCGTGCGCGGGATCTCGGAGCCAGTGTACTCGTGGTCGATCAGAACTTCGACCCTGGCGGCAGGATGCTGCACAGTGGAGCGTTTCTCTCGCTCGGCGGAGGCGACCCAGTCCAGCGTCGGGACATGAAGGGCGAAAGCGACCACGAAGGCTTTATCACCGTCGATCCGGTGGAGGCTCCAGAAGAACTCGACGACAATGTCGACCTCCTGTTCACAGACCTCACCGACTGGTCGGTCGTCGACACCAAAGCCCAGAGCCCGTACCGCTATAACGAGCGGGATCTCGCACGCTCGTGGGCCGAGAACTGCCCGGCGACCCGGCAATTCCTAATCGACAACTATGTCCGATTCACGCGGGTCAACGGTACGCATGGCGGCGGAGGCCTCTCGCGCGCACGGGGGGCGCGCTGCTTCCTTATGCTGGGCGACGAGACTGACATCAAGGCGGGGACGATCACCGCGGAGGACGCTGGCGTCGCCGATCCGGAGCGCACAAGTCCGTTCGCACCGGTGCAGATGAACGATGCGAGTCGCTCTGTCGGACCGAATGCCGTCAGTAACGGGGTGGCCCTCTCCCGGCCCCTTGAGTTTTCAGCCCGTGAGAAGGGTGTCGAGTTCATGCTTCATCGACACTTCGACGAGCTCGTGCGTGAGCAACCTTTCTCGGGCCGGGTGGTAGGAATCCGCGCCCACTATTCGCCGCGCTATCACCCTGAGACCGGTGAGTTGCTAAAGAGCTACTGGCAGAATGGCAATGTCGAAGAACAAAGAGAGACGATCAGCATCAGAGCCCGCCGGGCCGTCATCTTGGCCAGCGGGGGCCACGCAGGCAATCCCGAGGTCCGCAGCATGTTCTATCCCGCTTTGCGGGAACCCGCCTTCCCGACCAGCGGCTACGCGCTACAGGGCCCGAATGGTCAGAATGCCAGCGCGCTCACGGCGGGATTGAGGATTGGTGCTAACCTGGCGGGCATGCAGCAGAACATCTCGTATCCCACGACGTTCCACATCTCGACCCGCCTCGGGACCCGCGACGCGTACACCACCATGATGCCCGGTCACCCGACGTTCGGCTTCCGCGGCTCCGCGGGGGTCAACGTCGGCAGCGTCGGTTTCGAAGAGTTCATCGCCGTGAATCAGGTCGGGAAGCGCTTCTTCAACGAGGTCCGTCTTCCCGCCCGACCTCGTGGCAACCGGTATCCTGGTGGCGGTGGCGCCCCGGGCAAAGGGCTGGATCACACACCGCTCGACTGGCGAAACTGCCGGAAGGAATGGGTCCGTGAGATGTACAGCTACGATCACGGGCTCGATGCTGCGCTGGCGATCAACGAAGGGTCGAAGCCTCCCCACTACTACTCCGGACCGCTGTGGGCGATCTTCGATCAGGATGCGGTCGAGCGTACGGGGTGGGAGCTCCGGTCCCCCTACGTGTCGGACAACGGCTACTTCTTCCAAGCCGATACGATCGACGAGCTGGCCGAGAAGATCACCGCGGGCCATAAGTTCCAGCGGGTGCCACTCAAGTACCTGGCCGATACCGTAGCGACCTGGAACAGCTACGTGGATGCCGGGGTCGATCCCGACTTCGAGCGCGAAGCCGATGCGCCTATGAACCACATCGTGACCCCACCCTTCTATGCGCTCTCGATCATGGTTATTTGGCACGACTCTTATGGCGGTCTGCGCGTCAACGGCCGGCAGCAGGTCGTTGACATGCAGGGCCAGATCATTCCGGGTCTCTATGCAGGCGGCGAAGCAGTAGGGGGACTCAACAAGCACGGCCTGGGCAAGGGACACGTTCACGGCTACGTCGCCGGTACGCATGCTGCCGAAGAACGTTCGGTCTGAACGCAACTCTGGTGGGGACAACGTGAGCCGGACGATCACGGTGTGTCGCATCGATGTGTCGCCTCAGGAAGTCGATGCCGGCGGCGACCTGACGCTGAAGGGCCAGGTTTCCCTGTCTTCCACGGACGACCTGCATTGGCAGAACGTCCTGATCGAGGACCACGACGGTGGGTTGATCGAGACCATCGAACTGACCGGATTCGACGGTGAATCCAACGCGACGGGTGAGATCGTGGTGAAGGCACCGGTCAGACCCGGGACCCATGTGTGGCGGGCCATCTGCCGTGGACAGACGCTGGGAAGCGTGTCGCACGAGGACACCTCGACATCGTTCTCTTTCATCGTCAAACCGCACCTCACTCGGGTAGTCGTCTGGGACGCACCGCCAACCGTCGAGCGCGGCAAGCGCTTCGGCATAAAACTGGGGGTCAGTTGCCCCTCCGAGTGCCGGCCTAAGGGATGGGCGGTCGAGGTGCTCGACCACGAGGGAAACAGGCAGGCAACGGCCACCTTGAGCGTCACTCCGTGGCCTGGCACTGCCACGCTGTACTACGCGGAAGTCGACCTGACGGCGCCTGACTCGGAGGGACTCTTTTCCTGGGAAGCCAGAGCGCCTGGCAGCGGCGCGGAGATCCCGCACGCCGAGGGCACCGCTCGTTTTGGTGTGAGAGTCGTCCACCCGGCGGAGTGCCGTGTGACGGTCGTCGCCGTCGACACGGAACGTCACACGCCGGTCAGAAATGCCAAGGTCGTGATGCACCCGTACCGAGCGGCGACCGACGCGCGGGGCGTGGCCCAGATCATGGTTCCAAAGGGTGCCTACCGACTCTTCGTCTCCGGACCGAACCATGTCCCTTTTCGTCGGGATGTGGAAATGACGACCGACGTGACGATCAGAGCGGAGCTGGCGTTGGAGTTGGGAATCTCGGACGCCGATATCTGGTCGTAAGCCGCAACGCAGGAGAAACACTCTGATGTGGAAGATCGTGGTCGGTGTTCTCGCACCGACGTTGCTCATTGCCACCATTGCCGTCGGCCAGCCGGCGATCGATGCGGTCGTCTTCGCACAGGGGCAACAGCTCTACCAGGACCACTGCACGCTGTGTCACCAGGACACCGGCACTGGGAGTCCACCGATATTCCCGGCCCTGAACGGTAACGATCTGCTCGGAAACCCTGGTCGGATCGTCAGCACCATCCGGCAGGGTACGGGCACCATGCCTCCCTTCCCTGATCTGACTGCGGCAGAGATCGCCGCAGTGGCCACCTACATTCGTAACGCGTGGGCAAACAGCTTTGGCGGAATGACAAACGCAGACGCGACCACCGTGCTAGAGGAGCTCCTGGCAGATGGCTACGTGGCGTCCGTCTGGGATGGCGTCTTCACCGAGGCACAGGTGGAACGTGGCCGAGCCACGTACACGGGCGCCTGTGGCCTATGCCACGGGCGCAGATTGAATGGTGCTCCAGACGATCCGGATATGCGATCAACTCCTCCCCTGGCGCGAGCGAGATTCCTCCGCAACTGGGACGGGAGATCTCTGGCCACCCTTCTCGAGTACACGCGAGCGACGATGCCCGAGGACAATCCCGACTCTCTAACCAACGAAGAGTACGTCGATGTCATCGCCTACATGCTCTCGGTCGGCGGGATGCCGGCAGGAGAAGACGAACTCCAACCCGATCCACAAAGTCTCGCCCGCATCGTCATACAGCCGCAGCCATAGGACATGGAGCCAAGAGTCTGAAGTGAAAGTAAGGCGCGGTACTATCTAGACGAGGAGTGCCAGGCGGTTCAACGGGGACGGCAATTCTGAGTCACGCAGTGACTTGCAATTAGGGACACCGCCTTCTTTTCCTCGATCGCAATCTGCCTTGCTTGACCTGGGTCGATGCGGTCGATATGCACGTGCTTCTCTAGTAGATGGCGAAAGTTCGACCCATTTAGAATGGCAAGCGGTTGGTCAGATGTAAACTTGAAGGTATCCGTTCATTCACCGGCAGTCGTTACAAGGATTCCCTTTGCCGTGGCCTCATTCGAAACAGCCCCGCATGAATTTGTTGCGGCGTTGCCTCTCATCGTTAGCGTGCAGCGCGACCCAGGTATCGCTGAAAATTCTCTTCTACCAAATCTCCCACACCAGGGATAAATGCAACCGCGACCACAGTTGCAATCAACGCAACAGCAATCATCCGGTAAAAATATTTCATAGCACGGCTCCTGTAACAGCTAGTCCCGTGGTGCCGCTTCAAATACCCAAACTTCACCTGCTTCCACCGCCGTCCTGGTAGTCTGAGAAGGGTATTTGTCTCTGATAGCAGCGCTAAGACCGTCCAGGATGTCACCCGACTTGATACGTACCAGTCGGCGTTCGTAGCGCTTGCCGTCGATACGAATCACCGCGCGGCCGTCGCGTTCGGCTTGTACCGGCCAGCGTTTCCATATTCGCCCGACTGGAGTACCCATATAGCCGGACCAGACATAGAGTTTCCCATTGAATTCCGCGGTCCAAATGCGCCGCGACCGGGGAGGCTCCAATAGTTGCATTTCGATGGTCGGTACTTCGCTAACGAAACTCCAGTCTGGTTCCGAGCCAGTGTACAGTTCTCCGGACTGCAGTGGGCCGCCGGAGAATACACGATTGGGACCATCTGCAAAACGTTGTTTCATAGCTGCAGTCGTGACCGCCGTCACCGGTATCAGCAGTAGACATAACACGATGGTTACGGTTCTTTTGACTATCTTCATAACAGTCTCTCTCTTGTTGCCGCTACACAATTAGCGATCCAACGGACACGTGGATTGCGTCTCAGGCGGATGCTGTACCACGAAGCTAGCGGCAACACCGATGATAGGCGCGCCGTTCGTCATCGGCCCTCCGCCCCACGCTACGGTGGATGCCTCACCGTTCGTTCTTGTGGTCTACAGCACATTTCCAGGTGACTGAAATGGTCGACGGGTGTCGCTTCGGTTGCGGTGAATGCGACCCAGTCTCTGGATACGCTGGACCTTCATCACATCTATGGCCGACCCGTTCCTACTCATCCTCTACTACGACAACTGTCCCGCAGGTCATCATTTCAGCAGCCCAGCCAAAGTGTTTGTCTCCCAATACTAGTAGCGAAACAAATACTGCAATTTCATAAAGACCGCACGATTCGTACGTCTGAGGTCAGTCGTAAAGTACCGTTCGTCATCGATGAGATCAGCCTGTCGATAATGGTCGTCATAACCGACGTAAAAAGCGGTGCCGGCATCAACACGATAGGTGGCCAGAATATTGAAGTCGAGCTTTCGAGAGAAAGTGTTGTATTCGGTAATGTTCCGTAGCAGAAACCGATCGTTTAACTGCCATGTAGTGAGTCCCCGATAAATCTTGACGTCAAAGACCTCGAGCTTCCCAGTGCGTATGTCGGTAAATCGAGCAGTGTTGAGGCTGACACGCGATTGCACACTCGAGACCGGTCTGACCGTGGTGTTGACACCGATACTGACCTGCTGCCCAAGAAAGGGATTGTCGGGGTCGAAGAATATTTCGTCACCCCAATTGGTAGAGAACCCAGCTGAAATAGAACGTGACGTATTAATAGAGGTCCTAACAAGGTGTCGCCACTTCCAAAAATCAATACCACCAAACCGCTCCAGTACTCGCTGCGAACTGATGCCGGCGCTGATTTGTTTCGCAAAACTAAAATCCAGTCCCGTGCGACTCTCCTCATCTTGCAACACACCGTCGAACCTGTAGCTTCGCTGATAATTGGCGCTTGGCCCCCAGTTGATTAACCAGTGTTCTGGGTACCATCGATAGGAAATCCTTTGGCGGATGTTCCGGGCGTCTACGCGCCTCACGAACCCTACATCTGTTCGAAAGTTAGGGTCTACTTGCCCGATAAAACTGGTCGTCACAAGATTCCGGCCGTTCCGTTGGAAAAGTAATCCAAACATGTGACCATTACGCTCAACGCCGCCTTCGTCGCGATGCTGCGATTGAGCGGCAACAAGATTAAGACGACTTGTAGGACTAAAGCGAAATTGTCCGTCAATGCTGCCGAGACGACTGTATCCATCAAGAAACTCACGGTCGGTCACCAGTGCGCCGATGTGTGATTCTGAATAGAGGTCATACCGTGCCCGTCCGATCACGAACTGAGCAGTCTCACCAAACGCTGGGTCGTTCTTGTCATCGCGTTTCCCAGGGGCTTCATCATCCACGATGAGTAACCCGAGAGTCGTCCGCCCAACCTTCCCGGTGAGCTTTCCCCCGTACCGCGGATCGATAATCGTACGGGTGTTCACGAGATTGACCGGTGACGTGAACTCAAAGATATCTGCACCTTCAAGAAAAAATGGCCGCAACTCATCAAAGAAGAGCGGGTACCGCTGGTTGACCTCGATCTGTGGTCGGTCTGATTCGATTTGTGAGAAATCTGGGTTATAGGTGAAGTCAGCGGTCAGGTTGGATGTGATGCCGTATTTAACATTGACACCGCCTTCTGGCATGGTGTCTTGATTGACGAAAGCGGTAGAGTCGTTGTCTAGCTCCCCGTACCGAATCGCTGTGAATGTTGGGAGGATTTCAATGTTGCGACTGGTCGACAGGTCGGTCATGCCCTCCAGGATGCCCATCTGCGCCATAAAGCTTTGTACATTCCGAGACATCGGTGCCCAAACATCGTTTTCGCGATCCCGACCTTTAACCTCTCTAACGATTTGAAATCCCCACTGGTGAGGCACACCGGGTGGTTGTTGTGGATAGCGAACACTCTTGAACGGGATGGCCATTTCCGCCGTATAGCCGTCTTCAACAATTTGGGCACCACTATCGAATAAGGCATCCCACGATCGATCCGCAAATGGGATCGGCCCGCCTCTCTGGTTGGCACCGTTGATCACACCATCCCCTTGAACGTTGTATGCGTTGATATCGAAGTCGTAAACGCGCTGTTGATCCATGAACGTATCGAAATAAATCGTCATGAGGTCGTCTTGCGCCGCTCGATCCCGATCGACTCGATTTGCCCGCATGAGGCTTGGGTCGGAATAGTGCAAGTAGAAGCCGAAATAAAGATGGTCGCGATCGTAGGCGAGGTAAATCTCCGTCTCTTCTGTTGCTGGGGCGCCGTCTAGCGGTGACTGTTGCACCAACTCGGTAATCATTGTCGCGGTGCGCCATACATCATCGGTAAGTCGACCATCAATTGTGGGTGGAGTCATCGTGCGCGTCGGTCGAATACGAGGCCGTCCAGAGAACATACCGCTTCCTCCCGACTCGATCGTTGTGTCGTCAACGCGTAGTCGATCAGGACCGATGCCACGTGGCCGATCGTTCTGAGTTGCTCTTCGTTGGTGATCAATCTCCGTTGCTCCCACATCTGTAGTGCGTGTTGATTCAGCAGCCATCAATGGATCAAGGTGTTTGCGAAGCATTGACTCGAGGTCCGTCACGACTTGGTCCTGCACATCGAAGAGTTCATCAAAGGTGCCATCGATAACCGTCGTAACGCGCGACTCTCCAGAACCGACATCAATGAGAGTCGCATTGACTTGAACCCGCTCGCCGGATCGCTGAAACTCTCCAGTAACAATCCAGTCCAGATCGAGCTCTTGACCAAGCTGTAGCAGGCCACCAGTCTCAGATACGGCTTCAGCATGACGCGTGGTCGTGACAACAACCACTATCTCGAGCTGGTTGAGGCCGGCGCTCACCGTCTCGGCTAGTCCCTCTCCAATCCAGGTGTCCGTTGCGGTACCAGACGCATCAGAAAATGGAATTACCATCAGCGTCTGGAAACTGGATGTCTCCGGAGATTGCGCTTGAGGATTTGTGGACATCGCCGTCCCGAGACAGACTAAAAGACCCAAAAAGACTTTAGTTCGTTGCATTTTGTTCTTGAGCGAAAAGAAGACAGAGCGGAGGGCGTTCCCAGGCAACAACGACAGTTATTTATTGTACAGGACGTGCACTCACTTGTCGTCGCCTTCGGACTTTCGATTTGTAGGTTGTGTGTCTAGATCGCGGACGGTGTCAAGTTCGACGGGACTCATGGCTCCATGCGCCGGTGTGTAAAAATGCGCACGTTGACAGCGGGCCGATTGACCATGAGGGCGATCCGTTCGCCGGGCGGGTCCGAACGCTCGTAAACAACGCGCCACCGGTTCGACATGTCGTCGAAGTGCGCCCCGATCTCCGTCGCCAACGTCGTCAGCGCGTCGGGTAACCCGGTCGCGAGATTAATCCCCTGGAATAGGCCACCGGTGTTCTGGGTAAGGTTGGTCGCGTAATCAGTCTGGATGGGCCGCAACTTTGCGCGCGCATCCGCTCCGCGCGTCAATAAGAGGACGATGTGGACGTTCGCGCCTCGACTCATTAGTTCGCCGACGAGCGCATTGTATTCGTCCTGCGTCATGTTGCCGCTCATCTCCGGGCCATCCGTCAACACCATGACGATGACCGGCCACGCATCGTCGTCTTCGAAACGCCGCGCCCACGTCTCCTGGATGCCATCGAACATCACAGCACCCTGTCCCTTTTCTGCAAAAATGGTGCTGACCGACTCTTTGAGCTCCGCACGATCGGTCGTAAAGTCAACACGGAGCTGTGGGACGCGCGCGATCGTAAAGAGCCCCACCTCGTGCTGTGCCGGCAGCGTGTCGAGAAATGCACCAAGGCCTGATCGGAGCGAGCTAAGCGCGTTCCCCTGGACCATCCCATCCGCGTTATCGACCAGGAGCGCCACCTTCATGGGTATGGTGCCAGGCTGCGCCGCCACGACCGGGCGGGTCTGCTCATCGTCTACCGACAGTGACGGTGGCCCTGTCTTGATCTTGAAGTCCTCTGGCGTGAGATCCGTTACTGGTTGCCCAGTCTGATCCAAGACCTCGACGTAGATACCGCCCAGTTCCTGCGCACCAGTGTCAACTGACACGGTCGTCACGATGGCAACGATGGTGATGAGACATACGTAGCGACAGGTCATAGACATCCTCCAGCGGTCGCGACGACGAACGACAAGACGTCTAGCGTAGCGCGTGGCGGTGGACGATGCAACGGGTGCGGTGTTTGGAAAGGCATCGTTCCCATCCTGTTATCTACAGTGATAGTCGGTGTTCCCTGTAATCCGTATGTCTTGATGAGCTGATGATATTAGATGAATCTCTCCCTAGCTAGGGTTGTTCGCCGACTGCCACATGGTCCTTAAGCCTAAAATAGCGATGTAAGGACTAATTTGAGGAACTTAAGCACCTCATGTTTACCGCGAAAAGCGACCAGGAGAACTCCTGATGACTAAACATCCTTTCCGAAACTGCCCCGTACTGCTCGCTATCTGCGTCACCGTAGGCTTGGGGACGGCTGTCCTACCTGCGGAGGACTGGCCTCAGTGGCGCGGCGTCGATCGGGATGGCAACTGGACCGACACCGGCATCGTCGAGCGATTTCCCGATACCGGACTCAAGGTGACGTGGCGTGCACCAATCCACGGTGGTTTCGCTGGCCCTGCCGTCGCCGATGGACGGGTCTTCGTCCTCGACTACCAGGAGACGCCCGGCAGCCGCACGATGGACGGCCACGAGCGGCTCGTGGTTTTCGATGAAGAAAGCGGCACGCTGCTCTGGACGCAGGAATGGGCGGCAGCGTACCGCAACATCCACTTCAAGTTCGCGACCGGTCCCCGGGCAACGCCCACGGTGAACGGCGACCGAGTCTACATCCTGGGCGCAGCCGGGATGCTGTCGTGCTTCGACACTGCGACGGGCGACCTAATTTGGCGGATCGATACGGTCGCCGACTACAACGTGACGGTGCCGGTCTTCGGCATTTCCCAGTCACCGCTGGTCGAGGGAGATCACCTGGTCGTGTTGCTCGGCGGCGAGCCGGATGCGATGGTGGTGGCATTCGACAGGGCGACCGGCGCCGAGGTGTGGCGCGCGATCGAGACGACTTCGGAGTCGGGCTACTCCTCACCGATCGTGATTACCGCCGCCGGCGTGCGGCAGTTGATTGTCTGGCACACTGCGGCGGTGACATCGCTCGATCCGGCGACCGGGGCCATCTGGTGGCAGTACGACTTCCCGGTCCCGAGCGGGTTGACGATCGGAACGCCAGTCCGAAGCGGCAGGTACCTACTCATCACGCAGGTGGAGAACGGCGGTCTAATGCTGGGGCTCAACCCCGATCGGCCGGCGGCGCGTCTTCTCTGGGAAGGCGTGAACCCCAGCCGGTCCGACCGTCCACCGCAGGGCGCGACACTGTCGACGCCGGTGGTCGCGGGCGACACGGTGTACGGCCTCAGCAGTTACGGCGAGTTCCGCGGCGTCGACGCGGCGACCGGCGCGAGGCTCTGGTCGACCGACCGACTGACGCCGCACGAGCGGTGGGCGAATTCGTACGTGGTCCAGAACGTCGATCGCTGGTTCGTCATCAACGAGACGGGCGAGCTGGTCATCGCCCGCTTCACGCCGGCGGGGTACGAGGAGATCGACCGGACGCTGTTGCTGGAGCCGACCACCCGCACCCGCGGCGGCGCCTCCGGCCGCTGGGACGACCGCGCGGTACTCTGGTCACATCCTGCGTTTGCGAACCGGCACGTCGTCGCACGGAACGATCGTGAAATCATCCGGGCGTCGCTCGCTGCCGCCGACTATTAGGAGGTCAGCCGCGGTTGAAGCAGCGGCTGTCGCTAAACCGAACTGGTTGGAAGAAACAACGTCGTAACTGCCGATGGAGTTCACCGCCACAGCGAATCAGTCAACTGAACTCCACGCACACACGTACGACTCGTTCTTCTGAGTTCGTTGCTCAAAGATACCTGGCATACACGCCGCTGGGATGGGCTCGCCTCGCGCTGTGACGTTAGGTTCACCATTACGCGTGATAACCAGACCAACTCCCCGACACTCACCTTGTCCGTGTCGAGGAAATCTCAGAAGCGGACGCGCAGTCCACCCCCCATTTGAATCCCTCCAGTATCGACCGCAACCGTACCACCACCTTCGGACGGTAGCCTGATTGTTGACCGGCTAAAACGGACCAACCCTCCAACCCCAACATTGCCGGAAAAGTAGACCGACACATCAACACCAACATTGAAACCCACTTTCGAACCTGATTGCTGACCAATGGTCGCCCCCCGATACGACACCGTGTCGTATGGGTACGCTTGATCGAACAGTACCGCCGTAACCAGGTCTTGCTTGATGTTGAAGAACGTCGGTCCTCCGAACACCGCGACTTCGAGCACCTCATTGACGGGCATCATCCAGATCCCCTGGAAATGCACAGCCTTTTCCTCTCGCCCTACGATAGGACCCGATTGACCTTGAGCGGTGATCTGGCGGTCCCGGTCGAAGTAGAAGGGATGCGGAATCTGTGCCGTCACACTAGCGCCTTTGTTGATGGCGAATGCTGACACCGCAACCCCGACCGCAAGATTCTGCCACACGCGAACGCCGCCGCCCACATCGATCAGTTCGCTTCCACCATTTGGTCCGTAGTTGGCCGTGAGTGTTCCTTCCTCTGCAAACTCGGTGAAGACGACGTTGTCGGTAAAATCCGCCTTTATTACATAGCCCCCGTTGATCGCGACGAATCCGCGGCCGGCCTGTTGCGCCGAGACGTTCATCACGGACGCCAGTACTATGACGCCGCTTGTAGCTGAGATCGATACCATCCGAATCATCTGGTGAGTCGCACCAACGAGTTTTAGAGATTCCATTGACGATATCCTCAACATTGCAACAAGACCTCACTAGTTGCGTGATGAACTAAGGAATCTGAAGCAACCCCTCGCGCGCTACCCATTCGCCGAGCCGCATGACTTGGTCAATTTCTAACGTGTTCCGAATGTCGATCAGAGGATCAGCATTGAGAACGACAAGGTCGGCAACCTTACCAGGCTCAAGTGTACCGAAGTCAGCTTCACCCACCGGTGGCATCTGCCCAGCCCCCGTGCCCGTCGCCGCAACGATCGCCTGCATCGGTGTTAAACCGGCCTCGACGTACAGCTCCATCTCGTGGTGAATACCCCACCCAAACGGCACGTTCGTGGTTCCGGCGTCATTGCCAAGCGCGACCTTGAGCCCGGCGTCATGGATCGTCTTGACGAAATCTTGAACCTGTCGGAATGCGGCCTTGCGATCCTCGAATCCCGGAGCTTCGACAACTTCTGCCCTGTGCTCCGGGTCGTCCCATCGAGCCAGCGCGTCCGGATTGAACACTGCCCGTAACGCTGGATCATCCAGCAGTTCCGGATGCTCGGCGAAGTGCCAGTTGTTCTGGACGATCGAAAGCGTCGGCGTGAAAGACACGTCATTGTCGAGACACATCTGCAAGAACTCCTGTGAGGGTTCGGGGTCTTCTACCGGAATACCGGCTCCCGGTCCGAAGGTCAACACCGTGCTGTGTAGAAAGTCCCGCAAACCAGCCTGGACCAACTGTCGTCCATCAACTTCGTCATCGATGTGGGCTACTGGCACAGCGCCGTTCCGAAACGCCTCGTCGATAATCGCTCTCCGTATCTCTCGCGTGATCTTTAAACCTGGCTCCGATACCTCATTAACCCACATCTTGATGAAATGCACGCCAAGTGCGACTTGGTCGCGGACCATCGCCCGCGCCTCCTCTTCAGTAGTAGGTGCATTCCGACCGGACGCATTAAAACCATTGGGATGCGAAAAGCCAAGGCCGGCCGTGTACGCGCGTGGGAAACCCGGGCGACCGGCATTGGCCTCAAGCAAGAATGGAACGACCTCTGGTGAATCACTGCCGATACTCCGCGCGCTGGTGACGCCATAGTAAAGCTGTGTCCTGAACTGACGCTCAATGTCTTCCGGCCCGCCGCGATAATGAACGTGCAAGTTTACGAGACCGGGAATGATTGTCTTACCGGTTACGTCAATCACCTCTGCACCGGCAGGAACAGCTGTAGTATCCCGAGCGCCGGCACTTTCTATCCGACCGTTATGAATCACGATGACCGAATCCCTAACGGGAGCGGAAGCCGTCCCGTTTATCAATTGGGCACCGATGAGCACTAGTCGGCCCGCCTCAATGGTCGGAATCGAACCATCCCCACAAGCTACGACGATCACGCCCAATCCAGTTACGAACAAACGAAGTCGTTTCATCAAAACACCTCTCAATAAACCGTACCAGCCAGTATTTCGCACTTAGCACGAAATCGCTATCCTGTCGCTTATTCTGATATTGATGTAAATGTCCACAACCTATCGACAATTAACACTCTTCCTGTTCAAATGCGATAGCGCCACACCAGCGAACGGTGAAACCTCTAACGTAGCGCAGACCGGCGATCGGACCAATCAGGATGGAACGGAAATACTTCGCATTTGATCTCGAGACGGCCAGCACGGTCGAGGGAGACGACTGGCGGACCTGTCGACCACTCGGGATCACCTGTGCGGCAGCGGTAACTAGTGATGCTCCGGACCATCCTCTCATCTGGCATGGCATGACAGCGGAAGGAATTCCAGCTTCCCAGATGTCCCGTGATGAGGCCCGCAACGTCGTTGCCGACCTTCGCGCCTATATGGAGAAAGGCTACACACTCCTAACATGGAACGGGGCGGGGTTTGATTTCGATGTCTTGGCAGAGGAAGCGGATGCGTATGCGGACTGTCGAGAACTTGCGCGTGACCACGTCGATATGATGTTTCACGTACTCTGCGAGAAAGGCTTCCCGATCGGGATCGATAACGCGGCCAAGGCGATGCGCATCGACGGTAAACCTGAGGGCATGTCTGGAAAGCTCGCACCCAAGTTATGGGAGGAGGGGCAATTCGATACCGTGCTTGACTATGTGGCACAGGACGTACGGATGGCGTTACAAATCGCTGAGGCGTCTGAGGACGCTCACGCGTTGCGCTGGGTCACCAGACGTGGCCAGACGCGCACGTTTGCGCTCCCACATGGGTGGCTCACTGTGCGCGAGGCAAATGCGCTCCCTAAGCCAGACACCTCATGGATGACAAAACCGCTTGACCGCGACGAGATCCTGCGATGGCTTCAGTCTAACGAGACACCGTAAGGTATGGCATCGGAGCAGATCGCCGACACCTGGGGTCAACAATCACAAACGGGCCACACATGACAATAGAGTTGCTGTGGTGCGCCAGACCCGCGTTCCGCACTGTCG